>Ga0255344_1002056_pt1 | contig 25306 bp, 25 predicted proteins | sample wastewater_treat_5_FD_192414 | JGI IMG/M metagenome (GOLD analysis project Ga0255344, IMG submission 192414) | Wastewater microbial communities from Lulu Island WWTP, Vancouver, Canada - plant18 | ecosystem: Engineered > WWTP > Wastewater > Unclassified | place: Canada: Vancouver, British... | reverse complement strand
GGTAAAAAAGGAGCTAAAAGACCTGATAGAACGAGGCTGACTGATTTGAAATGGGGCTCTGATCTGCTTCAAACTGGAATCAATGGTGCTCCTTTCGAAAATATCGCTTTTTTTTCAACAGTCTCTTGATCGATTTTTGACAACACCCCCCTTTTCTGGCATAATTTCACTTTGCCTTGCCTGCTTTGCAAAGTGATTCTGTTGAAAAGGTGACAATGGTATAGTGGATTTTACAAGAGAAGATACTAAAAATTTGGGCACGATCATCAGGCTCGTCGGTGTTGTTGTCGACGTTGAATTTGAATCTGGCAATCTTCCCTCCATCCATAACGCGCTTTTGGTCAAACGCCGCTCTGGTGAAGATCTTGTGCTCGAGATCCAGGAACATGTCGGCACGAAAGTTGTCCGTGCTATTGCCATGGGCAGCACGGCTGGTTTGCGGCGCGGTATGCCCGTGATCGACCTGGAAAAACCGATCGAAGTGCCGGTAGGGCCGCAAACACTCGGGAGATTGTTCAATGTCTTAGGGCGACCGATTGATGGAAAAGGCGAGATCAAAACTGATCAGGTTTCGCCAATTCACAAAATGCCCCCTTCCATCAGCGAACAGATCGTTTCCAAAGAAAAGATCGTTACCGGTATCAAGGCAATTGATCTTTTGACCCCTTATCCAAAAGGCGGAAAGGTCGGCTTGTTTGGCGGCGCTGGTGTTGGCAAGACCGTTCTGATGCTTGAGCTGATGAACAATACGATCACCAAGAGCTCAGGCGTTGTGGTCTTCTCGGGCGTGGGTGAACGCTCCCGTGAAGGCAACGATATGTGGCTTGACATGAACGCCTCGGGCTTGATCGACTCGACCATTCTGACCTTCGGTCAGATGAACGAACCTCCTGGCGCGCGTTTGCGCATCCCTTACACGGCTTTGACCATGGCAGAATATTTTCGTGATGAAGAATCCCGCCCTGTCCTGATCTTTATCGACAATATCTATCGTTTCATCCAGGCTGGTTCTGAAGTTTCAGCACTTTTGGGGCGCTTGCCGAGCGAAATGGGCTATCAGTCAACGCTTGACTCTGAAATGGGTCTCTTGCAGGAGCGCATCACCTCCACCAGCAGCGGCAGCATCACATCAGTTCAGGCTGTTTATATCCCCGCGGATGATGTTACCGACCCGGCAGTGGCGGCGACCTTCTCGCATCTCGACGCGACAACGGTGCTCTCCCGCCGACTGGTTTCGATGGGGCTGTATCCTGCCATAGACCCCTTGCAATCGACCTCAAACCTCCTGACGCCTGAAGCAGTCGGGCGCGAGCATTATGAGGTTGCCATGAACGTCAGGGCAACCCTGGCGCGCTATGAAGAATTGCAGGATCTGATCGCGATCCTGGGCATGGAAGAGCTCTCGCTCTCTGATCAGCAGACCGTGATCCGGGCGCGAAGGGTGCAGCGCTTTTTGACCCAACCTTTCATTGTTGCGGAAGTCTTTTCTGGTCGCCCTGGTGTTTTTGTGCCAATTGAAGAAACGATCAAGGGCTTTAAACAGATCCTGGAAGGCAAATACGACGAATTGCCCGAGCAGGCTTTTTATATGGTCGGGACGATCGAAGAAGCTTTGAAAAAAGCTGAAGAAATGAACGCCGAAACTGAAACGGAAGACGCTGAGGAGTAAACGGTGAGCAAACGGGATGAGGATGCGCCCACACTTCGGCTGGAAGTCCTGAGCCTTGGCTCTGGCGGCTTGCTGCTGGAAGGTATCACCAGCTTGCAGCTCAAGCTGGCGGATGGCTCCTGGCTGGGCATACGCCCGGGGCATGCTCCGCTCATAGCCGCGACCAATGACGGCTTATTAAAATACAAACAGGATGGAGAAGAGCAAACCGTGCCAGTTAAAGCTGGCATCATGACCCTCTCCAACAACCTGATTAGCATTTTGACAACACATTAGGCGCTATGGACGAAAAGCAAAGTCCTTCCGATCGAATCGATGCCATTCTGACCTCAAGTGGCGATTCGACGCACCGTCGAAAACGATTGTTTTCTTCCCGTGATCTGCGGGCAACTACGATCGGCTGGGAGATCGCGATCCCCATTGTAGGCGGCCCGCTGCTCGGGTTCATCCTGGACAGGCGTTTTGATACCGGGGTGCGTTGGACTATCATTTTGTTGTGTGTTGGTTTGCTTGCCGCAATTGCTGCGGTGATCAAATATTTGAAGTACGAATTTTATGCGATGAACAAGGAAATGGAAGCCGACAAAGCAAATCAAACTAAAAAAGTATGGCGGGATTACGATGCCGAGTAATCTTGTCAAAATTTTGTGGATCCTGTTCTGGTCGCTGGTAGCAGCCGGATGGAACATCATTTCTTTTCAATGGTTAAAGAAAAGCATTGATAAGATTGGACCACAGACCTATGAGCGAAAAGCCGGATTAAAAATGATCGTCACTCGTCGGATCATCGTTTTTATCTCGATCGGCTTGCTTTTATATATGGCGCTAAAAACCGAACCAGTGGCAGCTATCGCGATGGTGGTTGTAATTACGGTGATGACCTGGGTTCAGGTGATCGTTTATAATCATCGGCTCAATCGCGATGCCAGCCAGAAGGAGAAGGAATTTGGAAGTAATTGAACACCCGATCGTCTTCACCCTCTTTGGGTTTATTCCTGTGCGTGATACCGTGGTATACACCTGGATTACAATGGCAGGGATCATTGCCCTGGTCCTGATCCTAAAGCTGATCAAGCCCAATCTTCTGGAGTATTTGCTCGAGATGATCATCAGCATTTTGGACGATGCCATGGATGTGGATGATCTGCATCCCTACATCCCCTTGTTGGGCAGCCTGATGATCTTCACATTGGTCTCGAACTCAGTATCTGTTATTCCGCGAATGAAGTCGCCTACGTCTGACATTAATACGACCATCGCGCTTGCCCTGATCGTGGTTCTCTCGGTTCACGTTTATGGCATACTCAAGAAGGGTGCCTGGAAATATCTTAAGGATTTTGCCAGCCCGATCTTTATGTTCCCCCTGGAAATTATCGGACAGTTTAGCCGAACACTCTCTTTATCAATTCGTCTGTTTGGCAATATTGTGAGCGGTGACCTGATCGTCGCCATTGTCTTTTCGATCATTCCATATTTCCTGCCTATCGCCATGACTGCGATCACATTGATCTCAGGTCTTTTGCAGGCATTTGTTCTCACAACTTTAGCAGCCCTCTTTATTTCTTCCGCGGTAGAAATTAACGAAGAAGACGCAAAAATGAAGGCTGAAGGTAAAAAACGAAGTTTAAAAGATTTTTTTATTAAGAAATTCAGAAAGGAAACGGCTAATGGAGAATCTTAGTCCTGAACACATCGTCACAATCGTAACAATTATTGTCGCGGGAGCGGCAATTGTGATTGGAACCATGATCCCGACCTGGGTGGAAGGCCAGTCCGCAGTAAAGGCAATTGAAGGAATGGCACGTCAACCAGATGCTTCCCCACAGCTGCGTACCGCCATGTTGATCGCACTGGCACTGCTCGAAACAGCGTCCATTTATGTGCTCCTGGTAGTTTTGGTGCTCTTGTTTGCCAACCCACTGGTCACGCGTTTCTTTGGGGGCTAAACCATGCTCGATCTGGATCTGAGTACCATCATTTGGGAAATTGTAAATTTTCTCGTTTTAACGGTGGCTCTCTATTATCTTGTTTTTAGACCAATGACCAAACGGGCTGAAGAACGCGCTGTCGAAAAAGCAAACAATCGGGCAGCTTTGATCGCGGACCGTGAGGAAGCGGCTAAAAAACTGCAGGAAATTGATGAGCGTCTATTGAATCTGGACGAAGAGATCCAGAAGATCACTGAAGACGCGTATGATAACAGCCAGATCCTGCAGCGTGATCTGCTGGAAGCCACCCGTGTCGAAGCCAAACAGATCATGATGGATGCGGTCACAGAGTCGCGCAAGGAACAGGAAGTTGATATCAAACGCCTGCAATCGAATTTAGTGGAAACAGTCATCCATCTGACCAATGACACCCTGGTACAAGTAACGCCCGCGAAAGCGCATGATGAGCTGCTGGACGAAATGACCAGAACGATCTGGAATATGGGTAAGACCGACATTCGCATGGTCAATAATATCCGTGAGTCGCTGGCAGAACGCATTCCTACTGTGGAAGTCTTTGTGCCGCGCGAACTGAGCACCGAGCAATACATGAAGCTGCTCAACACCTTTAATGCTTTGGCGGATAAGGAAGTTGAATTGGAGATCACGGTCCAACCTGATCTGGTTGCTGGCATTAAAGCGCGTGTTGGTGATATTGTCCTCGATAATACGGTCAAAGCACATCTCGAAGAAATGCGCGAAGCTGTCGATCAAAAATTAGAAACCCTGGTAGCACCGGACCATGACTGATCTTGATCTCGCGACCCAAACCAGCCTGAAGGTCCTTGAGGAACGACTGGCAGAAAATGATCCGCTAAGGATCCAGCTTGGCGACTTCATTGCCCAGGTTCAGACCTCTGTTGAGAAAAGCTTAAAACCAAGACCAGATAGCCTTAGCACTGACTTTGTGATCCAGGAGCTGCTTAAAGTACCGGAAGTACATTCTCACCAGGTTTTGATCAAAAGCGTTGGTACGGTTCAGCACATCGGGAATGGCATAGCCACCCTGAGCGGTTTGCCTATGGTCCATTTGGAAGAATTGGTAACCTTCCCGAATGGAGTGCAAGGCATGGTACTCAACCTTGACCGTAAGCATGTCGATGTGATCCTGCTTGGCGCGGATACCGGCATTCGCGGTGGTGACGTTGCCGAAGCCACCGGCAGAAGGCTTAGCATCCCGGTTGGCATGTCCTTTTTAGGGCGCATGGTTGATCCGCTTGGCAAGCCAATAGACGATGACCGACCGGTTGTGCCTTCTGAATATCGCTATGTCGAGCGCATCGCCCCCGGCGTTATTGAACGAGCGCCCGTGGACACACCTCTTTACACCGGCACGAAGATCATCGACGCGCTTTTGCCCTTAGGTCGCGGGCAGCGCGAGCTGATCATTGGTGACCGCCAGGTCGGCAAGACCACCATTGCCATTGATACCATTCTGAGTCAAAAAGGCACTGATGTTAAGTGTATTTATGTTGCCATCGGACAGAAGAAATCCTCCGTCCTGAGCGTCATTGAAACGCTCAAAGCCGGTGGTGTGATGAATCAGACCATCGTAATGGTCTCCAGCCCGGATGACCCGCCTGCTTTGCGCTATCTGGCGCCTTATGCCGGTGTCACCATGGCAGAATTCTTGCTCGATCAGGGCATGGACGTCCTGATCGTTTATGATGATCTATCCAAACATGCTGATACCTATCGCGAGATGAGTTTGCTTCTACGGCGTCCCCCTGGACGTGAGGCTTACCCAGGCGATATTTTCTATCTGCACTCCCGATTGCTTGAACGCGCTTGTCGCCTGAACGAGGAAAACGGCGGTGGAAGCATCACGGCATTGCCGATCGTGACCACACAACGCGGCGATATTTCTTCCTATATCGTCACGAACCTGATCTCTATCACAGATGGGCAGATCGTTTTGGATGCGGATAGTTTTAATAAAGGCATCAAACCAGCCATTGATATCGGAAGGTCAGTTTCCCGTGTCGGTTCAGCCGCTCAGGAGCCAGCCATGAAATCCGTTGTTGGCGCTCTGAAACTGGAATTGAGCCAATATGAGGAAGTGGCACGCTTCGCGCGTTTCGGCACGGAAGTCAATGAAGCCACCAAACGTCAGATCGAACGCGGTCAAAGGCTCGAAGCCCTACTTGGGCAGGGTCCTCATAAACCCGTTCGCATGGACGATCAGGTCATCTTGTTCTATGCTCTGACCAAAGGCTTCATGGATGACGTTAAGCCTGAGGATGTCTCGCAATATGCGCACGACCTCCTGGTTTATGTCCACAATCACGCTGGTTTACCCGCCGATCAGATTCGAATTCATCGCAAACTGACCGAAGAGATCGAAGAAGAGCTTATGCGGGAGCTAGATGCCTTTAATGAGATCTGGAAGAAGAAAGTGAAACGAAGCTCATGAAGATGATCATGGCGGTAGTTCCGCGCAAATATGGCGATGACGTTTTGGCGAACCTGATCAACAATGGTTACACTGCCACCTATTCTGAGACCCGCGGCGGCATGCTGCGTCAGTCGCAGCTAACCCTTTTTATAGCCGTCCGAAGTTCGGAGCTGGAGAAGGTCCTGGATATTGTTTCAACTTCTTGCGCTGGGCAGACCATTGTCCGCCGGGGCTTTGGCTTGACCCAGAGCCTTGAAGAAGGGGAACAACTTTCTCAGAACGAGGGGCGACCTCTCGGCGGCAGCGGCGCGGTCGTCTTTATCTGGACGCTTGACCGTTACGAACTGCCTTAAGGAGCCTTGTGTCAGAAGGAAAAGAACGCGCCAGTGCTCGTCTGGAAAACCTCCAGGCGATTGAGCCTTTGCTCTCGTCCTTGCGCGTTTTGTCGTTAAGCACCATGCAGATGGCGATGAACCGCCAGCAGAGCCTGGATAAGTACGCCAGCCGCTTTGAGGATGTCGCGAAAGAAGTCATGCGCCATGTTGACCCAGGCAAACTGGTGCGAAAAATAGAAACCTCCGACGATTATCGCCCACCGGACCAGGAACAAATCCTTGCGGTTGTGGGCAGCACACGGGGAATTGTCGGGCAATATAACAAAAACCTTGCCAGGATCGCCCGTGAGACCCTGGAGAAGAACAAAGGCGTTCCCATGCGAATTGTCGCTTTTGGAAGCAGGGTCCACACCGCCATGCGGCAGGAAGGCTTGTCCTTCCGCGAAATGGACAGCCTGAGCGCGGGCTCCTTGCCCGATTATGACGGCGCCGCCAGTATGATCCGGGAATGGACGGAAGGCTTTGATGAGAGGCGATTTAGTCGCGTGCAGATCCTTTCCTACAAACGCATGGGGAGTGGCACCAGATACAAACCGACCCTGTCTGAACTTTTGCCGGGCAAGATGGATAGCATTGAATATTCAGAAGAGGAAGAACCGCCCTTCCCACCGCCGATCATTGAGGGCGACCCGGTCCAGATCTTTGAGGAAATTCAAAGCCACTTCACCGCTCTATCTTTCTATCGCCTTATCCTGGACGCGATCGCGGCAGAAAACCTGTTCAGATTCCGTCTGCTGGAAGAGGCCAAGGAAAACACCTCTAACTTGCTCGAGGAACTCTCGCTCGAAGTCCAGGCAAACCGCCGAAAAGAAATTACCCAGCAATTGCAGGAACTCCTCGTCGGCTCCGGCATGCTCGCAAGTCAATAACCGTTTCAATCTGATTTTTCTGATAGTTCTATTAACAATGCTGAAACCATTAGTAGATCGAAAGGGGATTCACCCTCACTTTCCTGAATGGTGCTTTTTATTTCTATCACTGTAGTTTCAATGTACAAGATTGAGATTGAGAAGAGAGGCTGCCCTACTTGGACAGCCTCGGCTTGTTTTACAAATGAAGGAGGGAGGCTTTACTTTCTTACCTCACCGTGATCTCGGTATAGACAGGGGTGACGTTGCCGTCGTGGTCGCTGATCAGGACGCCGACCAGGTATTTGCCATCAGGCAGATAGACGTTTTCCCAGCGGATCGTTTTCCCGGTAAAGGTGATCGTGTCACCGGTATGCGTGGAGATGCCTTTGACCTTGCCGTTTTGGTCGAGGTCCATGTAGCTCAGGCTAACGGTAAAGGTGTCACCGACCCTCGGTGTGATCTCCGAAGGGGCACCGGTGGTGCTGCTGCCAACAAAGCCAAAGACCTGGAAGAGGCTTTCGCCTTTGAAGTGCAATTGCGCTCTGCGGGTTTCGCCGGTGTCAGCAAAGGTGTAGGTGCCGTCCACAGCATAAATAGCCTGGTCGGGATCAGCGCCGTAGCTGACGGGGTTGAAGAGCGCCAGAGCCTCCTGTTCGCCGTCGGTGATGACGAAAGCCAGCGGTTCAAAGTCAAAATTCAGGCGGAACTGCTCGCCCTCGGGCCAGACGGGGTAGTAGACCCCGGCTTGTGAATCGGTTTGAGTGCTTTCGAGATAGTCCGTATCCGCGACCCAGATGCTGTTGCTGGCTTCGTCGTACATGCCGGTGAAGAGATAGATATAGCCAATATTGTCACCGCTGATGACGGCGCTCATTTCGATATAATCACCTGGACTGACGGTGCTGGCGCTGCTGGTGATGCCGTCCGTGGTGACGTTGCCCAGACCGGGGACCTGGCTGGCGCGTTCGACCACGACCGGCGCGGCAGCGGTTTTCTGGAACTGACGACCGGCGTAGTGGTATGCCAAATAGTCGTCCCAAAGGGAGTAATTGCTGAAACTGTCGGCAATTTTGGTGTAGGACTGCATACCGGTGGTTGGGGTTGAATAGAGCTGCGAGTTTGGATAATAGATCGCGATGCCGGTCGAGCCGGGTTTGTTGGCTCCGTGCTTTTCGGCAACGATGGTCTGGTTGAGCGCGGCGATCACGCCTTCAGCGGCGGCGCGCACTTTGGTATCCTTCGTGTTTTTGTGGATCAGTTGAACAAAATGACCCAGATCGATGAAAGAGGGCGGCACCTGTTTGCCAAAGATCGAGGTATAAGACTGCGTGTAGCTTCGTGCCTGGGCGACAAGGCGTTGATCCAGTTCCTGAAGCTGATAAGCGAATTCATTTAAGGCATCTATCAGGGACTGGAAGTTTTGCAGGTCCACCGCCGTGAGGGTGATGTTTTGGCTCAATTGTTGTTCCAGTTGGGCGGCGCTCATGCGGTTGACGAACCAGGAGCCGCCGCTGCTGTTTTGAGCCAGAAACTCCGCGCGCGCCTGATCGTCAACGACACGCTGATCCTGAGAGATGTAGCTTTCGACGATGTTTTTTGCCAGATCAGCTGTTAAGGTATCGGGGTCATAAGCCAAAAGGCTCAGGAAGGCAGAATACGCCCAGCCAACTCCAGGCTCAGTCTCTTCGGAGGCGACGGCGTACTTAGTGTATGGAGCCAGGGCTGCATAAACTTCCATTTGGCTCATCAAACAGGCGTCCATGCCGATCAACTCGAACCTGTCGATGACGGTGTTGGCCTGAATGGCTTTGAGGGCGTCTTCGATCTCATTCAAATAGAGGATGTCATCCTGCAAGGCAGACGAAAGGGGCGCGTTGGAGCTGGTGTCGCGCTGCCTGGGAGCAGGGTCAGACCAACCGCCGGGCCAGCCCATGCCGTGATCGGACATGATCAGGACGTGCTTGTCAGCGGGGTAGGCGCTGGATGCCCAGGAAACAAAATCAACCAGGGTTTGGGCATCGCCCATATTGACTTCGCCGATATCCTCGATAAGTTCGGAGCCAATGCGGTTGAGATCGTTGTCGTAGGTGACCAGGTAGCGGCGGGTAGTATGCCAGTCGCCATCGCCGCTGAAACCACCGCGGTGGCGGTCAAACTGGCTGACGATGGTGACCTGATCGGTCGAGCCGATCATCTCAGCTTCGTTCAGGTCGATGAAAATATCTCGCTCCAGAGCGTTGTCATCCGCGTTTTGATAGAGCATGACCAGCCAGGTGGTGCCTGAGTTGTTGGAGGGAACCGCGGTTGGCCAGCGGGTGGCTGTGGGAGACTGCGGCTGGGTGTAGCCAGTATCTTGTGTGGGCTGATAGGGGTCGCTGCTCTCAATGGATGGGAGCAATGAGCCGCCGCCCTGACAGGAGCGGAAGACGAGGAAGAGGATGATCAGGAGGAGGATGAGCCCGACAATGCCACCGCAGCCGCCACGACGGCGGATCGGCGTGCCAGCGCCGCTTCCAAAGATGCTCCCTAAACCGCCACCCAATCCGCCCAAAGGACTTCCACTGCCAAATGAGCTTCCGCCGGAGGGCGGCATTCCGGAAAATCCGCCTCCACTGGACGAGGGCGGTTTCATGCCGATGCCGCCGCCTGAGGATGATGGACGGGGAGGCTCGTCGCGGCGCACAGGACGTTCGGCCTGGTGGGTGGGTTTGCTGCTGCGCCTTCGGCGTTGGGCGTTAACTTCGGGGTTATTATCAGACATGATTTCTTTCCATTCTTTTTGACTAAATATCGAACAATTAACGGATTCGATTCCTGGTTAAATTTTAACCGACTTTAACAAAGTTGAGATTAATTCCTTTACATTAAAAACGTTTTTTAATTAATAGACTATTAGTTGCATGATATTAGCGAGTGATAAGCTATAAATTATTCAAAACATATTTTTCCAAAGAAGGAGTAAGAGCAAGCGGAGCTTTTAAGGCTTGTAAATGCTTAAATCAGTACAGGGTTGAATTAATCTTGTACAATTGTCCCCGTGAAAACTGAAAAGACCGAAATAATTAGCGAAAACATTTTAAATATTGAAGATGTCGAACCAGACGAGTTTAGCACGCGCCACGTAGCGTCGGTTGCTCTGGCGCATGGCGTGCATGATATGTATGCGGGCTTTTTGCCGCCCTTTTTGCCGATTCTGATCGAGAAATACGGTTTCAGCAATCTGATTGGGGGCTCATTGACTCTGTTTTTCTCAATGCCCTCACTTTTGCAACCTGTTTTTGGATCATTGGCAGATCATCGCAATTTGAGGATATTGGTTAGCCTGGCACCTCTCATTACAGGCTTGATGATGACCTTTTTGGGTGTAGTGCCATCGTCAATCATTCTGATTGGATTGTTGGTTGTGGGTGGCACGAGCTCAGCTGCATTACATGCGATTGGTCCATCACTCAACACCAAACATGCCGGGAAGAAACTTGGCAGAGGAATGAGTTTTTGGGTCAACGCGGGCTCGTTTGGCTACGCGCTTGGCTCGCTCATCTTTGTTTCGGCTTATGATCTTTTTGGGCTGAAACGCCTTCCATTGATGGCGGTTCCGGGCGCTGTGGTTTCGGTTTTGGTCTGGAATTGGCTCAAAGATGCTGATACGCGGGCACAAGGCGCGCGTACTAAGAAGGCAAAACCCAAAGAATGGTCAAAGATTATCAGGGTGATGGCGCCAGTAGCTTTTATACTTGCGACACGGGCAATGATGGTGGCGGTTCTTTCAACGTATTTCCCATCGTTTTTGCTGGAACAAGGCGCGAGTACTTTTCTTTCCGGAGCTGGCCTGACTTTGATCTTTATTTCGGGCGTTGTGGGCTCTTTCATGGCTGGCAGTTTGAGTGATCGCTTTAGCCGACTCGGCATTCTGGGGATCGCCACCATCGCGCAAACCGCATTCATGTTGCTTTTCCTCCAAACAAAGGGATGGTTACAGATTCCGGTATTGGTCTTGATCGGATTTTTTGAGGTCGCGGTGATTCCTGTCTTTATGGCGTATGTGCAGGAAGGTTTTCGGGAAGATCGGGCATTTATCAACGGCTTGTATCTCTCGCTTAACTTTGTTAGTTCAGCCCTGGCAGTGCCGCTGGTGGGAAGACTGGCTGATATGTTCAATTTCAGGACGGCTTTCCTGGTGGCAAGCTATGTTCTGCCGCTGGGACTACTCGGTCTGGCATGGATGCGCTTGACAACCAGTAAAAAAACGAAGGTTTAGTCCTGTTATAAACGGATTTGTTTAGTTAAAATAGGGTTATGCTTTCGGGATGTTTTGCAAAAAAAGCCGAGGACTGTATTTGTCAAAATCATGAAACGAATGCATAACGTGTGGCCAGATGGAATTCATTTTTCGCGCATTTCAATATTTTGAACATAAATGCAAGGCGGAAAACGTTGAAATGACTTCCGTATCTTTGTTATGGATTCAAGGGGTAAGTAGAATTCGAAGTAGAATTCGGAGGTAGACAAAAGAAGACGCTTTTGCTATAATCCTGACACTTTGGGCGCTTAGCTCAGTTGGTTAGAGCGCACGGTTCACATCCGTGAGGTTCGGAGGTTCGAGTCCTCTAGCGCCCACACTTAGGCCGAATTCTTCTTTTAAATCCGGCTTTTTTCTAATAATGACTGGTTCACATCCGAGCCCTAAAGAGTACTTCGCACAGGTTCGGAGGTTCGAGTCCTCTAGCGCCCACACGTAGGCCGGATTCTTCTTTTGAATCCGGTTTTTTTCTAATAATGACTGGTTCACATCCGAGCCCTAAAGGGGCTTCGCACAGGTTCGGAGGTTCGAGTCCTCTAGCGCCCACACGTAGGCCCGATTCTTCTTTTGAATCCGGCTTTTTTCTAATAACGACTGGTTCACATCCGAGCCCTAAAGGGGGCTTCGCACAGGTTCAGATGTAAGCCTTCGATGCGAAGCATCAAGGGTCGAGTTCTCTGGCGCTCACTTTCATTTTCAATCAATCCGATGAATGGGTAAATGAACTCTTCGGAAATCCTCTGCAAAAAAAAGGATTGGCGATCCAACGGTAGGTAAAGAATTTAGATCTTTTATCTGAAATTTCATTCCATCAATTTCCGTTGATTTCGCCAATTCTGAACTTCATGTGGAAAGAAAACCATTATATAGGTATTTGCTTTTGTCTATTGGGAATATAATTATTATGGAGAGAGGTGAAGTGATGAAAACTGAAAATAATCAAAAAATAAATTATTCTGATGTCTATATTAAGCAGAATGGTGAGTTTGTAAGCATTGTAGATAATACAGAGCATTTTTGTGAAAAATGGATCAAGCCTGTCCATCCACGCGATTGGAATTGGTTTACCCGTGATTTTTCAAAGCCAGCCAATCTGCCGACGGCAAAAGAGGCTGCTGTTATTCGAGATCTGGTCATCAGAGGCTTGCGAAATAGTGGGAATCAGGTTGTGGATCTGAGCAATGTAGAAAATGTTGATGCGATCATTTCTTATTTTGATCCTGAAAGCAAGCACGATAAGTTCAATATGGAACAATTTGCTTATGCTTTAGGGGTTGAGCTGGAGCACGGCAGGTTGAAAGCAGTCAATGTCACTAACAATCATCCGTTTTTGACAGCGATGATCGTAATCGCCCATTTAACAGAATCGTTAAGTTATTATGAACGATTGCTGATCATGGAAAACGAAGCCAAAGTACATGAGATCTTACGAAAGTTGAAGACAGCCACCATCGATAAATCTGACCTACTGGAATTACTTGCAGAAACCGAGCTGGAGCTGGTGGAAGCCCGCAGGAAGCTTGACAAACGCTTGCGGATTTTAGAAGAACTTGAACCGATGGAGGATATTGACTGAGCATAAGATAGGCAAGAAAGGTTACTAAATCTATTCCCTATTTCGGATAATTACTGTATAATAATTATAACTATTAAACTCTTGTTCATGGTTTTGGCAGGCCATGCGCTTTAAAACGTTTATAGTATTACTGGATTATGGTGCGTCAGGTCGCTCCTGATGATTTTGGAAAAGCAATTCCCCCCGATCGCTTCGGGGAAAGTGATTACTTTTGGCATATGAACTGCGAAACAGAAAAAACGATATGTAAAATTAAAGTTTTAAACTTAATTTCGTAATTCAGCTCGAATTATCAGGCGGTTCCAAACCCATCAATCCCGTTAAATGCGGATTTAAAGCCATGGTTGCTCAAGCCCTGGCTTATTTTGATAATGATGGGTAAACGGATTACAAAGATTACAGCACAGAAGCGCAACCCCAATCGGGTGAATATTTTCCTTGACGGAGAATTCGCTTTTTCGCTGGATCGTCTCAATGCCGCCTGGCTCACCAAAGGTCGCCAACTTTCTGAATCCGAGATCGAACAGCTTTTGACCAAAGAAGAATTCACCTCCGCCCTGGGCAAAGCCCTGCGCTTTTTGGGCTACCGCGCCCGCTCACACCAGGAGATGGAATGTCACTTGCAGGGAAAAGGCTATCAGGAAGGCTTGATTCGCACAGTTCTCCAACGCTTGGAGGCTGACCAACTTTTAGATGACAGCGAGTTTGCCGTCCAATGGATCGACAATCGCCAATGCTTTCGCCCGCGCAGTCAACGTCTGATGAAGCTGGAATTGCGCCAGAAAGGGCTTGATGAGCGGGTGATCGACGCCGCTTTCGAAAAAGCCGATCTTGAAGAGCTTGATCTGGCACTTTCAGCTGGACGGAAGCTATTAGGTCGTTATCAAAATCTGGAAAAGCAGGAATTCCGACGAAAACTTGCCGGAGCCTTGCAACGTAGGGGCTTTTCTTACGACACGGTCAAAGAATGTCTGGCACAACTGGAGCAGGAACTGTCCAAACCTGAGGGAGTGGAAAACTAAAAAATGGAGCAGTTAACACGATGAAAATATTATTACAACGAGGACCGCTTGGTCCACCACCCATGCCTTACATCTGGGTTGCCGGCGCACTTTTGGTCGGCTTGTTATTGGGCTATCTTATCTTTTCAGGTATTCGAAGAAACAAAGACGCAAAACTCAAGCAAACCAGCAACGATATCATTGCAAGCGCGCGCGAATCTGCCCGCCAGACGGAACTGGACGCAAAAGATCAGGCACTGAAAATTATCCGCGATGCAGAGAGTGAGATCCAAAGCCGTCGCAGTGAACTCACGAGAGAGGATGAACGCTTAGGCAAACGTCGCGAAGAACTCGACTATCGCTTTGACCAAATGCAACAGCGCGAGAACACCCTGAATAAACGCCAGAGTCGCATCGACAAACGCGCCAATGAAGTTGAAGCTCTCTACGAAGAGCGCTCCGCGGAATTGCAACGTGTCAGCGAAATGACGGTTGATGAAGCCCGCGAAATGCTCCTGGCGGAAGTCGAGAAAGTCTCACGCGCGGATATGGCGCGCATCATTCGCCAGATCGAAACCGAAGCACGCGAAACCGGTTTGGAAAAAGCCCGCGAATTAATTGCTGATGCCATTCAGCGGGTCGCGTCAGACAAGGTTGCTGAGGTCACAACCGCGCTGGTTACCCTGCCTAATGAAGAAATGAAGGGCCGCATTGTCGGTCGCAACGGCCGCAACATCCGTGCCTTTGAACAAGTAACCGGAGTAGACGTGATTGTGGACGACACACCCGAAGCTGTTACCGTTTCATGTTTCGATTCAGTCCGTCGTGAGATTGCGCGCCGAACACTGACCCGTTTGGTAAATGATGGTCGCATCCATCCAGCTTACATCGAGAAGATTCTCGAGGAAGAGCGCAAAGAAATGGACGAAGACATCGTCAAAGCAGGTAAAGAAGCAGTCTACGAAGCAGGGGTTCATGGTCTCCATCCTGAAATTATCAAAAAGCTTGGCCGCCTGAAATATCGAACCTCTTACGGTCAAAACCAACTGGCTCACGCCGTGGAGACCTCAAAAATCGCCAGTATTCTGGCAGCTGAGTTAGGTGCCGATGTTGAAGTTACCCGAACTGCCGCCCTTTTGCACGATCTGGGAAAAGCCATGGATCACAACGCTGAAGGCACGCACGCCATGTTGGGAGCAGAATTTGCCCGCCGGCATGGAGTTAACGCCAAAGTCGTCAACGCGATTGCCTCCCATCACCACGAAACTGATCAGGAATCAGTAGAAGCCATCCTGGTTGAGGCAGCTGACGCCATTTCCGGCGCAAGGCCAGGCGCCCGTCGTGAAGACCTTGAACAATATATCAAGCGGCTCAAAGCCCTGGAAACCATCGCCAACAGCCATCCGGGCGTTGAACAAAGCTACGCAATTCAGGCTGGTCGCGAAGTGCGGATTATCGTTAAACCCGAAGAAATTGACGATTATCAGGCTCATAATATCGCCAAGGAGATTGCCAACGAGATCGAACAAACCATGCAATACCCCGGTCAGATTCAGGTAACCGTCATCCGCGAAACCCGTTCGGTTAGTTACGCGAAGTAGCCCAATCATACCAAAACAAGCAAACCCCTCCTCGCGAGGGGTTTTTGTCGATCATAGTCGATGATTTTGCTGTTTTTGAACATTTCATCGACTACAATCGATAAAATCTGACCTAATGTGGATTTTGACACAATTTCAATGTGGGTTTTGGCAGTGTTTTGATGTGGGATTTGACAATGATCTACTATTTCTTTCTAAAACCACTTTTTACAGAAAAAAATGAGATGTTTTCGTCACAATTCGTAAAACAAGTCTACCTGTTTAATTTTCTATCAAACAAGGGTCAAGGTATAATTTTTATAGAAGAATGTCTCATTCCACAAAGACAGTCAAAAGGAGCAGATCATGTTTTTTCATCACATCTATCATTCGCCCCTTGGTGAGATCCGGCTGCTTGCTGACCAATATGCTTTGCTCAAGCTCTCGCTCAAAGGACAAACTTTCCCAGAACTTTCAGGATCCATACGCTCCGTTTCTGTCAAAGAATCATCCGTCCTAAAAGCAACCGCCGATTGGCTCGACGCCTATTTTGCTGGAAAGAAACTTTCTATTTCCACACTGTCTCTCGCTCCGCAAGGCTCAGCTTTCCGCCAAAGCGTCTGGGAGCTGCTTTTACAAATCCCCTACGGTGAGGTAAATACTTACGGTGATATCGCACAGGAGATTGCCGCCCAAAGAGGCATCGCTAAAATGTCCAGTCAGGCGATTGGCGGCGCGGTTGGGCACAACCCGATCCCGATCATCATCCCCTGTCATCGCGTGATTGGCGCAAACGGAAATCTGACCGGTTACAGCGGTGGGATCGATCTGAAAATAAAGCTTTTAGCTCATGAAGGTATTGATATCACGAAACTTACAATGCCAAAACGACCGTAACATCATTTTTCTATAGCAGAAAAAATCTACTTATCCTCTGATAAAAGGGTTGAAGCGTTTTTCGTGACCAACAGTAGTTGAACCCATATGGCCTGGTAACAAAACAGTATCATCCGGTAAGCTGTAAATTTGTTCGCGAATATTTTCCATCAACAAGGAATGATTGCTGCCCGGGAAGTCTGTCCTGCCGATGCTTTCCCTGAATATGGCATCCCCAACCACAGCGACCTTTAGCTCCGGGCAATAGAACATCATTGAACCTGGGTTATGTCCCGAAACATCCCGTACTTCAACCACTTGCTTCTCAGCATCCGTAGTCAGACCCAGCCACATTCCATGAGAAAGTGGAATATCCACTCCTGGAATCTCATCTACCTTGACTCCATAGATTTCGTTTGAAGGATTTTCTCTTGCCCATTCAAAGCTCTCAATGCCCATCGCGATAGGAATCGGAGGGTCGAAAGCCCCGCTTATGCCTTTCACGCCAGCTGAGTGATCAAAATGTCCATGAGTCAGCCAGATCTGTCTGAGATTCCACCTCCGTTGTTCAATGAATTCCAGTTGCGTTCTGGGCAAAAAGGTGGGGTCAATGATCACACAATCCAGATTTTCCTTATCGTACAGAAAGTAAACGTTATTCCCCATTGGCCCAATCGTCAGGGTTTCATAAGCCAATTTCATATTGGTTCCTTATTATGTCATATATTTTTAAGTAATCATCAATGGTTTTAACTTCTCTTGGCAGGGAACTTAAGCTTTTGAACCCATCAGCAGTCACAACGATATCATCCTCAATTCGGATACCGCCCAATCCAGGAACATAAATACCAGGCTCAACTGTAAATACCATCCCTTCTTCCAGCACCAATGAGTTGCCCGCGAAGATATAGGGCGCTTCATGCGCTTCCATACCCAGACCATGCCCGGTACGATGGGTGAAGTATTCGCCATAGCCACTTTCGGTGATCACCTGTCTGGCAAACCCGTCTACCTCGCCAGCCTTCAATCCGGGTCTCACCTGAAAAACAGCGTTGTGATTGGCTCTTTGCACCGTTTCCGCTATCTCAATCATTTGAGGGTTGATTTCGCCCAGATAAAAGCAGCGGGTGATATCCGATAGATAACCGTCAAAAGCAGCACCCCAGTCAAACAAGATCAGGTCGCCATTATTTACAATCCGACTAGACGGTGAGGCGTGAGGATTGGCACTGTTAGGGCCGCTGCAAACAATTGGAGCAAAAGGCAGTTCCTGATCAGAACCATGATGATAGAGTTGAACCAACAACTCCGCAGCGATTTCCTTCTCGCTTTGTCCAGCTTTTATGGTTCGGATTGTGCTAATCAAAGCGGCTTCAGCTATTTCGGCTGCCTTGCGCATTTTACGAAGCTCGTTCTCATCTTTTACCATTCGCAGGTTTGCGAAAACCTCTCCCGCGTTCACAAATTCTGCTTCATCCAGGGCGTTTTCCAAAAAGTTGAGTTCCAGAAAACGTAGTCGGGTTGCTTCAACACCAATCTTCAAAGCGTAGCCGCGCATCTCAGCCAAGGCTATATTAAAGACTGCCTGCCAGGTGGCTGGATCATCGCCATATAAACAGGTCTGACATTCAAAAGTCAAAACTTCAAGTTTGGGAGCCTCAAGCCTGGGCATGATAATTTTGGCTTGTCCCTCAGCAGGCAATACAAAAACGACCGGTCTTTCCATAAGATGAAAATCCAAGCCGGTTAGATATCGCAAGCTCGCACCCGGGTTCAACACTGCCGCATCTAATTGAGCACCCCTTAGCAGTTTTTGCAATTTTTCAATTCGATTGGTCAATCACACCTCATTTTTCAGGATCAAGCAAGGCTTCACGAAGTACCGCTACCAACACGAGCAAAACCATAAAACCACCGACAAATACGATCCCATTTACATTTACAACCGACCCCGGCACAACCGGTGTCGCCAGTGGATCCGGCGTAAAGGACCCCGACAGGCTGGTTTGCTGAAATTGAGCAGTCTGCGTTAATGTTATTGCTGTAACGATCGTTTTTGGTTTCTGCACACTGACAAAAACCACCAGAGCGATGACCATGATTGCCATAAGAATCACAGCGCATACCAGGCTAGTGTGCTTAGATGAACGCTTCTTTGAGACTTTTGAATCAGACATTACTTTACGCTCTCGATAGCCTGACGAGCGGTTTCAACAACATTTCCGCCATCTCTAAGGATTAATAAGGTCGCGTTACGCAAAATTGGGCCCAATTTATTCAGAACAGCTTCATCTGGGAAAAGGACTACCACCTGGGCGATTTTCTCTAAAGCTGGTTTGAGCTTTGGCTCAGTCCAGGAGCCCAAGGCAGTCGGCTTGGATGGCAATTTGTGCAAAGACTCGCTCCACCTGCCCAGAAACTCAGTTTGCATCAGCTCTTCCAGCAACTCCAGGGCTAAAGCCTGCCGTCCGGTATCCGGGTTGCCCAAAGCCCAGGCAGAAGCGCTGCCGATCGTAAAAGTTGATTCTGTTATGACTGGTTCAGGTTCCTCATAATTGTCCTTTGGGTCTGACAGAACTAAACTAACCGGCACCACTGCCGTATCAAGGTTACGATCCAGAAAAGACTGCCAAACCTGGCTATCGTTTTGATATCCAAGCGAGAGACTGTTGATATGTCGGGTATTCAGGCCGTCCTTGAGCACCTGTAAAGCCTCGATCAATGGAGCCTCTTCCAGTAAAGCATAGCCCTGCCCATCGGAAACTTTTCCCTCCGCTGCCATATATTGCACCAGGAGGAATTTCCCCAAGGGGTCATCAGCAGCAAAGCCAAAGATGCCAAAGTTTTTATGAATCTGGTTCCACTCATTCGAAGGGGGTAGTTGTGAAGCGGAATTGTAAACCATTACGTAAGGGTCCACAAATAAGGGTACAACCAAAAACTCACCATCGATAATGCTCATTTGCCTGGCAAAAGGATACCAATCCACACCAGCCAGAATATCATTCAAGCCTGGGTTCGCATAGATCAGATTGCGACGTGAAGCCAGATCGAGTTCCGGTGCCGAAAGCAGAATTAAATCCGGCAAAATCTCTGGAGCAGCAGCACGGGTAGCGGTTAGTGAATCGGTCAGGCTGCCTGCCCCGGTTTGTGCTTTTATTCGGACAATGATTTCAACCTTATTTGCATGGGCGAAAGAATTCAGCTTTTCCATTAGAATCTTGCCCGATTCACTGTTCGCATACGGGTCCAGTTCAGGAGGCAGCCATAAGATCAACTTATCGGGATTTATGGAGGGTGTCACAGTTTCTTCCAGTTCAGGATCTACTGTTGATGTGACATCTGGCTGAGGAGTTTGTTTTACTTCAGGCGATAAGTTTGGTGCAGACTGCGCCCATGGTATCTTAAGCTCAAAAGGCAAGCTATCACAAGCCGTCAGCATGATCATGATCAAAACCACGATCAAACTCAGCTGTGACAACATGCCTTTGTTATCTTTCTTTCGTTTCGTTTCCATATGCCCAATTGTAAAGCATATCAGGCAAAACGCATTTACTAAAGTTCAATCGCCTTCTCGAGCAGACCGGTTAACAGCACGACACATTGTTCCAGATCGTCCAGGTCGACCATTTCGGAAGGTGTATGGATATATCGACAAGGGATTGAGAGACAACCAGCCGGAACACCAGCCCGTGTTCTCTGAATCGCTGCGCCATCAGTTCCACCAGCTTCGAGAACTTCCATCTGGTAAGGCAAGCCTTGCGCCTTGGCTTCGTTGACCATCCAATCGATCACCCGTGGATCCGCAATAAAGGAAGCATCCCGCACCTTGATCGCGGGACCATCACCCAAAGCAACCGCCATTTTGACGCCCTTGGGAGTATCGCCGGTGCGGGTGACATCAATTGCGATGCCCACTTCGGGATCAACACCGTAAGCAGCGGTTATCGCGCCTCGCAATCCCACCTCTTCCTGTGTGCTGAAAACAAAGTAAATTTCATTAGCGGTTTTCTTGATCGTCTTAAGAGCCTGAATTGCCACAGCGACTGCTGCGCGATCATCCATTGACTTGGCAACCAACCGCTTGCCCAAATTAAGGAGCGGTCGCTCAAATCCAGCTACATCCCCAACTGTCACAGTGGAATCTTCCTTTGAAGTCGCGCCCGTATCAATGAAAAGCTGCGCCAAAGTTGGCTGTTCATTCGCGGCGAGCCGTTCAATGCCGATCACCCCACGGGTACCGTTCATAAACAACACCCTGCCGCCCAGACAGGTCAGGGGGCTCACGCCGCCGATGGAAATAAAGCGGGCAAAACCATTATCGTCTACATGCGTCACCATCAGACCGATCTCATCGGTGTGAGCCGACACCATCACGCGCTTACCGCCTTCACCCTTGCTGCCTGTGCGGGCGATCAGGTTTCCGAGCGCGTCGGTGTACATTTCATCCACATAATCGCGGATCTCATCCTGGATCTTTTGTCTGATGAGATGCTCTGAGCCACTTGGCCCTGGGGTTTCAACCAGCATTTCCAAAATCTTGATCAATTCTTCAGAATTCTTCTTGTTCTTCACCATTTTTATTTCTCCTGAGAGCTCAAAATGCTCTTGTCCAGCCGGGACAGAGCAGCATGCAATAGTTTTATTGTGTTTAGGACATCATCTTTACGTACCAGTCCAGCTGCCGAATGCAGATAACGTTGTGGCACCGAAACAGACACACTCGGCACGCCTGCACGGGATTTGTGGATTGACCCTGCGTCCGTGCCACCCCGTCCGGGTTGACGATATTGCCAGGGGATCCCTTCGGCATCCGCAGTTTCGCTCAGCCATTTGATCAGGCGGCGATCTCCGATTGTGGCGCCATCCATCAGATAAATGGCTGGCCCACTGTCCAACATCGTGTTGTGGATCGTGTTTTCTTCGCCATCGAAATCGGGTAGATCATTGGCAGGCGTTGAATCCAACGCGATACCGATATCGGGATTCAGATGATAGGCCGCGGTTTTGGCGCCGCGCAGGCCTAGCTCTTCCTGAACCGTAAAAGCAGCCAGCAGGTCAACGTTTTCTGGAGCATTTTTGAGCAATTGAATGATTGTAAAAACACCCAAACGATCGTCCAGCGCCTTGCCGCGCAAACTGGGGCCTAAGACTGCCAGTTTGCTGTCAAAGGTCGCGCGATCACCCAATTTGACCAACTTTGTGCCGCCTAAACCGACATCTATGCGCAAAGCGTCAACCTTCAATTCCTGCTCGCGCTCTGCCGCGGTAGTCAGATGGATCGCCTTGGCGCCAATCACGCCTGGCACATGGTCGCGCCCGATGACGACCGGCTTACCGACCAGTTGACGGGGATCGATCCCGCCGATGATGGTAAATTCAAACAAACCGTCGCCGTCTTCTTTGGTGACCATAAAGCCGACCTCATCCATGTGGCCAGCCAACATCACCCGTACCCGGTCCTTGCCGCTGCCTTCACGAACGACGATCACATTCCCCATCGCGTCCGTGTGCATGGAGGCCTCAAACTCTTTCAGCTCTTCATAAACAATCGCTCTGACCTCTTGTTCATCGCCTGAAACCGCCAGTGCGTTGCTGAGGCGGGTGAGCAGATTGAGTTCTTTTTTCCCAAATTTGGGGTTAAATTTCTTTGTGGTTTCAACTGTTTTTGCCATGGTTTACTCCCAGATCACTTTTTTCATAAAATCGACCGGCAGGTCGTTGATGAACTCCGCCATCAACCGTCCGGCACGTTTAATATCCTTGATCGAGACGACTTCGACCGGTGTGTGCATATAGCGCAAGGGAATGCCCAACTCGATCACCGGGATACCAGCCTGAGCGACCTGCACATCCCAGGCGTCCGTTCCCGAACCGCGTGGTGCAAAATCGCGTGTGATCGGAAATTCATATTCTTTGGCACATTCTTCCATCGCTTTGTTTAGCGCTGGGTGGTCGCAGGCTCCCCAGGTCACAGGGACGGACTTGCCAAGCTCAAAAGTGCCCGCGCTGCTTCCACCCGGACCACTGGCAAAAGTCACGTCAATCACGATCGCGAAATCGGGCATGATATCAAAAGCCGCGCCCATCGCCCCGATGCCGCCCACCTCTTCCTGCGCAGTCGCGACAGCGATCACATCCCATTGATGTTTGCGCCGTGAAAGCATATCCAAGGCGACTGTTGTCGCGGCAACCGAGGCACGGTTGTCAAGAGTGTGCCCGCTGAGCGTATCCCCACTCAGCTCACGAGGCTCCGTCGCGAAGGAGACCACATCGCCTACGCGCACAAGCTTTTCGACCTCATTGGCGCGCAGACCTGTATCGATAAGCAGGTACTTTTGCGGCAACGCACCTTTGCCGCCATCTTTGGGCAAAAGATAAGTCGGCGGCATCACCACCATCGCTGGCAGCTCAACCGTCTCGCCCGAATTACTGGCATGGACGATCACCATTTGCCCTGGCAAAATGCGCTGATCGACCCCACCAACCTGGGTGAAGCGCAAAAAACCCTTGTCGATATCGGTAACCATCAGCCCGATCGCGTCCATATGGGCGGCGATCATAACTTTTGGCCTTGGTTCAACAGCAGTACCATAGCGAATGGCGTGCAAACTGCCATGGCTGCTCACCCAGGTGCGGTCACTCAGACCTTGCCATACCGGGGTGATCACGTCACGAATCGGTGTTTCGTAACCGGAAAGCCCGGCAACGGAGAGCATCGATTTTAAGAATGGTATTAGTTCAAAACTCATATGCCCCTTTCATGGGTTGGGATTTGGAGTCGGTTCTTCCTGTGTAGGCTCTTGCACCTCAGTCGAAGGAATAACATCAGTTGGGACGATCTCTTCCGTTGCTGTCGGCAAACTCGTTTCGGTCGGGGTTGGGGTTTGCGTAGCTGTTGCCGTCGCGGTGGAGGTCAAGCTCGGCACCAGGGTTTGGGAAGCCGTAGGTGTGATTGAAGCGGTACGCGTCAGATAAGGCGTGAGCGTGATCGTCGGCAAAGCTGTAACAGTAGCCGTAGGCGTCCGGGTTGGTTTATTCGGTTGTGGGCCACGATCCAGCTTAAGCAGGATAAACCCCAGCAAATAGCAGGGGATCGTGATTAAAATCAGCAAGGTCATCAAATATCGAATACGTGTCTGCCTTGAAAGCTCTTTCAACCTTCGCTCCTGTCAATCATAAGTCGCTCAACAAGGTGAGTGCTACTGCATAATGATACCATTGCACGCCATCTACGTCTAAAAATAGCAGCAATTCTCAGAATTAAACCTGTAGATTTCTCTGTAGTAAGGGCTAAAACCTGGTAGAGCGAGACGAAGTTCCTATCAGGGTATTGAGCAGTGTTTTTCTGCTCAATCCGCCGTTCTGGTGCCATAAAAAAACCTACCTCGTGAACAGGAAGGGGAGACACCTGTGCCGGTCAGGGTATTCCACAGTCTCCCGTCAACGTACAATACCGATCAAAATTACGGGCGGACATGGAAATCCGCCCCTTCGTGTCGCGCACAAGCCACAACCCTCTGCCTTAGTTTGCTCGTGATCTCCCGACCACGAACCATATATTGTTTCCATACCGAGAATTGCTACTTCTTGATCGTAAGGAAAATCGAAAATAATAAACTATAATTGTTAGGTAAATCACCCCCAAAGGAGAGCAACCATGGCAAGTAAGGATAAAGCCAAAAAAGAAGAACGCAAAAAGCCACAATTGACCAACAAAGAAAAGCGAAAAGCCAAAGACGAAAAGAAAAAGACCTCGTCTGTCACCAACACCGGCGCATAGTTCAATGCAGCATGAAAGACGAGGCTGAATAAAATATTCAGCTTGTTTGCGTTAATATTTGTCCATTGGCCTAAGATCCTGATCGGACGAACAACCAGGCATTTGTTGTTTCTAATCTTTAACTAAGGTTGATGAGTAGAATTGCTCCCACCCTTATCAAAACAAGAGTGGGAGTTTATCTAGTATTTCCTGATCTGTTCTCTATTTTTCTAAAAAATTATGATTCTATCGCGTGTGCCGGCTGATGAAATGCTCATTGTTCCGGCAGCGCTTTACTCTACACCCTGAAGCCTGACAAGTGGACCAATTAAGGTTCTCCAGGATCGCCTTTTTGGTTTGGTGTTCTCCTCCGTGCGGCAGTCCCTTTTTCAGATTTGTGGCATTACGCTTGATGAAGTGTTTTGCCTCGTCATCATAGACGTGAATACAATTCCCTAATTTTACGATTTGAATCATCTTATCCCTTTCTCGTATCTGTGTTTTTAATGTACGGTATGACAAAGAACAGACCAAAGCCGTAGTTTGCCCAGTCCAAAAGGACCAGGATATCAGCATCAGTCGTTACAGAGAATTCATTAGCTCATTTCATGGGACGCTTGTATTCTAGCATGTTTTTCTTGCGAGACCGAAAATGATCTTAGCCAATCCTACACACTTTCCTTAAAGAATTTCGATCCCTAAATTAAATCTTATGGTAAAATTTCTATTCTGGAAAACTACTGTTTCATGATTGGGAAAAAAAGAGCCAAAGAGCAATCATGTAGGATTGTCAAACATATTGGACAGTCTGCGATAAAAATTGAACAGGAGATAAGAACTTCAATGGTCGCATCGGTATACGGTTACTACGCTGATTGTGTCTTTTCAGTTGTTTCCTAAAATCCTCAAATGA
>Ga0255344_1002052_pt1 | contig 25327 bp, 19 predicted proteins | sample wastewater_treat_5_FD_192414 | JGI IMG/M metagenome (GOLD analysis project Ga0255344, IMG submission 192414) | Wastewater microbial communities from Lulu Island WWTP, Vancouver, Canada - plant18 | ecosystem: Engineered > WWTP > Wastewater > Unclassified | place: Canada: Vancouver, British... | reverse complement strand
TCAAAAGCCAATTAGAATGGCCCCAATCTGAGGCTTGATTAGCTGCTTCTGCTGATTTTTTAAGGGTGCAGGAAATGATAAGACAAGAATTGCAAAGGAAAATAGACACCCGGACCAAGCCCTTGGGATCTCTGGGGAAATTAGAAGAATTGGCTTTGAAAATTGGCATAATCCAAAACAGCTCGACACCCGAGTTAAGAAAACCCGCAATTCTGACTTTTGCTGCCGACCACGGCATAGTCGATGAAGGTGTCAGCGCTTATTCCAAAGAAGTTACCTGGCAAATGGTCATGAATTTTGTGCAAGGTGGTGCTGGAATAAATGTGTTCACACGCCAACACGGCATCCACCTTAGAGTCATTGATGCTGGTGTTGATTACGACTTTCCTGAAGGCACAAACGTTGAGAATCACAAGTTGGCTCGTGGCACGCAAAACATGATGCACGCACCAGCAATGTCAATCGAACTATGTCAAAAGGCGATTGAAACCGGTGCGCAGTGTGTGCAAGAGGAGTTTAATCGAGGCTGCAATGTAATAGGATTTGGTGAAATGGGCATCGGTAACACGTCGTCAGCGTCGTTGTTACTACATAAAATCGCGGGCATACCACTTCGCGATTGTGTTGGACCTGGTACCGGGCTTAAGGCCGACGGAATGGAACGCAAATGTCGGATTTTGAGCCAAGTAGCTGAAAAATATGACCCAAAAACGCCAATTGAAACGCTGGCAACGTTTGGCGGACTGGAAATAGCCATGATTTGTGGTGGGGTTATAGAGGCCAGACGATTGAATATGACGATTCTGGCAGACGGGTTTATCGCAACTTCCGGCTTTTTGGCGGCCTACAACATGCAGCCCGATGTGTTGGATAATGTTATCTATTGCCACTCATCCAACGAGCCAGGACACCGCCACATGCTTGAATACATGAAGGCCGACCCGATACTGCACCTTGATTTACGTTTGGGCGAAGGCACAGGCGTTGCGGTTGCCTACCCAATTTTGGAATCTGCGGTTAATTTCTTGAACCAAATGGCAAGCTTCGACGAAGCAGAAGTTTGTGATGAGCAAATTGATAGAAAGCATGAAGCAGGAATTTAGTTTATTTCTTCACGCCTTACAGTACTATTCTCGCATTCCGGTGGGGCAGATTGATTTTTGCGAGGAAAAACTTACGCCGGCATTACGCTACTTTCCTTTGGTGGGAATTATTGTTGGTGGTTTGGCGGCGGTGGTTTTTGCCTTATTTGCTTTGGCCTTGCGTCTTCCACAATCAGTTGCGGCCGTTGCAGCTTTGGCAGCAATGATCCTTGCGACAGGGGCCTTGCACGAGGACGGTTTTGCTGACTTTTTCGATGGTTTTGGAGGTGGCTATACCAAAGAAAGAATCCTGGAAATAATGAAGGATAGCCGTTCTGGAGCGTACGGCGTCATGGCTTTGATCCTGGCGTTTTTACTTAAGTTTTCGCTTTTTGTTTCTATATCGTCGTCACAGCTTCCCTGGGTGCTGGTGGCGGCTCACTCCACAAGCAGGTTTACCCCCATTTTGATGATCAGAAACTCGCAATACGCACGCGTCGAAAACAGCAAGGCGGGGCATACTCGACGCAAGCCTGATACTGCGACGATAGTTATTGCTGCAGTTTTGGCAGCCGTTCCTTTGGTTTTTTTGAATTGGAAAATAATGTTAGCAATTCTCCCCATATTCGCCTTGATTTACATAGTCTTGAAGCGATACATCGAAAAAAGAATTGGTGGCTTTACCGGTGATGTATTGGGAGCCATGCAGCAATTCAACGAAATAGCCTTCTATCTAGCATATGCAGCCATCGCTGTGTGGGTATAATGGGTCGCCTTCTTTAAGGGTCTTATCCAGCTGTGGCCTTATATTTGCTTCGTCATACCAGCGTTTCCATGCCAAAAGGCATTTGTTACGGCAATACAGATGTTGGGCTTGCTGACAGCTTTGAGCAGGAGTTGGAGGCTGTAAAAAAACAGCTAGAAGGGGTGGCCTTTAGCAAGGTCTACAGCAGCCCGCTCACGCGATGCACGCGTTTGGCAGAAGCATTTTCAAAAAACGTCATCATAGACAAGCGCATAACAGAATACAGTTTTGGCAAGTGGGAAAGGGTAAAATGGGACGACATCTACGCCCAAGAGGCTGGAAAACGATGGTTTGACGATTACGTCAATGTGCCGACCCCACAAGGCGAATCCTACGTACAAATGACAAAACGAGTTGACGACTTCATTGCTGATTTGCCAAACGTTGAATCACAAAACGTTTTGGTGGTAACACACGCCGGAATCATCAGGGCGTTTTTGGTACAGCTAGAAGGATACAGCATAGCAGAGGCATTTGATCGCCAAATAGCCTTTGGCGAGGTTTTAAAGATGCATCGATCCTTACGTAGAAGAAAGGAACATTAAAGCTGATCAACTCTGATGTCGGCTTTGAAGGTGCTGTTTTGGCAAAATCGACGAAAGCTATGAAGTTTAAGCTCGCCGTAGCAGTTGGAATAGTCGCTCTAGCAGTAACAATGGCCGTTTGCGTTTTTGCGTACAGGAATTTGAATTTCGACTACCTAAACGCAAGTTTTTTAGAAGAAAGTGGATACAAACTAGGTTTTACCGAAGACATGGCCAGGTTAGAAGGTGGTTTGGAGATTTATTACATTGAGGGCCCAAACAACGGACCAAAACTCCTTTTACTTCATGGGCAACAGGTCGACTGCTACGATTACGCAAAAGTACTGCCAAGGCTATCAGAACATTTTCATGTTTACGCCCTTGACTACTATGGGCACGGAAAATCATCCAAGAATCCTGATAAATACAACGCGATAAATACAACGCGGTCACAATAGGAAACGACATAATATGGTTCATCGAAAACGTGATTAAGGACAAGGTCTATATTTCGGGGCACTCCTCGGGAGCATTGCTTGCCGCTTATGTTTCTGCCAACAGACCTGACCACATCATTGCGACTGTTTTGGAGGATGGTCCTTTCTTTTCAACCCTACCTGGAAGGGCGGAAAAAACAATTGCGTGGCTAGGGTTTAAGAACATGTATGACTATCTGAATCAAAGTGAGATAGATACATTCATGCAGTTTTCGCTAGAAAATGACTACATGCAGGAAGTCTTTGACGCCCAGCATCCACAAGCCTGGAATCAGTTGGTAAAAGCCCCGGCATTGAGGTATTTGGATAAACATCCCGGGGAAATACCCAAAATATGGTACTACCCACCCAAGCTTGGGATAAACGCCCTTTATGCCTTGAATGCGAATATGCAGGACGGGTCAGGCAATTATGATTTGAGATTCGGAGTGACTTTTTATGATTTTTCATGGTTTGCTGGATTTGACCAAGAAGAAACCCTGAAAAGCATCAAGTCGCCTACAGTTGTGATGCATGTAGCACCTAATGAGGTAACTGCACCCGGATATTACGATGGAAACGACGTTCTTCTAGCCGCTATGGACGAAATAGATGCTCAAAGAGTTGTGGATTTAATACCAAATGGCAAATATATAGGGGACTTTAAGTCTGCCCACGACATACACGCCGACCTACCTGACGAGTACATTCAGGTTTTGCTTGATTTGAGAGATCAAGTAGAGCAGTAACCTTGTCCTAGGTATTGGCACCACGTTGCTGATGCTTTGCTTGATGTGAAGGTTCTTAGGGGTTCATTTAGAAAGTGGGGCATTGGCCACCAGACATCAAGTACTCTGGCACATCTAGGGGGCACGGGCCTGGATCGGCTGTAAGTGGGAAATGAATGCAGCGACCGTTTCGCCCCACCGTCAGAAAACATACCGCCCAGGGGCGTACTGTCCCGTTGCCCGCAGCCGGCTCTTGCCATGCGTTGTCCGTTGAATTGAAGTAGTACAGCTTCCCGTCATCAAGCTCCACTTCATACCCATAGATGGTGGGAGTGTGAACAATAGCTGGCCCCCAGCTCTTCCAGGTCTCGGTGTCCTCGTCCCCTACGAACCGTACCGCGTCGGTCCGAGTGTCCACCAAATAAACCTTTCCCCCCGACGGCACACAGTGTCCACCACAGGGCGTTTGACAGACCCCACTCGAAGGATCCGCGAAGACGTCGCGCCACTTTGCCCTGATTAGTAGAAGGTCACTCTCCAGAGGAACCCCATCTGGCACTGGGTAAGCCGACTCGGTCACCCGCTGAATCTGGAAGGGCGAGAGCGAGACGGGGGCCGGATCTATGGCCACGTCGAAACAACACTCAGTCTTTTCACAAAGCCTTTCAACGTCCCCATCGTCAGTCGAGGTATCCGCCGGTGTTTCAGGATCCAAAGGGTCAGACTCAGGCTCGTCCGCATCATCCTGCGAGGCATCTGATGGCTTGGGATCCTCCAAGCTCACCTCAGGGTTTGTACGTCGTAGATTCCCAGTTGAATCAAGGTCAACTCGGTCCTCGGCGTTGTTGGAACCTCCCTCAAGTGGAGGAGCTTCGACGACCGCGTCAACCTGCCTCGAATTAGCATCCCCGTCCGGTTCTTCCCCCTGTCCAACAGCGTCACACCCCAAAAAGAGCGCCGCGCCGAGAACAGTGATCGCAAGGGTCAAAAACCGCCATTCTGCAGTGATAAGATTCATAAAGCCTCCTTCTAACACGCCGAAAACCCTAATGCTCACTGCTCCACCTTCACTAGTGTACTCCATTATCGAGAAAGCAGTCTACATGGGCAAAGCAATTTGAGTGAGTGTCTTAGGGTACGAGATAGGACCTGTTTTAGCCAAGACCTTGACCATTGAGTAATCGAATAGATAGTATGATTGCCGTGTTTGCGGAGAAGCTATTGTGGGGCTGGAAAAACGTAGAATGATTACTGAGATCAACGTGACGCCGATGGTCGACGTTATGTTGGTTTTGTTGATTATATTCATGGTTACAGCAACTTATATAACTCGAAAGGGGTTTGAGGTGCAGTTGCCAGAAGGTAGTACTGGTGATGAAATTGCTGAAAGTTCCTTGGCTTTTCGAGTTTCTTCTGATGGCCAGTTCATGTTGAATGACGAGATTATGGATATCGACCAGATTAAGGCGCGAATACCCGCGATTTTGGAAGAAAATCCGTCTGCCATGGCCGTTATTGATGCAGACCGGACTGTAGAATATGGGCAGGTGATGGGCCTAATTGATACTTTAAGGGGACTGGGTGTGAAAAACTTTGCGGCGGCCCTTGAGCACTTGCCTGATGAGGCTCAATAGCTGCCAGGATGATCGAGATGCGCGACAAATCTAGCTCTCGACAGATTGTATGGGGCATTGCCGTTTCAGCATTGCTCCACCTGCTTTTATTTGTACTGCTGCTTAATGTTGAACCTCCACCTGCCAAAGTTGAACAAGAGGCCAAGCAGGCAGTCCGCTTGAGGGTGCTGGAGCGTGCCCAGGAGGCCAAGGAGAAGGCCGAGGCTGAGCAAGCCAAAAAGGCCAGACAGGAAGTGGCGGACGGGCAGATTGTAGACATCCCAAAGCCTGCCGTCGAAGAAGTTCCGGAACATGCCCGCTTTTTAAGCAAATATGACACCAAAGTAAAAAAGGAACAGCGGTCGCGCCATAGGGGCAGGCCGGCGGCTAGCCCCGGTAAGCCTGGGGCGCCGGGTGATAGGGCGCGTCCGGGTGCAAAAGTGGCGCCAGGTGATGAAGGGACTGATGGCGACGCGGTCGCTGGGGCTGGAAAAAAGGCGGGTGAGGGCCAGCTTCCTGATGCCCAAGAAACCGTGCTAAAGGGGGAAAAGGCCGCGGCGGGCAAAATAGATATGGCCGCCCTTGGCAGGTTGATGGTCCCATCACTAGGGGCTGGAGGTGGTTTTGCTGGTCGGATGGGGCGTGGCGATGGTGGCAGTTATGGTACTGGTGGTCCATCAGGTTCAGATGATGCGCTTCTTGGGGTGACCGACGAGGGCGAAACTACAATGGTTAATTCCAGAAGCTTCAGATATTGGGACTTTTTCCAAAGGGTTAAAAACGGCGTCAGGGGAACTTGGTCTCCTGGTGACCTTTATGCATCGCGAGACCCAACCGGTGAGGTATACGGCAAAAAGGATAGGCTGACTGTGGTTGCCGTGGAACTGGACGCCAAGGGGGCGATTAGCAGGTTGGAGATTGTGCGCCAATCAGGGCTGTCATTCCTAGATGACGAGGCCTTACGGGCTTTTCGGGAGGCTGGCCCGTTTCTAAATCCACCTGCAGGCCTTGCGGATGAGTCTGGTCGTATCAAGTTTAACTTTGGCTTCTTGTTGGAGGTTGGGGCTTCACGCGGGCGCTTTTTCTGGCAACGTCCTTAACGCCCAAAACGACCATGAATAATTTGCAAATAGTTCCAGTCATGGCAGCAGTGCTTTTGTTTACCTCGGGTTTGGCGTACGCCCAGAAAAACCCTCATTTTGTGTTTAACCCTGCTCCAGGGGCAAAGCACGTCGTAGAGTGGCTTGAGCGTGATGCAGAATCAAAGCGTCGCTATGTTTTAGGTGTCTTAGGCATTGATGACCCAAGGGTGATCGAGGTTGCAATTGCTTCCGACGATGAATCCATGAGTGAAATGGTGGGTACGTCACGGCCAATCAAGGGTTGGGTCGCTGGTATTGCCATGTCGCACATGGACAAAATAGTCATGTCAGCGCGAGGAAACGAGGTTTTTAAGGTTCGTGACACGTTCGTCCATGAACTTGCCCACATATACCTGGACTCAGCGCTTGAAGGGCGTCAGGTCCCGCGCTGGTTTCATGAAGGGTTTGCCATGCTTGTCGCCGATGAAAGCGTGGCTGATCGTCTGAGGTCGTCCATGGATGCCAGCTTAACCAAGTCGTTTATTCCCTTGGCCGAGATTACAAACGGTTTCCCAAGTTCTGGCGCTCAGGTACATCTGGCATATTCCCAATCGATGCTGTTTTTCAGATATCTAAACCGCGTCTCATCTGGTGAGGGAATAGCTAATACTATCAAGTTCTTGCGCAATGGTGAGCCGTTTGAAGCGGCCTTTCATCGTGCATTTGGAGTCTATCCAGAAGAGGCCTTTGAGGATTTTAAATCTTCGTTTAGTCGGATTGATAGCTTGATAGTGGTGCTGACAAGTGCCGCTGCGATATGGTTGGCGATAACTCTGCTGTTTTTGTTTGTCTACAGGCGCAAAAAACGTCGTGCCAAGCTAAAGCAGGAGATGTGGGCCCTGCAGGATCAAATGACTACAGGGTGGGCGCCGACTGAAACCACAGGGGACCAAGCATTGGCAATCGATGCGTTTAAAGGATGGCGGGGTTCTGAATCGCAGGCAGCCGCTACAGACGAGGAGTCCTTAGAGGACAAAATGTTTATTGTCCCAGGACCAAAAGAGATTCAGTAACAGTGGGCTTTTGATGCGATAAAAGATGTTTTAAGTGCTGGAATTAATTAAAAGATTTCGGCAACACAGCACCTCAGACTTCCACCTGCTTTTTCTATTTCAGATAAATCAACGTGGCCGACTTTAAAGCCGTACTTCGCGAATTGGTCCATTTGTTCCTTGGTCAACGAATTGACTGCTGCTGTGCTTAGCCAGACTCTATCTTCTGTCAGGGTGATTCCGTTTCCAGCAAACGCGGCCTTTTGCTGTGGTGTTAACCAAATGACTTTATTGTCATAAGCCTTGGCGATTGCCTTTGGTACCTCAGGATCCTTGTAGCCGTCAGCTGACAAAATGGCGCCACGTCCAGCCAGCATAGTAAACACCACGTTGGTGTGGTACTCACCTTCAGCCAAATCAAAGGCAAAGGTCAGACGCAGGCCAAAGGCCTCATGCATGGCCTTTGCACCTTCCAGGTCGCACCGCTCAGTCAGGCCGACATAACCGATCTTGCGGATGTGATCGATGATCAAGGACCCTGTAAGTTCAGCCACCAAGTCGTCACGTCCGGACATGTCGTACTGGTTGTAGCCCATTATGTCAGTAAAAAATGAGCGAATGTCCTGCCGAGTTGCCTCAACTTGGCGCACAGGATGGCGCATTTTTCCAACGATAAACGTCCCAGGGGCAGTCCCAAACACGTTGTTGGGAAATACAGCGTCGGGAGTAGTCGGATCCCCAGGGAACACGATGATTGGCACATCCTGACGCAGCGCAGAGGCCAAGTTAGAGTGTTGGGCCAAGGCCTTCAAGGGGTCTACGACCTGGTCCATGGCCATGTATTTGTTATCGGTGGCAGACTCCTGGGCCAAGGAAAAATCGGCTGGAGCCAGCAAAAAGGCTCCCCTGGCCGTGGCCTGTGGGTTTTCGAGAGGCTTAAGAGCAGCAAAGGCGTCCAAAAATTCAGAGGGCGTCCTTACGATCATGGCAAATTCACTCCTTTGTTACAGAGAAAGAAAAAGGAACCGGCTGGAACTATAGCACAGGGGCGGGGATTATTGGGGCTCCGCGTCGATTTGACTTGGCGTATGTATCGGAGACGATAATGCCGTCTTCTGGGGCCTTGCACCGTCCTCCCCATTTATTGAGCAGCCCCAGACCAACGGTGTTGCCGAGCGTTTCATCGGGACTTTGAAAGATAAGGTTATCCATGGACGGATTTTCCACAATATCGAAGAGGTTCGCGAAGCTGTCAGAAAAATCGTCGAGGTGTATAACGAACATTGGCGTGTCGAGAAAAATGGCTTCCCTACACCGGCAGAGGCACGAAGAGCTTGGTCGAATCAGGAGGCCGCGTGACTAAAAATTGTGTCCGGGAATTCGGTTGTGGTACATTTCTTGGTGCCATATCACGCAGCCCGGATTTTTCCGATTCTCAGGGGGCTTGTGGCTCGGCTGAAGAGTGCTGTTGGCGATTTTGCAGTAGTAATTGATTGTAGGGGGCATCATGTCGGGCGAAGTTAACTCAGTCAAATTCGATTACGCAGGGCACGATCTGCTGGCTCAAGCTGGCGCGGAGATTGATAAAATCGGAATGCTTGATTTCGATCAATCCGTGAATGCGTTGAAGAACCTCAACAAGGCCGTCTCACTAGGGTTGAACATGGGTGACACGGCGTTGGCAACCCTGGCCGCTTTTACGGTGGTGGATCAGATCCTCAATGATGCTTATATGTGGAAGAACATCAGTCCCGAATGGACGGATGAGGTTGCCACACAGATCGAACGGTATTGGCTTGGCCGTGTTCCCTTGCTTGAGGTCGATGAGCAACTGATTGCTTATCGAATCATAGACCGGGTTTTTGGGGGATTGCTGAGCCATAAGAACAACAAGGATAACCTTCGAAGGGCTGAAAAGATCCAGGGCTTACTGCCCGTTCCAGCGCCAGCCATCGCGTATCAGCTTTTTTGGGAGTACCTTGACACGGATAATGTGTCCGATGCCTGTATTTCCAAGGCTGAGATCGTCGAAAAATACAGCTTCCGCCCCGCGGAACGCGCAAGGCTTGCTCAGTTTTCGGCCATGAGGAATTACCAGTACGCCGTCGAAAGGCAAAAACATTCGGGTAAGACATTGCGGGGACTTGAAGAAGTTCACGAGTTTGATGAATTTCTGACTCGCCATTTTGGCGCGGACTACTGTGCCAATAAGGTCGGTTTTTTTGGTAGCAGTAAGAAGAAACTGGAGTTGACCGAGGATATGGCAGAACTGTATAAGAGGCTGACAATGGCGGCCATTGATGCCCCTGGTACCCCATGGACGTCGATGTACACAAAGTTTCTTCAGGCTCGAATTGACGCTGGAACCAATGAGTTAAAAAGAGCACGAAAGGCATTTACGAAACTGTATGATGCCGGTTTTGCAATTCGAGACACTGCGGCGCAATTGGCGTTTGTGTGTAACTTCCTCAAGGACAGCGACAGTGCCGCACGGGTTATTAGGGATACCGCCGACAAGCTGATGTACTTAAGAGGCGAAATCACGACGAAGCATATTCTGGGTGAATTGTACTTGGATGCCGGTGGGGACCCTGCAAACCTTGGGATTGAAGAGTTTCCGGCGCACGTGGTGGCCCGTTGCAATGGCAGTTATGACCTGATTGCAAACGAATTTTCAGGTTCCCTGAAATCCAACCACGACAAAGTGATAAAGGAATACTGGGCAAATAAGGAAAAGCTTTTCCAGAAGTTTATTGCCGAAACATTCACGGCCGGTCATTTCGATGCGGCGTATGGCAACGGCGAAATGGCGGCGGCGACGATGCAACTGGAATACGCACCTGTCGGTTCGTTTGGTGTTGATGAACTGCCCGTTCTGGATGTTCTTGATCGCAAGGTTCTGATTGATGCCTGTGCGCACCCCGTTCGGGTGGATGCGGTCGTCCGTCAGATCGTCAAATACATCGAACATCAGATTAGCAAGGGCGCGACATTCGAGCAGCTCGCAAAGTCCTATCCGGGTTTCGGTTTGTCGGCGTCAGTCTGTCTGGCCCAGATGAAACCACATCTGGACAAAGCGGATTTCAAGGAGATCACAGCCCTTCTTGATTTCGCCGGGGGCCTGCCCGGGGCGACGGATCTGACCAAGGCCAGCTTGTTCGCGGCGGCACTCCCGGTTCTGTCGAAAGACAGACTGGTAATGCCGGCGTTCGAGCGCGGGAAAAGTCTGTTTACCGGTCTGAAGGATGCGAAGGCCCTAAGCCTGCTCGAAAGTAGCATCATCGAACAGGGCTTCGTTGTACTGAATTCCGCGGACGCTCAGGCGGAATGGCTCGGCGTTTGTGAGGCTCTGCTTACTGTTTCATCTGGGGACGATGTCCAGTCCAGGTTGGTTGGTTGGTTGAACCCCAGGCTTTCATCCGGTTCCGTGGCCGACTCTGATATCAGGATCGGTGAGGTTGTAATGGGGCTGCTCGGGGATGGACACAGGGAGCACCTCAGGGTGCCCACCAGGGATGCGCTCAATCGCATGATGATGGCTGCCAGTGACAAGGATGTGCCGGGGATATTCAAACGTTTGTGGGCAATTGCTTCGCAGGATGCGTTTTTGCCCGGGGCCATTGCCGAATGGTTTGTCAGCCGCCACGAGGGCAGTCATGCTGAATCCACCACGGCACTGGGTGAATGGCTCGTATCGGCGTTGCCTGAAGGCGAAGCACGGGAAGCTGTGCGAAATTCTGTGGTTTTGGAACTTGTTTCCCGTTTGAAGAAGGAAAATGACGGGGATTTCGCGAAGGGCCTTATCGAACGTTTAATGAAACATTCGACTGGTGAATCCGGACCGGCTGCGGCCATATCTGACTGGTATGTGGCGTGGAATCCGGCGGTTCCCGATCCCACTAGCGAAAAATCTGACATGGGCGAGTGGCTGAGAATGTTCCTGCGGGGCGGACCACTGGCTGTTGCGACGGGGGTGTGCGTTGAAAGTTTGGAAGCTGAACTGGCGGATCCAGCCAAAAAGAGACAAAGGCTCAAACTACTGGAAAGATTGTCGGAAGTGCTTCCGGACGACGCTGGTGTCACGGCACGCCTGATGGCGGCCAGAAAGGCCAGGACGATGTTCTGGGTTAAGTTCAGTTTGATTGCGGCTGCAGGTATTGGAGTGGTCATCGCGCTGGCGGCTGTTTTCGGGAATTAGCGACAACTTGCCGGGTGCTTTTCAGTGTGTGTCGGTGGTGTGTACCTAGCTGGATTGAATTTCTGTTTGTGTTGGATGTGATGCCATGGCCGCGTAGTTGATTGGCCGTGTGAAGTCGAGTTCCGGGAAGTCGTACGAGGTGAAGTGGGATTCTTCGTCCCGTGAAGTGTATGTGTCGTACGCGGGCTGGAGTCTCTGCGGCAAGGCCGGGTCCGCCGGCGACGCCATGCGGATGGCCGAGGCGTATGTGTTCAACAAGTAGGTTGGATCTGCTGTTTAGGGGCGGTCCATTATTCTGAATGGCATCGTTTGTATTACTTAGAAAACGGTGAACTTAAGTCGAGCGTTAAGGACTGGGCTGAAGTTTGCTTTGTACTGGAAGAATTATGCAAAAGTAAAAACAGCCCATTATATCGGTATCTTGTCTCACTTGTGCCCTGTCTCTCGGGGTAAGACCCTAGGGAGATTGGATTAAAAATTTGTCATAACCTCTGAAAATTGCACAGGCGTATCTAAAATCACCTAAAAACCGGAATTTTAGTATTGAAACCAGTCCAAAACTGCCCAAGAACTGCTCATCACCCAGTGTCAGATCGAAAAAAGCCGACTGAAACACAAAACTGACCTCAAAAAATCGATTTTGGACCTCCAGCTAAGATTAGGCGGGGATTATTGGGCAAGGTCTCACTCTTGAGAAAATGCACAAAGTTTGCTAAAAATCGAGCAACTTGAGCGTAAACAGGCTGCAAAATTTTATGCGTTTTTCCGAGGAATTTAAAATGGAAATACAGAAAACTCATCCGTTTTTCAAATTATTTTGGGCTGCTTTAGCTCTACTCACTTTGTGGGCACTAAGCTGCGATTCGGGTGCAGGTTCACCTGCACCTTGTACCGAGGGAGAATGTGATTGTGAAGTCTACGAATTAACTTGCGACAATACCTGTGTCAACCCCCAAAGCAACGCTCATTATTGCGGCGCGAAACTCGGCGGCAACTGCAGCAGCGATGATATTAACGACCCCGATTACAAGGGCAAAGTCTGTACAGGTCTTGAAGATTGCATCGAGGGCAAATGCCGATGTAAGCAAGGCATTCCCGAATGCAACGGTCTTTGTATAGATCCGAAAACGAACAACGATCACTGCGGCGCAAAAGGCACATGTAGCGATGATGACAAAGATTCCGCAAATTACAAAGGCGAACAATGCAGTGCCGGAAGACTTTGCCTTGCAGGTGAATGCACATGCCCTACGAACTATATTTTATGTAACGGCGTATGTACAAATCCCTTGGAAGATATGCAATACTGCGGCGCAAAAGGCACATGTAGCGATGATGACAAAAATTCCGCAAATTACAAAGGCGAACAATGCAGTGCCGGAAGACTTTGCCTTGCAGGTGAATGCACATGCCCTACGAACTATATTTTATGTAACGGCGTATGTACAAATCCCTTGGAAGATATGCAATACTGCGGCGCAAAAGGCTCATGTAGCGATAATGACAAAAATTCCGCAAATTACAAAGGCGAAATCTGTAACAACGGAAAAACCTGCCTTGCAGGAAAATGTACATGCCCCCAAGGCTTTGTTTTATGTGGAGATACATGCATCGATCCCGACATCGACAATACGCACTGCGGTGCAAGGGGAAGCTGTTCGGATGCAAACCCAAGCTCCGCCGACTACTCGGGTAAGGACTGCAGCTTGGAACCGCACAAGCTATGTATAGGCTCCAAATGCACCCAAGTCTCGTGCGATGAAGGGCTGCAACTTTGCCCGAGCGGAGATGATTACAACTGCATCAATGTCATGGGAAATGATCCGAATAACTGCGGCGCTTGCGGCTGGGTTTGCAGTGATCATTCCGTCAACGGTGCGACTTCGAATGAATGTAAGGATGGCAAATGTCAATATGAATGTCCATCCGATTCAACTAACTGTGCCCCGGCCGCTGTAAAAGATTCAGAGCCAGTTTGTATATTTAAATCTGATCAAAGAAATCCATATCACTGTAATGCATGTGATGATCGCTGTCCTAGTGATTATCCTGTTTGTTTTGAAAAATCTTGCAAAGCCGCAGGTTGCAATGACAAACCAAATACATGTCACCTCAATGGCTGTGAAAACAGTGATACCTTATGCGGAAGATCGTGTGTAGACTGCAGCAAACTCCCCTTTGTGCACAAAATCGAAAACAACGCGAGTGCGAGCTGCGATGTGGAACGGGGGCTTTGTCAAATTTCAAGCTGTATCGAAGGTTATCACCTAGACAAAAAAGACGTGGAAAATCAATGTATAAGCAACCGCGTCGATCGCTGTGCCGCCCCCGATGAAGCGGAAGATGGAGAAAACACCGATTGCACAAAAAGGGAGGGGGTGGCGCTGGCAACTTGTACCCATGCCGGTAAGTGCAATGCACTGCGATGTAAACCCAACTACCACTTGGAAATGGATAAAGAGCAGGGCGTTTTTGTGTGCAAAGCCAATAGCCAAACAGCCTGCGGTTCTGCCGACAGCTTGGAGCTGAGAAATTGCAAAGAAAATTACGGAGAAGATTATCAATGTTTAATGGGCGTCTGCGTTTATAATAAAACTGACGGAAATGACAAAGACAGCGCCCATAACAACGCAGAATATATTTGGTGCAACGAATTGATTAAAAATCCGATACCATGCACTCACATTGAGGGCAAAACTCGCTATTGCGCACGCAATTCCAATAACACTTTTTCCTGCGGCTATCTTTGTACCGAGGCGGCAAATGAAAAATCAAACAAGGTTTTCTGCACAAATCCCGATAGATGTATAGTTTTCGGTGATGGGGCAAATTGTAATACATGCAGTGAATGTGAAGAAGGACAGAGTTGTTACCGGGATACGGAATCGGGTGCTTACATTTGCGCTTCTTGCGAAGATTGTAAAGAAGGAAAGTACTGTGTCGAAGATAAAACTGCGCGCTTTGCATGTACGCAATGCACTAATAATTGCAGGATGGATCAATGCTACAAAAAAAATGATGACACTTTTGCTTGTACAGAATGTGAAACAGCATGCTCAGCGACGCAAAATTGTTATCTCAGATCTGACGGTAATTTTCGCTGTACTGCTTGCGATCCCGTATGTTTGCCGGGCGAGCGTTGTTATTACGATGAAGAGCTGGAGAAATTTGCTTGTACCAAATGTAAAGAAAGATGTGATACTTTAGACTCGGTACCTCAGGTTTGTTATTTTGATGCGGCTAAAGAAAGGAAATATTTGTGTAAGTAAAAATAGGGGCGTTTGTCTGTTTAGACCTTCCCCACTGCAGTAATGCTCGACTGACCAATTACCTGTCGGAGGTTGGTCGTCTGACTGCCAGTAAGCTGCCGTACGTGGCGGTGGACCTGACTGACATCGTCAAGCCCAGCGGCAAGACGATGGAGGGCCTTGGGCCAGGGACGGTGCAGGCGGTAGCGGACGCGACCATCAGGGTCCAGGGACAGGGTCAGGGGCAGGGCTACAAGGGTGGGAATTCGGGCTCGGTTACCGTCCTTACTAGGCGGAAGCCTAGGGCCATGAAGCCACTATTAGGTGCGCGTTTGGCACGGAAAGCTGAACGCACCTCATCTGGGTCAAAGTCAAACCCGCCGCCGCGATGAACCCGCTGCAAGCCATCCGGGGGACCCAGAGGATCCTTACAACCTGATTTGCAATAATCCTCATAATAAGTGGCACTGTAGAAGTCATTAACCCACTCACACACATTGCCAGAAACATCATATAATCCCCACGCATTAGGTGTTTTCTGGCCCACTCTTTCTGTTCTATTGTGACTGGTGCTGTAATACCAAGCTATTTCATCAAGATCGCCATAGTAATATGACGTAGTACCCGCTCGAGCCGCATATTCCCATTCAGCCTCAGTAGGCAAACGATAACCTCTGCAATCAAGACCTGCAAAAGTGACTACACAGTCCTGGTTCGTTCCCAAGGGAGTCCCGCAATTGCTAAACTGGTAACACTTTTGGAACCCCTCATTTTCGGAAAGTTGATTTGCATAGTTTGCAGCATCAAACCAATTAACCATCTCAACGGGACAGTCATCACCACATGTGTTGAAGTGAGACGGATTCGTGTCATTAAGCAACTTCCACTGACCTTGGGTTAACTCAGTCTCTTGTATATAGAAAGCGCGTGTAATCGTGACCGAATGTTTCGGCTGTTCATCAGCGTTGACCCCTGAGCCGAAAGTTCCCATCTTAAACGAGCCTGCAGGAATGTAGCACCAGCCACCTACGCAGTCGTTAACCTCCTTCGGCATACACTTGAGGTTGCTATCGCAGATTGTATTATCAGCACAAGTACCACATGACAACTCAGGGCACTGAGAACTGACGCCGCATCCTTGTTGCTGACACTCCAAAACGCAACTTTTTTTGGTGCACTGGTGACTGTGACAGACTTGTTCGTCAGGCTCTTGCAAACACTCCGAATCTTCATCGCATCCAGTAACGATCCGGACTGATGCGCCCTCCAGTTTAGGGTAGTAGTCAAGCTCAGCAAGGACTTCCTCATCGTCGATTACTATTGAGCATTGGCCGAATGATTCGTCCTCATCCTTTAGCTCTGTCATCGCGGCGCCAAGTGATGCACCCTGTAAAAGTCGCTTGAAAAGGGTGACGTTTGTACTTTCGTCCTCTGTTCCAGTCGATATGCGGTTATTCCAGCCGATGAACACGCCTAGTCCCTTCTCATGCATGACGGATGCTAGACTGTCATTCCTGAGCCCGTCGGAGGCCGAAAAATAAAGCAGACTGTCGTCTTTAAATTCAAAGTCTTGGAAAAAATTCGGGTAGATCGTGAAGTATGTGCCATCGTCGTCTACCGTTGTACCAAGTCCAATGGCGCGACTACTGAATTCGCCGGCCATTGGACAGAGATCGCCAGTTGGAGACTGACCGGTCAAAAAGGCGAAGACTTCATCGTCGGTGGCACCATCGACTCGAATGTAAACCACGTCTAACTTGGATATCCGGCGGATAGCTTCCAAGGTAACTGCAGGGCCTTCAAATGCGGGAGCAACATCAAAGCCGGCATTTGTTAGCAATCGTCTTATTTCCTGGTGAGTGTTTTGCGAGCCTTCCTCGGGGGGCAGTGTTGAGTAAACAGCGGCCTTCCCAGAGCCAACGGGCGCATTTATCGGCGATGGAGCTGGTGGTGGGGGCTGTGGGGCGTAACTTCCGACGAAAGAGGACATAGGGGCAGTGTAAATACCGCACCTAATGCTGGATGCCCAGGTGAAAAAAATCGCCGACCCGTCGGTGTTTATATCAGATACGGCCTCTTTGGTTTTCAGATAGGCAATTGCAGCGCTTGTTGCCTCTTGCTCACCGGATTCACGCTTGGCCTGATAGGCAGCCTTGGCCTCCTGCATCGCCGTGGTAGCTGCCTCTATCTTGTCGGTCATGGCGGCAGTTTCACATGGCTCTGGAGGTTCTTGTCCGTTATCGGGGGTGTCAGGCTTACAACGACCCATAAAGCCCATTTTTGTTGTTTCATGACCGCTTTTCCTTTGGTTTCAAACAAAGAGCTGCGCGGATTGTATCCTGTCCTACCGGTTATGGTAAGTGTGTATCTGGGGGGACAGGGGCGGGGGCAGGGACAGGGCATGGGTGGGCTGGTTTAAACTACTTCTGGGCGATTCGCATTAGGTCTACGCAACGGCAGGAGTAACCCCACTCGTTGTCGTACCAAGCCAGCACTTTAACCATGCGGCTGTTTGGCATGACCATCGTTGAATTCGCATCAAAGATAGAGGAAGCAGGGTTATGAATGATATCAGTGGAAACCAGTTCGTCTTCTGAGTATTCCAATACACCCTTCATTGGACCTTCTGCAGCTTCCTTCATGGCTGCATTGATTTCCTTAATCATTTCCTTTGGATCGCGAACCTGGATTCTTTCCAGCTCACACACAAAGTCAACCAAAGAGCCATCTTGTACAGGGGCTCTGACTGCCAGACCATCCAGACGGCCTTCAAGTTCTGGAATAATCTTGCCAATTGTCTTGGCAGCACCAGTTGTCGTCGGGATCAGGTTAACTGCAGCAGTTCTAGCTCTTCGCAGGTCGCTGCTGTGAATCTGGTCCAGGATTTTTTGGTCGTTGGTGTAGGCATGAACTGTGGTCATGAAACCACGCACAAGCCCGAATTTTTCGTGCAGAACCTTAACCACTGGAGCCAGACAGTTGGTTGTACACGAAGCATTAGAGATCAGCTTGTGCTCAGGCTTCAGATCCGCGTCGTTGACCCCATGAACAATCAGGGCATCAATCGCATCCTTTGGAGGGACTGTAAGCAACACTTTCTTGGCACCAGCCTTCAGATGGCCTTCAATCTGGGCGCGACTGCGGAAAACACCAGTGGCTTCAACGACAAAATCGACGTCGTACTTGGCCCATGGAATCTCCTCAGGAGACCTGAAAGACAGAAAATCCGCAGGCTTACCATTGATGATAATTTGGGTGTCGTTATATTCGACAGTCCCAGGGAAACGGCCATGGGCAGAGTCAAACTCAAACAGCTTGGCATTAAATCTGACACCCTTGGCATAATTTTTTGGATCGATCAAATCGTTGATCGCAACAACCTCAAATCCACCTTGCTCAATGGCCGCTCTGGCCACCAGACGTCCAATTCGCCCAAATCCATTTATTCCGATTCTGATTACTTTACCCATTCCAAACACTCCATATCGAAAAGACATCAGCATGAATTCGAATAACTCGAACCCTGACGGTCACGGATTCTATTCCCGAATGACGCTCTGTCAATAACTTTCGCTAATAATCCTAATGTTACTTGAAGTTTGCCACTTTGATTTTACAGCCTGATTTGACAAGTTCCCTCAAACGGTTGATCATCCAATGGGCGCTTTTTCAAGGAGTTGTATCGATGTCTGATATATGGCGTGAAGTGGTTATAAAGGCAGTTTTAGAGAAGTTTTCACCAATGGCTTTAAAGATTCTGTCCGATCAGCGTGTTCAAACGCTGCTTTCCCAGGCGTTAAACTTCCAAGCCGACATGCGGCAAAACATGGAGGCGCAAATCAAGCTGGTGGCCAGAACCTTGGAGCTGGTCACCCGTGATGAGCTGTCATCTTTGCGTGCAGTGGTGAAGTCATTGGAAGCGGAAGTAGCTGATTTGCAAGCAGAACTTGCCAAGGCAAAGGAAGCGGAGGCCGCCGAGCCGAAGCCAGAAAAGGCAGCCCCCAAAGCGGCTCCGAAGGCTGCACCCGAGGCCGCCAAGCCCAAGGCCGCCCCAAAGGCCACCGCTCCCAAAGCCGCCAAGCCAAAGGCCGCCCCAAAGGCAAAGCCAACTTCAGAGCCGAAGCCCAAACCAGCAAAATAACGATTACCGTTGAATTTTAGGGCCTATCACCAGCTAAACAGTCGGCCATAAACCCCGTAACCTGAGCCGTCCTGTGCATACGAGGACCAGGTCACAAGGAATTGATCTGCATGGCATGCCGCAGCTGGGTACCACTGGTCACTGGTCGTAAACTCGTGAACCCTGAATTCGGCGGCATAAGCTGTAGGACCGTAAAACCGTTGTGCGTAGGTCCCCTGGCCTGAACCGTCTTGAGCATTGGATCGCCACAACACAACCCACCTTCCTGTGGAGGGGAACCCCGCAACAACAGGTTGGGCCTGATCGCTAATAGTGGTGCTGTTTATCCTAAACTCTGGGCCGTGTTTTGTACCATAAAGGGTAAAACGCTGCCCATAGATGCCAAGTCCAGACCCGTCTTGGTCCTCTGAATCCCAAACAACCACGTACTGATTACTGGCAATCAGGGCTATTGAGGGGTTGGATTGATTCTTGGCCGTAGTGGTGTTTACAAGCTGTTCACTACCGATAGCTGCCCCCTCATTGTTGTAGAGGCGCATGAATATATCGTAGTCGCTAACCCCAGGACTGCGACTTACTGCAGAACGCCACACAATGATGAAGCCTCCATCATCAAGGCCCAGAATTTTGGGAGAATCCTGGACCCCAGCCGTTGTCTGGTTGACCACGAATTCACTGCCATTAAAAGATCCATCCGCGTTAAAGCGCCTAGCAACTATCCCATTATTGTCACCATCTTGCAGATAAGACTGCCAAACCACCACAAATCCGTTATCTGGTAGGGCCGCAACCGACGGACGTCTTTGATCGTACTGGGTGAAGGAGTTCACAAGTATCTCGCCACCAATCTTGGTTCCTGTTGGCGTTAACCTTTGTAAAATCACCGCTTTACCCTGACTGTCCTGGCCAGTTGATTCCCATACCGCAACCAAGTTTTCATTTGGTAACACCGCAATATGGGGTGCTGTTTGTGGATTGTCTTTAAACGAGTTTACCCATATGTCATTGTTTCCTTGGGGTTTTCCAGTGGCATCAACAAATCTCAAGGCAATCTCTTCATCCTTCAATGCCTGCCAGGACTGGAAAATCACCGCATAGTTGCCGTTAGCAACAGGTGCAACCGCTGGCATCCACTGGTCCATAGATGCGTTGTAGTTGACTCTGAACTCGGTTATTTGGCAGTTGGTGCAACCGTCCCAAGCGATGGTGTTGCCATCATCACACTCTTCGCCCGGGTCAAGGAAATTGCCATCGCAGTCAGCGTCTATGCCACAGACTGAGGCCCCTGGATGAATAGCGCTGTTTTCGTCGTCGCAGTCTCCTGCCTCGGTGGCTGTATAACGGTTAACCAAGTCTGGCGAGCAAAGACACTTGAAGTCGATATCGTTACCGTAGCCATCTTGGTCGTGATCTTTATAGTAAATGTCGCAACCAATAGCTCCTTCTTCATCGGTGAATCCGTCGCAATCGTTGTCCTTGCCATCACACTTTTCTTCAAGGCCCGGCGCCATTTCAGGGTCATTGTCGTTACAGTCGTCAAAATAGAGGCTGGTGTATTTAATAGCTGGGTTGCCTCCACGGCAGAAGCACTTTGGCTGGTCTGGGTTGGTGCCACGACCGTCGCCATCACCGTCATAGTAGTAGCTGACACAGCCGACCGCGTTTTCTTCGTTCAACAGGCCGTTACAGTTGTCGTCAACAGGTGGCACTCCCTCTGGTTCACAGATTTCCCGGGCTCCAGGATTGATGGCCGGGTTTGAGTCGTTGCAGTCGCCTTCTAGTGTGGCCGTGAATTTTCCAGCCACGTCAGGCCCACATAGGCATCGCGGTGTGGAACCAAGGGCGCCATAATTGTCGCCATCCCCATCATAGTAGAAGTCCACACACCCTTGAGCCCCTTCTTCATCAGTTTTGCCGTTACAGTTGTTGTCGATGTTATCACCACATAGTTCTGGCATATCGGGGTTTACATCTTTGTTTGTGTCATCACAATCCCGGTTGTTACGGGATGTATAAACGTCCGTTGGGCTGCATAGACACTTGGAATCCGAAGGGTTTCCATAACCGTCGTTGTCACGATCAGCGTAATAAATCTCACATCCCTGGGCCCCTTCTTCATCAGTCTTGCCATTGCAGTTGTTATCAATGCCGTCGAAACATAATTCTGGTTGACCTGGGTTCAGCGACGATTCGTGATCATCACAATCTCCTCCTTCGAGGGCGGTATAGTAACCCTCGTCGGCACATAGACATCTTGGGGCACCAACACCGTAGCCATCACCGTCAAAATCGTAGTACCTGTCGACACAGCCAACAGCTCCTTCTTCGTCGGTGTCCCCGTTGCAATTGTTATCAATGCCATCCCCACAAAGCTCTGGTTTGCCAGGGTTGATGTTTCTATTAAGATCATTACAGTCGCCACCAACGTCAGCTGTGTAGGGTGGGCGCAGGCCGCAAATACACAAGCCACTTCCAGTTCCGTAGCCGTCGCCATCATTGTCTTCATAGCGAAGGATACAACCTTGGGCGTTGTCTTCGTCAGTCTGGCCGTTGCAGTTGTTGTCGATGCCGTCACCACAGATCTCTGGTCTTGCAGGGTTAATCTCGGCGTTGGTGTCATCACAGTCGTTCGAGTTGAGACTAGTGTATCGGCTGGAATACTCAGGCCCACAAAGGCATTTGGAAGGTCTGGAAGCGGTCCCGTAGCCGTCCCTATCCCCGTCATAGTAGTATGGCTGGCAGTCGGCAGAACCCTCTGGGTCCGTACGTCCGTCGCAGTTGTCGTCTATACCATTACAGCGTTCGATGGCACCAGGATACACCTTGTTATTGGTGTCATCGCAGTCCCCATCCAATGTGGCCGTGTAAGACCCCTTGCCAGCGCAAAGGCAACGAAAATCAGTGCTTAAACCGTAGCCATCCATGTCTAGGTCTCGATAGAAAATCTCGCATCCTTGTGCGTTTTCCTCGTCGATTCGTTGGTCACAGTTGTCATCTATGCCATTGCAGATTTCCACCGCGTTTGGATGGACATTGGCGTTATTGTCATCGCAGTCATAATCCCGATCTGTTCTAGGAGTTGCGGTGTATGGATATTCAGGCCCACAGAGGCATTTGGCGTCATCTCTTAAACCGTAGCCATCTTGGTCCTGATCCTTGTGATAGTTGATGCAGCTGATGGCACCTTGTTCGTCGGTCCGTCCATCACAGTTGTCGTCGATTCCATTGCAAACCTCCCTTTCAGGCGGGATTCCGTAGCAATCGTCCTTGCCATTTAAGCACCTAGCTGTACCAGGGCATGAACCCCAGCGGTTAGTTATCATGCATGCCACAGGTTCAACGTCGTCTGTAATGCCGTTGCAATCATTGTCGATTCCATCACAGATTTCGGCTACTGGAATCATTGCCGAGCACTCAGAAAGGCCCGTATCAAGGCAATAACGCTCTCCTGGGCACCGGCCGAACTCATTCGATATGGCGCACGCAGTTCTTATTCCTTCATCGACGGCCCTTTGAGTACAGGGGCAAGTGCCACTTTTTGGTACGCACTGCCTAGTGTTAACGTTGTCTATAGATTTTCCAAGTCTGCAATGATGCGTCGAGGGGCAGTCTTCATCACTTGCACAAGGAGAGCCGCAAAACCACCCGTCATCATCGCCCATACAGGCTGGCGCCCCGACAGCTAGTGGGGTTACACACGAGATATCAGAATTACAAGGCAGACAAAGGCGGGTGAAGAGATACACGCAGGCATACATAACGTCGGGTTCACCTTGGACCTGTAAACATCGCGTCCCATCGGGGCAGGCAGTTGAAGAGTCGCATAGTCGGGCACAGACCCGTCCGGCTGGTGAGTCGATACAAAATCCAGAATGGCATTCGTCGTTTTCGCTGCATGGGGCCCCAGGTGTTCCTTCTTCGATGGTGCCAGTTTCATCATGGGCATCGAAGACATCAAGGCAGTCGTCACAGTCATCTGTATCGGCCTCAACGTCTGGGTCAGGAGGCGTGTCTGGACGACCATCATCAGGAATAACTACTGGGATTTCGCTGTCCTCCATCAGGTCTTGCTTGCCTGAATCACCTGGTCTGCCAATATCGACACTATGCTCCCCACCACCGGAGCAAGCCATGAAAGCCAAAACGACAGAATATAAGACAAAATATCTGGTTTTCAGATACACGAACACCCCCAACAAAAGTCTCGTAATTATACTAGGCTGCACGAATGCTTTCAAGGTAAGTGGTTTGTAATAGACGACTAAGTTTAGCGTTTAGGTAGGGTCTCGGCGGTAGGGCTTTCCCTCGATCGAATACTCGCGATACTCCACAGCGAGCTTGGTTGTCCGTAACTTTTCAGAGGCGCCGGCTTCCAATTGGCGAATGCGCTCCCTGGTCAGATTCATGATTTTCCCAACTTCTTCAAGGGTTACAGGACCCTCATCTGCAACATCGAGCACGCACGAAATAGCCATTTCGTCTGGTTCAATGTCCGGAAAATTAATTTTGATTGACCCTGTTTTAGGGTTTACATCCATCCAAAGATGGTACTTACACCCCACCCAAGGACATGGGCGTTCCCCATCTTTACAATCAGCCCTAGTTTTAGGACGCAGAGCTTCCAGTTCCTCATCCCACTGAATGCCATCCGAGAAATCGACGCGTCCTAGGCGCCTTGCGGCGATAGTGCGAGAACGACGTTTCCCTTGATGGCGCTCACGGGCACGCCCTGCGGCCATCTGATCCAACCTAGCCTTGAGGTCCATCTATCCGATCCCCAGAAAACAGGTGGCAAAACCCTATCACAAGGTGAACGAGTTGAAAAGAGCCTCAGCCCAAAAACAATTAGGCCTTGATTAGACGGCGGTTTTTGGTCGACCTGAAGAACAATTTATGGAATCGGGCCGACGCCAAGTTCTGGACGTGGGTTTATCCACAGGTCAACAGGTACCTTGACGTTTCTGGGTCTAAAGGGCAGGTTGACTTTTTGGCCGATGCCGGCCGAGTGATAGGCTGCCAACATGATTTCAAGTACTTCCAGCCCGTCAATGCCAGACTCAATTGGGGTTTTGCCCGTTCTCATGCAGTCAACAAAGTGCTTGTCTTCTTGAGGATAACCGTTGTTCCATAGCCATTCAAAATCTGGGTGAGCCCATCCTTGGGAATCGTCTTCCCCTGGAAAGCCCTTTTCCGAAAAAGTCTTAAGCGAACTGCCCTTCAAAAGGTCGGCGTAAATAACGCCTTCGGTGCCAAAGATTTCAAAGGTGCTGTCCATCCCACCTTTCAACGCCCAAGAGGATTCGGCTTGGCCAATGGCGCCATCTTCAAATTCCATAATGATTATCACGTGGTCTTCTTGTTTGGTCACATCCTTGTGCAGATAAGTTCCCATGTGCGCCATTACTGATTTGACCTTAGGTTTACCAAGCGCCCAGCGGATGCATTCAATCGAGTGGCAACCCATGTCCATCAGGATGCCACCGCCAGCCAGTTCTGGCTGCCAAAACCATGGTGAATAGGGGCCAGCGTGCTTTTCACATTGGCGCAGCAGGTATGGCTTTCCGATGCCGCCGGTTTCCATCAATTGCTTGGCCCTGACAAACTTTGGGGCAAAGCACAGTTCCTCAGCGTATCCAAGCACCAACCCTTTTTCTTTCGCTAGGTTAATCATTGCCTCGGCGTCATCAATCGTAAGTGCCAGCGGCTTTTCACAGATGACATGGCGACCAGCATTTAGCGCGTCAATTGCAACTGGAGCGTGGAATTTGTTTGGTATCCCAATCACCACAGCATCAACGGCTGGGTCCTCAAGCATCGCCTTGTGGGATGGGTAAAACTTTGGCACGCCATAGTCGTTAGCGAACTTTGTGCCCCTTTCATCGTCAAGGTCGGCAATCGCAACAACCTCAACGTTTGGGATGGTTCTCAAGGCATCCAAGTGTGTCTTAGAGATGAATCCGGCGCCTATCAAACCAAAGCCTAATGTTTCCATATCAGCCTCCAGATTACTTATCGAAAACAGTGATTGAGCAGCTTTTGAGTGCGGCCATCAGCCAGGATTTCAACGCAAATCACTGGCCAGGCGTTGGACCTTTGCAATTGCTGCCACAATGTCTTCAACATCCTTTTTCGTTCCCGACAGATAGGAATAATGCATCCAGACTCCCTGCTCATATGACATCTTTTCGGCTACTGGGCAGGAAATGTCCTTGTTGAACAAGATTCCCTCGCCATAGCGGTCACGTAATGCGGGATATTCGTCAGAAAGGGCGTTCATAATCGGCTCGTGGTACAAGGGGGTATAGAATTCCCCGTCCAGCTCGACGCCTTCTTTTTCAAGGGCTTCCAAGAAACGATCACGGTGAACGCCAGCAAAGG
>Ga0255344_1002043_pt1 | contig 25415 bp, 21 predicted proteins | sample wastewater_treat_5_FD_192414 | JGI IMG/M metagenome (GOLD analysis project Ga0255344, IMG submission 192414) | Wastewater microbial communities from Lulu Island WWTP, Vancouver, Canada - plant18 | ecosystem: Engineered > WWTP > Wastewater > Unclassified | place: Canada: Vancouver, British... | reverse complement strand
ATGGATCGAGTAGGGCACCGAAATCATTTTTATTTAGACTAATTGCAAGAGCATTGATAGTGAAATCGCGACGATTTTGATCATCTTCAAGCGTACCTGAATAAACTTTCGGTTTGCGAGAATCGGTAGAGTAGCTTTCTTTTCGCGCTCCTACAAACTCGATTTCTACATCATCGAGTTTGATCATTGCAGTGCCGAAATTCTTAAATACTGATACCGGAATATTATTTCCAATGGCCTTCGCAACTTTGGTGGCTACTTCAATAGCATCGCCAATAACAACCACATCAATATCCTTTGAAGGACGATTTAGGATTAGGTCGCGTACATAACCGCCGATAACGTAAGCAGGCAAATCCTGTTCACGACAGATTTTGCCAATTGTTAAAACCGCCTCCGGCAGATTATTATGGAAAGAAATATTTTTCAAGGTTGGGAAATGTAGGCGCAAAAATAGCTTATTCCGATGATTTTATTCTCTTAAAACAGAAAGAATGTGAAAATTAGGGCCGTGCCAAATTGTGAATTATGACCTAATTTATATCATCAAATTATGTTGATAATGATCACGCCTCATTTTACATTGGTCATAATAATTTACTAGAGTCGTTGCCATATTTGTAGAGCTTTAAAACCAAATAACCATGGAACAGAAATATGTCTACGACCTCCATTCAGATCATAAAGAATGGCTAAATAAAGTTAACTTTTATAAAGATGACTTAAAAGTGTTACGTCACCGTTTGAGTGAAATTCTTCTAAAGAATTCCTCAATAGAAGTGAGAGCAATGGCAGAGCATTTCCAGAATCAGTACATCCTTCAGGATGAGAGAGCGGATATATTACGTCACGATGTAAATATTTCGATGACTAATTTAGAAGCTTCAATTAATGGAAATCCAACCGCGGTTGACCATCGCAAGGTTAATGATGAAAACGAGCTGAGAGATGCAGTAGAGACATTCGAACGTATTTTCAGCGAATTGCGTCAAGATTCAATCAACTTTTTTGCGAAGTGGATGTGAAAAGTGTTTTTGTGTTTAAGTGTATATTTTAGAGGATAGGCAAAAGTTTCTGTGTGACAGATGGTCGTGTGAGTAGTTTAAAACAGAGACTTTTGCCTTATTCTTTAAGTTTAGCTTTTGATAATTTAGGCTGGTTTTTTCCCGATCGGTTGCTGTTTTTCTCCATTTAAAGGAGATTTTAGTGTTTTGAGGTTATTTGATCCAAAAAATCTGTTTTGCTATTATTTACTTTTGTATAATTGCGTTTAAATTCTCAACGATTATATGAATATATCAGCACATCATTGGCCTAGTTTATTCGGACTAGCCTTTTTATCCATTGTTTTCCTTCAGTCGGGTTTCGACAAACTATTGAACTATAAAAAAGAACTTGGCTGGATTCGTCAGAAGTTTGCGCGTAGCTTTCTGCACGATTATGTAGCTATTTTGTTTTTTATTTTAAGTATTTCGGAAGTGATAAGCGGATTGCTTTCTACAGCCGGATTCTTTCAGGTGATGTTTACCTGTGGATCGAAAATAGCTTTATTAGGTGCTTGGGCATCTACCGGAACAATTATTATGTTAATCTTCGGACAAAGAATTACAAAAGATTATACTGGAGCTGCTTCCTTGGTTCCTTATTTTTTGGCTTGTATTTTAACTTTATACTTCCTTGTTGTTCGAGCAATGGGTGGCGATTGTCACTTCTAAAAAATTGACATAAATAAAAAACGAGGACTATTTTATCACAGTCCTCGTTTTTTTATTGGTATGTTTTTTATTCTTTAACAAACTTCTTGCTTACCTCACCATTATCACTGCTGATTTGCAGAATGTAGATGCCTTTTGCTGTTGGAGTTTGGATTGATATTTTATTGTATCCAACAAGCATGTATTGAGTAGTTGATGAGATCAATCTGCCTGCCATATCCAATAATTGAATAATCGCAGATCCTGTATCAGATGATTTGTAGATAGCATTTATTGCTTGTTGTTCTAATGCAGGGTTCGGGTAAATATGTAAAATCTCTGTTGCCGGAACAGTGATTTCGCCTATGCTTAATAAGCTATAAGCTGTTGCGAAATTTGGAATTCCATAACCTAATAAGGTATCAGGATTTGAAAACTGATTTGCCGATCTTTTGATAGCTTGAATAATTTCCATATTAGATCTACTTGGCCATGCTTGCCATAAGCAAGTTGCTGCACCGGCCATAATTGGTCCTGAGAATGAAGTTCCATTTCCTTGAGTTACTCCAGGTTGGAAAGGCATATATAAGAATGTTCCGCCACCAACTGCAGCTACATCAGGTTTAATACGTCCGTCAAATGATGGTCCGTTGCTACTGAAAGAAACATATAGAGATGATTGGTCAACGGCACCAACAGCTAAAACAGAATCGCCATCGGCAGGTGCACTGATATAATTCCAAGGACTGCCTCCTTCGTTGCCTGCGCTTGACGTAACTAAAATTCCTTTTTTTGCTGCAAGATCAGCAGCTATTGTACATGGAGCTGTATTACCATTCATATCTTGGTAATAATGATCTTGAGCGGGATCATCAAATTGAGTGTATCCTAATGAAGAATGAATTACATCAACACCTGCGCTATCTGCATATTCAGCAGCAGAAGCATAATTATACTCTTCAATTATATACTCTGAATTAACATCTTCTGAGCGTAATAAAAGGAAGTTTGCGTGAGGTGCAGTACCTACCATTTCACCCGGAACATTAGCAGCAATAGTAGAAAGTACAGAAGCTCCATGCCAGTTATTATCGTAAACATTTGTTTCATTATCGACAAAATCCCATGTTGCAATAACTTGATTATTGGCAAAAATAGAATCGAAGCAAGGCATAATATTTGCGTCTTGGAATCCTCCATCTAATAATGCGATAAGCATTCCTTGTCCTGAAAATCCTTGATCATGTAAATTATTAATTCCGATCATTTGAGTTTGACCGGAAGCCTGTCCGTAATTAAAAGACGAAGTTCTTAAGAAAGCCGCACTCGTTTGAACGGGGATAAATTTCTTTTCATCAGCAAATTTTTCATGTAATGGATTAGGATTCCCATTGGCATGGCGACCAATATTTGAAACATTGCTTACATATGGCAATGCATTAATAGCAGTAAGTTGATTCGGATTTGAGATTTCAACAGTAACCGTATTTAACCATTTACTTTTATTTAAAACGGAAGCGCCGGTAGTACTTATTCCTTGAATATAAGCCGGGTTAACAGGTAAGTCGGTGTTGTCGATATTTATTCCTTGATGATTACGGCGATCGATAGAACGCTGAGATAAAAATGCTAAAGGATTGCTGACGGAAAAAGGAGAATTATTTTTGTCGGTAAGATGAATCACATATCTGTTTTGAGAGAATGCGGAGCAGGCAAACGACAGTAAGAATACGGTCAGCAATACTTTATTTTTCATGGAGTTTTGGTATATGAAATAAGTGTTTCGGTATAATCGTAACCTCCGGTAATAATAAATCCGGAAGTAGTAGGTAATGTATTAATATTTTTATTTCGGTGATAGATCATTCCGACTCCATCAGCGTATTTTTCGGTTGCATATTCCTGGTGAATAGCATCGAGGTAATCATTTTGAAGGACAACCAGCGTTTTATCGTAGCTGTTTCCGTTAACTACATCCGACACATTCTCATCAGTAATTTGGTACTCTTGATCATCATTCGTATTAAAACTATTTCCGTTCCAAGTAGAACCAGCTTTTGTAGGAAAGATAAGTTTAATATACCTAACATTATCAACTGTTCTTTCACCTGTGGTCGCTGTTCTATTGTCTGAAAGTACTTTCCAGATAATCCAATTATCGTTTTGGTCTTTTCGATAACGTTCAATTCGATAAGTTAATCGATTCTGAGCATCATAAAAAGTTCCGCTGATTACCTCTTTAATTTGGAAAGTTACATTTCCTTGTTGTCCGTTATTATTGGCATCCCAATAAGTAGAATCAGCTGAGTAATAGCGAATCATTCCGCTGTCAGTAGGAAAATAATTATAACCCAAGTCAACAGTAGAAGGAGAATCGGAATTTTCCTTACTGCAAGAAGAGATGAGCAATGCTCCAGCTAAAACGAGTAAAATCGATTTCATGAGTATTCAAAGTTAAGAATCTTCTTTTATACGCAGGGAATCAAAAAATGTTTTTTGACGGTTTATTGATAAATCCGCCCCCAATTACATCATCTCCTTCATAAAATACTGCACTTTGTCCGGGAGCAATTCCTGTTACAGGATGATGAAACATAACTTTCATGCCATCTTCATTTTGCTCGATAGTACTTAAAGCGCCGGCATCTTTATATCTGATTTTTGTTAAAGCAGTCATTGGTGCATCAATAGAACTGTATTTAACTAGATTGATATTTCGAACCGTCATTTGTTGTTGTTGTAAATCTTCGAGCGTTCCCAATACAACAGTATTTGAATCGGGACGAATTTCGGTAACATACATCGGTTCGCCAAAAGCAACATCTAACCCTTTACGTTGACCAATTGTATAGAAAGGATAACCTTTATGGTTGCCTAGTTTTTTGCCATCTCTATTTACGAAATCGCCTCCATCAAGTCTTGCATCCAATCCTTCAACACGATTTCTTAAAAAGGCTCTGTAGTCGTTATCGGGGATAAAGCAAATCTCATAACTTTCACTTTTATTCGCTAATTCGTGAAGATCCATATCACGAGCCATTTGTTTGATTACTGATTTTTCAAATCCTCCAACCGGAAACATTGTCCTAGTTAAACACTCTTGCGTAACACCCCAAAGTACATAGCTTTGATCTTTCGAATGATCGAGACCGCGAGAAATCACAGCACGATTATTTTCCATTCTTACTTTAGCATAATGTCCGGTAGCTATGAATTCGCAATTCAGCATATCGGCACGTTTAAGTAAAGCTTCCCATTTAATATGTGTATTGCACATCACGCAAGGGTTCGGCGTTCTTCCCGCCAAATATTCGTCAACAAAATTGTCGATTACATGCTCGCCAAATTCACCTCTTATATCTAAAATGTAATGAGGGAATCCAAAACGGACAGCAATACTTCTTGCATCATTAATAGAATCGAGGCTACAACAACCCGTTTCTTTCTTCGAACCACCAGATGAAGCATAGTCCCATGTCTTCATCGTGATTCCTACAACTTCATAACCTTGCTCATGCAACATGATGGCAGCTACCGAACTATCGATCCCGCCACTCATTGCAACTAATACTCTTCCTTTTTTACTCATGCTGCAAAGATACGAATCATTCTGAATAGGATATGTATATTGCTGAAAATCAATATTTAATGAAGAGGGAAAGAAGGAAAGGTTAAAGTAGGCAAAAAAGTGTAGGGCCTCAGTTATTCGAAGTGCAATTAAAAATTAGAACTTAAATGATATTTATGAAAGTAAAAAAATGAACTTGTATTAATATAAGTTCAAAATCGTGTATAAAACAAAACGACCTGCAGATTTGCATCGCAGGTCGTTTTATTTAATTTAATATTAAGCTGTAGGAGCGGCTTTTTTAGTTGCTTTTTTAGGAGCAGCCTTCTTTGTAGCTTTTTTAGTAGCTTTTTTAGGAGCAGCTTTTTTCGCAGCTTTCTTAGCAGCTTTTTTAGGAGCAGCTTTTTTAGTTGCTTTCTTAGCAGCTTTTTTCGCAGCTTTCTTAGGAGCAGCTTTTTTAGTTGCTTTTTTAGCAGCTTTCTTTGCTACTTTTTTAGCTCCTTTTTTAGGAGCAGCTTTTTTTGTAGCCTTTTTAGCGGCTTTCTTAGCTGGCTTTTTTGCAGCTTTCTTTGCTTTTTTAGTTGCCATTTTAAAATTATTATTTGGTTGAGATGTAAACCTACTATATGATTATTTGATTTCGAAACATGTAACTACAAAGTTATTAACATATGAAATTGTTGAAATTGTTAATATTGAAAGTGCGTTTTCTGCAGCTGATTTCAATATTTTTCATCATTATTTCTTTGTTATATTTTTTGCGTTTTCATGAGTGAATAATCTTCTAGTATTTGTTTTTGTTTTTTTTGTTTTTAAAGTTTACAATCTTGTTTTCAGAGGGAAGTTTACGATTGTTTGATGAAAAGGTTTCATTTTTATTTTTTTACTTCATCGTTACGAATTGAATTTTGATTTGAATTTATTTGGCATAAAATGAATTTGAATTGACATCAATAATATGCTTCTTTTTTTTCGTTAACGCATCACAGTGATTGTTGATGATGTTAAAATCAATTAACGATGTTGGTGAAAATTTCTTCCTGAAATCAAAAAATGTTTGATGCAATCGAACGATTTTAAGCTTATAAAACGTGATTAAATTGTATTTCAAACAGTGATTTATAGGGTCCGTTTTTCGCTAATAATTCTTGATGTGATCCACTTTCCATTACTTCGCCATGATCCAATACAATTATTTTATCGGCATCTTGTATTGTTGCTAAACGATGTGCTATGACGATTGATGTTCTTCCTTTCGTAAGCACCGCGGTGGCTTGCGTGATTAGTTCTTCGGTGGATGAATCAACTGATGATGTTGCTTCGTCTAATATCAGCACAGATGGTTTGTAAACGTATGCTCGAAGAAATGAGATGAGTTGTCGTTGACCCATTGACAATACACTTCCTCGTTCTTGAACTGGATATTGGAATCGTCCGGGCAATTGATTGATGAATGTCATAGCACCAACAGCTTCGGCTGCTTCAGTCATTTCTTTTTCGGAGATATCAGGATTGCAAAGCGAGATGTTATTTCCAATTGTGTCGGAGAATAAGAATACGTCTTGAAGTACCACCGCAATGCGACTGCGTAAATGTTGCAGATCGAATTCTTTTATATCGACTCCGTCGATTAGTATTTGTCCTTTGCTGATTTCGTAAAATCGATTCAGGATACTTATGATCGTTGACTTTCCCGCGCCGGTTGCTCCAACAAATGCTACCGTTTCTCCGGGATTTACAGTAAAGCTCACATTTTTTAATATCCAATTTGGATGCTCATTGCTTTGGTCTTGGTCGTCATATGCAAACCAAACATTTTTAAATTCTATTGATCCTCCAATATGTTGCGGCGCATATTTTCCTCCGGCTGCTGTGAGTTCCGGCTCGTCCATCACTTTAAAAATTCTTTCAGAACTTACCATTCCCATTTGAAGGGTGTTGAATTTATCGGCGAGTTCTCGTATCGGTCGGAATAGCATGTTGATGTACATGATGAACGAAACTAAAATTCCAAAAGTTAGTTGGTCGCGTATTACTGCTCCTGATCCCCACCAAACAATTAATCCGATAGATATGGCTGAAAGTATTTCTACAACCGGGAAAAAAATGGAGTAGTACCAAACCGACTTAATATTGGCATCGCGGTGTTGTTGATTAATATGATCGAATTTTTTAAGTTCTGTTTCTTCGCGGTTGAATATTTGTACAATTCGCATTCCTGTCAAATGTTCTTGGACAAAAGTGTTCAATGCCGCCACTTGCGTTCGAACATCTCCAAAGGTTTCTTTGATTTTGTTTTTGAAAATATTCGTGGCAATCAATAATAGAGGAATCGTACTTAAGCTAATTAAAGCCAACCTCCAATCAAGTGCAAACATTACGGTGATTATGACTATTAGCTGTAATATGTCTCCTATAATTACTATCAACCCTTCTGAAAATATATCGGCGATGGTTTCCATATCCGATACACTTCTGGTGATTGTTGTTCCTACCGGAGTTTTGTCGAAGTAGCTTAATCGGAAATTTATCATTCTTTTAAATAGAGATGTTCTTAATCCGCGAATAACTTCTTGTCCGAGTAAATTGGTATACCACGAATGCATAAATTGAAAAAGGGATTGTATGATCAACAGTCCAAACATTAGCATTGTCATTTGCAGCAAAGACCTTTCGTCGTCGTTCGCAACATAATTGTCGAGGGTGTATTGCGTCAATATTGGACGAAGGGGCGCTAATAATGCTAGCGCAATAGTAAGCGCAACCCCAATTCCGAAAATCTTTTTATACGGTTTGGTGAATTCAAAAATTCGCTTGAATAATCCTTGGTCGAAGGCTTTTCCGCTAACGCTCATATTTTAAAAGGTGATTGTGCTGGATGAGATAAATAAGGGTAGGTGATTTGTTCAAGAAATAAAGCATGTGCAGGAACTGCATGTCCCGCCAACTTGCGATCGCCGCTATTCAATATATGAACAAATTCGTCTTTTGATAGTTTGTTTTTTCCTGCCTCCAATAATGTTCCAACTATTGCTCTAACCATTCCTCTAAGAAATCGATTAGCAGATATTTTGAACTGAAATCCGGTTTCATGTTCAACCCATTTTGCTTCAGTTATTGTACAAAGGTTCGTGAATTGTTGTCCGCCAGCTTTACTAAAACATCCATAATCCGTATGATTTAAAAGCAGATTTGAAAGTTCTTGCATAGCTACTATATTCAAACTTACCGGGCAAAACCATACATGATCGGGCTGGAAAATATTCTTCTTTTTTGAAATGTAATAGCTATAACTTCTCGATGTTGCATCAAATCTAGCATGAGCATTATTGTCTACGGGATGTGTGTCGAAGATGAATATGTCGGATGGTAGTATTGCATTTATCCGTCGCGAAAACTCTTGGGTTGATTCTAATGGTTCACTGAAATCAATATGCGCATAAAATTGGCTTGCATGAACTCCTGCATCGGTTCTTCCGCATCCCATGGTTTCAGCCGGTTGTCTGGTAAGGATTGAAATTGCTTGATTCAATTTTTCCTGAACAGAGGACGCATTATTCTGTTCTTGCCATCCATGATAGTTAGTTCCTTTATATGCTAATTCAATAAAATAACGATGCATATGCAAATTTACATATTTCTCGGTGAATCCGCTGTTTTTGGCTGTTTCTATTCGAAACATAGGAGTAACTTCTGCGTATAATGAATTCAATCATTTCGACTCGGAATGAAAAATTGACGGCTTATGATGCATCTTACTCTACCCTCATGGGTGAAAAAACATTACCTGGAATTTAATTCAATCGATGATGTCCCTCAGGAGGTTTTCGACCGAATTAAAAAGGGATTTGAGCGATTACATACAGATACTCCATTGGTGAGCGTTGTTGTAATTGCCTATAATGAGGAGAAAACGATATTAAAGTCGTTGTCGTCGTTGTCTGAATTGTCGAGCAAATACCCAATTGAGGTTATTGTAAGTAATAATAATTCGAAAGACAGAACGCAAGAGATCTTAGATCGCTGTGGAGTGAAGTCAGTTTTTCAACCACTTCAAGGTGTCGGATTTGCTCGTGATGCGGGCTTGCAAATAGCAAAAGGTGTGTATCATCTTTGTGCCGACGCTGATAGTATTTACCCTGCTTCTTATGTTGATGAAATGATTCAACCTATGGTTAATGGTAAAGCTGTTGCTACTTATGGTCGAGTTTCGTTTTTACCTGATGGAGAAAAATCTCGTCCCGCATTAGCTATCTATGAGTTTTTTAAAGATATCGCTATTGGCCTTCGTGCTGTTAAACGTCCCGAGTTAGTAGCCGGTGGAGCGAGTTTAGGATTTTATACTGAACAAGCAAAACAAATAGGGTGGAGAACTGATGTGAAAAGGGGAGAAGATGGACAGATGATTTTAGCAATGAAGAAAACCGGAAACATTGTAATGGTTAAATCTCCTGGTTCAAGAATATGGACAACAGCAAGAACACTCGATGCAGATGGCAGCTTCGCTGCGATGATATGGAAAAGGGTCAAAAAGGAATTTAGTAGATTACATTTCTATTTTACTACTCACAAACAAAATGCATAAAAATAAAAGCGACCCCGTAAGGTCGCTTTTATTTTTATGGTAATGCTTTGATGATATTCGTAAAACTTCTTGATTTTAATGATGCACCTCCAATCAATCCGCCATCGACGTCAGGAAGGCTGAATAGTTCTTTCGCATTTTGATCATTACAACTTCCTCCATATAATATAGAACAATTTTCGGCAGCTGTATTGCCATATTTAGAAGAGATTGTTTGGCGAATAAATTGATGTATTTCTTGAGCTTGGTCGGCAGATGCAGTTTTTCCTGTTCCAATTGCCCATACCGGTTCATATGCAATTACGCACTTCGAGAAATCAGATTCGTTTAAGTGAAATATGCCTTCTTCTAATTGCTTTTTTATTACTTCGAAATGTATTCCGGATTCTCTCTCGTTTAATGTTTCACCAATACAATAAATAGGAGTGATGTTGTTTTGTAAACCCAAATCGATTTTTGTTGAACATGTCTGATTGGTTTCACCATAATAAGATCTTCTTTCGCTATGGCCAACTAAAATATACTTGCATCCCAATGAAGCGAGCATGGCTGCAGAGACTTCTCCAGTATATGCCCCGGATACTTTATCGGAACAATTTTGTGCGCCTATGCTAATTCTACTTTCAGCATTCGATTGTTGAATTAGTGCATTAATATAAAGGTATGGCGGAAAAAGGATAACATTTACAGGTCGTGATTCTTCATCTTTAATCATTCCGATGAGCTCCGCCGTTAATGCTTGAGCTTCTTCTTTTAGAAGATTCATTTTCCAATTGCCGGCAATAATTTTCTTTCTCATAATTCGTATTACTACACAAAAGTACGAATCTGACTCAAATAACAAAATTATTGTTCGTTCAGCACTACTCTTAGTATATTGCTATTCTTGGTTCGAGCAATTTGAATGAAGTTGATTCCTTTATTCATTAAATTACTTTCTATTGATATCGATTGATTGCCGTCCATGCAATAACTATCGGAAAGAGTTTTTATAATCTTACCCGATTCATCAATTAAATTGACTTTTACATAGCCCGGCCATTCATTGTTTACAATAAAAGTGATGATTTCATTTGGCTTTGCCGGGTTTGGATAGACAATGTCTTTCGACGGCTCTGCATCCATATAATTTATTGCTCTTGCAAATGCTGATTCAACCGGACCAATGTCAACTCCAAATCCTTGTGATCTGGCATTTCCGTAGATATCGTTTATGTAGTCGTTTTTTGCAATGGCAACTCCGGCATCAATTAATGGTGATGTTTCTAAAAGAGAAATTTTCCTATTGCTATCGAAGTTCAATTTTAATTTCTCATCTTCAAGGCTACAGTAGTTTGCCTTTACGATTGCATGATTACCGTTGATGTCGATAAAAGCATCATTTTGATTATTCCCGTTTAAAGCATTGTTATTGGATATAACATTGTTTTGAATTGCATTTCTGTCATTGCTTAACGAGTTAACTAATAATATTCCGGTTTTCTTAGGATGAAGAATTAGGTTGTTGAAAATATGAAAATACATTCCGGGATATGCAGCTGCATCTGTAGCATATATGCCGTATTGTCCGCTCGACTGATTATTGGTTTTCCCAGGATTAATAATGATGTTATTGTAAATATTAATTTCGCCCAATCCATTTGTAAATATACCGGTTCCTTCTCCTTCTTCTATTGTATTGTTATAAATGCTTCCAGTGCTACCTCCTCCTAATGTAATACCGGTCATTTGCCAATCGGTTTTTTCTTGACTATCGTAGCTAATTTTATTATGATGGATTTGAGTGGATGAAGCAGAACTTACTTGTATTCCTTCCCAACCTGTATGTTCAACAATGTTGTCGTAAATATTTACTCCTCTTAATAAAGCTGGCAAAACAATTTTCGGACCGCTGTCGCATTGTAAAGTTTGTCCCGAATAAAATGAACTGCCGACGTACATGCCTTCTGTGCCAGTATTGTAAATATGGCAATCGTGAATGATGGTGTTTTCTTGAATAAAGGAGTTTCTGTCGAAGTTACAATCAGGTTCAGTTTTAGCAATTATTCCCGAATATAGTATTTCTCCAATTTCAAGATGATCGGTTTCAATGTTAGTTGAATAATCGCCAATGCTCAATCCTGAACCTCGTATGTTTAAAATTCTTATTCCATATTTTAGATTTGAATTTCCGGTACCTGTAATCTTTAAATGATTACAATGTCTGACTGACATACCAAAATAATGATTGCTATTAATGTCGACCAATCCTTCGCCATTCGTAACAATGATCGGTTTGTCAACTGTTCCTGTTAGGTTTCTTAAAATCAATAACTGCTTTTTTCCGGGTTTTAATTTTAAAGTATCTCCCGGCACAATTGAGTCGTAAGGTGCAAAATTCCCGTCGATCAAAAGAACTGTAGAATCTACATCCACACTTTTTTGAGCATATGTTTTTTGTTGACCGCCAATGGTCAATTGAATAATAAGAGTAAAGATGAAAAGATTATGCCTCAATGAATTTCCTTTATTTGATATTTTCTACAAGATAAAACTTAAGGACAGCAAGTTAATGATTATCTTTTAAATTCCTTACATTTTAAATTATTGAATGAATACCCTTATAATGGAAAAAGCAACCCTATTGAGTTGCTTTTCCGTTAATGATTAAATTATCTGAATAGTAATTTGCTTGGATCTCGATATCCCGGATTGTTTGAATACCAGTCTGTGTAACTTGTTCCTCCTGATTGACACCAAGGCTGGAATTTTAAATAGCCTTGAATGATCTGATTTTTTTCGATGACGATTGGATACGCTGCTGGTATGTTTAAGGCCCAAGGTAAATTTTTGTCTGATAAATAATATCTTCCTAAGGCAGTATTTGTTCGATCGTTTCCTGTATTAAATAATGCAGAATTAGCTAATGTAGTAGGTGGATTATTTGGTAAGTGAATCTCATAACCTCTTCGTTTATTACTAATCATAAAGGGATTAAAGGGCGCACTTCCCATTGTAGAAGGTGAAATTGGATGGTTAAACCAAGCAGTTACATTTAATGTATCGCTTTGGACCACCGGCGAACCTGATTCTGTATTTACATAAAATCCGCCAGGTCGTGGAGCTAAATTTAGAGCATTGTCAAAAGCAATTACTACAGCTTTATTTTGACCTGCTTCTGTGGCATTTCCATTTAGATTAATATAACCGTCCTTAAGGCTTTGACCAATTACCATTGAGACATCACTTGGACTTACTGGTAATTCATAACCGAATCCATTTTGATATGATCCTCCTACAGCTTTCACATAAATTGATGATTGAACAGCCATTACATTATTTGCCGAATTCTTAATTGTGTTATAACGATATCCTACAATTAAATCATTCATATCGAAATCACCTCTATAAGGCCATAAATCTTCGAATGCTAAATGTCCATAAGTTGTTTTTGATGGGTAATAACTATTAAATGCTAAGTTGATGTCATTCGGGTATTCGTCACTTGCATCAGCTATTCCATCACCATCGGCATCGTTTGGAGCAGTAGTATTTACCATGTTTCTTGTGTAAAGGGCATTTGCTGGGTTCGAAGTAACATAATAAATTGCATCATTAAAATCATGGTCACCACCCGCACGGTTTGTTTCCTCAAATCCTATAACCATTTTTTCTGTTGGTAAATCCCATAATGCAACAACATGTTTTCTATTGTTAACATTTGTTTCAGGGTTTAGCTCAGGATTTGAATAAAATTGAGAAGCTCCGATACCTACAGTGTAGCTATTTCTATTATATGCATTCACCAGCATAACGAAACCTATTACAGTGTCCGGACCAAATGATCCTAAATATACTTTATCTCCACTTACCAATCCACCTCCACTATTAGTGAAACTTAAATTCGGATAAACAACATTGATATAATTAATTTCTGCTGTACTATGAGGCGGATTGTTTTTGTTATATGCATAATATGCAATCGTATTTCTGTTTGCCGATCCTTCATGAACGAATGTCAACCAAATATCTGCACGTTGTGTTACCAATGTCGTAGCATTCGTTGTAGAAGCTAAGTACGTAGGATGAAATGCAGGAACTGATTTCTTGTCCGGTAACGAATTGTTTATTCTTTGTAGAAAGGCCGGAGATATAACATCCCTAGGTGTAATTAAGTTAGCCGGTACCCCTAATGTATTCCATGTACTTAAATATCTTTTAGTTGGAACTGCGTTCGTTCTAAAATTATTCGATTCAAAGGAATGTGTGTTTTCATTTTTGTTATAGCAACTTAATCGCTGAGGATTAGCTCCTCCAATTGTGATAGATGTTGAAGTTCCGGATAGTGATGCAATAATGTCATCGGGTACACCAGGAATTTCGCTATTGATATAAACTTCTGTTTTGTTTTTTGCGACTCTTAAATCAGCAGTTAATTGTCCATTGGCGTCTGTAGCACCTTTGAATAATTCATTTCCATCGTTTTCTGAAGCATCATCTAAAATGCGGACAATTACACCAGCCAAAGGTGAGTCGTCGTTTGCTTTTAAAGTTACTTTAACTTGGAAGTTCTTATCAACTGAATAGTCGAAATTTCCCGGGACTTGTAGCTCTGACATGTCATTTACGGGATTGTTACTAGGCGACGGAGTTTCATACTCGTCAATTTCTTTAACACAAGAGCTAAGTGTTAATGCTGGAATTAATAGAAAAGCCAACATCTTAATAGATGCTAATTTTGAATACATTTTTAAATGAAATAAATTATTTAACTAATAAATTAATTGGGCACTAAATATAATTATTGGCACTTACTATTACTTGAATATATTTTCGAAATTTACTATTGAATAAGTTTGAAAAAAGAGTTTTATTGCTTGTTTCTTACATTTAACGTAATTGCAATAAAATATGTTAGGTAATCTTAATATTATTACTTTGTATGGTCTAAATAATAATTAACTTCACTATCTAAATAGCAATTTACTTGTGTTTCGATATCCTGGGAAATCTTTATACCAGTCTGCGTTTATTACTCCTCCTGATTGGGCCCAATTTTGAAATTTCAAATATGCCTCTATAATTTGAGCTTTTTCAATAACTATTGGGTATTCATCCGGTATATTCAATGCCCACGGAATATTTTTGTCTGAAAGATAATATCGATTAAGTGCAATATTGGTTTTGTCATTACCTGTGTTGAAAAGCGACTGATCCGCAAGATTTGTTGGAGGCATATTGGGTAAATGAATTTCATATCCTCTTCTTTTATTGCTTATCATGAAGGGATTGAATGGAGCATCCCCAATGGCACTTGACGATATAGGGTGGGTTAACCAAGCTGTTATTTTTATAGTATCACTTACGACTATCGGTGAGCCGATTTGTGTATTTACATAATACCCTTGCGGTCTTGGTGCCAAATTTAAAGCATTGTCAAATGCAATAATTACCGCTTTGCTTTGACCAGCTTCTGTAGCATTACTGTTTAAATTAATGTAGCCTTCTTGCAAATTGCTTCCAATTACCATTGAGATATCATTTGGGTCGATAGGCAATTCAAAACCAAATCCATTTATATAGGAACCCCCAACGGATTTTACATATAAAGATGACTGTATTGCTACCACATCATTATTTGAATTTTTTATTGTGTTATAGCGATAACCAACGATTAAATCGTTCATATCATAATCACCTCTATATGGCCATAGATCTTCAAAGGCTATGTGTCCATAAGTATTTTGTGACGGATAGAAATTATTAAAAGCAAGTAATGCATCATTTGGATAATCATCATTTTCGTCAACAATTCCGTCACCATCCGAATCGAGTATTCCATTAGATTTGGATGCAAAGTTGTTGTGCGAATTGATTGTTGGATTTTGCAAACTAGCTTTTTGTCTGTTTGAATTAGATCCTTCAATAACAACTGAAACAGAATTAGATACTATTGGGATGGTAACAGCATCTGCAAAATCAATGTGATCTATGTATAATGGTAGTTGTGTTAAGCTTTTTAAAACTCTTATCGATCCTGAGATGTATCCATTAACGTTGGTTACTCCTTTAAAAATTAAACTGCCACCATTTCCTTTTTCAGTATTGTATAGTTCTACTATTACATTACTTAATGGTAAGCCATCATTTCCTTTAATTTGGATACTTACAGAACATTTTTTGTCAATTGTAAAGTCAAAATTACCAGGTATTTGTAGACTGTTAATGTTTGTAATCGGTGCATTGGATATGTTAGGTTCTATATAGTCATCTATTTCTTTTACGCAAGAATTTAGCACTAATATTAATAAACCTAGAAAAACTGTTCTAGTTATTCCTAACTTTTTCATATTATATTCTGTGTGATTTTGAAATTTCAGATTAGCTCATTGAGATTTTTCTCTCCGATCTTTCCCAGGTTGAACTTTGTTTTTTGCCTGCGAATCGAAAGAATCCGGCTATAGCGGCATAATTCATAAACAGGAAGTAATAAGGGATAAAGAATGGTTTTATTCGTATTGATTTATTTTCGAATAGATAACCGAATACCGCTGCTACATAGATTCCTATTTGTGCAGCCAATAGTGTTTGGTAAAATGAATTGTCGATACTTAACATGATATTGAGCGGTAATAAAGCCAACAAAAACACTGGTGCTAATGTCCATCTTAATACTCTATGTGAGATATATTGAAACGTAAGTAGCGGATGTTTGGTGAAGTTTAATAATGATGTTAATCTCGACATTGCTTGCCATCCTCCGGCACAAATTCTTACCTTTCGCTTCAATTCTTCTTTACTATTGGCAGAAGCTGTTTCTGTCGCAGTAGCTTCCGGTTCATACTGCACTCTATATCCTCTTTCTGTTATTCTTAATGAAAGAATAAAGTCATCAAGAATAGTGTCTTCCTCTAAATGTGTGAATAAGTGCTTTCTGAATGAAATTAATTCACCGGCTGCACCTACTACTGTTAAAAGCTCAGAATCCCATTGCTTTAATTTTGATTCGTACTTCCAATAAAATCCTTCGCCGGCAGCGGCTGCATTTTCAGATTTATCTTGGAATATCTTTTTCTCTCCACTTACTGCACCAACCATAGGGTCAGTATAGTGTCGTACAATCTTGCGAATCACATTTGATTTTAACTCCGTATTGGCATCTGAGAATATTATTACTTCTCCTGTAGCATAACTTACTGATCGGTTTTCAGCAGCCGATTTTCCTTTTCTTTGCGGTAAGTGAAGTAATTCAACTTCGTTAAATTTTGATACTTCTAAATCGGTTCCGTCTGTAGATCCATCCGTAATAAATATAACTTGCAATTTATTCTTAGGATAATCAATTGCTAATGTATTTAAGATTTTATCTTTAATGATCGACGCTTCATTATAACAAGGAACAATGAAACTTACAGTTGGTTCATAGTTCTCATTTTGATGATTCCTTCTTTTGAAAAATGATTTTCTGATTTTTACCATTAAGTACAATACGATTCCATATCCAAAAAATGAATAGAATACAATTATTGCAAATGCCCAAAATAGTATTTCTAAGGTGTTCATGCTGCTATGGTTTTAGAGGATTCTTTATTATTTAACTTTTCCCACATTTGGGTATGAGTATTGTACTGTTTAAGTATTTTGGCCGGATTTCCACCTACAATAGAGTAGGGTGGAACGCTTTTTGTTACAACGCTTCCTGCAGCCACTATGGAATGTTTGCCAATTGTTACTCCAGCAGTAATTACAGCATTTGCTCCAATCCAGCAATCATCTTCAATAATAATTTTTGACGTAGTGCAAGGTTGAAGTCGAATTGGAGTATTTATGTCTTCATATCCATGGTTCAGTCCCGACATTACTACATGTTGCGCAATAATGATATTGTTTCCAATGACAATTGGGCCAATTATTACATTTGATAAGCCTACTCTTACTCCATCTCCAATTGTTACATCGCCCATTCCGTTATTAACAACTGTATAGTCTTCTATTGTCGAGTTTTTCCCAAGTGAAAATCCATTAAATGGAAGGACATCCATTCTCGTATTCCTACGAATAAGCGATCCTTTCCCTTTTTTATGTTTAAACGGATTAACAAACAATTTTACCCAAAGCCTAGGCCTTGCCTGATTTCTTGGCATAAGACTTAATAAGGCAAATCTCTTAAGAGTGGGGTTATTTTTAATTTGTTGTGCTAACGACATGTCAGACATTTTAGATAGTTGTTTTTACTTATACTTTTAAAAAAGGTTTAAATGGGATGTGACATGATCTGTAAGGTTTTAAGGGTATTTGCTTGGAACTATTCATCTTCAAATAAGTATAAACATGCATAATAAAAGAAGGTTTATTATGATAAAAGGAAGAAACATCGTTATTGTTGGTTTGCAGCCATGGGATATTCCCATTGGAAGCAATTGCAAGAATATTGCGATTGAATTATCCCGTCATAATAAGGTGCTTTATGTTAACGCGCCTTTGGATAGAAGTACTTATCTAAAAGATCGTTCTATTGATTCCGTTAAAAGGAGGGTTAGAGTTATTAAAGGAAAAGAAACGGGACTTGTTCAAGTTAATGCAAATTTGTGGAATCTGTATCCTGAAGTGGTTGCAGAATCAATAAACTGGATAAACTCCTCTAGGATATTTAAAATGCTAAATAAGATTAATAATCGCCGTTTAGCTGACAATATCTTAAAAGCGATGAATTTGTTGGGTTTTAACGATTTTATTTTGTTTAATGATCAATCAATGATACGCTGTTATCATTTAAAGGAGTTTTTAAATCCTTCTTGTTTTGTTTACTATATAAGAGATAATTTAAGCACCATTGAATATTTTCAAAGGCATGCATTAAAGATGGAAGAGGAGTTGATTGCTGAAGCAGATGTAGTTGCAACCAACAGTGAATTCCTTGCTCAATATGCTAGGAAGTTTAATCCAAACGCAAAGTTTGTAGGCCAAGGATGCGATTTTACATTATACCCCGAATCTTCAACGGTTAAAGTTGCTGAGGAATTATTGCCGGTTCCACGTCCTACTATTGGATATACAGGATTCTTAACAAACCTACGTTTAGATATTGGTTTGTTAGAGGAAATAGCTGTTTCAAAACCAGAATGGCAGTTTGTATTTGTTGGCCCCGAGGATGATTCTTTTAGGAAAAGTATGTTGCATAATCAGTCGAATGTATACTTTCTTGGTAATAAATCGCCCGATTCACTTCCCGGGTATATCAACGGATTTGATGTCGCAATTAATCCGCAGTTAATTAATGAAGTAACGATGGGAAACTACCCTCGAAAAATAGATGAGTACTTAGCATTAGGAAAGCCAACAGTTGCCACGGCAACTCCTTTTATGGAATATTTTAAAGACTATACTTATCTGGCAAATGGAAAAGAACAATGGATTGAAGCAATAAGTAAAGCGATAAACGAAGATACTGATGATCTCAGAAAACGAAGACGCGAATTTGCTTTGTCACATTCATGGACAAACAACGTAGAAGCTATCAGTGATTTGATAGAAGCTTCTGAAAAAATAAATTACCATTAATCTTCAAAATAAAATACGTATGAAGAATCAGAAAATCAATGTTGCCAAATACACGGAATTCACCGAGTTGGTTGACATTAAAAGATTGAATTTTATTGCCGATTCAATCCAAGAACATTGCAGCCCCGGAGCAAGAATTCTTGATGTAGGCTGTGGAAACGGAAATATTGCCAGAGGTATTGGCAGTTTAGGCTATGAAGTTGTTGGAATTGATTTCAGCGAAGATGCTATTCGTTATGCAAAATCCAAAAACACTTTGCCAAATGTGTCATTCCGTGTTTGTAGCGCTGAAGAAGTTGCTGCAACTGAACATTTCGATGCTGTAATTTGCAGCGAAGTTCTCGAGCATCTCCATAAACCGGAGTTGTTAGTGAAAACATTGTCGAAAATTCTGAAATCAGGAGCAGTTCTAATTGCAACAGTTCCAAATGGAGTGGGACCTCGTGAGCTATTGGTGACTCGCCCTGTTCAGAAAATGAGCAAAAGCTGGATGGGTAAAGTTATCGATAATTCTAAAAAGGCATTAGGTTATAGCAATAGCACAGTGCAGTCGATGTCGGGTGATTTAACACACGTTCAGTTCTTTACTAAAAGTGCAATTTGCAATCTTATTAAGACTGAAGGATTCGATATCCTTGAATTCGGTCACTCGAATTTCGTTGAAAAGGTGTTCCCGTATTCTTTGTTAACACGTAAAATCAAAACATTGTCGGAAATAGATAATACAGTAATTGATTATTTGCCTTCTGTAATGGCAAGCGGGTTCAATACTGTTTGGCGTAAAAAATAGATGTTTGATTTTCCGGGGATTTATTCCCCGGAATTTAAAGCACAAAAAAAAGGTACATTTTATTGTACCTTTTTTTTGTGCTATTTTATTTTGTTTAACTTACAATGGTAGATTCTTTAGAGCTTGTTTCGCAAATACCTTGATAAGTATCAATAAGCATTAGTGCCGATTTTTGCCAACTGAATTTCTGAACCTGTTGATGTCCTCGGTGTATTAATTTAGAACTCAACTCGTCATTAGATATTACATCTAATATTCCCTTTGCTATATCTTCGGCGGATTCAGGATTGACAAAATGCGCAGCACTTCCAGCTGTCTCACGAATTGCCGGTACGTTTGATGCTACCACTGGTGTGCCGCACGACATAGCTTCCAATACAGGAATTCCAAAGCTCTCCCTTAAAGAAGTATAAAGAAATACTTGCGCGTTGTTGTAAATGTCGGGCAAATCGGTATTTGAAATATAATTTGTGACAATGATTTCATTAATAAGGTATTCCATTTTCAATGATTTTAACATTGATTTGATATTTCTTTTAGAAAGATCTGAGATAACAATTTTGCAATTAAGTTTACCTTTTTTGTGAATAATACCAAGTGCCTTTAATGTATTTAAAGTGTTCTTTTTGGGATCTGTGTTTCCAAATAAGAAAATGAAAGGTTTTAATGGTAGTTTATACCTAGCTGAATTATTGAGTGAAGTTCCTTCAGGTTTCTTATAGAAGTGCGAGCTATATGAATTGGGAATTACTTCTACTTTTGAGTTTAATTTTGGAATATTCTCTGTTATAATTTCCTTTTCAGATTGAGACACAGTTATAATTTTAGCAGCTCTTTTTATGACACCTGGAACGATTAATTTTCTGTAGTAATTTCCGATACGCTGATAAACACTTCCTCCTTTTAATTTTGATTTTCCTTCAAGGTAAATAATGTCATGCAAAGTTACTATTTGCTTGCAGAATGTTATTAATGGAGCTGTGTTTCCGGTGCTATGTAAAACATCTAACTTGTAATACGCTGTCAAAAAGGGTAGTAGTATTTGTTCCGCTATTGGAGTTGGTAAAGATTTAATTTTAATTATTGTAAAATTGTTTGTTTCGTCTAGAATATGAATGTCATCATCTTCGAAACAAAAAATATAGTACTGATTCGATTTGTCGTTTTTTTGTAATTGACGAATAAGTTCCAATGCCACAATGTCCATGCCGTGTTTATGTGCACGGAATATTCTAAACGCCTCTATTCCTATTCTCATTTGTTGTTTAGGCTGCTAATATTTGTTGTTTTATAAACTCGCGGTAGATGTTTTCATTATTTGCCACCATCATTTTCAAATCGAACGTTTGATGTGCCGTTAACTGAGCTGCTTTACCGAACAGTTCCCTTTGTTGATTGTTGTTATGCAAGCTAACTATGGCTTCTGCAAGTGCAACATGATCATGGCAAGGAACTAGCAGTCCATTTTCGTTATGAATTATGGCTTCTTTCGTTCCGTCAACCGGCGTTGCTACAATAGCTTTTCGCATCGCCATCGCTTCTAGCATTCCAATTGGCAACCCTTCCCATAGAGATGGTAAGGTGTAAATGTCGAATGTGTTTAATACTTCTGGTATGTCAGTGCGGAACGGTAAAAAATTGATCATATCAGCAATGCCTAAATCGTAAGCTAATTGAATCGCTTGTTCCTTTAAATCTCCATCTCCTATGAAGAGGAATTGAATATCTCTAGTGGATTTGGCTACTTCCGCAACTGCTCTAACTAATGTGAATGGATCCTTCTGTACTGTCATTCGAACTAAATATCCTACTACAGTTTTACCTTCTTTGATACCTAATTCTTGACGTATATTATTTAATTCACGATCAGGATTAAATCTTGTTAAGTCAACTCCATAGTTTACAACTCTACTACGCTTCATGTTGAATCGTGTCAAGCCATCTCGCTGGTTAGAGTTCGAAACGGAAATCGTTAAATCTACATGATCTGTTAGGAATTTTTCTGATAATTCTCTGACTCTGCGAACAGGGAATTTTTGATCTTGATGAAATGACCATCCATGTACGGTATAAACTATTGGTAATCCTAATGCTCTCGCAGGGAAAATTGTATTGCTTAGTGCTCGTGTTCCATGGGCATGAAGAATATCAATTTCTTCTTCACGCATTATTTTTTTTACCGCATTATAAGTCGATAAATTAAATGGTTTAAGTGTGTTTACTACATAGGTTTTGATTCCTAATTTCTGTAACCGCTCAACCATTGGACCTTCCGTGAATGAAAGTACTATGGGTTCAAATTCATCTTTATTGATGTTCGAAACTAAATCTAGTACATGTGATTCTCCGCCACCGATTTGTCCTTGACGAATGGTTTCTAGAATTTTAATTTTATGATGATTGGATGCCATAATGCGGGGGTTATATGGTATTGTTTTCAAATGTTGCAGTGTGAGGGGTGTGAATAAAACGTTTGTTTGCTCCTTTGATTTTAAACATTGCTTTGATCATAACGAAGAATGTTTGTGGCAATGATATGAGGGCATTAAAGGTTTGCTTGTTCCAAAATTCTTTTGGGATGGATATAATAAATGCTAAATAGTACATGATCGTTATTGTTAACCAATGTGGAAATCCAATAATGAATATATCCGGTGTAAATGCAGTAATTAGGGTTATTAAAAATAATCCTCCAATAAGTAATACTTTTGGTACAAGTGCATAGTGCATTACCTTGTTTGCATAGTCTATTTTGCCTGTAATAAGTCCTAAAAATCCGTCGAGCCAATATTTTCGTAAATACACTAATTGTGCTGAAATCCATCTTGTTCGTTGGTTGGCAAATACTTCTGATTTTTGTACTTTTTCATCGAGAACAATTGCATCTTCTAGATATACGATTTTATGGTTATCTCGAATCAACCTTAGTTCAAGTTCTTTGTCGAACCCTCCAACAGCTTCAATTTCTTTCATTACTTGTTTTAAGTATAAATAGGAGAATGCCATTCCTGATCCAATTACCGATGATGATAATCCAATTGCGACTTGTCCTTTGCGCATCATATGATTATTTGCTTCTTCGCTAATTGCATCTAAAACTGCATAGTTGGTGTTTTTGTTTTTGGCCTTGCGATGACCTTGAACGGCATAACATCCCGATACAAATGCCGCATTTACTTTTTCAAGGAAATCATGACGCATAATATTGTCGGCATCTAAAATTACGGCAATATCATATGGTTTTGTGATTTGTGCGAAAGCTTCATTAAGGGATTTCGATTTAGTAGAAACGTCGAATGAAACTTCAATTACTGTTAAAGGCAAGTTCTTTAATGTAGCAATTGTTTCTTTTTTTAATGAATCAGCTATTACGTACACACTGTATAAATGCGAAGGATATTGCTGAAACAATGCTTGACGCGCTGTTTGAAGTATCACTTCATCTTCTTTGTATGACGGCATCAAAACAGCTATTCGTCTAAATTGATCATTGTTGATGTATTCTCTCTTCTTGTAAAAATGGCCGGCAATGGCATAGAAAAAAGAATAAATTACAGTAAATGCCATAATGGCAAATACAATTGTTAGTAGTAGATTAATTATAATCATGATCAATCAAATTAAAGATTCATTACTATGTATGTTGTAATTTGTTAGATTCCATATTACACCTTTATAGAAGGCTTTTAGCATATCAATCTTTCCTTTCAGAAGATACTGGAGGGTATTCTTAGGGATAGATACGAATGTTAAAAAAAGAATGCTGACAAAAAGAGTAAAACCTTTCACATTTCGTCTTTGATACAATATTCTATTTCTTGTGAGATAATATGTTTTAAGTGTACTTCCTTTTCCGGTGGCCATCGACTCTTTATGGTAAATTTTGGAGTCCGCTTCATACCAAATGGAGTATCCTGCACTTTTTATTCGTTCGCAGTAGTCCATTTCTTCATAATAGAGAAAATATAAATCGGCCATTAAACCAATTTCTTCTACTACTTTACGTGATATCATCATTGCAGCGCCATGTGCTCTGCTAGTTGGCATTGAGGTGTCGAATTCTCCGTTGTCTTGTTTGCCATAGCCAATTGCATTGCCTCTTACAGTAAAAGGATTGATTGGCTCAAATCCTGCAAATTGTAACATACCCGGTGTATGGTGAAAAATAATTTTAGGTGATACAGCTCCAATAGTTGTGTCACTTTCCATTCTTCGTACCAATGGCTCCAAAAATCCTTCAGGGACTTCCGTATCATTATTAAGCATTAAAAAATACTTGCCTGTGGCTTGTTTGAATCCTAAATTGTTTCCACCTGCAAAGCCAAGGTTCTTGTCGCTCTTAATAAATTTGATCCAGGGATGTTTCTCGAAAATAATATCCGGATTTTCTTTAGATGCATTATCTACAATTATAACTTCAAAATTAGGGTACGTGATTTTCTTCAGGGAATCCAGCATTTCGCAGGTTACCTGTGCACCATTGTAGTTAATACTAACTATTGAGACCGATGGATAGTTCGTCATTGGATTTTTCCTTACTCCTTTTTAACGAACGTTTTTCAATAAAGTTCTCTGCTAAGAAAATATATACCATCGACATGTACATAACTGATCCTGTTGGGAATTGTCCGAAAATTTGATTCCCATAGCTGGCGAAGCAAACTCCAAATATTCCCCCGTAAAATGCGGCCATTTTGAACTTGAGATCTGTCTCTTTTATCTTGAAGATCACAAAAAATCGATTTATAAGAATGAATAGAATCAATGTCAGGTAGAGCGAAAGTCCTACAATTCCACTTTCCGCAAATATTTTTACATACCAGCTGTCGAGTGGGGTAGTGGCCAAAAATGTCCCGGGACTAAACCTTTGTCCCCAAGATCCTGCAGATCCAATTCCGCCTCCTATGGGCCTCGATGCCATATAAGCTTTAAGCTTTTTCTGATTCTCAAGCCGGGCCATCAACGACGCATCATTGGGATCGAGAGCTGTACGCATCCTTCTGATTTGATCGTTTTGTTGTCCGATGGTTGTATATTTTAACATCCCAATCACTAGTAATCCAACTATCGCTCCAGGGATAAGAATTTTCATATTATTACTAAGTAATAAATAGGCCGCAAATCCCATGATGGCTACGAATAAGGCGCCTCGTGTTCCTGAGATCATCATGCCATATAAATTCAGTAAGCTGACGACAATGTAAAATATTTTTCTTTTTTTAGAGCAGGGTCCTAATG
>Ga0255344_1002036_pt1 | contig 25469 bp, 16 predicted proteins | sample wastewater_treat_5_FD_192414 | JGI IMG/M metagenome (GOLD analysis project Ga0255344, IMG submission 192414) | Wastewater microbial communities from Lulu Island WWTP, Vancouver, Canada - plant18 | ecosystem: Engineered > WWTP > Wastewater > Unclassified | place: Canada: Vancouver, British... | reverse complement strand
CGGACGATTATACATAGGTCCGTGACTTGGAGCAACAATTTGAATATCAAAACTTTCCAATTTCGGCATATTTTTCTTAATGATAGTCCTGAACGGCATCATAATTTCTGCAAAATAGCGTTTTGCTGACTCGTAGCCCTGGCATTCGTCTTTGAGGAACATGTCGGCGGTGGCTAAATGAGAGCCGAGAAAATCGCAAGTGAACATTATCTTATCCTCTTTTAGGTAGGCTAACATCGTTTCGGGCCAATGAACCCAAGGAAAATGTATAAATTGTAACGTTTTGTCGCCCAATTGAAGCTCTTCGTTGTCGGCAACGGTGATGATTTTATCTTCGGGAACAAAGAGAAGTTCCATTAAAAAGTCTTTTGCTTTCGGTGAAGCTATGACTTTAGCCTCAGGATATTTTTGCAACACGTGCGGAATTAAGCCCGAATGGTCCTGCTCCGTATGTAAAGAAATGATATAATCCAACTTTTTAACCTCTTTTAACTGTTCCATGAGAGAATCTTCAAAAGAGGGATCGGCTGTGTCAATAAGGACGGTCTTTTCAGAGCCTTTAATTAGATAAGCATTGTAACTCGTGCCGTCCGGCAGAGGAATGAGCGAGTCAAAAAGACGTCTATTCCAATCTACAGCATTTAAAAAATAGATGTTTTTTTTGATTTCTTGTAACATAGATATATGATTTAAAAAGTTAATTTCTTTCTATTATGTAATAAAGTGCAAAAAGGAGGAAATTGTTCACTCCTTTTAGAAAAAATTATAATTTTTGATTTTCATTAGGTCTTCGGGAGTATCAATGGCGATGCTTTCGTAGAAACATTCGGCAACAAAAATGGAGAAATCGTTTTCTAACCAGCGAAGTTGCTCTAAACTTTCAGCTATTTCCAACTCCGATTTTGGCAGGTCGATTAATTTTTTTAAGGTTTCATAACGATAAGCATAAATCCCAATATGCTTATAATGAGATACTTCCGTCTCTTGTTGTGAACGGACATAGGGAATCGGAAATCGACTGAAATAGATAGCTTTCTTGGATTTTGAAAATATGACTTTTACCATATTGGGGTTGCCGATATTTTCTTTTTGCGTATCTATTTTTTTTATCAGAGTAGCAATATTAACTTTTTGGTTATCAAATTGTTGTATAAGAGTTTCGATTTCTTCTTTTCTAATAAAGGGTTCATCGCCTTGAATGTTGACAATAATATCCTCATTTTTTAGGTTTAGAAGTTTGGCAGCTTCGCCGCAGCGGTCGGTACCGGAGGGGTGATTGGGGGAGGTCATCACTGCTTCTCCTCCAAAAGCGTGCACTGTTTTTTCAATTCTTTCATCATCGGTAGCTACTACGACTTTATCGAGAGGTGCTTTTTTGGCTTGTTCATAAACCCATTGAATCATAGGTTTTTGATGAATCAAGGCTAACGGTTTGCCCGGAAAACGTGTAGAGGCGTAGCGAGCAGGAATAATCCCAATAATTGACATTTTGGTTTGTGATTTTTACTTAAAAAGTCCGAAAAGTTCTGCGTTGATACGTTCGATGACAGTCCCAAAATCTTCGGCTTTTTCGCCAAATTTAATAACATTAACATCAACTATAAGTAATTTACCGCGTGTATAATTGGCAATCCAATTTTCATATCTTTCGTTAAGTCGTTGCAGGTAATCGATTCTAATGGAATTTTCGTAGTCTCGTCCTCTTTTTTGGATTTGCGATACCAACGTGGAGGTGTCGGCTTTGAGGTAGATGAGGAGGTCGGGAGCTTCGAGGAATTGCGCCATAAGTTCAAAAAGCGAGGCGTAGTTATCAAAGTCGCGAGTTGGCATTAGTCCCATAGCGTGCAGGTTCGGGGCAAAAATGTACGCATCTTCATAAATTGTTCTATCTTGAATTACATCTTTTTTCTTCTGTCTGATTTCAATAACTTGACGGAAGCGGTTATTCAAAAAATAGACTTGCAAGTTAAAAGACCAGCGTTGCATATCTTCATAAAAACTTGCCAAATAGGGGTTATTATCTACACTTTCAAACATGGGTTCCCAGCCATAATGTTTTGCTAACATGTTTGTTAAAGTAGTTTTTCCCGAACCGATATTTCCTGCTACGGCGATGTGCATAACGAATAAAATTTTTATATTATTAATAAATTAAACCAACATACAATTTACAATTTTTTACTCTTTTTTAACCGAGAGTGAGTGCCAAATGAGATAGGAGCATAGAAGAATAAACATCACAATAGAGAGTAAGTTAAAGGGCATCGAGCCAATCCATTCGGCAGGAGCTGACAATTCAACGTTCGCGTATTTTAAGATAGCGCTAACTACTCCCATGATAGCACCTCCGGCTAATAAACCTGAAGCGAGTAGCGTTCCTTTTTCTTTACGTTTTTTATTTAATTGTTCATCTTTTGAACGTGTACTAATAAGCCATGCAATGCTGCCGCCGACTAACAGCGGAAGATTTAATTGTAAAGGAATAAACATTCCCAGCGAGAAGGCTAATGCCGGGATTCCGATACGGTCGAGGACGATAGCGAGGATAGCTCCAATAATATAAAGTATCCAAGGTGTTTCTCCGCCAAACATAAGCGGTTCAATAATTGCGGCCATGGCATTTGCTTGAGGAGCAACGAGAGAGCCTTCGCCGGTATATCCGTACGTTTTTGATAAAATAAGAATAACACCTCCTACGGTTAAAGCGGAAACTAGGGTTCCCAAAAATTTAAGGGATTGCTGTTTATAAGGCGATGAGCCTATCCAGTATCCGATTTTCAGGTCGGTAATAAAACCGCCTGCCATAGCCAATGCCGAACAAACGATACCTCCTACAATGAGAGCTGTAATGATTCCGGAGCCACCTTGTAAGCCAACAGCAGAAAGGATGAACGAGGATAAGATAAGTGTCATCATCGTCATACCGGAAACGGGGTTCGTCCCTACGGTAGCAATTGCCGTAGCGGCAACGGTAGTAAATAGAAAAGCGAAGACAAAAATAACAAGCAGTCCCACCAAAACTTGCGTTATGTTCATTTGTAGCCCACCTGTGAGGAAAAAGATAGCAATTAACAAAGCGACAGCAAGGAAACCAAAAAGAATAATTCTCATCGAGATATCTCTTTCCGTTCTTAACACTTTAGTTTGTGATTCATCGGCTTTACTTTTCGATGCTTTGAAAACGACTCCGAAGGAAGATTTGATGACGCCGGCGGACTTAATAACGCCAATAATTCCGGCCATGGCAATACCCCCGATGCCAATGTAGCGAACGTAGTTTGAGAAGATTAACTCCGGATCTAGTTGTTGCATTAAAACCCCATCTGCAGTAACGCCGAATTGTCCTAACAGCGGCACGATAAACCACCATGAGAGGAGCGAGCCAGCGCAGATAATCAATGAATATTTTAATCCTATTAAAAACCCGGTGCCTAATAGAATAGACCCGGCGTTCATTTTAAACAGGAACTTGTACTCCATAGCCAATTTTTCTCCTACGGCAAACATGCGAGAGGAGATGTTCTCAGCCCAAAGTTGAAAGCTGGTCATTAAGAAATCATACACACCCCCTATTAATCCACTGATTAATAAGAGCTTAGCTTGTGCTCCGCCTTTAGCTCCCGAAACAAGGATTTCGGTTGTTGCCGTAGCTTCTGGAAAAGGATATTTTCCGTGCATATCGGAAACAAAATATTTTCTAAAAGGGATAAGGAAAAGAATACCCAAAAAGCCTCCAAAAAGTGAAGCCAAAAAAATCTGATAAAAATTGATTTGCATATTAATATCAGGATTTTTTTCTTGGATAATATAGATAGCAGGTAAGGTGAAAATGGCACCTGCCACAATCACTCCGGAGCTTGCTCCGATAGATTGGATAATCACATTTTCCGAAAGCGGGCTCTTTCGCTTGGCAACCGTTGAAATGCCGACTGCGATAATAGCAATGGGGATAGCGGCTTCGAAGACTTGACCGAAACGTAATCCCGAGTACGCAGTTGCTGCTGAAAAGATAACTGCCATAAGGATACCCCATAATACAGTCCAGAGATTGACTTCTGGGTATTTTTTATCGGGAAGTAAAATAGGTTTGTACTTTTCACCCTCTTTTAGCTCAGTGTATGCATTGTCGGGTAATTTGATTTCTTTTTCTTCTTCAATCATAAGTTAAAAATTTTAGATATTTTAGCTACAAAAATATAATAAAAAATGTAACAAACAAATAAATATTCAAAAATTAGAGATGAAATCCGAAAATTTTCTTTTGAACATATTTTCATAATAATTTATTTCAATTAGCGTTGAACAAATGAGTGAGAAAAAACCTTATATTTCTAAACTCACATGTATAAATTAAAATAAAAATTAATGCATAAAAGAATATGAAAAAAAAGATTGAATTTTGCTTACTTTATAGAGATATGTGGCAATCATCGGGAAAGTATGTTCCCCGTGTTGATCAGTTAAAAGAGATTGCCCCTGCCATTATAAAAATGGGTTGTTTTTCACGAATTGAAACGAATGGCGGAGCTTTTGAACAGGTAAACTTGCTGTACGGAGAAAATCCTAATACAGCAGTGCGTGAGTGGGTTAAGCCGTTCAATGAAGCGGGAATTAAGACAATGATGTTGGAGCGTGCGTTGAATGGTTTGCGTATGTATCCCGTGCCCGCTGATGTCAGAGAACTAATGTTTAAAGTTAAAAAGGCGCAGGGCGTCAATATTGCACGTTCTTTTTGCGGATTAAATGACCCGCGAAATCTTGAACTGTCGGTAAAGTATGCTAAAAAAGCCGGTATGATATCGCAAGCGGCGCTTAGTATTACCTATTCGGATATTCATACGGTTGAATATTATATGAGTGTCATTGATGAGGTGGTGAAATTTGGAGCCGACGAGATAGCGCTGAAAGATATGGCCGGCGTGGGACGTCCTGTGATGCTCGGAAGATTAGTAAAAGCTATTAAAGATAAATATCCGCATATTTTAGTTCAATATCACGGTCACTCCGGACCGGGCTTTTCGGTTGCCTCAATGCTTGAAGTTGCTAAGAACGGAGTTGATATTATTGATGTAGCGATGGAGCCACTTGCATGGGGAATGGTGCATCCGGACGTGATTACCATTCAAGCTATGCTTAAAGATGCCGGATTCGATGTTCCGGAAATAAATATGAACGCTTATATGGAAGCTCGAAGCCTTACGCAAAAATTTGTAGATGATTTTCTCGGTTATTTTATTGATCCCAAAAATAAGGCAATGTCTTCTCTATTAATTGGTTGTGGCTTGCCGGGTGGAATGATGGGGTCAATGATGGCTGATTTAAAAGGTGCGAGAAATGGGATTAATATGTTCCTTCGCAATGCTAATAAACCCGAGCTGTCGGAAGATGAGCTATTAGTGCAACTTTTTGATGAGGTGAGATATGTATGGCCTAAATTGGGAAATCCGCCACTGGTTACGCCTTTTAGTCAATACGTTAAAAATATTGCTCTCATGAATATTTTGCAGTTGGCACAAGGGAAAGAGCGTTTTTCTCAAATAGATAGAAATAGCTGGGACATGATTTTAGGGAAAACAGGAAAACTGCCGGGTACGTTATCACCCAAAATTGTCGAATTAGCCGAACAAAACGGGTATGAGTTCTTTACAGGTAATCCGCAAGATAATTACCCCGATGAATTGCCGAAATATAGAAAAGAGATGGAAGAAAACGGCTGGGATTTTGGACAAGATGACGAGGAATTGTTTGAGCTTGCTATGCACGACCGCCAATACCGTGATTATAAGTCGGGTATTGCTAAAAAGAAATTTGAAGAGGAACTTGAAAAAGCTCAAAATAGCTCTGATGTTAAAATTATAGTAAAAGAGGTAAAGTTGCCCGAAGTGATAAAAGAGGAGCAAATTGAAAAGGTTAAACAGCGTTGTCCGAATGCGAAACCTATTGTTTCAACGGTTACGGGTACTGTTCTTTGGGAAGTGGCGGTTGAGGAAACGTCAATGGCGAAGCCGTTGGGCACTGCCTACGAAGAGGGGGACATTGTTTGCTTCGTATCTGCCTATTTTGGCAATGAGGAGATAAAAACTTTGTATAAAGGGAAATTATGTGCAGTTGTAGCTCAACAAGGCGACAAAGTTAAAAAAGGAGATATTATTGCTTTTGTAGAGTAAAATTAGCACGCTCAAAAAGTAAAATTATTTTACCGCACTAAAAAGTGCAAACTAAGAGATAAACACCATTTTACAATTAACAATAAATTGTTTTTTGATTTTTATCGTACAACAAGTGGTTTTAAATATATTTTGTTACTTTTGCAGTGCGAAAAGGCAACAAAAGATGTGAAAAAATGTCTTTTATTAATAAACAACAAAGTATAAGCGTAAGAAGGGAATTAAATGTATTTTTCTAAAAAAAATCATTTATTACATATTTTTCTCGTATTCCTATTTACTTTTAGCGTAAGTAGCTCTTTATGGGGACAACGTTATCTTTTGCGAACTAATGCTATTTTGAGTGCAACTACTTGTGCAGGTTTTATTTATGATAGTGGAGGAGCGGATGCTAACTACTCCGATAATTCTGATTCGAGAATTACAATTTTTCCAACACAAAGTGGTTTTGTAACCTCAATTAGTGGAACTATTTGGACAGAAATAAAAGATACTTTAATTATTTATGATGGAGATGGCATAACAGGTACTATCTTATTTAAAGGAGCTAGCCCGAGCAATGGTATGGCTGTTAATATACCCACTTGCACCTCTACATCAGGTCCGTTAACTGTAAGATTTATCACGGATGCCAGCGGAAACGAACAAGGAGTCGAATTGATGATTACTTGTATTGATATGAATACCTACGAGGAGGATCCGATTGTTCATGATACAGTAGCATGTATTGACTATACGAATTTATATGCGGATAATGTAGTTTGTACGTATGGTACTTTTTCAAATCCTTACCAGAATATTGGTGTTATTCCAGGGCGTCATACTGTTATGACCGATGTAAATGCCGTTGATCCTTACACTTATGGGGGGCTTCCTTGTGTTTGTCCCGGAGATTTAGCCTCCGTTCGTCTCGGAAATAATGTTAATGGAGCTGAGGCAGAATCTATTACTTATTCTTATTACGTTGACACTTCTAATTACGATATTTTGGTGCTAAAATATGCACCTGTTATGCAAAATCCTACCCATTCAACGAATCAGCAACCTAAATTTACTTTTGTTATCCTAGACCCACACGATATGCCTATAGATCCTGTTTGTGGAGCAGCTGAATTTATACCCGGATATAATACTCATAATTGGCATGATGGCTCAAGTACTGTTAAGTGGAAAGACTGGACATACGTGGGTATTGATTTAACGGCATATCATCAGCAAACGATTAAAATTCGTATAACTACCTATGATTGTAGTCCGACAGCTCATTTTGGCTATGCATACTTCTCTTTTGATTGCAAAAAACGTAGTATTAAAGTTGAAACTTGTGGTAATATTTCACAAAATACCTATACTGCTCCTGATGGTTTTACTTATCGTTGGTACTATCAGAGCAATCCGGGAACAACGCTTTCTACTAATCAAAGTTATACAGCTATCGTGGGAGATAGACCACAAACTTTATTATGTGATGTTGCTTTTATTGATAATGCCAATTGTAAGTTTACAATGGCGGTCAATGTTGCGTACCGTTTTCCATTAGCAGACTTTACTTATAATAGGATTGGTTGCAGTAATACGCTACAATTACAAAATACAAGTACTACCTCTTCTGACGGTATTACACCGGATGGTACAGGAAGTCCTTGTGAGACAGCCTATTGGAGCTTTGGAAACGGGGCAACCTCGAATTTGTATTCTCCTAACTCTATTACTTATCCTACTCCGGGAACATACACAATTACGATGATTGCAGGACTTGCCGATAATAGATGTCTTGATACGGTTAGCAAAACTGTTACTGTTTTTCCTAATACGGTTGTCATAACAGGAAATGATACAATTTGTATGGGAGATAGTCTAACTCTTAGCGTGGAGGCAGGTGATTATGTTTATTGGAATACCGGAGATACAACAACATTAATTACGGTTTCTCCCATAAGCACAAGGACTTACACGGTTGCGGTAACGACACAAGATGGTTGTTTTGCAACAGGAAATTTTACAGTAAATGTAATGCCGACTTACTCTTCCGAAAATGAAATCACATTACATAATAATGAAACTTATAACTTCGGAGGACAAATTATTACCGGAACGGGTGTCTATTATCAGTATTTACAAACTGCCAATGGTTGCGACAGCACTATAAAATTAACAGTACATCATTTTATTGATGAATATGTATCTATTTGTAGTACTGATGTTTATAATTTTCGTGGACGGGATTTAACCGAGCCGGGTGTCTACACTGATAGTATTCGTTTGCCTAATGGTTGTGATAGTGTCTATACCATTCACTTATCCGTAAATCCTATCTATTTCTCGCAGACAAATCATTCTATGTGCGATGATGCTTTCTATATATGGAATGGTGATACATTGTCAAATTTAAGTGCGGGATTGCATAATCTATATGATACATTGCAAACGGTTCATGGCTGTGATAGTATTTTTTATCTTCGACTTATTGTGCGTCCTACAACAAGAATTCGGGTGTATGATACAATATGTCAAGGTGAAACCTTTCGTTTTTTAACCTATAGTTATACTGAGGAAGGAATTTATTATGAAACCACTCCTCAGGCAAACGGGTGTAATAGGATTTATGAAGTTCATTTAAAAGTTCATCCTACCTATCTTTTTACTGATACTGTTTATATATGTGATAATCAATCTTATAACTTTAGAGGTCGATTATTAACCCATGCAGGAATATATTATGATAGTTTACTTTCGTCGAAGGGGTGTGATTCAATTTATAAATTAGACTTGAGAATTAATCCAAGCTATTTGTTTGAAACTTCTGCTACGATTTGCAATAATCAGACTTACAATTTCCGAGGTCAAGTGTTAACCCAACCGGGGGTTTATTATGATAGTTTGTTGACGAGTCGTGGTTGCGATTCAGTATACAAGCTTACATTACAAGTTTCTTCTACTTATCTTTTTGAGACTTCTACTACGATATGTGATAATCAAACTTATAATTTTAGGGGACAAACGTTAACGCAATCGGGCGTTTATTACGATAGTTTAATTTCCTCTCTTGGTTGTGATTCGGTTTATAAGCTCAATTTACAAGTTAATCCGACCTATCTGTTTGAAACTTCTGCTACGATTTGCGATAATCAGACTTACAATTTCCGAGGTCAAGTGTTAACCCAACCGGGTATTTATTATGATAGTTTAGTTTCCACCCTTGGCTGTGATTCGATTTATCGACAGAATCTGTATGTTAATGCGACATTTTTTAATTCTATTACAGTTGCAATCCCTGATAATGGAAGTTATAATTTTCGAGGACAAATTTTAACACAATCCGGCGTTTATTATGATAGTTTAGTCTCCTCGTTAGGCTGCGACTCTATTTACGAATTAATATTACAGATTAATCCAACTTATCTCTTTGAGACTTTTGATACGATTTGTGATAACCAAACTTACAATTTTAGAGGTCAAACATTAACGCAATCGGGCATTTATTACGATAGTTTAATTTCCTCTCTTGGTTGTGATTCGGTTTATAAGCTCAATTTACAAGTTAATCCGACCTATCTGTTTGAGACTTCTGCTACAATTTGTGCTAACCAAACTTATAATTTTAGAGGACAAACCTTAACACAATCGGGCGTCTATTATGATAGTTTGTTGACAAATCTTGGCTGTGATTCGGTTTATCAACTAAATCTACACGTCAATCCGACCTATCTGTTTGAAACTTCTGCTGCAATTTGCAATAATCAAACTTACAATTTTAGAGGACAAATTTTAACACAATCCGGCGTTTATTATGATAGTCTGTTGACAAATCTTGGCTGTGATTCTGTCTATAAGCTCGATTTGCAAGTTTCTCCGACCTATTTATTTGAGACTTTTGATACGATTTGTGATAACCAAACTTACAATTTTAGAGGTCAAACGTTAAATCAATCGGGTGTTTATTACGATAGTCTGTTGACGAGTCTTGGCTGCGATTCTGTTTATAAACTCGATTTACAAGTTAATCTGACCTATCTGTTTGAGACTTCTGCTACCATTTGTGATAACCAAACTTACAATTTTAGAGGAGAAACATTGACACAATCGGGCGTTTATTACGATAATTTGTTGACAAATCTTGGCTGTGATTCTGTTTATCAATTGAATTTACAAGTTAATCCGACCTATTTATTTGAAACTTCTGCTTCGATTTGCGATAATCAAACTTACAATTTTAGAGGACAAACATTAACACAATCAGGCGTTTATTACGATAGTTTGTTGACAAATCTTGGCTGTGATTCTGTCTATAAGCTCGATTTACAAGTTAATCCAACCTATTTGTTTGAGACTTCTGCGACGATTTGCGATAATCAAACTTACAATTTTAGAGGACAAACGTTAAATCAATCGGGTGTTTATTACGATAGTTTGTTGACGGGAAGTGGCTGCGATTCTGTTTATAAACTCGATTTACACGTTAATCCGACCTATTTGTTTGAGACTTCCGCTATGATTTGCGATAATCAAACTTATAATTTCAGAGGACAAACGTTGACGCAATCGGGTATTTATTACGATAGTTTGTTGACCAATTTTGGTTGCGATTCCGTCTATAGACTTGATTTACAAGTTAATCCAACATTTTTTAATTCAACTACAGTTACAATTCCTGACAATGCAAGCTATAATTTTAGAGGTCAAATTTTAACTCAAGCAGGTGTTTATTATGATAGTTTAGTTTCCTCGTTAGGGTGCGACTCCATTTATGAATTAATATTACAGATTAATCCAACGTATCTTTTTGAAACCGTTGCTACCATTTGCGATAATCAAACATATAACTTTAGGGGTCAATTATTAACTCAAGCCGGCGTTTATCACGATAGTTTAGTTTCTTCTCTTGGTTGTGATTCGGTTTATCGCCTAAATTTACACGTCAATCCGACCTATTTGGTTGAAACCTTTGATACCATTTGCGATATTCAAACGTATAATTTCCGTGGGCAAATTTTAACCCAAGCCGGCGTTTATTACGATAGTTTGTTAACGAGGCGTGGTTGTGATTCGGTTTATCGCCTAAATTTACACGTCAATCCGACCTATTTATTTGTAACTTTTGATACCATTTGCGATAACCAGAATTATAATTTCCGCGGGCAAATTTTAACCCAAGCAGGTGTTTATTATGATAGTTTATTAACGAGTCGTGGTTGCGATTCGGTTTATCGCCTAAATTTACACGTCAATCCGACCTATTTGGTTGAAACTTTTGATACGATTTGCGATAACCAAACTTTTAATTTCCGTGGACAAATTCTAACCCAAGCCGGCGTTTATTACGATAGTTTGTTAACGAGACGTGGTTGCGATTCGGTTTATCGCCTAAATTTACATGTCAATCCGACCTATTTGGTTGAGACTTTTGATACGATTTGCGATAATCAAACGTATAATTTCCGTGGGCATACGTTAACTCAAGCCGGCGTTTATTACGATAGTTTACTAACGGGTCGTGGTTGTGATTCGGTTTATCGCCTAAATTTACACGTCAATCCGACCTATTTGCTTGTAACTTTTGATACCATTTGCGATAATCAAACGTATAATTTCCGTGGGCAAACGTTAACTCAAGCCGGCGTTTATTACGATAGTTTGTTAACGAGACGTGGTTGCGATTCGGTTTATCGCCTAAATTTACATGTCAATCCGACCTATTTGGTTGAAACTTTTGATACAATTTGCGATAATCAGACTTATAACTTTAGAGGACAAACGTTAACTCAAGCCGGCGTTTATTACGATAGTTTGTTGACGAGTCGTGGTTGTGATTCGGTTTATCGCCTAAATTTACACGTAAATCCGACCTATTTGATTGAAACCTTTGACACCATTTGTGATAATCAAACGTATAATTTCCGCGGGCAAACGTTAACTCAAACGGGCGTTTATTACGATAGTTTGTTGACGAGTCGTGGTTGTGATTCGGTTTATCGTCTAAATTTACACGTCAATCCAACCTATTTGGTTGAAACTTTTGATACCATTTGCGATAATCAAACTTTTAATTTCCGTGGGCAAATTTTAACCCAAGCAGGCGTTTATTACGATAGTTTGTCAACGGGGCGTGGTTGTGATTCGGTTTATCGCCTAAATTTACACGTCAATCCGACCTATTTGCTTGTAACTTTTGATACCATTTGCGATAACCAAACGTATAATTTCCGAGGACAAACATTAAATCAAGCGGGCGTTTATTACGATAGTTTACTAACGGGGCGTGGTTGTGATTCGGTTTATCGTCTAAATTTACATGTCAATCCGACCTATTTGCTTGTAACTTTTGATACCATTTGCGATAATCAAACGTATAACTTTAGAGGGCAAATTTTAACTCAAGCGGGCGTTTATTATGATAGTCTATTAACGGGGCATGGTTGTGATTCGGTTTATCGACTGAATTTACACGTCAATCCGACCTATTTGATTGTAACTTTTGATACCATTTGCGATAATCAAACGTATAATTTCCGTGGGCAAACATTAACTCAAGCGGGCATTTATTACGATAGTTTATTAACGGGGCGTGGTTGTGATTCGGTTTATCGCCTAAATTTACACGTCAATCCGACCTATTTGATTGAAACTTTTGATACCATTTGCGATAATCAGACTTATAACTTTAGAGGACAAACGTTAACTCAAGCCGGCGTTTATTACGATAGTTTACTAACGGGGCGTGGTTGTGATTCGGTTTATCGCCTAAATTTACACGTCAATCCGACCTATTTGCTTGTAACTTTTGATACCATTTGCGATAATCAAACGTATAATTTCCGTGGGCAAACATTAACTCAAACAGGCGTTTATTACGATAGTTTAGTTTCTTCTCGTGGTTGTGATTCGGTTTATCGCCTAAATTTACACGTCAATCCGACCTATTTGGTTGAGACTTTTGATACCATTTGCGATAATCAGACTTATAATTTCCGCGAGCAAATTTTAACACAAGCAGGCGTTTATTACGATAGTTTGTTAACGGGGCGTGGTTGTGATTCGGTTTATCGCTTAAATTTACATGTCAATCCGACCTATTTATTTATAACTTTCGATACTGTTTGCGATAATCAAACGTATAATTTCCGTGGGCAAATTTTAACCCAAGCAGGCGTTTATTACGATAGTTTGTTGACGGGGCGTGGTTGTGATTCGGTTTATCGTCTAAACTTACATGTCAATCCGACTGATACAACAAGAATGTTTGGGCAAATTTGTCAGCACGAGTCGTATCTTGATTCAATAAATCTCTTTTTTATTCCGTCTGACTCTACAACTATCGCAGGGTTGCATTATTATCAGCAAATTCTCCCCAATAGATTCGGTTGTGATAGCACCATAATACTGGAACTCAATGTTTTACCTATCTATCATATTAATATTTTTGATACTGTTTGTATGGGCGATGGTTATAGCGATTATGGTTTTGATTTACCGTCTCAAGATTCAAGCGGTTTGCATGTGTACGAAAGCCATCTTCAAACAGCCACTTCTTGCGATAGCACGGTACAATTACATTTGTACGTGAAGAAATCCTATCATGTTGAGTATGATGCGTCTGTTTGTCAGGGCTTTCCATTCTATGGTTATGGTTTTGTCTTAGATTCTCAAAATGAGAGCGGATTACATGTATATCAACAGGATTTAGTTACGCAGGAAGATTGTGATAGTATTATTACGCTTAATTTGTCTGTCGTTGCTATGGGAGTGGATATTGAGGCTCATGGCGGTGATTTTTGTGAGGAGGGGTATGTAGAATTGGTTGCCAATACTTATTTATCCAATATTTTATGGAATACGGGCGAGACCACACAATCCATTATTGTCCGCAATGCAGGAAGGTATATCGTAACGGCAAGCGAGGGGGAATGTTCGTCAGAAGATATGATTGTTATTGAACCTTGCAGCCTACAACTCTTCATTCCTACTTCTATTACTGCTTCTAATCAAGATGGATTAAATGATTATTTCTCAATTCCCTTGCCGAAGAATCATCAAATTGCGGAGTTTGATATAGCCATTTACAACCGCTGGGGAGAGGAGGTCTTTTCTTCCAAGGATTACAATTTCAAGTGGGATGGTAAAATTAATGGGACGCTGGTTAAAAACGAAATTTATGTATATCGGATAGTTATCACCACAGAAAATAGATTCGATTATGTGTTTAAAGGAACGATAACCGTTTTATAATTAATTTCGATTTATTTTTATAACATTAAGATAATCAAGAGGTTATTTTTAATTTTCCTTAGGGCGTGTCCCCTCGCTACGCTCGGGGTCGGCGCCCGGTTACAAGTCCGCGGGCACAAGCCGTGGGGTCGCAAGGCGGCAAAAAGAGCTTACAAGCTCGCTTTTTTGCCGCCGCGTCCCCAGCGTCTTCCGCCCTTGCGGGCTTTCCACCTAAGCGCCTCACGCAGCCAAGTTACTCGTATAAAGCATCTTATGAAACTATTTAAAGTGGAATGTAAACCCCGAAGAGGAGGATATGATTGTAGCAAAAGGTCAAGCCCAAAGTTAGAGAACCCTGAAGGGGTAACATGATAATAAAATAAGTTTGTACTAAAGCCCCTAATATCAATAAAATAACTCCGTCTACGACTTAAAAGTCGGGCAATTGATTGGAGAGAGATGGCATGGCTTGCCATCTCTCTCCTGCGTGAGGCGGGAGGCGGAAAGCCCGCAAGGGCGGGCAACGCTGGGGACGCTGCCGCAAAAAAGCGACCGGCGGAAGCTCTTTTTGCGGCTTTGCGACCCCACGTTGCCCGCCCGCGTACTTGCAGCCGTACGCCGACCCCGAGCGAAGCGAGGGGACACGCCCTAATTATAATTAAAATGATTTTTATCAGACTAAATAAAACATAAATCAGAATTCTCTCTCTCTTAAAAGATATTTTTTCTTGTAATACCTCCCAAATGATAAATTTTAAAAATTCCTTGCAAATATGTAGATTTGTAAGAGAAAAAATTATAATTTTGTAGCTAAGAAGAATATGTTAAATAGTAATTTATACGGAAATCAAATGACAGTAAAAGATTTAATGGAAGCGTTGGATTTAACGCTTTTTAACAGTGAAACGAGTCTCGATAGAGAGATAAAAGGAGGTTATGTATCTGATTTATTGAGCGATGTGATGGGCTTTGCGAAAGAGGGAGAGGTTTGGGTAACGCTGCAAACTCATAAGAATGTGGCAGCGATTGCTTCGCTGAAGGAACTTGCCTGCGTGATTATTGTGAAAGGCGGTAAATTTGATGATGATACGTTGCGACATGCGGAAGAAGAAGGGATTCCTATGTTAGGAACAAAATTGGAGACGTTTGAGATTGTTGGGAAAATTTATCAACTTCTAAACGCAAAACCATAATCGTGAAGCAATTTAAGGCTGATTTGCATATTCATACATTGTTGTCGCCCTGCGGGGATTTGGATATGACGCCGGGCAATATTATTGAGCAAGCTCGTATAAAAGGACTTGATATTGTTGGAATTACCGACCATAATTCGACCTTGCACGGGGAATTGACAAGTTATTATTCTACGCAACGTGATGTTTTTGTGTTGTGTGGGGCGGAGGTTACAACAAAAGAGGAGGTGCATTGTCTTGCCTTTTTCGAGAATTTCTCGAAATTGAAAATCTTTCAGTCTTATATTGATAAAAATTTGCCGGATATTCCTAATTCACCCGATTTTTTTGGCGATCAAGTTCAAATAGATAAAGATTTGAATATAATTTATGAAGAACCCCGTTTACTTACCTCAGCACTGAACGTAAATATTGAGGAGGTGGTGTTGAAAGTGCATGAATTAGATGGTATTTTTATACCCGCCCATATTGATAAATCGAAAAATAGCATTCTTTCACAATTAGGATTTATTCCCTTTGATTTACAGTACGAGGCGCTTGAACTTTCAAAATTCGGTGATGTCGATAAAATTAAAAAGGAGCATCCTTATTTACAAAACTGCACCTTTCTTCGTAGTTCCGATGCACATTTCCTTGAAGATATAGGTACTTCTTTTTCGATTTTTGAAATGGAAACACGTTCGTTTGAGGAGATTAAAATGGCTTTAAAACAACAAAATAATAGAAAAGTGATATTAGTATGAAAGATTTTTCGATGCATATTTTAGACATTTTGCAAAATTCGATTGTGGCTAAAGCAACTAAAATAGAGTTTACTATTTTGAAAGAGAAGCAAAAAGATTTGCTAACCTTTATTTTTAAAGATAATGGCTGTGGAATGGACGCTGAGACGGTGGAACGAGTTACGAATCCCTTTTTTACAACGCGAACAACTCGGAAAGTGGGTTTGGGATTGCCCTTACTGAAGCAGAACGCCGAGATGACGGGCGGCACGTTTTCTATTTCATCGGTACCTCAACAAGGCACTATTGTGACGGCAACTTTTAGTTTGTCACATATCGATTTAAAGCCGATGGGTGATGTTGCAGGTATCTTGGTTTTGACCATTAGCTCCCACCAAGATATTCATTTTATTTTCACTCATAAGACTGATGATAACGAGTTTGTATTTGATTCGCAAGAGGTAAAAGAAGCTCTTGACGGAGTTTCAATGCAAAATCCTGAAATCATGAGCTATTTGAAAGAGATGATTGAAGAAAATATTACTTAATGCTGTGGGCGGAGAACTCTTCCTTTTTTGATTTTTCAAGAACATTAAGTGCGACAATGCAGGCAAAAGCCGCCCAAAAGGGTAAGGCTAGCTTATCGGTATCTAAAAAATTGTTTAAAATTCCGTGCGTGTAGTACGAAATTAACGCCAATAACAGCGAGAGAGAAAGAATTTTTATTTCGGGTTGTGCACTTTTGACGTAAGTGCTGATGCCATAGTAGATGATGAGAATAAGTAAAGCAATAACTGTCAATAAGCCGATTAATCCCGTTTCGACGCAGGGACCGATAAATTCACTGTGCGCGTTTCCGCCGTCTCCGAAATTGGTCGTGATAATGGTTTTATACGTAGATTTTTGGTACGGGGCGTACAAAAATTGATAAGTGCCTGGTCCCCACCCCATCATAGGACGTTCTTCTATCATAGAGAATGCCGCTACCCAGCGATTAAGACGTTCAACATTAGAGGCATCGGTTGAAATGTTCGTGATGGAAGCAATGTGTTCCGATAAATTCCCGGAGGAGTCTTGTGAATTTCGGGACATTTTATAGAGAATATCATCGGCAAAGTAGTAAAAACTCCCCACCACCAATGCGATGCCGACAATGAGCCACGATAATTTGATTCTTAATTTCAATACGAGCCAAACGCCCGCTGCCGCTACAAAGCTTATCCACGCCGCACGACTGTACGAAAAAAGTAATCCTACTAAAAAAATAGTTGCGAAACTAATGTATAATAGTCGTTGCCAACCTTTTATATTGGGCAAAAATATCATGCCAAGGTAAATGAATGCAAAGAATGCCGTAATAGCCCCGTATGCCGTATGGTCGTTGTAAAAAGGTTTCATTATCCAATGCAATTCGTGCTCACCAAAGCCGACAGCCATTGATTTATAAGTTGTAATGAGTACTACAATCGCTAAACTAAAAGCATAACAATTGAAGAAAATAATCCATTTCTTAATATCCGTTTTCATTATTTGTAATAATACAAAATAGGAAGAAACGATAAACCATATCTTAGAAGCTAAAAACTTGAAAGAAACAAGTGGAATTTCACTTGTAATAGCAGTGATTAGCAACCATGAAAGGTAGATGTAAATAGCTATAGAGACGGGGTGTTTTATAAACTCTCTATTTAATTTCAGGTCATATAAAATTCTAAAAAAGAAGAGAAGTGTAAGCGAAATCATGATAAGTTCGCTCGGTAGTGAAAGTCCTAAATTTAGTTTCTCATCGGCTATCGTAATGGATAGTGGCGTTACCAGAGCCATTCCATAAGCTAAAATATCTACGCGATAAATAAGTAAATAGAGAACTACAAAAGCGAGTGAAATATAGGAAAAAATAAACCATTCTTTTGCGATAGCTATAGTATTAAGCAACACAAACAGAATGACAATACTAAATCTTATATATTTATATTTTTGCATTCTCATTTTTTCTCTTCAAAAACTGAAAAATTAATTCTCTTCACATTTTTTTTTTGGAGAAGTCGAAATGGAATTTTTGATATTTTCAACAAAAAGAAGTATCATTAAGGAGAAAATAAAGGTTATGACGGCAGAAGTGATAATAATCATCAACCGTTTTGGATATGCTTTTTTATCGGCTACAATAGCTTTTTGCACAACGAATTTAACAGGAAGAAGACTTTCCATGTCAGCTTTAGCATCCATCATTTTAGATTTGCAAAGAACTTCATATTCTCTAAAAAGTAGTAATTTCTCTCTAATTGTTACAGCTTTTTGTCCATATTTTGAAAGTTTTTGCAACTCATTTTGCAGTCTATTTTCCGCCCCTTTATTACCTTGCGCTACGGCGATAGCATATTGCTGCATAATACGTTCCGATTGACTTTCGAAGTCATAAACACCTTCTTCCATAATTACTTTTAAGGAATCGTCAAGTCTGTCAATTTCAGCGTCAATTTCCGTTAGTTGTTTTTTTAGGAGATAGTAAGCGGCTTCAGCTCTTCCTCGGTCAATACGATTTTTTATTTCGTCTAGTTCATCTACGATAGCGTTAGCCATATCGGCAGCCACGATGGGGTCAACGTCCATAACATTGATAGAAATTGCCCCGTATTGCGTTCTTTTAATGACGCAATTATTATCAAATGTCTTATATAGTTTCGTTTTCCACGCTTTTTTAGTTGAGTCGATATCGTAGTGAACAAGCAGATTAAATTTATCAATCATAGCATCTTTCATATCTTGGGAAAGTAGGATTTGCATCATTTGCTCCGTTTCGAGTTCAGTACCATACGCTTTGACATCAAGACGTTCGTTGTAATTTTGTTGATTAAGTAAAATTTGTGAGAGGGCATTAGTGCGGGGAGCGTAAATAATGGCTGTCGATTTATATTTTGGTTTGATTATCCACGGAGAAGAGAAGACAAAAGCCAAGACCGCGGCTAATAATGTAATACCTATCAATAAGCCTTTCCATTTCCAAATAAAAAGTATTAAATTGAAAGAATTATACTCGTTTCTATTTTTTTCCATTTTTTTAAATTTTATAATAAGTTATTATCCATTTTTATAACAATCAAAAAGTTGTTTTCTAATACTCTTCGGCTATAATTTCCCCTCTTGGATTTCGGACTGAGTATTTTGAAAAAGACTCGTCAGCATCGAAGCCGTCTCCGTAGCTAACGGAACCGTCAGATTTTGTATATCGAACCTCTTTGTCGGAGAAGATTTTCCGAGTATTTTTATCCCAGATAATCAGCTCGGTTTCAATAGTTTCATTTTTATTCAAATTGGTAAGGACTACATTGTCGCGCGCTTCCATTCTTCGGGACAACTCCTGATTTATGGCATAGTCAGCCGTGAGAATTGATTGTTCTTTTCCGTTATCATCAAAAGCAATTATTTTAATACCTTCGGGGCAGTCCATATAAGCAACGGAGACTTCGTTTCCTTCATAATATTTATTAAGCAGTGGTGTGTAAAGCACAAAACTTTTTTCTCCATTTTCCGTATAAATAATCTCCATCTGTTCAGCAGATTCGTCAGGATATTTCCCTTGATATTCTAACAATTCTGTAACTTCTAATTTTTCGGAACAAGAAACAAAAAGTACCAAACAGAGTGAAGTCAGAATGGTACTTTTTTTTAGTGAAATCATATTTTTTTATTGATAGGAAGTTATTATCTAATCAACGTAGATTCTTGTATCCAGCACCCAACAAAATAGGAGTTTCCTTTAGATAAACCTCTTACGAAGATATCTTCACTGGAAGGAAAACGCAATTTACTTCTCTTTTCATTAGCGTCAGCAGCTACTGACGGGTCAACAGCGGCGGCTTTATTATATTTATCTGCGGCAGCCCAATTATATGCGTAAGGTAGCATGTCGCCTCCGGAGCAACGAGTTCCTGATTGTGCATATAAATCACCTATTAAAATATATGCTTTTCCGCAATTAGGATGAATTTTTATTGCATTTAACGCTGCTTCACGTGCTTTTCCGTATTCTGTCGTTAATAAATAAGTTAAGCCTAACATATAGTATGCGTTAACTTTTTGTTCGTTCGTTTCGTACAGACTAATCGCTTCGTTGTAATAATCAATCGCTTTATCGGATTCGTTGTTAGATAAAGATAAATTACCCATTAAATAAGCAGTTTCAGCAGTCGGATTGGCTTTATGAACAATTTCTAACGCTTCAATGAAAATAGGCGAGGACATACAGCCACGTTTATACATTGTTAAAACTATCTTGTTTAATGCAGGAATGTTATCTTTGACATCTTCAAATTTTTTACCGTAAACTTGTTCTAAAACGTTGCATGGAGCGTACGGAGTGAATTTTGCTTCAATATTGGTCATTACCTTTCTATACATATCCACACGCTTCATTTCTGCAGCCGTATCACCCGAAAAACGTTTAAATCGTTTATCATACTCTAATTTATCTATCTGTTCTTTTTCAAAAGCTTCGTTTAAATTATCCAGCAACTCAAGCACCTTTTCATATTTCTTATATGAGTTAATGATAGATTGCTCAATATATTCGTTAGCCCGTTCATACACCTCAATAATTAAAGTTGTATCTTGTTTGATTTTTACAAATTGTTCTGCCATTTGGAAATAAACGTCCCAGATATAAGGTTGTGTTTCAGCTTTTTCCATTTCTACTGACTGGGTGAACCACTCCATAGCTTGTTCATAATTATCATTACGATATCTCATTGTGTTAAAAGCTTTAGCACCAAGCCCACTGCCCATAGAGTAGCGATCTCCTTGATAAAGGTGGCGTACATCAAAACTCCAAAGTAGTGTGTCAATATAACGCTCTCTTTGAAGGGAATCTTTTTCCTCGCGAATTAAATTATCAAAAATATTTTGCGTATACGCCCACACACCTTGCCACGAACATGGACAAATATCAATAATTTTACGCCATGATTGATAAGCGTCTACATAATTTTTGGCTTCATAATAGACCCTGAAAGCACTTATATTTTCGAGACATCGCAATGAGTCTTCCGGCGTGTCTCCGTATCGGTTTTTACAACCGGTTTGCGCATTTATAAGCCCTAAAGATGTGAAGATAAAAATAAAGATGATTAATTTTCTCATTACTAACTGTTTTAATTTATATTGAACTAATTTAATCTAATTTTACTCGTTGATACCATTTTTCATGTAATATAAAATTAACGGATAATCTAATGAAATTTTCCGCAATAATATTTTTTTGCAAGCTCCCTAATTGACCGTATTCAAATAGTATATTGATAGCATGATTTGAACTTATTCCTTTTAAGGGAAGTCCCAGCCCGAAAGCAAGCGTATATTCATCAACCGTTTTTCCGTCAACTATAAAATAGCCTGTTGAATATTTTACACCGGTACGAATACTGATTCGTTTTAAATATTTATTTGATTGGGGGTTGGGGGTGAACTGAACACCTCCTTTTATTTCCCAACTGTTTTTTAATGAATCGGATTGATTCATTAATTTGAATTTTTCCCATTGATGCCAAGTAGCGTCCAACCCGATTAAAAAACGATTGGCATAATGGTATGAAGTGCCGGCGCCAATAGATTGCGGAATAATCATCCGTCCTCGTTTCCCATTTATATTCGAAATAATATCTTGTCCTATCATATTTTCGTAGCGTCCCTGAAAGATAGTAACGGTTTCATTTTTTCGTACTGATAAATAGAGACTATTTTCATAAATAGCGCCGAGACCTATGCGATGTTTTTCTTTTAAATTAAAAAAGTATTGAACTCCACCGCTCAGATAAATGCCGTTAACGTTCAGGGAATTGTCAATAGCACTGTTAAAATAATTACTACCTTCTATTTCAGCAATTCGAGTCGTTGCTAAGTGTCCGAACAGGTAGGAGGTATTTATTCCGACAGATAAACCTTTGTAAAGTTGAAAGGCATTACCCCAAAAGAGTTGTATAAGCCCGCCGTTACCTTTATAGGTGTAACTTATTTTTCCTATATGTTCATCTGTTTTGGAGTTTAAAATGGTGTAACCAAGGTCGCTAAATGGCAAAACTCCCACGCTGGTTCGCCAATGCCGAGTTACAGGAAGTCCGATAGCTAAATAAGCTGGACGGACAGAGTTGTTTTTTTGTGTTTTCGTTTCTGTTCGTAACGTAGTAAACAGAGCGTAAAATGAGGCATCAGCCAAAAATGTGAGAGAATCAAAAGCAACGTATGAGGCGGGATTTTTAAAATTGACAAAATAAGGGTTTTGTATAGCGTAAGAAATACCACCCATTGATTGCGAAGTAACAGACGTTCCGGAAGATAGTTTTCCTATTCCGAAACCGGAGTAAGGAGAACTAATCTCATTTTGTGCAAAACCTAGATTTATACAAAATAAAATTAGCAGTAGTAAAAATAGTTTATATATATATTTCATCTAAAGATTGATATCAAGAATTTTATTTAATCCGATTAGTACTAAATGAGGGGTGAAAAACAATCTGTTTTTCAACGCATCATTTAAAAATTCACCATCGCCCCCCGTTAAAAGTACTAACAAATCGGAATATTGATTTTTATAACGTTCTATCATTACATTTATTTCATTAATCGTCCCATTTATTACTCCACTTAAAATTGAATTTTCCGTACTATTTCCTATAAAAAAGTCAATGTTTTTTTTAGAAAGTCGTGGCAATTGAGAAGTGAATTCGTATAAAGCACGAAAACGCATATCTATGCCGGGAGAGATAGAACCGCCGCAATAATTTCCATTCTTATCAATAAAATCAGCTACAATACAGCTTCCGGCTTGGATGGATAAGACAGACCGATTGGGGTATAGCGAATGAGCGGCTACGGCGTTGGCTAATCTATCACTCCCCAAAGTTTGCTTATCTTCGTACTGAATTCTAATAGAAAAATCTAAATTTTGTGTAAAAGTTATAAAATGAGTTCTTAGCTTAAGAATATCGGTTATTTTCTGCTCATACGGTGCTACTGCCGAAATAATCGAGTTTTTTATAGGAAATTTATCTAAAAGCGGAGAGATGTCATTATATGATATGTTTTTAAAAGTATGAACGAAAAGAGGCTCGGGTTCGTGGTCGAAAAGAGCAATTTTCTGAAGACTATTTCCAATATCTATAACTAAATTCATCTTACCTGAATGAAATTTGATCTTTTATAATAAAAGCGCCGGTATAGGATAGGCGTATTTCTCGAAGTATTTTATAGGCTTCGAGTTTTGTTTTAAAATCTCCTACTCTCAACCTAAAATAGGGTTCTGAATAACTAACGTATGCAGGGATTTTTGGGAATTTTCTCACAAACTCGTCGTGTATTTCTTCTACTGTGTTTCGCGAATTTACACCCGCAGACGCAAATAACTGTATGCGAAAGCCATCTATCTCCTTTATTTTCTCCCAACTCTCTTTGTGCTTTATTTCTAACTCTTCAATCCCACTTTCGAGGTCATACGTAACCGTAGCTTGCGGAAATAAGGGAATGCTAATCCATAAAAAAAAGAGTGTCAAATATAGATATTTCATTTTTCTATTTTAGTCTTCAAAAATAGTAATTTTTATTTTAGCTTTTTAGTTTTATATCAAAAATATCAGGTTTTATAAATAAATCAACTGTTCAAGGTAGAAAAATATAATGAAAAAGGATGTCCTTTATTGATGAACATCCTTTTTTTGGTGGGAGTTGACGGATTCGAACCGCCGACCCTCTGCTTGTAAGGCAGATGCTCTGAACCAGCTGAGCTAAACTCCCGAATGATTTAGAGGTTGCAAAAATACACCTTTTTTTCTTTAAAACTTCTTTTTTTCTTTTTTTTTCTCATTTTTTTCTTAATTCATTGAAATAGAAAATATTAAAATGCGAAACCTAAAGAAACAGTAAGAAAATTGGGTTTTGCCGACTTTTTATTACTAAAGAACGGGGTTATTGAATCTTTGTAAGCTATTTCGGTGTAAACAAAATAGAGTTTCATCGCTAATGAGACGGTCCACAACAGTTGATGTTGTGTAATGTTGTCGGCTGAATATCCGATATAGTTATTGCTGACTTGTAAAACCGGTTGATATAGTATACCAACCGCGGGGATAATGGTAAATTTCTTAGCCGCAGGAATATAGCCGACAGTTTTAACAGGTATTTGCAAATAACGTATTTCTACAACATCGCGTTTTATTGGGTTCCCCAAAACCATTGAGTGATAGTGCCCTTTGTGAAATCCGTAGCCAAATCCAATTTCGGCATAAATAATTTTCCCTAAGTGTACGAACCCGCCAAATTCAGCAGAAAATAACCGTTCTAATTTATCCGTATTAGAGTACAATCTCTCAATAGGAAAATTGTAACCTACACGAAAACCAAACGGAACAAGGGGCGTTTTATCCTTTTTTTGATCCAAATTTGCGGTGTAAGGACGCCGACGGGGAGGCTCGTTAGCATTTACGGAAGCCACGGAAGCTAACAAAAAACTTAGAAAGATAAAACCAAGAAGATGTTTTTTTTTCATGTTTGTAATTTTACTGAAACTTCTCCATTACCAAAAATCAGATTTTGTTCCGTAAAACATTCTATCTTGATAAAATGTCATATTTTTTTGCAAAGATACACGAATTTGTTTTTATTTGATTAAAATTTTTCTATTTTATCTTTTTTGAATTTCTGTTTTTAAATTAAGCTTTTTATGTTACCTTTGCAATTGCTAAATGAAATGAAAATGAAGTTAACATTTTTAGGTACGGGAACTTCGCAAGGCGTGCCAATTATAGGATGCAATTGTGAAGTTTGTGAATCAAACAATCCTAAAGATAAGCGACTAAGAACTTCAGCCTTTTTGGAAGTCGATAATAACTGTTTACTTATAGACCCCGGTCCCGACCTGCGTCAGCAGTTATTGCGACAAAAAATTACTCACATTGATGCAATATTAGTTACGCACGAACATAAAGATCATTTAGGAGGATTAGATGATATCCGCCCTATCAATTTTCTGATGAACAAACCAATGAACCTTTATGGGCTTAAAAGAGTAATGAAAATTATCGAAAAAGATTATGATTATGCCTTTAAGACGTTTAAATATCCCGGGGTTCCGAATTTAATTCTCAACCCTGTTTTTGAGGAGCCGTTTTTTATAAATAGTACACAAATTACGC
>Ga0255344_1002034_pt1 | contig 25470 bp, 25 predicted proteins | sample wastewater_treat_5_FD_192414 | JGI IMG/M metagenome (GOLD analysis project Ga0255344, IMG submission 192414) | Wastewater microbial communities from Lulu Island WWTP, Vancouver, Canada - plant18 | ecosystem: Engineered > WWTP > Wastewater > Unclassified | place: Canada: Vancouver, British... | reverse complement strand
GGTTTGCAGAAGCATGCGAGGAGGCTGTCGCCACAAATGGTTATACGATCGATGATGTTGATGTGATTGTACCTCATCAGGCAAACTTGAGGATTCTGCAAGGAATGGCAAAAAAATTAAAGGTTCCCATGGAAAAGGTCTATATGACAATCGAAAAATATGGTAATATATCGTCTGCTACTGTGCCAATTGCCCTTGATGATGCTGTAAGAAATGGAACAATCGACAAAGATAAACTTGTTTTACTCACTGCCTTTGGTGGGGGATTGACATGGGGTAGTTCTTTGATACGCTGGTAAAAGTTTTTATGTAAATTGTTGTAAGATAGGAGGGATGGCTGAGTGGCCGAAAGCGGCGGTCTTGAAAACCGTTGGACGTTCACGCGTCCCGTGGGTTCGAATCCTACTCCCTCCGCCAACTTTCAAATAAAACAACATTTTTTAATTTTTTCAGGTTTCACAACGATTATTCAAATCCCATAACCATTCACTGGTAAATGCCACATAAAACACCTGTAACATCAAGACATAACAGGTACAAAAATGATCATCCCATTTTGCAGGAAGATTATTTATAGCAGAGTAAGTAGGGTTCTCCATTTTGTGGGAGGGTGATGGGACACCTTGTCATGGCTCACACTACGGGTACGTTCGTTTCAAATGCAGTTTTCGGGTACAACTCCTGATAAATATGAGACAATACAGATACATGTTGCTGGGCAATACAGACGGCAAGAATCCGCAGGAAGGATAGGAAAAGCAGAAAAGGTAAAAATTCAAGTTATGCAAAAGTCCCGAATAGATTGACAAAAAGGTTAAAAAATTATAAAAGGTTAAAATAATTGGATACAATTAAAAATGTTTTCCTTTGATTACATAAAGATTGCCCAATATAGGTTTACATTTATTCCAGATGACTTCATCATCATGCCGGAAAAGGGTAAGGGCAATGTAATAAGGGGTGCATTTGGAACAACTTTAAAAAGAATATGCTGCATAAATCAAAATCTGGTTGATTGCAAAGATTGCCTTGATAGATCAAGATGTGCTTACCACTTTATATTTAATCCTGTTAACCTAATAAGCCAAAAGAGAATGAGAGATACGCCCAGAGGGTTTGTGGTTAAGCCTCCCCTTGCCCTTAGAACTGAATATACAAAGGAAGTTCCTTTTGTTTTTTATATGGTCCTTGTAGGCAAGTTGATAGATTTTATTCCCTGGTTGATAGTGCCTATGAGTGAATTGGGTAAATTTGGAATAGGTAAAAACAGGAGAAAATTTATCCTGGGAGACGTGTCAATGGTTTTCGATGATATAAACTTGTCATTATATGACCCCAAGACCCGTATTTTTAAAAATCATGGGGATTATATAACAGGTGAGTCAATCTTAAAAAAGGCTGAGAAATTATCAAAGTATAGAATTACTATGGAATTTCTAACGCCCACAAGAATAAAATACAATTTAAAAGGAACAAAAGGTTCAAGCACCCTTATTAAAGAGCCAGAATTTCATCATATTTTTAGGAGGCTATTGGGAAGGATAAGCTCTATCTCTCTTGCATATTTCGAAAAGCCTATAGACATTGATTATGAAGACTTAACAGGGAAGGCATTAAACATAAAAAAAATTGATGAAAATTTAAACTGGGTAGGGTTAACAAGAAAAAGTAAAACAGAATACGATAGATTTAATAGACACACAATCCATGACCAAAGCGGATTTGTGGGTAAAATGACCTTTGGAGGAGACTTTACAGAATTTCTCCCTTTCCTTGTCCTTGGAGAATATCTGCATGTGGGTGATGATACGGTTTTCGGAAATGGTTGGTATAGGTTGGTTAATGAGTAACAAAAAAATATAAATGGTTTACAGAAGCGAAGGGGTGGAAAAGGCAGAGGGTTTGAGACAGAAGACAGGAGACAGGAGAAGGTTGGAGGGTTGGAGGTTTAGCAAAAAATCAAGAAGCGAAGGATTCGAGGATTCAAGGGGTCAAGTGGAGGAATATAGAGGACTGGAAGGTTGGAGGGTTGGAGGGTTGGCTACCCATCTACACTTCCATACATTTAAACTTTTCAGAGAAAAAAGGGATAGCTACACATCTAACCTTCTAACCCTCCAGCCTTCTGCCTTTCTACACATCCAAACATCTAAACTTCTACAAAACGGGGTTATATGTTTTCAATCCTAAATCCTAAATGAATTTTCCCGCATGCTCAGCAACATTGTCATTCCCGCATGCTTTTAGCGGGAATCCAGTGTTTTTAAGTATCTTCTGGATGTCGGGTCAAGTCCGACATGACAAGATAGGTTGTTTTTTAAGGGGCTTCAAAAAAAAAGCCGCCCCTTGGAAGAGAAAAAACATATGGATGGAGGTTTAGTTATGAAGAGCTATCGTAATGAACTGTGGTTTCATGCGCCCACGAGGAGGGCATTTATGAACATTACCCCTCAGGTAGAAGAATGCCTGAGAGAAAGTGGCATAAAAGAAGGTTTTATATTGGTGAATGCCATGCATATAACAGCCTCTGTATTTATAAACGATGATGAATCGGGCCTGCATGAAGACTATGAAAGATGGCTTGAAGCGCTTGCACCCCATGAACCAGTAAGCCAGTATAAACACAACCGCACGGGGGAAGACAATGCGGATGCCCACCTTAAAAGACAGGTCATGGGCAGGGAGGTGGTAGTGGCAGTAACAGAGGGTAGGCTCGATTTCGGCCCCTGGGAGCAGATATTCTACGGAGAATTCGACGGGAGGAGGAAGAAGAGGGTGCTGGTAAAGATCATAGGGGAATAACAAACATACAAAACTGCAACCGACTCAACGAGATAGGGTTTTATTTGAAATAATTGGGGGTAAAAATGGCAAATACCCAAAAATTAAGTGTAGTCATGGAAACAGTGATGCCAATATTTTTAGGTGGACTGGAGGTGGAAAATGCCTGATTTATCAGAGTTTCAGACACAAAACTTGATCTTGTTAATAGGTACCAACCCATTACCAAACTATGTAGCTGCCCAAATATTACTAAAGCCTGGTGGGCATCTATACCTCGTTTACACTGACGAAACCAACGAGATCACCGAACGCCTGGCTGCAAAACTGGGGTTGGCGATGGGAACAAACACGACTAAAATTCATGTTGACGAAGCGAAAAGTGATAATATTTTCGAGCAGGTACAAAGGTGCGCTGAAGGATTGCATGATGTAGGCTTGAATTACACTGGCGGCACCAAAATGATGGCTGTCCACGCTTATCGGGCTGTGGAGCAGGTTTGTCCGAAAGCTGTGTTTAGTTATTTGGATGCCAGGTCTTTGAAAATGATTATTGAAAAGAAACGCCAACTTCAACAGGAAATTCCAGTGGCGTTATACATAGAGCTAGACATCCAGACCCTGCTGCAATTGCACGGCTATACGCTCAAACACGACTCTATTCAGAAAGCGATGTATCCGGATATATGTAAAACATTGGCCAAGATCGGTACAAAATGGCGAAATTGGTGTGATAATAACCTGCGTTCTGGTCCTGGCACCAGCTTAAAAAAGAAAACGGAACTGCGCGCAGTATCGCTCGATGATGTGGAAGAAATCAACTGGCAAGGCTGTTGTACTTTATTTGAGTTAGCTATCAAATGGAAAAAGAAGGAGGACGAAGTAGCCAAATGGCTCGATGGAAAATGGTTAGAACATTACACCTTGTGGGCACTACAGCAAATTGCCTCTGAATGCCAGATGCATCAGGCCTGGATGAATATCGAAGCCATAAAGAAAAACGATAACAAAGATCGGAGCTTCGAGCTTGATGTGGTGGCAATGCGAGGTTATCAGTTGTTTGCAATATCATGTACTACTGGATACAAAAAAAGCCCACTCAAAAGTAAACTTTTTGAAGCTTATGTACGCGCCAGACAGATGGGTGGGGACGAAGCACGGGTGGGTTTGGTTTCTTGTGCACCCAAAGATAACCCCGATAGCAATCCCTCTTCAATTCAAAGTGAAATCGAAGAAGCCTGGGATGCTCAAGGCAAGGTACGCGTCTTTGGCGCCGAGCATTTGCCGGATTTGCCGACCTACCTAAAAGATTGGTTCGACTCTCAACTACAATGAAAGGAGAAACGATGCATAAATTAACTGTTACTGCAATAGATACAACCGGTATTCAGGATTATGTTTTTAGAAGTAATGTGCTCAAGCAAAACGTGGGAGCATCCTATCTGACAAGATGTGCCACTCAGAACTGGGTTTATAAAGAGCTTATAGGTTTAGGCGTTACAAACATCGATTTTGAGGGGAGTTTCGATTCTAAGGTTATTGAAAAGGGCGACATTGTGTCTGAGTTAGTCTATGCTGGTGGCGGCAACAGTGTTATTCTTTTCAATTCGTTAGAAACAGCCCACGAGTTTACCCGCCGCCTGACCCGCAGAGCTTTGACTGAAGCCCCCGGTTTGCAAATAGTGGTTTGCCATAATGAATTCGACTGGGATACCGAAGCCCTGTCTCAAGTGGTCAAAGCCACACTGCAAAAAGTTAGAGAGAAAAAGCGTAACCCAACTACCTCTGCACCCCTTTTGGGTTTGGGTGTAACGGCAGATTGTCAGTACACAGGTTTACCGGCAGTTGACAAGAACAAAGATGATAAGCGAATTTCTGCCGAGGTTCAGGCCAAAGAGTCTGCTTTTGAAACTGCCCACGATGCCCTTATACATTTGCTACACTTGAATGGTTACAAGATACCCAAAGATTTCGATGATTTTGGCCGCACCAGGGGGGAGTCTAGTTACATCGGTGTGATCCATACGGACGGTAATGGAATGGGCAAACGGGTAGCGGCTATTGCCGATATGCACCCCAGGCCAGAAAATAACCGCACATATATTCATGATATCCGGGCATTTTCGCAATCGGTCAAAGAGGTGACACAAAAAGCCCTGGTTGCTTTGTACCATCAACTCATCCAGAGCATAGACCAAAAGGGCAAGATCGCCGGCGCCGTTCCAATACGTGACGGAAAACTCCCTTTGCGCACCATTGTATTCGGTGGCGACGATGTGACCTTTGTCTGTGATGGGCGGCTGGCCTTGGCTCTGACCGAGTTTTACTTGAGGAATGTTAATGCCAACTCATTGGCGGACGGCAAACCACTCTCGGCACGGGCAGGAATTGCAGTAGTAAAATCTCATTTTCCCTTTGCCCGGGCATATGGTCTGGCTGAGGAATTAATCCATTCAGCGAAAGAATACCTCAATGAACGTAAGATTCCACCATTCAACGAACAGGGTCTTTCGGCAATAGACTGGCACTTTGCTGTCAGTGGTACGGCGTTGGATTTGAAACAAATCCGTGAGAGAGAATATACCGTTCCCAGTGGTCAATTAATGATGCGGCCACTGGGTTTAGGTTCTCAAACCAGCGATTGGCGTTCATGGGAAATCTTTATGAACATCATAAATGATTTCAAATCCGATAAATGGATCGAACGCCGCAATAAGGTGAAAGCTTTACGTAATGTATTGCGAGAGGGAGCTGAGGCGGTTAGTCAGTTCCGGGAGGCCCACGCGCTTCCAGAATTACCGGTTATTCCCGGCAACCCTGATTCAGCCAATACCGGCTGGGTAGGAAAACGCTGCACCTGTTTCGATGCAATTGAAGCCTTGGAATTTTTTGTGCCGTTGGAAGGAGGCAAACAATGATGACATTTTTGTTAAAATTTACGCTTGAAAGCGATGCTACCTTTGGACGCGGCGATGGTGTTGCTGGTGTTGTGGACAGTGAAGTGCAACACGATCCTTACGGCTTTCCTTATCTCGGAGGACGCGCACTTAAAGGCCTGCTGGGCGATGAATGCGCCAACATTCTTTTCGCTTTGGAACAGCAGGGCAAGGCGCAACACTGGCATGAGGTCGCACAACGTCTATTCGGCTCACCGGGCAGTGGGGAGTCTGAAAAATCGCTGATGCGAATTGGAGATGCTCGCCTTCCGAAAGAACTACGCGAGGCTGTCGAACGTGGGTTTGAACGTGGTGAATTGACCCGCGAGCAGGTTTTGCATTCTCTGACCGCTATCCGGTGGCAAACAGCGGTGGATACCGAAACCGGCGCTCCACAGCAGGAAACTTTGCGTTCGATACGCGTTATTCTTCGGAAGACGCCCTTTGAGGCAGAACTTGCTTTTCTATCCGAACCGATGTCAAATGATCTTGCTTTTCTGGCAGCATGCATCAAGGCATGGCGGCGGGCTGGTACAGAACGAAATCGGGGACGGGGTGAACTGGTTGCCTATTTGTGCGATGCACAAGGCAATGATATTACAGACACATGCCTTGCCCACTTCAAAAAGGCAGTCAAGCAGGAGGTGAACCGATGAAGGCGTTGACTTTTGAACTAAACCTGTTAGAGCCGTTGCTGGCAACCCGTATGGGTAGCGGCGATCCCAATAGCGCAGTAAGTTTTGAGTTTATCCCCGGCAGTATGATTCGGGGGATGCTTATCTCTTTGTATACACAGCAACATTCGGCCGATGCCACAGACCCTGCTTTCCGTCGACTTTTCCTGGACGAGAGCACGCAGTTTCTAAATGCATACCCCAAGGTCTGGGATAAACGCGCCTTGCCTACGCCATTTTCCTGGTATAGGGATAAAGACAAGGAAGAGCCGCTGTACGATTTTGCTGTGATGTCCCAGAACAATGACCGCCAATGGAAAAGGGCAGGCAAACCCTTCTGTTACTTATGGCACAGTGAGGATGATGAAGATTCGGTCAATAAGGTCGGGTTGTATAGTCCTGAGCGCCAGATTAACATTCACACGGCACGCAAGGATCGACAGCGCCTTGTTAAAGGTGAAAGCACAGTTTTTCGCTACGATGCCCTTGCACAAGGACAGACCTTTTATGGTGTTATCCTATCCGGTCAAGACATAGATCTGGAAACATTAAAGAAAAGGTTGCCTGAGGGCGAGACCATCAGTATGGCTGGTTCGCATCTGGCCGGTTATGGGCAGGTGCGATTTGAGAAGGTGGAAATTCAGGATGAATGGCAGGAATATACACCTGTGGGAGAGGATACAGAAAATATTGTTGTTACTTTGTTGAGCGACACGCTTATCCGCAATCCACAAACCGGAGCATATGTCTCCAGTCTGCAGCCCATCCTGATGGAGGAAGCGGAAGCTGTGTTTGTGGAGACTCGCATCGTGGGTGGCTTTAATCGCAAATGGAATCTGCCCTTACCCCAAACTATGGCGATTCAGGCTGGCAGTGTGTTTGTTTATGGGCATAATCCTGCCTTGCTTGAGATATTACAAACCCTTGAGAGAACCGGTATGGGAGAGCGTCGTGCAGAAGGGTTTGGCCGCATTGCCGTCAACTGGCATAGGGTGGAAGAAATGGAACTCGCCGAAAAACCAAAAACCCAGCGACCATTATCTGTAACCTTGCGGGATAGCACAAGCATTGACCTGGCGCAACGAATGGTGGAGCGGATGCTGCGAAAGCAACTGGATCGTGAGTTGATCACCATTGTTAGTCGTATAAAGATTCGAGGTTCCCGTCCGAGCAACACCCAGCTATCACGGATACGCATCGTCACCCGACTGGCACTGGCTCATGGTGAGCCGCAGATAATCACTGAGCATCTGGAAAAGATGAAAAATACTGCCAGAGACCAGTTCCAACACGCCCGCATTGGCACTGAACGCCTGGACGATTGGCTGTGGGGACTGGCGAAAAACCCGAAAGAGATATGGCAAAACGTAGACACAAGACGAATAACCATAGGCGGTATTAAACCTGAATTAACTGACAATCTGGCGCTGGAATATACCGTCCGTTTGATAGATCAGGTGTTACGCAAAAAAAAGGAGGAGGCTTCCAATGACTGAGGCACACTGGCAGGAAAGCCGAAATATCGTCGAAAGGATCGTCGTAAGCGGGGATTTGGTATTGGAAACACCGGCCTGCTTTGGCAGTGGCGAAGGCGATAGTCTAACCGATATGTCGCTAATGTTAGACCCTCTGGAGGGCTATGGTCTTCTCACCGGCACGTCCATTGCCGGTGCCCTACGGGCATATCTACGCCAACGGGAATTCAATTACAGATCCAAAGGCAACTCCAGGGCTTTACACAACCTGCTCTTTGGCTTGCAGGATGGAGACGAAGGGGAGCAGAGTTGGCTCATCACCTATGACGCTTTGAGCGAAAAACTACCTCAGGTAGAACTGCGGGACGGGGTGGCGCTCGACCCTAAAACACGCATTGCAGAGGACAGGAAGAAATTCGATTTTGAACTTCTGGAAGCGGGAACACGCTTTCCTGTTCGGGTTGAACTGTTGATCCCGCAAGAAGAACAGGAAGAAAAGGGACATCTGATACAGGGACTGGCCATTGCCTTGCAAGGGTTGGAGCGAGGTGAAATTGCCCTGGGGGCTCGTAAGCGGCGTGGCTTTGGACAATGCTGTGTGTCAGAGTGGCGGATACTGCGTTATGATTTGACCACAACAGATGGGCTACTGTCCTGGATTGAACATAGCGGCACCGAACAGACCGGTTCCCACATTGCCGATCTGCTGGACGTACAGGCCGACTTAGACCGGCGAGAATTTTTTGTCATAGATGCCTTGTTTAGTCTGGAAGGGTCACTACTAATTCGTTCAGGTCAAGGCGAGGCTGATGAACCGGATACGATACACCTGCGCTCAAGGCGTGGTGATGAGTTCAAGCCAATTTTAAGCGGTACCAGCTTGGCAGGGACACTGCGGGGGCGTGCGCTGCGCATCGCCCAGACGTTAGGGGAAAGAGCTAACGCCGAGAGGCTGATCAACGATCTGTTTGGACTGTACATTCGCTCTGCTCAAGATGAACCCACTGCCAGTCCTCTGATCACAGCAGAAACAGAAATTATTTCGCCTCTAGAACTGGTGCAAAACCGGGTCAAAATTGACCGCTTTACAGGCGGCTCGTTCCCCACTGCTCTATTTAACGAACAACCAGTCTGGGGAAAAAGAGATACCACCGTTTCAATAAAGATTACAATCCAGCAGCCAAATCCGGCGCAGATCGGGTTGCTCTTACTACTACTCAAGGATTTATGGAGCGGCGATCTGCCATTGGGCGGAGAGATCAGCGTTGGACGTGGACGGCTCGCCGGAAAAAATGCAACCCTGACCTATAAAGGGAACGGGGAAAACAATCTTCAGCATTGGACCATCACGCAGGATGGTGAGAAGTTGCAGGTAGAGGGAGACCAGAAGATCCTCGAAGGGTTTGTCACCGCATTTGTGGAGGAGGTGTGGCAATGAAACGTGAAATCAAAACTATGGAATATCAAATTAAATCCCTATCTATTCCAAACAACCTGGAAACAGAACTGCAGGCATGGATGACAGCCCAAGCTAAAGCATATCAACTGAACTGGCTATTGGCCAATGCCGACGACGGCGTCATCTGGGGTGAGATACACAGCGACAGCATTCATCTATCATGCGATGCTTTTCCTCACATCTCTCCGCCGCTATTGCCAATGACGTTGCAACAGGCGCGCCTGTTTGGCTCAAGCGCCGAAATTATGCTATGGAGAGAGGGTGCCGGCTGGCGGGCGCGGGTCATTCAGGACGGTGCTGGCGAGGACGGTGAATATTACGACGAAAACCACCTGCTCTGGGGAAACCAGGCAGAAGATCAAAAGGAGGGTTTTCTGCTTGTGCGCCAGGGCAAAGAAGGTCTACGCCATGCGCCTCCATTGCCACAAGACGCTCAACTTCCGGCGCACCTCAAGGTGCGTCACTATCTGGCCTATGATTCTGACGGGCAGGTGTATGTTGCCTGTAGTCGGTTGATTGCTCTTCAGCAAGGAGGTGCAGAATGAACCCCAAACATCACAATCCGACGAAAAAACGGCCAAAAGGAGGATGGGCTCACGCTCCATATAACTTTATACCTTTGCCGGAAAAAGTTGTTACAGTTGATACTGAGACCATCCCATGCCACGATATCTTCGCCGAGAAAACTGGCTATATTGACTGTGCGATGGAAACCCGCTCACCGCTCTATACCCGCTGCGCGCTGAATCCAGAGTTTTTCAGGGAATGGTCCGACAACATCAGGGGGCTGATGCAGGACAATGATGCGCGAAACGAATATGCCCAATTCTTTCATCTGGATGATGCCCATACACCCGTCATTCCCGGCAGCAGCCTACGGGGGATGGTTCGAACCCTCGTTGAAATTGTTGGATATGGCAAGATGCAATGGGTGACGGATGAACCTCTCGTTTTTCGGGCCGTAGGCGATACCACCAGTCTGGGCAACTATTACCGGGGTCATTTACTGATACAGGAAGAAAATGACAAGAATAGCTTTACTCCATTGATGCTTGCAGGGTATCTGGAAAAGCAGGGGAGTCGCTGGTTCATCAGACCCGCCCAAACAATAGACGGGACCACTTTCGCACGTATTAGAATAGAACAGATTCCAAATGGAAAACCGGAAGAGTGGCATGATTGCAAGAACGCTTGCCGCCTATGGGTCAGGTTGGGAAAATATGACTATCAGCCGGTGCGCGGCGGGTTTATACATTTGAAGTATACGCCGGTATTGGAAGCACGCGCTCAAGACACTCCCGAATTCCAGGAAGTCGTCTTAGCCCGTAGCGGGCCAATGAATAGCAAGAAAAGAGAGGTGGTGGTTTTTCCGCCCGACCCTTCTGCGCATTTGATAGAAATAAGCGATGATCTCGTGCGTGCTTATAGGGACCAACTCACACAAGGACAACAGAGTTTGCTGGGTGATGAAGGTGCACTGAAACCCCATCAGCCTATCTTTTACTTAATTGAAAACGATGAGTTGGTCTTCTTTGGACATCTGATGATGTTCAGATTACCCTACAATCGCTCCTCGCTTGATCTGGTACCTAAAAATCTGCGTGCCATAGATTCCATAGATCTTTCGGAGGCCATATTTGGATTTGTGTCACAAGGAAAACAAAATACCCTACAATCTCGATCAGGGCGAGTATTCTTCACGGATGCTCATTTGGAACCGCAGCAATTCGGTGTTTTGGAAACGGAAGTCACACCTAAAATCCTGAGTGGTCCCAAGCCAACTACCTTTCAGCATTATCTCACACAACAGCAACCGGATGCAGTAGATTCCGGCAAACGTGATAAGCAGGGCAACCCCAAAATGGAATTGCGGCTTGACCACTATGCCAGTCCACCACCCCACAAAACAGTCATCCGAGGTCACAAACTATATTGGCACCGGGGACCAATAGGGATAGAAAAGGTACGGGAAAAATCTGAGGTGGATTGGAAAACGGATAAACAACACACCACCATCAGGCCTGTCAAGGCTGGCGTGCGTTTCCGCTTCCGCATCTACTTTGAGAACCTGTGCGATTATGAATTGGGGACATTGCTCTGGGTGCTAACTCTGCCTGGCGAAGAGAACAAGGACTATTGTCACAGTCTGGGGATGGGCAAGCCGCTAGGGATGGGTGCAGTCAAGATCACCCCAACGCTTTATCTGAGTGACCGGGAAGGGCGTTATTGTCAACTCTTTGATGAGGCAGGTTGGTATCGCGGCGAAAGACAAGAAACGGATACCCAGCAGTTCATTCGTGCCTTTGAAGACTTTGTTCTCCAAAATATAGACCAACAAGAGTGCGGCCAGGTGCAGTTCCTCAGAGATGTTGAGCGCATCAGGATGCTGCTGAAAATGCTGGAGTGGCAGGGGCCAGATCGTGGGCTTACTGAGTACATGACCATCGAAAAGAAAAATGAATACAAAGAACGTAATGAATACAAAGAACGTCCGGTATTATCCGATCCGCTAAAAATTGAAGAACCGCCTGATGATAGTAGTTCATCAACAAATTCTAAAACCACAGGACGCCCTAAGGGTAATACCAACAAAAAGAACCGGAGACGCAGTAAATGATTATTTTTAACTTCTCCCATCCCCTTACTCCTCATCAAATTAAACAAATAGAAGACCTTATTGGCAAAAAGGTGGATGAGGTGATGGATATTCGTACGCATTTAGAGCCGAATCAGCCCATTGTTCCTCAGGTTAGGATACTGGTTGACTCATGTAACCTTTCGCCGGATCAATGGCAGACCTTGCCAATCATTATAAATCCACCCTCTTTAAACTATATTGCCGTAACTCTTTTGGCAGAACTCCATGGCAGGTGTGGTTATTTTCCTGTGCATCTGAGGCTCAGACCAAAGAATAACACCCTTCCTCCTCAATTTGAGGTGGCCGAGATCATAAACTTACAGGAGGTAAGGGAGGAGGCCAGGAGGAGAAGGTGAAACGAAATTTCATTGGAAAGATTGAATTTTTATGGTAAAAAGCTTTTTAAAAAAGTTTCTTAAAGACTCCAAAATTTTTAAGGAGGGTTTCCCATGCTTGATTTTACAGGGCATCCCTATATAGACATAGGCCTGGCAACTATTATGGCATTTGTAAAAAAACGAAACCCTAACGATATTAAGGATGAAGACATTGAAAAGATAGCAGAATTCATGGAAAAAAATTATGTGAAAGAGCCTCTTTCCTCATTTTTAACTGTAGTATTTCCAAATTCTGGTTTTACAAACCCATCCTTTAACAAATCACCTGAAAAAAGGGCTAGTTATGCCAGAAAAATTCTGAGCAGTTATAAATCTGACTCCATTTCTGAAGAATTTTGCGTTTTTACAGGAAAGAATATTACAAGTATAGCTTTATCTACAAAGACACCTCCAGGAAGGGCATTTAGGCAGCATATTCCATTAACAACTGGAGAGGGTATAATTAATTTTTCTCCTTGGGGGGATGCAGGATTACCAGTTTCAGGCGAAGCCCTGCTTGCTGTTCATGCTTTTCCTCTTGGTTGTGCGAAATGTGAAGGGAAGCTTCTTGCAGTCCATTCAGATAATCCTGACTTGATATGTGACTTTGCAAGAGAATTTCTTGATTTTAATCTAAAAACAATTACCTTAGCCCACAGTAGTGGTGATAAAAAACTGAAAGAAGCAGAGGCTTTACCAAAGACATTACTAATTAAAACCCTTTTAAAAGCTGAACTATGGCAGAAAGATGAAGCCTCAGAACATAGGCCTTCTTCTATTACAGCGTACCATTTGAGCAATATTGGGACATCTCCTTCAATAAATATTTTTCATCTTCCCCTTCAAGTAATAGATTTCTTAAGTAAAGCCATGAGTGCCGAATATAAAAACGGCTGGAACAAAATTGTGGATAGGGGTTGGTGGAGGTCAGTATCAAAAAAAGGAAAAAACATTAACGAACCCTCCAGGAGAAATACTTTATTTGAAGATTTATTTGATCTTCCTGAAAATGCATATAGTTTTATCAAACTTTATTTTTTGCGTATTCCAAAAAAATATGGTCGAAAAGAAGATCCAAGACTTACTTATTCAATAAAAGAAGAAGCCAATCTTGTTTCCTGGAAGATTACAGAATTATTTTTAAGGAGGGTACTAAATATGGATAAAGAAAAAATAGATCAAATTAGAGAATTAGGTGACAAACTGGCAGAATTTATAGCCATGGAAAATGATAAACAATTTTTTAGAGATTTCTTCAACTTCCGTTATGACAGATTTAGGGCTGCTTTGATTAAAGCAAATTTACGCCAAACTAAACAAAATAGACCTCCTTTTGTATCCTTTGACTCCTATATTGCAATTTTTGAAGATGGGAACGAAATCCCATCGTATGATTGGAAACTAAGCAGGGATCTTCTTTTGATAAGAATGATTGAACAACTCCATGATAAAGGATGGCTTGGCACAAACATAGAGGATATACCACAAATTCAAACAGAGGAATAATGTATTTAATAACAGGAGGTGTAAAATGGCTTTTGTAACAGGATTATTTCTTATTGATGCACCAGCATCAGCATTAAACAATCTGGGTAATGTAGAGGGAAGGTTATTTGACAACGTAGCTGGGGTAAAGGTCATAAGGACAAAAGAAGGAAGTTACCCCTATGTATCTGCCCAGGCCTTTAGGTATTGGCTTAGAACTACCATAGAGAGGGTTAATCCTGATTGGAAACCTGCTCCTATTTGGAGGGAGACAAAAATAGCCTACACTGATGCTAATCCGATTAGGTATTGGGATGACGACCTTTTTGGTTATATGAGGGCTCCATCAAAGAAAGCCAGTGCAGTGAAGGAAAGAGAGACAGACGAAAATCGTATTGGTGAGACCCCTATCATTGAAACCGTTACCCGTTCATCTCCTTTTAGGGTAAGCACCCTGGTTTCAATTGCACCGACATCAATCATAGAAGATTGGGAAACCATGAGTAGACATGAAGGCGATCCTGTTCCATATAGTTCACAATTCTATAGGACTACATTAAAAGGCCTTTTTTCACTTGACTTAAAATCTTGTGGCACATTCTGGTATCGTCAGAAAACAGGTTTTTTGAATTTGGATAAAGAGCGAATTAAAGAAGCCAAAGAAGCAAAACTTGAAGAATTGATTGATAAGAAGGCATTTAGATTGCCATTAAATGAAAGGATTAAACGTATAAGTGCACTTTTTGAAGGAATGGTAAATTTAGAAGGAGGAGCAAAACTTGCTCTACACTATACAGACGTATCTCCTGTAATATGTGTAATGGCTGTTACAAAAGGTGGTAATCATATTTTTAATCATATTTTTGGCGCAAATGCCAAGGGGTTACCAGATCTCAAAATAGATGCTTTAGGGGAACTGTTAAATGTATTTAAAGAAGAGATCCTTTCTGACATATATTTTGGGTGGACTAAAGGTTATCTTGAAGGTGAAAGAGAAAAGTTAGAATCTTTTTGTGATAACAATAAAGAAGAGTTTTCAAAACTAACAGAAACAAGTCATCCTCGTGAGGCATTCAAAGGCTTAATAACCGCATTAAAAGATGAAAAAAATAGATCTTGGCTGGATTAAAAAGGGGGCTTTTATGCGGGTTCTAAAAATTGTTGCTGAAGGAATAACAACATCCTTTCGTTATCCACATTTTATGCATGGGATGCATCCTTCTTTCGAGATGCCCCCGCCAGCAACAATCTATGGTCATATTTGTAGTGCCTTAGGTGAATGGGTTGACCCTGAAGGAATAAATTTTGCATATCACTTCACTTACAAAAAATCTTTTGAAGATTTGGAGCACGTCCATGTTGTTGAAAAATCATCTGGGAAATTTTCAAATTTAAATATGCCAAAAGCCCTTGAAGGTGCCGTTAATCCATTCAAAAGAACCCTCCTTTTTCAGCCAAAACTGATCCTATATTTAAATCGTCCCGAATGGAAAGAGGCGTTCCTTAGCCCAAAATACACTTTAGTCCTTGGTAGATCTCAAGATTTATTCACTTACAAGAGTGTGTCTGTAATAAATCTCAAAAATTCACTTAGAGCTTATTTTGAAGCTACTCTTTTACCATATAATATGCTTTTGCCTGTTGGACAAGGTTATTCAGTTCTGATGCCACGGTTTTTGGATTATAAAAAAAATAGAGCCCCAAAATTTTTCCGATATGCCGTTTTAAAAGGAAGAGTGTTTTCGAATCAGTTTTTTAAGTTTTCTGATTACCCTGTTCCGGACCAATTTTGGATTGATCCTGAGACTCCATTGATAAAAGATGCCCAAATGGGATTAATGTTTCATAGCTTTGTGGACAATGGAAACCTTAAAGATTGAATGGCCATTTTGGCTTGATGATATTTGGGCCAAGAGTCCAGATAATGGGAAAGATAATTTGGGAGAAAGTCTCGCGAAGCATACGTTTAATGTTCTTAAGAAATTGGCTGAATTGGCAAGTATTCGACCACAGTTACCCGAGATAGTAAAATTTAAAAGTATCTGGAAGTGTCTTTTTTGGGCATGTTTATTACATGATTTTGGTAAAGCAACAAAAAGCTTTCAAATTGTTCTGAGAGGAGGGGGAAAATGGCCTCATAGACATGAGGTGTATTCGGTCGTTTTTTTAGATTGGATAGCTGAAAATTTTGAAAAAGAAGAATTAAAAATGATTGCGGCAGCAATTTTATTTCATCATAAAAATCCAGAAGATATCTTTAATTTGTATCCGGATTTTAAAAATCCAGAAGAAGATTTATTTAATAGTTTAAAGACTGAATTTGACGATAAAACCTTAGAAGGGCTGTGGTCATGGTTACATGATTGTCTTGAAACATGGATCAAATTTTTATCTTTTGAAATTTTGGGAATAAAAGTCTTAAAATTGCCCTCAAAAAAAGAGGCTATAGAAAAGATAAAAACTCAAGGTGGTTCAATAATAAGAAATTATCTTAGAGATTGCCGCAAATGGTTTAAAAATTCTAATAGAATTCCCGGGGACCCTCTTTTATACGCCAAAATATCTTTAAGAGGCCATATTCATATATCTGATTATTCTGCGTCTGCCCACATTGGAAGTATTAAAGGCTTTAACCATATAATCTTTCCAGACATTTTATCGGCATTAAATTTAAAGGAAAGCACAGCATTTAATCATCAAAAGAAATGCAAAGATTCAAGTGGTTCTGTAATCCTTATGGCACCAACAGGTAGCGGTAAGACAGAATCGGCGATTATTTGGGCTTGTTTTCAAGTTAAAAATGGAAATCCTTTGGCAAGAATTTTCTATACTTTACCATACCAAGCAAGCATGAATGCAATGTACGAACGGTTAAGTAACGGAATATTTTCAAATCAAGTCGGGCTTGAGCATTCTCGAAGCGTTTTGTCGCTCTACCGAATTATTTTAGAAAAAGACTTTTCCTATAAAGAAGCCGAAAAACAAGCAAAAGCTTTAAAAAATCTTGCCCGTCTAAATTATTATTCATTAAGGGTTTTGAGTCCTTATCAAATAATTAAAGCATTCTACCGTGTCCATGGATATGAAGAAATATTAACTGATTTTTATAATTCAGGATTCATTTTAGATGAAATTCATGCTTATGAGCCTGGCAGGTTGGCTATGATATTGGCTACAATTGAATTTCTTAATAAAAATTTCGCTACAAAATTTTTCGTTATGTCTGCTACATTACCAGGGGTTGTTTTTGATAAATTAAAAGAAGTTCTTAAAGATTCCGAAGTTATTCAGGCCGATTCGAATCTCTATAAAAAATTTAATAGACATAGGCTGCTGCTATTAGAGGGAGACTTATTGGATACGAAAAATATTCAAATAATATGTCAAGATATCAAACATGACATATCGGTTCTTGTCTGTCTTAACACAGTTAATAGGGCTCAAAAAGCATATAGAGTAATTAAAGAAATTTTGAAAGATAAAAATGTGAATGTTCTCTTGCTGCACGGACGCTTTAATACTAAAGATAGGCTGGTTAAAGAGGGTATAGTAAAACAAAAAGTCGGCACCAAATACCAAAATAGAAAACCTGTTGTTTTAGTGGCAACGCAGGTTATTGAAGTTAGTTTGGACATTGATTTTGATACTATCTATACCGATCCAGCACCGCTTGAAGCCTTAATCCAACGGTTTGGTCGAGTTAACAGAAGAAGGTTAAAGCAGGAGACTCCTGTTCATGTATTTGCGGAACCTTCAGATGGTCAAGGAATTTATAAAGATGAAATGGTTAAATTTACTTTAAATCTATTGGAAAAGAATCAAAAAAAAATAATAAATGAAGAAGAAGTTAAGCTTTGGCTTGATGACATATATAAGGATTCAGTTTTAAAGGAATGGATAGAATCATATGAAAACAGTCGGAACCAATTTAAAATTGCCTGCATAGAAAATTTACGGCCGTTTGATTCCAATTCCTCACTTGAAGATGAGTTCTATAAGGCTTTTGATAGCGTTGAGGTTTTACCCAGTCCTTTATTTGAAATATATTTGAAAAAATTTAAAACAGAACCCTTAGAAGCAAGTCAACTACTTGTTCCCATAAGATGGGGTCAATTTTTTAAACATCTGAATTCGGGAAAGGCCCATAAGATTGAAGAAAATAAGATATGGGCTCTTGATTGTAAATATGATGAAGAAAACGGTTTAGTTTTTGAATAAAATAACTGTTTTTTGCCATCTGCTCTTTGACAACTGAATATGTTTTTTCCCTTTTGAATTCTTTGCTATAATTAGAGAAGGTAAGCAGCGATGAACTGTATCGTCATATACGACATTGTTGATGATAAGATAAGGTTCAAGATAGCGGATACCTGTTTTGATTTCGGTCTTAACCGCATCCAGTATTCTGCCTTCTTTGGCGATCTCACCCACAACCAGAGAGAGACCCTCTTCAAAAAAGTCAAACGGATAATAGGAGATAAGCCGGGCAATATCCAGATATATCCCGTATGCGAGAAAGACCTCGCCTTAAAACTTGAATATATCGTGGAGAAGGATAAAGAATGATGGAAAAGGACGCCTCTTCTCTGACTTTCATAACAGCAAGTGATATTAAGCAGTATTTTTACTGCCCAAGGATTGTCTATTTTAACTATCTGGTTCCTGACTTTAAGCCAGCCACTTACAAGATGAAGGAGGGCAAAATTCGTCAGGAAGAGGAGACAAGGCTCGAGAAGAGGCGTACCCTTATCCGTTTTGGATTAAGGTCAAAGGGAAAAGAAGATGCAATTGATGAGACGACGGCAGAAAAGTTTTTCAATGTGAAACTAATTTCATCCAGACTTAAGCTTTCAGGTATTGTGGATATGGCAATTATTGTTGGTAATGAAGTAATCCCTGTAGATTTTAAAGATGGTTCCTTTTCTGTCGGCTATACCGTCCACCTCCATCACAAATATCAACTCCTTTTTTATGGTCTACTTCTCGAAGATACATACAGAAAGAGGACGAAAAGGGGTTTTATCCACAGTCTTGAGAATGGCACAACAAAGCAGGTCTATTTCACAGAAGGGGCGAGGATGTACCTTGCTGGTAAGATAAGAAAAATAAGGCAGATGCTTGAAAAAGAGGTTATGCCGGATGAGACGCCATATAGAGGTAGATGTAAGGAATGTGAATACAGACCCATCTGCCAGGGTTAATATAAAGGAAAAAATAGCTAAAATAATTAGAAGAAGGTAAAAAATGTATTTTCTAAGCCCAGAAGAACACAAGTTTGTAGCAAGAAAGCTCTTAATGGATGCCCGGCGCGATGAAGTCCATCCAGACCTTCGGGGCTGGAACTGGTCTTTGCCACCTATTGTTACGGACTTCAGGGCAAGGCTTGGGGTATCAGACATCGCAAGCCTCTACTGTGCTTCAGGAAGGGACCTTTACCTCAAAAAGATAGGTAAAATAGGCTTCAGGTTAAACGAGGCCATGGTTGAGGGTCTATTGCTTCATCGAGTGGTATCCGAGATCTTTACAAGATCGAAGCTGATTATTTATTCAAACCCAAAGATTACAAGCCTCGATTTTGATACAAAGATTGGCACAATAGACCTTACCGAAGAGGCAAAGGAATGGGGATTTGATCTTGAAGGTAAAAAAACGGGTGTCCCCGCCCTATCAGAGGCTATGCTCTATAAGGGGAAGCTCATATGGGAATTTGAAAAAACGAGAATTGCATATCGGATTGATGATATCCGTTCGAGATATCCATACTGCGAATCCGATGCTTTTGTTTTCCTTGTGCTTCCTGTAATTGTGGAACAGAGGCTAAATGGACAGTTTTTAGGCCTCTCCAAAAATCTTGCCGTAGATGGATATATCTTCTCTCAAGGTATGGTGGTGGATCTGAAGTTCGACCCCGAAACCCGTGAATTCCACAAACTGACCACCACAGGATATGCCATGGTTATGGAATCTCTATATGAATTTCCCGTAGACCTTGGATGTATTGTCTATGTGAGATTCAAGGACGGCCAGATCAGACTTGTTCGAGATTTTCATCATATAAGCGATGAACTCCGTCAGTGGTTTATAGAGGAGAGAGACAGAAGGCTGCGCCTTATTGAAGACGAAATAGATCCTGGAAGGTCTGATGAGTGTTATGAGACCTGCCCATATAAAGAGGTATGTATATACCAGGACTAAGAGGATGGTTAGAGGAGATTATAATGGTCGAAAAACGCCAGTTGATCCTCGATAAATATGGGATTTTTTTAGGAAAGCACAGTGAAAGATTAAGGGTGAAGTCAGAAGGCAAGATCATAGAAGAGGTGCCCTTGATTCATCTTGACTCTGTATTGATTGCGTCGAGAGGGGTGTCTGTATCGAGTGATGTAGTTGAGGTGTGTGCCGAAAGAGGTATAGATATTATATACATATCAGGTAATGGCAAAGTATACGGAAGATTGAGCGGCCCCTCCCTTGTTGGTACAGTGAAGACAAGGAGGGAACAGTTATTGGCAATAGACGATTTTAGAAGCCTTGCACTTGGTCTTGCCTTTGCAGCCGGAAAGATCCATAACCAGAAGAATATCATTAGATATTTTGCAAGGTATAGAAAGGTGGTGGATAGCGAATTATTCTTTAAGCTGGAAGATGCACGAAAAAAATTAGAAGGCAATACCAAGGAGTTCGGAAATATTAAGGGAAGCTCAATCAATCAAATAAGGGAAATAGTGCTTGGGATTGAGGGTAGGGCAGCATCTATTTATTGGGAGGCCATGAAACTCATCTTGAAAGATGATCTGGAATGGCAGGGCAGAGAAGGAAGGGGTGCAAAAGATCCAATTAATTCGGCGCTCAATTATAGTTATGCCATTTTATATGGTCAGATAGAAAAGGCAATCATTCTTGCAGGTCTTGATCCTTATGCCGGTTTTGTCCACACAGACAGGGCAGGAAAACCGAGTTTGGTGCTCGATCTGATTGAAGAATTCAGACAGCAGGTTGTGGATAGGACGATATTTGGTATGCTCGGTAAAGGTAGTGAGATAAATATAGACGAAGAAGGATTGTTGGATGATAAGACAAGAAAGATAATTGCCCAGAAGATATTTGAAAGACTTGCAGGGGAAGAGAGGTACGGAGGGATGAAACAGAAAATAAAAACTATAATGATGAAGCAGGCACAGGCAATTGCAAGCTATGTGAGGGGTGATAGGGCATTCTACAAGCCCTTTGTGGGTGGCTGGTAAAAGATTAAAAATAAAAGACAGCAAGCGCAAGTTATGATGGAGGGCTAAAATGGTTGATAATGGAAGGTTATATCATATTCGAAAATGAAGGGGGTTTTATGACATTTGTATGGTTTTCGAGTTTTTTGTGTGGAAAACAATTGCAAACTATTGTATTTTAAAGAAAATGCGGCGGGTTGCAGCCACAATCCCAATGAATAGGGAACTGAAACGTTTTGTTCCTCCTTTTGAAATGTCAAAAACATTTCGTTGCAGCCACAATCCCAATGAATAGGGAACTGAAACATATTATTAATAGTATTAATGATACCGTCATTCAATTGTTGCAGCCACAATCCCAATGAATAGGGAACTGAAACTCCCAATACCTGTCGCTAGCGATTAAGCTAGCTTTTGTTGCAGCCACAATCCCAATGAATAGGGAACTGAAACATAAGTCAGTCAAATTTGCTCCAAGCAATTCCTTCAAGTTGCAGCCACAATCCCAATGAATAGGGAACTGAAACTTTTCTCTTCCTCTTTTGCCCACTCCTCCGGGCTGTGTTGCAGCCACAATCCCAATGAATAGGGAACTGAAACTGCCGTACGTTTGTAAAGAGCGAAAACGGCATAGGCGTTGCAGCCACAATCCCAATGAATAGGGAACTGAAACTGTTTCTATTTCTTTAATGGGATGATTGTGTATAAGTTGCAGCCACAATCCCAATGAATAGGGAACTGAAACACGCCGTGTAGGTCCGGATTTAGAGGATTCGTACGGTAGTTGCAGCCACAATCCCAATGAATAGGGAACTGAAACGATCCTTTGTTAAGGGCTCTATCTTATCAAGGCAACGTTGCAGCCACAATCCCAATGAATAGGGAACTGAAACAGATTTCTCTAGGAAGAGTGTTCAGATAGGCTTCGTGTTGCAGCCACAATCCCAATGAATAGGGAACTGAAACTTCGTTGATTTGTATTTGCAATGCTAAGAGATCTTCGTTGCAGCCACAATCCCAATGAATAGGGAACTGAAACATAAATTCACAAGCATCTGCAAAAGCCATCGCATCAGCGTTGCAGCCACAATCCCAATGAATAGGGAACTGAAACATCGCTTTTTCCGTATCGTACCTCAGGCCATTTACTGTTGCAGCCACAATCCCAATGAATAGGGAACTGAAACATAACAGGTATTCCAACCTGCGTCATGGCCATTCCGGTTGCAGCCACAATCCCAATGAATAGGGAACTGAAACATTATTAAAAACAATAATAGGCCTTTTATTTGATACGTTGCAGCCACAATCCCAATGAATAGGGAACTGAAACCTGGAAGGTCTCTCTTTTTTTAATTTATTTCAATACCGTTGCAGCCACAATCCCAATGAATAGGGAACTGAAACCCCCCCCCAACGATATACAATGTGTGCTTTTTCTGTTACGTTGCAGCCACAATCCCAATGAATAGGGAACTGAAACCCTAAAAATTTTGGTCCCTACTCATCCTTTAGGGATAAGTTGCAGCCACAATCCCAATGAATAGGGAACTGAAACTTAATTCATACAAATCTATTTGAACTGTTTTACTTTCGTTGCAGCCACAATCCCAATGAATAGGGAACTGAAACAATATTGCGGCGTAACGGCTAACACGTCAGCCTTTTGTTGCAGCCACAATCCCAATGAATAGGGAACTGAAACAAGCAATAAGGGCCGAGATACGGAAAAGGGATGAAAGTTGCAGCCACAATCCCAATGAATAGGGAACTGAAACTCACAGGGCGTTGGTTTCTGGTTCATACTCATCCCGTTGCAGCCACAATCCCAATGAATAGGGAACTGAAACGTGATGGGGCGTTTGGCAAGGGTGGTGCTATAATGCGTTGCAGCCACAATCCCAATGAATAGGGAACTGAAACTTTACACTTGGAGCAGTTTCAGTAACAGAACCAGGGTTGCAGCCACAATCCCAATGAATAGGGAACTGAAACATTGGCGAGAGTCTGCTTCAAGGTCATATGTTTCTTTAGTTGCAGCCACAATCCCAATGAATAGGGAACTGAAACATCGAATATGTTATGTATTCTTGGGAATCTACCGTATAATAAGTTGCAGCCACAATCCCAATGAATAGGGAACTGAAACTATGTTCTACCCGTTGAGTCATAGTATGGAGTAGCTGTTGCAGCCACAATCCCAATGAATAGGGAACTGAAACTCGAAGATGGCATCTTTGATCCATGCCTGGATTTTCGTTGCAGCCACAATCCCAATGAATAGGGAACTGAAACCTATGTTCGTTCCTACACGACGTAGGCCCGAAATTTCGTTGCAGCCACAATCCCAATGAATAGGGAACTGAAACAAAGATAAGATTGAAAAGTTGCAAGATACTCTTGATATTGTTGCAGCCACAATCCCAATGAATAGGGAACTGAAACGACATCTTGCTCCACACCTACAGCCCAGAGGAGTGGTTGCAGCCACAATCCCAATGAATAGGGAACTGAAACTACTCATCCTCCAGGTTTTGGCCTACACGACGTAGGCCGTTGCAGCCACAATCCCAATGAATAGGGAACTGAAACATTTGCTTCTTTAAGCTTTGAATTAATCTCACTAAGTTGCAGCCACAATCCCAATGAATAGGGAACTGAAACTGAGGCCCGTGGCCTCATTTCTCCTTATTTCTTTCGTTGCAGCCACAATCCCAATGAATAGGGAACTGAAACTGTTCGAGTATATTCTGATGGTCACTGGGGCTCTCCAGTTGCAGCCACAATCCCAATGAATAGGGAACTGAAACCAGCGTAATAATGTTATCCATGTTTCTCCTCCTTTAGTTGCAGCCACAATCCCAATGAATAGGGAACTGAAACTACAGTAGTCGCCCACCGAGGGACCCACAATGACACTGGTTGCAGCCACAATCCCAATGAATAGGGAACTGAAACTTGTTTGACAAACTACAGTCCATATCCTTACCACTAGTTGCAGCCACAATCCCAATGAATAGGGAACTGAAACTCACAGAGTTTCAATATGACTACCTTAGGGCAAGAGTGAGGTTGCAGCCACAATCCCAATGAATAGGGAACTGAAACGAGATGCCCTGCTATTTCAACGTAGTTCCAATTAGGCGTTGCAGCCACAATCCCAATGAATAGGGAACTGAAACCTTTACAGTCAGGATTATTACTAAGATGTCTTTTAATGTTGCAGCCACAATCCCAATGAATAGGGAACTGAAACCTTTCGAGGAGGCACAGAGATTCTTTGCAGATAAGGTTGCAGCCACAATCCCAATGAATAGGGAACTGAAACGACTGTAAGAGGGCAGCTACAGATGTACATCATATAGGTTGCAGCCACAATCCCAATGAATAGGGAACTTGATAGCTCAAAGGCGAAGGATTCAAGGAGTCGAGGATTCAAGGATTCAAGTGGAAAAAGATAGAGGGCTGGTGTCACCTCTCACATTAATCTGACTATCCTTTCTCACAATATCCTAATCATTGCACAATAATCTGACAGGGGGGTTTTTGCCTCCTGTCAGATGTTCTTCTTCATAAAATATCTCTGTTGATGCCATCCTCACATGTTCTGCTGATACTACCATCACCCTTAAAAGGGCCTTCCCTGAATTTAGGCGCTAACACAGGAGGTGTCCCGTGTTGCCTGAGAATCCCCTGGATTTATCCATGGGGAGTGTCAAATCGAGGAACATCTCATCAATAGAGTATACTTCCACATCAGGCGTGAACCCCTTGCAGATATTTTCAAGCTCTTTGCAGGCCCGTGCATATTTCTTATTATCCCCCACAACAAGCGTAATATACGGACATAATTTTTTTGCCTGATTGACTGTCATGCCCGTTTTAACACCGTATGCCATTGCCTCATATGAAGACGTGGTTATGACAGTCCTTTCGCCGGCGCCCGTGACTGCTACAGGTTTGCCTTTAAGAGAAGGATCAGTATCCATATCGATGCAGATTATAATCCTTGATTGTTTTATGGATAAATTATAGCAAAATTCTCATGAAGAAACAGTTAATGATTTATATTAAAAATAGCGTTGGCTTTTTTTTACCTTGATTTGATCTATAAATCTGAAGATATTATTCGGAACGGCACATTATACTCCGGGAATATGGCAGCAGCCTTCTGGGAGCATTCGAGGGCACATGTATGCTTGTCTTGTTTTGATAATTTAGCCAATAGATAGACCATGTTTTAATAGAACTACTGTCCAACTGGACACGGTGACTTTCCATTTATTAATCCCGTCATATATGAAATATCTCTTGACAATGATACCAATATTGATACTATATTAATAGTGTATGAGCAAAATAGATGATATTGTTTCTGAATTAAAAACAAGCCCGGAAAACATACGTTTCTCGGATTTGTGC
>Ga0255344_1002023_pt1 | contig 25545 bp, 22 predicted proteins | sample wastewater_treat_5_FD_192414 | JGI IMG/M metagenome (GOLD analysis project Ga0255344, IMG submission 192414) | Wastewater microbial communities from Lulu Island WWTP, Vancouver, Canada - plant18 | ecosystem: Engineered > WWTP > Wastewater > Unclassified | place: Canada: Vancouver, British... | reverse complement strand
CTATCTACGACCTGGCTGAATTCAATTGTTCTGTCCATTGCGCCCGTTTGAAAATTAGTGGCCGAAAGTTACGAAAATAACTTTTCATTCTCTTTGGCGAGCGCTAGCGATCATGATTATTTCATATTGGAATGTAATGTTTACTTTAACAATAGTCCTATCGGGGCGTAAAGTTAAGTAATTTTTATTCGCTTTTACATTAAAAGGTGGAAACAAAAAGGTAAATTTGCAGGGCTTTTAAGGATTTAGGTATGTATAGAACGCAAACATGTGGAGAACTCAGGCTGTCCGATGTCGGCAAGACCGTGACTTTGGCAGGGTGGGTTCAAAAAATAAGGAAAATGGGAGGCATGGTTTTCGTAGATCTGCGGGACCGTTACGGAATAACGCAACTGGTTTTCAGTGAGAACGCCGATGCCGATCTGAGCGATCAGGCTAACCGTCTTGGCCGCGAATATGTGATCCGGATAACCGGAAGCGTGGGTGAACGTTCCAATAAGAATCCTAAAATACCTACAGGCGACATAGAGATTCTGGTAAACTCTATGACAATAATTAACGCGGCCCTGACACCCCCCTTTACCATCGAAGACGATACCGACGGAGGTGATGACCTGCGCATGAAATACCGTTACCTCGACCTTCGCCGCAATTGTGTGAGAAATAACCTTGAACTGCGCCATAAGATGGTCATGGAGGTACGAAAGTTTCTGGATGACCTGAACTTTATAGAGGTTGAGACCCCAATACTTATAAATTCCACACCTGAAGGAGCACGTGATTTTGTGGTGCCCTCACGCATGAATCCCGGTCAATTCTATGCTCTGCCGCAGAGTCCGCAAATACTTAAGCAACTGCTTATGGTATCGGGATTTGACCGTTACTTCCAGATAGCCAAATGTTTCCGCGATGAGGACCTGCGCGCTGACCGTCAGCCGGAGTTCACGCAGATTGACTGCGAGATGTCCTTCGTGGAGCAAGAAGATGTTCTTCAAACATTCGAAGCCTTGATCAAACACCTGTTCAAAAGCATACTCGGAATAGAGATGGACGAACCCTTCCAACGCATGACCTGGCAGGACGCAATAAAATACTATGGCAGTGACAAACCCGATTTGAGGTTCGATATGCGTCTTGTGGAGCTGATGGATATATTGAAGGGACACGGATTCAGCGTTTTTGACACTGCCTCATACATAGGAGGTATTTGTGCCAAAGGAGCAGCGACATACACACGTAAACAGATAGATGCTCTGACCGAATATGTGAAGCGTCCGCAGATAGGCGCCAAGGGTATGGTCTATGCCCGCATAGAGGCCGACGGCACCGTAAAGTCCAGCGTGGACAAATTCTACAGCCAAGAGGTGCTGCAGCAGATGAAGAGCAGGTTTGCAGCCGAGCCGGGCGATCTTATACTCATACTGAGCGGTGATGAGATAATGAAGACCCGAAAGCAGCTTTCCGAGCTCCGTCTTGAAATGGCAAATCAGTTGGATCTAAGGAAGAAGAACGAATTTAAATGTCTGTGGGTGATAGACTTCCCCATGTATGAGTGGAGCGACGAGGAGAACCGCCTCATGGCCATGCATCATCCCTTCACAAGCCCTAAACCCGAGGATTTTGAACTGCTTGATACCGATCCCGCCGCTGTGCGTGCCAATGCATACGATATGGTTATAAACGGCACTGAAGTAGGCGGCGGTTCAATCCGTATCCACGACAGCCAACTGCAGGCCAAAATATTCAAGATACTTGGATTCACTCCCGAACAGGCTCAGGCAAAATTCGGTTTCCTGATGAACGCATTCAGGTATGGTGCGCCTCCTCACGGAGGTCTGGCATTCGGTCTGGACAGGCTTGTGAGTCTGTTCGTAGGTCTGGACAGCATCCGTGACTGTATAGCATTCCCCAAGAACACCTCCGGTCGTGACATTATGCTCGATGCTCCCGGTCCGATTGAAGAGGTACAGCTTAAAGAACTGAATCTGAAAATCACTCCTTCAGAGTAAACTCACAAAAAGATATTTGTTATTGTCGGCAAATAAGCGGATATTTGCACCGCAATTTTGCAAAACAATCTTCAGGGCAGGGTGAAATTCCCGATTGGCGGTAAAGTCCGCGAGCCGAAAGGCAGAACCGTTGCGACTACGGTACCAACAGTTAAAGTCTGGATGGAAGAAGAAAACTATGAGAAAAAAGACAATTCTGTCAGGCATGACCGTGCCTGCAAACTTCATTCTTGCCAAGGGCACAGATGAATCCGCACCGAATGCAGCCGCATCGGAAAAATCAGTGAGTAACAATTATTGTGTCAGCCTGAAAAGGTTGCTGTACATTCTATTTCTCTGCTTGTGCATAAGTTACAGTGCTGTTGCGCAAAACACTACAACAGGAATAAGTGGCTCAGTAACAGATATTTATACCCATCCCGTTGAAGCAGCAAACGTACAGATTATCAACACCGAAACGGGAGCCGGATACGGCGCCATAACAAACCGTTACGGAGTCTATTCCGTATCCGGACTCAGATCTGGTAAATACGAGGTAAAGATCAGCTTTATAGGCTACAATACCGAGTCGTTCAAAAACATAACATTATCGGCGGGTCAACAGTATAAGTTAGATGTGATACTGAAAGAGTCCGGTTATATGATTCAAGATGTGGAGATTACCGCCGTAACCTCTAAGTTCACCGAAACGCGTACAGGGCAGACCTACAATGTGAAGAGCGGCCGTATAGAGATGCTTCCTTCAGCAAACCGCAGCCTGCTGGATTACATAAGACTGTCTCCGTATAGTGGCAGCAATAACACCATGGCCGGCCGCGACGGCCGTTCCACCATGCTGACAATTGACGGAGCGGTGATGAACAACAGCTTTGGACTCTCGCCGGCTCTGCCCGGTAACGGCACACCCATATCGATCGATGCCGTTGATGAGGCGCAGATAGTGATTGCACCGTATGATGTGCGTCAAAGCGATTTTACCGGCGGCGGGATAAATGTTGTGACAAAATCCGGCACCAACAATTTTAAGGCTACACTCTATTCCTACTATTTCAATGAGCAGATGCGTGGGAACAGAATAGACGGAGCTTCATTGGGTAACCGTAACGATGAAATAAAAAAAACATACGGACTGACTTTAGGCGGGCCTCTGGTAGAGAACAGACTTTTCTGGTTTGTCAATATGGAACAGGTCTCCAGACCCGGTCCGATAACGGAATGGAAGCTCTCCGATGACGGCATATCCGATATAAGTTCATTCACAAGCCGTGTCACCGCTCAGGATATGAATCGTTTCAGCGAAGCTCTTGCAAGGTTCGGATACGATGCCGGCAGCACCGATTTGACCAAAGGCGACCAGACCAATAACAAAATTTTGGCTAGATTGGACTGGAATATTTCCGACCGGCACAATCTGATGCTGCGATACAACTGGACAGGAAACACGCAGTGGTACACACCAAACGACAGAAGCACGGTAGGTATAAAAGCGACATCGGAACGCATATCGCATAACGCATACGCCTTCCGCAACAATTGCTACACCATAAACGATGTGGCATGGTCGGGAGTGGCCGAGTTGAACAGCCGGTTGGGTAATAACATCAGTAATAATCTGTTATTTACAGTATCCGATGTAAGCAATCTGCGCGATTCGGAGTCTGCATGGTTCCCGCACATTGATATATGGAAGGATGGGGACGCATTTATGAGTGCCGGATATGAGCTCTACTCCAAAGGAACGGGAAACTACGTGCGGACATACAGCGCATCGGACTATCTGCGATGGACATTCGGATACAGCACTATAACAGCAGGCCTGAGCTATCAGTACCAGAAAGGCGCAACTAATTACAGAATGTTTGGGACGGGATATTACCGATATGCCTCGCTCGATGATTTTATAAATATGGCTGCTCCCGTAGCGTTCGGCATGACATACACTTATGACGGAGTTGCCGACCCGGCTTCAAGGACATCGTTCGGACAGAGTGCGGCATTTATACAGGCTGAGACCCGTCTGTTTGACAGACTGTCTGTTACTTACGGTTTACGTGCCGATCTGATGCAATATTATGAAAAACTTGAGACCAACAGGCTCTTTTTGGATTTGGACTGGACAAGACACTATTATGCCGAAGGCACAGAGCCCGACGGATATGAATCACCGCGCATAGATACCGGACTATGGCCCGATACTCATATTCAGTGGTCTCCCAGAGTGGGATTCAACTGGGATGTTACCGGCGAAGGCAAAACGGTGATACGGGGCGGTGCAGGCCTGTTCAAAGGACGCATACCGCTGGTTTTCTTCACAAACGTACCCAATTACAGCGGTACGCTTCAGAATTCGGTAATAGTCACCAATGACAAACATGGAGTGCTTTCCGATTTGGCAGGCGACGGTTTCCGTTACACTGAAACTTCGCTGCGTGAGTGGCTGGCCGGTCTGACCGATTCCGATGGAAACAAACTCTATCCTATGACTTCAGGCACAGGAACAGTGATAAACAATGCTACCGTATGCGGTGTAGATCATAATTTCAGGCTGCCGTCCGTACTCAAATCATCGCTTGCGGCCGACATCAGCCTGCCGCTCTCATTCCCGGCTGCAATAACCATTGAAGGGATATGGAATAAGGATATAAACGCCGTCTGTACCGAAAACCTGAACATCAGGCATGCCGATTCGTATGCCCGGTTCAGCGGCAGTGACAACCGCATTGATTACCGGCATTCTGCCGACGGCGAGAGCTCCGAATCATCCGTACTTGTTGACAGCCGGGTCTCACCGGCAGGAGGCGCGGTTGTCATGAGGAACACCAACAAGGGTTACAGCTGGTCGGCAGGCGTTACTCTCTCACTTGAACCTGTCAATGGCCTTAATGCCGAATTCTCTTATATCCGCATGGACTCCCGCTCGGTCTCCGATATGACCGGTGCTGCACTCTTTTCGACATGGAACAACACTCCGTCGGTCAACGGTCCTAACGAAGAGGTTGAAAAAGTATCGGCTTACGCAATTCCCGATAAATTGACCGCCGCCATTACATATAACTTTGGCGGAAACCGGTTAAAGACCAATATCGGTGTTTTCTACACCGGACACAGTGCCGGCAGTTACAGCTATGTCTATACCAATGATATGAACGGTGACGGTATAAACAACGACCTTATCTGGATTCCGGCTGCCAAGGATGATATCTTGTTTACCGATAAAGGAGGGTTCACGGCTGCACAGCAACAGGATGCTTTTTGGAACTTCGTGAATCAGGATCCCTATTTGAGCGCTCACAAGGGAGAGTATGCCGGGGCCAATGCTGCAAGGATGCCATGGCTGAACCGTTTTGACCTTCATATATCTGAAAAGTTCAAGCTGTTTGAGGTGCGCGGCAAGGCCAACTGGCTTCAGATATCGGCCGATCTGATGAATGTCGGCAATCTGATCAACAGCAAATGGGGCGTGTCACAGACACCGTCGGCCTGTAACGGCGGTAAGATTCTTACCTTTGATAAAGAGAAGTCATCGGATGCCGGACAGCCGGTATATACTCTCTACAGCACGGCTGACGGACTGGTTTCAAAGACATTCGACAGATTGAAGTCAACCTCCAACTGCTGGTATCTGCAACTGGGAATCAAGTATATATTCAACTAAACTTGTCAGATATACAACCAGATAATCGAGACCGCAGCCAGAACAATACCTACCACCTGATGCGGTCTCATTTTTTCATTAAACACCGTCCATCCCACAACTGCTCCTATGGCCACTATACCGATATTATGGATAGGGAAGAGGATAGAGGAGTCGATGGTCTTCATGGAGAGCATCAGGGTGTATGTGCAGAAATAGTTTGCTGCACCGAGCGCTATGCCTCCCAGCAGATTTTTCCATTTGAAAGGAACGGAGTTTCCGTTTTTGTCCTTCTTGAAAAACGAATATATACAAAGAATACCGGCTACAAAGAATATGGTTGCTGTGACAAGAGAAAGCTCGCTATTGACCATCGACTGCGACCACCCGACACGGGCAACGCTTATACGGTCCTGGATTATCTTGAGCATGGAGGCGCTTAATCCGAAAGTCAAAAAGACTGTAATCGGAGCAATAATATCAAGGATAGAGACCCTGCTTGCCGACCTCTGCGGTTTGCCGGTCCAGATGGTCAGTGTCATGGCTACCACCATAAGGCAGATAGGAAGCCATTTGGGGGCGTCGCTGCCTGCTATGAAGAGGTATGAGATTATGATGGGTATGACCATCGAAGCCCGACTGGAGACTGTAGATATGGCCACTCCTACACGACGGGTAGATGCAGATAACATTATCATACCTGCCACAAAGACAAATCCCAGTAAAACTACAGGAATAAACCATTTGGCCTTAAAGGGATTAACCACAATCTCACCGTGAAGAGAGAAGATCAAACCCAGAATGAAGGCAGTTATATAGTTGAAGAATATTGCCTGAAGCGAATCGATACCTTTGAGCTGAAATATCTTAAAAAGAATAGAGAACATTGCAGCACATATTGTTGCAATGATTAGAAATATTATTCCTGCCATAATCTACTTTATAAGACCGCGCTCACGCAACATAGGTTCGGTTTTGGGGTCACTGCCACGGAAACGGCGATACAGCTCCATGGGGTCATCGCTGCCACCTTTCTCGAGGATGTTCTCCCGGTAGCGGCGACCTGTCTCAGGATTGAGAAGACCCTCTTCACGGAAAGTCTCAAAAGCATCGCAGTCAAGTACTTCGGCCCACAGATAGCTGTAATAGCCGGCACAGTAGTTGTTATTGAATATATGGTTGAAGAATGTGCCGCGGTAACGGAACTCTATTTCGGGAATCATACCCAACTTGGTTGTTATAGCAGCCTCGAACTTGCTGTCTTCAAAATTTGTATAGTCAGTCAGCATATGATATTCCATATCCAGCAGAGCGGCCCCCACAAGTTCAACGGTTTCGAATCCGGTGTTGAAATTACCGGCATTCTCTAATTTGGCTATCAGCTCATCAGGAATCGGCTCTCCGGTCTTGTAGTGGAAAGCATACTGTTTCAAAATGGACGGCTCTACAGCCCAGTGTTCCATAATTTGCGAACACATCTCCACAAAATCGCTGGGTACGGATGTACCGCTTACCGACGGGTAATGACACTTGGTGAGCATACCGTGCAGACCGTGTCCGAACTCGTGGAATACGGTGCGTACATCATCGATTGATAGCAGAGAGGGCAGGGTGTCGGTAGGCGCCGAATAGTTACACACATTCACTACGGATGGTCTCTGATCTTCTCCTCCAAAATTATAGGCATCTACAAAATTGGTCATCCAGGCTCCCTGACGCTTCGTGGGACGGACAAAACAGTCGGTATAGAAATAGGCCAGATGACTGCCGTCGGCATCAAGGCACTCCCAGGTAGCTACGGACGGATGATATACCGGCAGATTGTCAACAGAACGGAACCTGATTCCAAAAAGCCTCTCGGCCACCATGAACGCACCTTTAAACGTATTGTCAAGAGTGAAATAGGGCTTAAGCTGCGACTCGTCCAGATCATATTTTAGCTTACGCAGCTTCTCGGCATAATACCACCAGTCCCATGCAGCCAGTTTGAAGTTCCCGCCTTCGCTGTCAATGATCTGCTGCATCTCGTCACGCTCCCGCTTTGCCTGCGGCAGGGCATACTCCCAAATAGCCATAAGCAGGTCATAAGCAGCCTCAGGGGTCTTTGCCATCCGGTCCTCAAGCTGCAAATCGGCAAAGGTCTCATACCCGAGAATGTTTGCCATTTCGTGTCGCAGGGTAAGTGTCTCCTTTATTATCTCTTTGTTATCATACTCATTGTCATTGTTGCCGCGGTTGTAATAGGCCCGGTACATCTCTCTTCTCAGATCGCGATCCTTACAGTACTGTAAAAAAGGTATCCAGCAGGGTTTCTGTACGTTAAACACCCATCCCTCAAGGTTTTTCTCCTTTGCACGGGCGGCAGCGGCCTCAAGCTGGCTTTCGGGCAGTCCTTCAAGACGCTTCAGGTCGGTAACATGTAGTATATAGGCGTTGCTCTCGTTTAAGTTGTTCTCGGCAAAGTTGACGCGCAGCTCACCCAGACGGTTCTGTATCTCCACAAAACGGGCTTTGACCTCTTCATCCAGCAACGCTCCGCCTTTTACGAAACGGCGGTAGTATTTTTCAAGCACTTTTTGCTGTTCAACGGTCAATCCCGAACTCTCTCTGTTGTCATATAAAGTTTTGACTCTGTTGAAGAGGGTTTCATTCATATAGAGATATGAGCTGCTCTCGGTCTGCATAGGAATGACCTTCTTCTCGGTCTCCTTCATAATGTCATCGGCATCGGACTCCATGAGATTGAAGAAGACATTACCCACACGGGCAAGCAGACGGCCGCTGCCCTCAAGAGCCTCGATGGTGTTTTCGAACGTCGGAGCATCGGGGCAGGCTGCGATACTGTCAATTTCGGCTTTGAACCTACGAAAGCCCTCTTCAAATGCGGGCATATAGTCAGTCGATTCTATTTTATCAAACTCTACAGCGCCAAAAGGCAAATTACTCTCTACAAAGAAGGGATTTACCCTCTTTTCACTGCAAGAAATGGTAAGCATAATAGTCAATGCATACAGCAATAAACGTGATTTATTCATAACATGTCATATTTAACCGCAAAAATAACACCTTTTTTGCAGAATCCGATGTTTATCATTTCCCTCATTTCCATTATCTTTGCAGCGCTATTGAAAAACTAATTCATAATTTAATGAAACTTTTAAAAACAATTGTCGCAGTTATGGCCGTTATTGTAACGGTTTCCTGCACGGGAAGCAAAAAACAGAGTATTATGAAGAGAGAGGAAGCTAAAAAGATTCTGGTCGTGGTAGATCTCCAGAGAGATTTTATTGACGGGACTCTTCCGGCAGCAGACGGAGCTAGTATTATTCCATCTATTGAGGGAATAAAAAATGATTTTGACATGGTCTATTTCACTCTGGACTGGCATCCATGGAACCACTGTTCTTTTAAGGATAACGGTGGTATATGGCCGCAGCATTGCGTGCAGTACACTATAGGAGCAGGTCTGCCCGATGGCATTCTTGACAATCTCGATCCCGCCAATACACGGTTTCTTCCCAAGGGCAGCGACCAGTCTCAAGAGGAATACGGACAGTTTTCAAAAACTATAGCAACCGATCAGGATTTTTTTGTAAAAGGTGATAAAGTGGTGATTTGCGGTATAGCCGCCGAATACTGTGTGCTTGAAACACTCAAAAATCTTGTACGGCTCAGCAATGAAATTGGATTTGAAATATCTGTATTTTTGGACGGAGTGGCACATATCGAAAATAATACTCCGCTTGAAGAATATATGAAACAAAACGATATAAAGGTTTACAAATAACCGCGTTATGAGTAATAACAACACTGTGGTCAGTATGTTGGAGAATGATCTCTACAAGTTTTCCATGTCATACTATTACCAACGGATCACACCCGAGGGTATAGGTACGTTTGCTTTCACTGACCGAAACGGTATGAAATTCACGCCGGAGTTTGTTGAAATACTTAAGGCAGAGTTAAAGAAAATAGGGAGACTTTCACTGACTGACGAGGAGTATAAGTGGTGTCTTGCCAATATTTACTTCATACCCCAGTACTATTTTGAATGGCTAAAGGGATTCAGGTACAATCCGGATATAATCAAAATATTTCTGGACGAAGAGGGGCATCTGCACATCGAAGCCACCGATCTTATTTACAAGGTAACACTTTATGAGATTCCCATATTAAGTACGGTATCGGAAGTATATTTCAGGACATATCAAAATATCGAACCGGACTGGGATTACATTGACCGTCAACTTGAAAAGAAGGTGGCAATTTCCAATGACAACAAACTTAAATTTGCCAATTTCGGTATGCGCCGCCGTTATTCGCACGAGATGGAGGACTATGTTACCGGATATTTGGCACGTAACGCAAAGTACTTCATAGGCTCATCGACCGTCTATTTTGCAATGAAATATCAATCCGTCCGTGAAGATATAAAGCCGATTGGTACAATGGCGCACGAGCTTATGATGGCCACAGCAGCATTTATGGGTCCTAAAGAGGCCAACTATCACGTAATGCGTCGTTGGACTGAAGTTTACGGCGGAGCTATGGGTATAATGCTTACGGACAGCTTCACTACCGATGTGTTCCTGCGCAACTTTTCGCTTGATATGGCCAAGTTGTATGACGGTGTACGTCATGACAGCGGTGACCCGTTCGAGTTTGGCGACAAGATTATAGCCAAATACGAATCATACCATATTGATCCCAAAACAAAATCGATAGTCTTTAGCGATTCACTGGATTTTGACGGTGCGCTCTCCATATCCAAATACTTCAAAGACAGGATTAACGTCTCATTCGGAATAGGCACCAATCTTACGAACGATGTAGGCACTGTTAAGCCGTTAAACATTGTGATGAAACTAAAAACTTTTCAGGTAAATCCCAGACAGCATGTTTACCGCTGCGTAAAGCTGTCGGATGCTCCGGGCAAGGAACTGGGTGATCCCGATGAGGTTCACAGCTATAAAGTAATCCTGGGGCTGGTTTAATTTGTTTTTTTCTGTAAAATATAATACCTTTGCGAAGCACTTTTATAAAAAGGCATGAAAATCAGGGAGATAATTGATGCCCTTGAAAGATTCGCGCCTCTGCCGCTTCAGGATGATTACGATAACTCAGGCCTGCAAGTTGGAACTACAGGGACGGAAGCATCAGGGGCTTTGTTGTGTTTGGATGTGACCCGCCGGGTTGTCGATGAAGCCATCGAATCCGGTTGTAATCTTATTGTGTCACACCACCCGTTACTGTTCCGTCCACTGCAAAAGCTTACCGATGACAGTGTAGGCAGCATAGTGATGGATGCGGTAAAGGCCGATATAACCATATACGCCTGCCACACTAATTTGGATAACGCCGCCCACGGTGTCAACACGAAAATTGCCGATATTCTCGGGCTGACTGAAACAAAACCGCTTGATATGCATCAAGACGGCAATGGCGCCGGACTGATTGGAGTATTGGAACAACCGCTTGACGAAGATAAGCTGTTGGCCCAGATCAAGGAGAAGTTCGATGCTGCCTGTATAAGACACAATGGTAATATAGGTCGTAAAATACGCACAATGGCTATTTGCGGCGGTTCAGGAGCATTTCTAATAGATAAGGCAGTAGAGCAGGGCGCCGATGCCTTTATGACCGGAGAGATAAGCTATCACCGTTTCTTCGGATATAACGGAAAGATAAAATTAATTGAGACCGGACATTTTGAGAGCGAACAGTTTACCGTTGATTTGATAGCCGAAATCTTGAATGATGAATTTCCCGAATTAAGGACAATAAAGACAGGTGTCAAAACAAACCCGATAAACTATTACATAGGATAGACAAAAACAGACATATAATTTAAATTATGGCAAAAGAATCAAAAAAAGACCCCGCTGAGTTTTCAGTGGAAGAGAAGCTCAAGGCATTGTATCAGTTGCAGACCATGCTGAGCGAGATTGACAAGATTAAGACTTTACGCGGCGAATTACCTCTTGAGGTACAGGACCTTGAGGACGAGTTGGCCGGCCTGAACACCCGAATTGAAAAGATCAAAGGTGAGATAACCGACCTGACCAAAAGCATTGCCGATAGTAAAGTGGCAATAGAAAGGTCAAAAAGCCTGATTGCTAAATATACTGAACAGCAAGACAATGTGCGTAATAACCGTGAATTCGATGCATTAAATAAGGAAATTGAATATCAAAATCTTAACGTTGAACTTGCCGAAAAACATATCCGCGATTTTTCAGCTGCAATGAATGCTAAGAATGAGGAATTACAACACAGTCAGGAGCTTATTTCAGAAAAATCAGAGGATTTAAATATAAAAAAGGGCGAACTGCAAGAGATCATCGAAGAGACACGTCAGGAGGAAGAAAAACTCCGTGAACGTTCAAAAAGCATTGAGTTGACGGTTGAACCGCGTCTTCTCCAGTCATTCAAACGGATACGTAACAACACCCGCAACGGCCTGGGTATAGTTTATGTGCAACGCGAATCATGCGGCGGCTGCTTCAATAAAATCCCGCCACAGCGCCAACTTGATGTCAGGATGCGTAAAAAGATTATCGTATGCGAGTACTGTGGCCGTATCATCATTGACCCGGAACTTGCGGGCGTGAAGGAGGAACAAAAGGTTGTAGAAGCTCCCAAAAGACGAACCCGTAAAGCAGCTGCGGCCGATGATTAATTAAAATGATCCGGTTTATGATGTGACCCTCAAAAGTTAAACGGTTTAGATAATTTAAGAGGAGGTCTCAGATTGGAACAAAGCCCGATATTGATATGAACCCCGAAAGTTAGACAAAAAACTTTCGGGGTTTTGTTATGTGTAAAAATCAGAGTTCTTCAGATCAATTGAATATATCTCTATGCTCGGAAGGAGTATAATTATAACTGAGAATAATCGGGGATATCGGTTAGGAAAGAGTAGGTTCCCGCATCGTAATTCATGCGTACACAGTAATGCTTAAGTCCGTTGCTTACCATTAGATAATCAACGCGAAGCACAATGTTGTATCGTGATATCTGATCAAATACCTTTTGTGTGATAGTAACGGCAGGAGATTTGTATTCTACTATTACAGCAGGATTTCCTGCCCTGTTATAGACAACCGAATCGCATCGGCGCTTCATTCCGTTCAAATCAATAGTCTGTTCATTGGCTATATGCGACAAGGGAACTCCTTTATAATTAACAAGATACGAAACAAATGCCTGCCTTACCTGCTCTTCGGGAGTTAATGCTGTCCAGACTTTGCGAATAGGGTCCCATATAGTCCGCTTACCATCCTGTTCGCTAATTTTAGCTTCAAAAAAAGGCAAATTCAATTCAATCATTTATATCTTTGTACAAAAAAAGAAATCTTATAGAATTCTCATAGAATTCTCATAGAATTTAGAATTCAACTATATTTCAAATAACATATACATATTTCATCATTACAATTACAAAGGTAAAGAAAGGAATTAAAATGTCAACATCAGGAACAACAGCATACCGCCAAATTCTCTCAGAACTAAAAAAGGGAATATACAAACCTGTCTATTATCTCATGGGAGAAGAACCCTTTTTCATTGATTCAATATCGGATTACATCAGAGATAATGCGCTGCCTGAAGAGGCTCGTGACTTCAATCAACTGGTCGTGTATGGCAACGAAACCACAATGGGTGAGGTGATCCAGCGCGCAAAGGCATATCCTATGGGCTCAGACAGGCAAGTTATAATAGTTAAAGAGTCCCAGAACATATTTAAGGGTAACGAAGCCGGCTCAGCAACTCCTCAAGAGCTTCTAATCTCCTATCTGCAAAAACCGCAGATGAGTACAGTCTTAGTCTTCTGCCATAAGAACGGAACACTTGATAAACGCAGAAAGGTAGTATCGGAAATTGAGAAAACCGGTGTTCTTTTTGAATCTAAAAAGATCAGAGATGATGCTATAGATGCTTTTGTTGCTGATTTATTGAGAGAAAAAGGTATGTCCATGTCGCCAAAAGGCATTGCTATGATAAGCGAAGCTGTAGGAAATGACCTTTGTCGTCTTAGCGGTGAACTTGACAAACTGGTCACAGCCATGCCTGCGGGGAAAAGTGAGATCACTCCCGAGTTCATAGAAAAGCTGGTAGGTATAAGTAAGGATTACAACATATTTGAATTCAGAGATGCACTGATAAACAAAGATGTGCTAAAGGCGAACCGAATAGCCGCTTACTACGAAAATAATCCTAAAACATACCCGATACAGCTTGTAACAGCCTCTATTTTTCCATACTTCGCCAATTTGATGCTGGCATTCTATGCTGCAGACAAAAGTGACAGGGGTATAGCTAAACAGCTTGGATTAAAGAATACATGGGGTGTGAGAGACTATATAAGAGGCATGAAGAACTTCACTGCAACAGAAACTATGAACATTATAAGTACAATAAGGGAGTATGATGCAAAATCAAAGGGAGTTGATGCCACAGCCAATACCGGTAAAGGTTTGCTTCGTGAACTTGTTTTCAAAATTCTGCATTAATACCGGATTGTTTCTAAAATTTTAAAATTACAGCGATTAGTCGCTTCAAATATCTATTGTAAGGCTGCCATCTGGTGGCCTTAACTTTATTTAACAAAAACATTTGTAAACAATATGTAGCAAATTTCACATTTATACAATATATTCAACGATATTACAAATGTATTAATTGTATTTACAAAACAATTCAATATCTCCAAATCGATGCTTTATTTCAATATGCAAGAACTAATACAATTTTGAATATTAAATGTAACTAACTTATTACCAGATATATTATATATAAAATATAAACCATTTAATTCTACTTTTTGAAGAGGATATACATAATAGAAATATTGTGCGGAAATATGCATAATAAGTATATTAAATAAATTATAACCAGCTCTTTACATTAAATTACTAAACCAAATTTTAATCAAAATCAATAGGTTACAATCATTCGAGATAACATTTATACAATCCAATTGTACACATTTGTAAAAAGTTACATTTGTCTGCACTTTATAAATATTGCACATTTGTATATTTTACATTACGATTTATTTGATTACATTTGTAACTTAATGGAAATCCACATTATTTACGAATGAAAGATAGACTTGAAGAGCTGATGCAAGCAATGAATCTTACACCGACGCAGTTTGCAGAAAAGGTGGGAATACAACGTTCGACACTACAACATATATTAAGTGGTCGAAACAATCCCAGTATGAAGGTTTTTACTCAAATCCATTCCGCTTTTCCTGATGTTGACCTCTACTGGCTGCTTTATGGTACGGGTGAACCCTTTAACCGTAATATTCAACACAACAGTGATTTTCAGAATGATTATCCCCTGTTCTCCAAAAAAGATTTTTTTCAGCCAACAGCCGGGACTGCTCCCGAATATTCAAATTTTGAAAGGGATGACAAAGAGTCTAAAACAAAAAAAACGATAGAAGAGAGAGAGGATGAAAAGAAGATAGAAGCCGTTTCGGTAAACAAGGAAAGTACGATAAAAGAGATCGTAATTTTCTTCGATGACGACACCTACAAAAAATTTTTGCCGGATTTAAAAAAATAATACATTTTTTTTTGTTTTTTGTTTTTTTTGGAGTTATGTTTGCTTTAAGAAACCAAAAACAAATTTGACTATGAAAAAATATATTATTTTCACTGCTATTTCAACCATTTTTCTGGTTGGATGTCGTACCAGTAAGGACGTGGCTATCACCAGTCAGCATGAGTTTATACAGACTGTTCTTGTAAAACAGGTTGAAGCTACTATAGACAATAATATTATTGCCGCAAAATACGAGAATGGTACCACCTTATATTATACGATACTCGATAATTTTGGAAATGTTTCACTGACTTGGGATCGCAGTTCAAACCGTCAATCGTATGATGAGGGTTACAGTACCTATAAAGGAGACATTGACATTCCTTCGTTTGTAATGGTATCCGGTTTAAATGAAGAATTTATATTCAGGGTAGTTGAGATTGACGATTACGCTTTCTACAATTGCACTAATGTTACCTCGATCAATATTCCTCACAGTATTAACCGCATTTTAGCCAATGCTTTAAAAGGGTGCTCAGGATTGGTAAAGATTACCGTAAACGAAAGGAATGCTATGTATAAGGACATTGACGGTGTACTGTTCAGTAAAGACAGCCGGATGCTTGTCAAGTATCCTGCCAAAAAAGAGCTCCCCGGCTACACAATATCCGAAGACGTATCCTTCATCTGTCAAGAGGCTTTCCAGGACAACAGCTTCCTGCGAAGAATAACAGTAGGTAATTTCGTGACAGTTATCAGTGACTACGCATTCAAAAACTGCAGCGAATTAAGGGATGTTACCCTTGGCAGAAATGTCAGAGTTATAGGAAAGCAATCATTCTTCGGCTGTCTGAAACTTGAAACCCTCAATTCACGCAACGTATTCCCGCCACATAACAGCCCTGTTGTGTTTGAAGAATCCACAAAAGAGAATTGCAGGCTTTACGTACCCAGAGGTCAGATGGAGAACTATAAGAGACACCTTGAATGGAGCGAATTCAAAAATGTTGTAGAGTATTAATACAACGTGGAATTTTGACACAACCAGATCCATTTTAAGATTTTACACTAAGACCACCTTTTTGTGCCCTCAAACAGTCGGACGGCTTAACATTAGTATGAGGCGGCCTTAGATTGGAACAAAGCTCGGTATTTTACCGGGCTTTTTTATTACTTTTGTAAACGAAAAGAGTGAGTATAAGAATCACTTATGGATTGACTTAAGAGATTCTAAACTGCCGAATAACGAAATATGAACCGATGAAGAAATTTCAGTTAGACCTTACCGTTGCCGACAATAGGATGGTCAGCCTAAACTCCGCCTTACTCACGCTGCAAAGTGACAAGGGTCTGCCCGACATGGTGGCCGGACAGTTTGCCGAACTTAAAGTCCCTTCGGCAAAAGTGTTGTTAAGAAGACCTTTATCAATACATTCGGTTGACCGTTCCCAAAACAGAATTGAATTTCTTATACAGGCAGTAGGTGAAGGGACTGCCGCCCTTGCCGCAATGAAAAGAGGCGGGAAACTTAATGTGCTGCTGCCCCTTGGCAACGGTTTCAGTTACCGCTCCATACCCGTGGAAAGGCCGCTGCTTATAGGCGGCGGAGTGGGAGTGGCTCCGTTGCTGTTTCTTGGACAAGAACTGGCTTTGAACGATATCAGACCTACATTTTTGCTCGGAGGTCAAACTAAAAGTTCCATACTGCGGAAAGAAGAATTTATGAAATACGGTAATGTCTTTGTTACAACCGAAGACGGATCGGAAGGCGAGAGAGGTTTCGTGACAGACCATACTCTGCTGTTTGACAGCATACTGTATGACAGAGTATATGCCTGCGGCCCATTGGCCATGCTCAAAGCTGTTGCACAATGGGCAAGGGAGCATGAAATAGTCTGCGAAGTGTCGCTTGAGAATCGCATGGCATGTGGAATAGGCGCCTGTTTATGCTGTGTAGAGGATACCGCCGATAAGGGCAATGTGTGTGTATGTACAGAAGGGCCGGTCTTTCAAACAGATAGATTAAAATGGTTTCATTAAATACAAAAATAGGTTCGCTTGAACTCAGGAACCCGGTCATGACGGCATCGGGTACATTCGGGAATGGAACAGAGTATGCCGACTTCATGGATATAAGCCGCCTTGGAGCTATTGTAGTTAAAGCTACCACGCTCAATCCGCGTCAGGGCAATCCTTATCCGAGAATGGCCGAAACGCCGTCGGGCATGCTTAATGCAGTAGGATTACAGAATAAGGGGGTAAACTGGTTTGTCAGTCATATCTATCCTGAAGTAAGAAAGATAGGATGTCCCATTATTGTCAACGTATCGGGTTCGTCCATTGAAGATTATGTTGAAGTTGCAAGCATTGTTAACACTCTTGACGATATCCCGGCCATTGAGCTGAACATTTCCTGTCCTAACGTAAAAGAGGGCGGAATGGCTTTTGGAGTGAATGTTCAAAGTGCCGCCCAAGTAGTAAAGGCCGTACGCAAGGCATACAATAAAATGCTCATTGTCAAACTCTCACCCAACGTGACGGACATAACCCAGATTGCCCGCGCCGTTGAGGATGCCGGTGCCGACAGCGTCTCCCTGATAAACACCTTGCTGGGCATGGCTATTGATGCCGAAAAACGTCGTCCCATGCTTTCGACAGTCACCGGAGGACTGAGCGGTCCGGCCGTGAAACCGGTTGCTCTGAGAATGGTCTGGCAGACGGCCCGTGCAGTGAAAATTCCCGTTATTGGGATTGGAGGTATTTGCAGCGCCGCCGATGCTGTGGAGTTCCTGCTTGCCGGAGCATCGGCAGTACAGATAGGGACGGCCAACTTTATCGACCCCTCAATTTCCGGAAAGATAATAGACGGAATAGCCCAATATCTGGAGAGGCACGGATTCAGTTCGGTTCAGGAGATCATAGGCGCTCTTGAAACTCGGTAAGATCTCAACAAAGCCTATATCCAACATTTGATATGTGACGGCCCCCCTAAAGACCGACTAAAAACCGATAATTTACAAGCGAAAGTTTAAAGCAGATCCGGCCTCAGCCGTTTGGTACGCTCCAAAGACTGCTGGAATTCCCACTCCTCAATCATGGCCTGATTGCCTGAAAGCAGAACTTCAGGTACTTTCCAGCCTTTATAGTCAGCCGGGCGGGTATAGATTGGAGGAGCCAGCAGATTATCCTGAAAACAATCCGACAGGGCCGACTGACCGTCGGTCATGACACCCGGAATAAGCCTCACAATACTATCGGTCATAACGGCTGCTACAAGCTCGCCTCCGGTCAGGACATAATCTCCTATGCTGAATTCACGTGTTATAAGATGTTCGCGGATACGGTAGTCTATTCCTTTGTAGTGGCCGCAAAGAATGATAATATTGTTTAGCAGTGAAAAGCCGTTGGCCGCCTTCTGGTCAAAACGTTCGCCGTCGGGCGAGGTATATATAACCTCATCGTAATCTCTCTGCGATTTGAGTTCGGTTATAAGCCGGTCAATAGGCTCAATCTTCATGACAAGACCGGCAGAACCGCCAAACGGATAATCATCGGTCTTACGATGTTTGTCAACGGTATAATCTCTTATATTATGCAGATGTATTTCGGCAAGTCCGGCTTTTTGGGCACGGGACATTATGGAGTAGTTGAAGAAGCCTTCAATCATCTCAGGAAACACGGTTAGAATGTCTATACGCATAATTATGTGGCATTACCGACTGCAAATTTACAAAATTATGCTTAAATTCGCGGTCTGTCCGGAGGTTCTTTCAGCCGGGTCAAAATTTATGAGAGAAAAGGAGCGTATTCTTGAGTTGCGTGAACAACTGCACAGGCACAATCATCTATACTACGTGCAGAATTCACCCGTCATATCGGACATTGAGTTTGACAGCTTGATGCGCGAGTTGTCGGCTCTTGAGGAGAAATATCCTGAAATGAGAGACCCGAATTCACCGACTGAGCGGGTAGGAAGCGACATCAGTAAGGGATTCAAGCAGGCGGCTCACAGATACCCCATGCTCTCGCTTGACAACACCTACGACGAACAGGAGGTACGCGATTTCTTTCAGCGCGTAAACGAACTTCTGAATGAACCTTTTGAGATATGCTGTGAACTGAAATATGACGGACTCTCCATATCGCTCATATATGAGGATGGAGAGCTGCAACAGGCTGTAACCCGCGGTGACGGGACGCAAGGCGATATTGTGACCGAGAATGTCCGGACAATAAAATCTATTCCGCTGGTACTTCAAAAAAATAGCGGCTACCCGCAGAGTTTTGAAATACGCGGTGAGATCCTAATGCCCTGGAACTCGTTCGATATGCTGAACACCGAACGGGAACGGCAGGAGGAACCGCTCTTTGCGAATCCCCGTAACGCAGCATCAGGTACCCTGAAGCTGCTTAATCCGCAAGAGGTGGCACGGCGTCATCTGGATGCCTATCTATATTATCTGTTGGGTGAAAATTTGACATGCGACGGACACTATGAGAATATGATGGCGGCAGCCGGATGGGGCTTTAAGGTATCGGACCACATGAAGAAATGCTCAACCGTCAATGAGGTGCTCGATTACATCCGATATTGGGATAACGAGCGTAAAAATCTACCCGTAGCCACAGACGGCATTGTGCTAAAAGTCAACTCAATACGCCAACAGCTGAATCTGGGATACAAAGCCAAATCGCCCCGTTGGGCAATCGCATACAAATTTCAGGCTGAAAGGCAGGTCACCCGTCTGAACAGCGTCTCATATCAGGTGGGCAGGACGGGGGCAGTGACTCCGGTGGCCAATCTGGATCCGGTACAGTTGTCAGGCACAACCGTAAAACGGGCCAGTCTGCATAACTCGGACATCATAGAGAGCCTTGACCTTCACATAGGCGATATGGTCTATGTTGAAAAAGGAGGTGAAATTATACCCAAGATCACCGGTGTGGATATGGAATCCCGTTCTATGCTTTTGGGCGATGCCGTCCGTTTTACAACTGTATGCCCCGAATGTGGGACCGCTTTGGTACGGTATGAAGGCGAGGCTGCACACTATTGTCCGAACACAACCAGTTGCCCTCCTCAGATAAAGGGACGTATTGAACATTTTGTCGGCCGTAAGGCCATGAATATAGACGGCCTGGGGACCGAAACCATTGACCTGCTCTATCAGGTCGGACTGATAAAGGATATTGCCGACCTCTATACACTCAAAGCTACAGATATAAGCCGGCTGGAGGGTCTTGGTGAAAAGTCGGCCATAAACATAATCCGCGGAATAGAGAATTCCAGGCAGGTCCCCTTTGAAAGGGTGCTCTTTGCCATAGGCATCAGATTCGTGGGTGAAACAGTGGCTAAGATTCTGGCACGTGCGTTCAAATCAATTGAAGCGCTTGAAAATGCCACATTTGAGGAACTTACCTCGGTAAACGAGATAGGCAAGAAGATAGCTCAAAGCATCATAGATTTCTTTCAAGACGAACGTAACCGCAATCTGGTGGATCGCCTGAAGGAATACGGGCTTCAAATGGAAACTGCCTTTGCCGAAGAAGAGGAGAGCAGCAATTCGCTTGCCGGCAAGACAATAGTTATAAGCGGGGTCTTTAACCGCCATTCACGTGACGAATACAAGTCCATTATTGAGAGATACGGCGGGAAGAACTCCGGCAGCATATCTGCCAGGACATCATTCGTACTGGCGGGCGAGAATATGGGACCTGCCAAACGTGAAAAAGCGCTGGAACTTGGTGTGAGGCTTGTAAGCGAGACTGAATTTTTGGAAATGATTGATGAAAAACAAATAGATAATAACAATGAATTACTCTTACCCTTTTGAAGGATTCGGTGTTGCACTTGTAACGCCATTCAAAATAGACGGTCAGATCGATTTTGAAACTTTGACGCGGATTGTTGATAATCTGATTGCAGGCGGGGTTGACTACTTGTGTCTTCTTGGGACCACAGCCGAAACTCCTACACTGAATACGGAAGAACGTCAACAGATAGTAAAGCATGTAACGAATCAGGTGAACCGCAGGATCCCGATTTTGGTCGGATGCGGCGGAAACTGCACCGCCAATGTGGTAAATGAACTGAAACAATACGACCTGGATGGTGTTGACGGTATCCTAAGCATAGTTCCATATTACAACAAACCGTCGCAGGAGGGTATGTACCGCCACTTCTGTGAGATTGCAAAAGCATCGACCAAACCGCTCGTATTATATAATGTACCCGGACGTACGGGCGTGAACATGAGCGCCGCCACGACCCTGAAATTAGCCCGTGAGTTTCCTCAGATAATAGGAGTTAAGGAGGCTTCAGGCAATATGGAACAGATAAATGAGATCATTGCCGGTGCGCCTGAAAATTTCCGTCTTATCAGCGGCGACGACTACCTTGCAATGGAAGTTATACGCAACGGTGCAGCCGGAGTGATTTCCGTAATAGGCAATGCAATACCAAACACTTTCGGCAAGGTCATACATCTTTCCAAAGAGCGCCGTTTTGACGAAGCAGCAACCGTAAACAGTAAGCTTGAACCATTGTACGGCCTGATGTTCCGTGAGGGAAGTCCCTGCGGGGTCAAAGCTCTGATGTCAAGCCGGGGAATGCTTGAGAACGTATTACGTCTGCCGCTCGTACCGGTAAGCCGTGCTCTCAATGATGAGATAGTTGAAAAATTTAAAAATATAACATAATGAAAATCAATGGCTTACTGACTACAATCGTTCTGCTCTCCTTTTTCTTATTATACGGATGCCGCAATAGAACCGCCCGTATCAAAGACGAAGTAACTGAATCGGTTGTACAGGACACCATTTATCCCGAATTCCGATGGGAGATATGTATTGACAGTCTCGATATTCACAGCGGCATTATAGGCCGTAACGAGGTACTTTCCACAATACTGGGCAGACACGTAGTAGGGGCATCGGTCCTGCATGAAGTTGAAACTGTATCGAAAGACATTTTCAATGTCCGCAGACTTCAGGCCGGGAAAACATATCATGTCTTGACCGACCGGGATTCAGCCATGACAGCCAGATACTTTGTTTATGAAATATCGGCAGTTGATTATGCGGTATATTCACTGACGGACAGCATATTCAGCTATGTGGGACAGGCTAAGACCGATACTCTCTATAAATCGGTCAGCGGAATTATAGAATCCTCGCTCTGGAATGCCATGACGGCCAACGGAGCAGCGCCTGACCTGACGGGGCAACTTGCCGATATCTATTCATGGACGATTGATTTCTTCGGGATACAGCGCGGTGACTCCTTCAACGTATATTATGAAGACATTTATATTGACACAACAAGGGTTGCTACCGGCAACATCCTGGCTGCCAACTTTATAACCGGAGGGTCTGACCATTTCGCATTCAGATACCATTATAACAACGGACGTGGCGAATATTTTGACCAGAACGGAACAAGCCTGCGCAGGGCATTCCTGAAGGCGCCGCTCAACTTTTCAAGAATAAGCTCCAGATTCTCAAATGCACGCCGTCATCCCATAACCAAGATAGTCAGGCCGCACCATGGCGTTGATTACGCCGCGCCGTCAGGTACTCCGGTCTATTCGGTCGGCGACGGAACTGTAATAGCAAGAGGCTGGGACAGCAATGGCGGGGGTAATTACATTAGAATACGACACAATTCCACATACGTTACTCTCTATATGCATCTTAGAGGATTTGCAAGCGGGATCCATCAGGGGACCAAGGTATCGCAAGGCCAGCTTATTGGCTATGTAGGGGCAACGGGAATGGCCACAGGGCCGCATCTGGACTACCGTGTGTATAAGGATGGGACGGCAATCGATCCGCTTAGAATGGACCTGCCGGCCGTTGATCCCATCAAAGAGCAGGACCTTCCGGCATATTGGGATTCCATACGTCCGTTAATGAAGATCCTGACCGGGACAGAGAGTCCGTTGGATTCCTTGCAGGCGGTTGCCCTTTCAGCCGGGTCAGCCGATCCGTTAAATTCCTCCTATCAGTAATACTCTACTGGATACGAAAGGTTACTATCTGTAATATTCAAAGTAAGCCAAAGACTGCTGTTGGCAGGAACTGTCGTACGTCAAAAACTTTGACTATTCGTAATATTCTATTGTGCGCCAAAGGTTTATGTTGCTTATGGACATGGTTGTCCATCGTCCCCGGGTGTCATATTCATAAACTGCGTTGGCAGTGGCCGGATTATCGGTCCCCAAAGTGATGGCTGAAACGTCGCCGTTTGCACCGTATGTGACCTCCATCAGATAACCCTCCTTTTCAAGCAGAATCGATTCGGGGAATATGAATCCGTTCACAATTTGGTAATTGCATGTTTCATACATCAAATCCCCGTCAGTATCAATATAATGGCGTTTAACCTGCCCGAAAAGTCCGTTTGGCTGATAGATTATAGTATCCAGGGCCAGGCTGTCAGACATGACCGGCCGCTTGCCTACATATTCAATTTGATCCACCTCAATGCCTCCGCCGGCTGAAAATTTATCGGTATAAATCTTCATCCACTGTTTTGTTCCGGAATCAACATAGATATATTTTCTGCTCCATATAGCCTTGTTTTCCGATGAATACCGAATCACCCTGGAGAGACCCGGCAGAATGGAAATATGACCCGGATCATCGGCCAAAAGCGAGGCCGAATTACACCAGCGGAATCCAAAATCGTTGTTTACCGGCACATAGAGATCGGCATCGTTCCTATACTCCAGATTATAATATGTCATGACTTCATCGGCAACCTTGACAATAGTTGTGGGACGGCCTTTTGCATCGTATGTATATTTCAGCCCCTCCAAATAGTCCATATAGAGCGACAGGCGTCCCAGAGAATCGAAAGTACAGTACCGGACGGTGTCTCCATCGGCATTGAGGTCTGCTATTGAAGAGATACCCTTGTTGAGAGTGAACTGATCAAACCAGACTGAATCAGGTATTATCCTGTGAATGTCATTGGGGTTTTCGGCATAAGGATCCTCCGGCTCTCCGTCAAAACCCTGATTTTCACATCCCGACAGAAGGGCCGCCACCACCATTAATGAAATTAGATACCTTTTCATGACGACCACAAAGATAACAGAAATTGAAATATGTGGTATCAACGGAGACGGCGATTTGCAGTCTTTAGAACGTCGGCGTCTCCCCACCGGACAATACGTCCATTTGGCGAGATCAATACCACGCATGGCGTAAAGGTCATGAGGTAGTCTATGGTTATCTGTTCATTACCCGATCTGTCATTAACAGCAGTTTTCCAATTTTGGTTCAAAAGAGTTAATAACGGTGCTGTCACAGGATCCGGATTCTCAGTTGAAGAAATACTTGAAAATGTCTGCGAATCCGTAAGTGCGATTACTTCCAGATTTTCCGGATATTTCTCATGAAGGTTGATCAGGTCAGGCGCCGACTGCAGGACATAACCGCATATTCCCCAATTATAAAGCAGGACATACTTGCCGCGCAGCTCATGAAGACTTACTGTGCTGCCATCAGTGCAGGAAAGAGTGAAATCCGTAGCTTTTGCCCCTTTTTTAAGCGATTTCCGAATATTAACAATATTGGAATACCATTGGCCGGCGCCGGACTGCTTAACTTCAGGATTCAACTTTCTCCAATGCCTGTCAATCTTATTACTCTTCATATCATAGAGTCCCACTTCCTTAGCATACATATAGGCAGCAACAGGGCAATCTTTACGGTATAGGATGGAACGGATATATTTCCAACCTTCCGGTGTCCTTTTCTGTATGGCAAGTACACGGTCTATTAACACACTAATGGAATCATCATTGCGATTTTGTGTATAGAAATTCAGGTCATCCATACATTTTTTTATTCTGCTATCCCGTTCTGCTTCAGAGAGGAAATACTCCCGCAAAACCTTATCCTGATAAAATCCGCCCTCAGGAACTACGTCCATATGTTTAAGACTCGGAGCGTTCAGTAACAGATCCTGTCCCGGCTCGACATAGAATGTCAGTCCGTAGTCCGATGTCTTTCCAATGCACTTAAGACGCAGTTCTGCAAATGACGGGATGGTGTCCTCTATCATAACATGTCCATCCTCTTGAGCGACAAATGATGAAGTGGAACGTACAATGCTCTGACGTATCATATCCATGTGCTCAACAACAAATGTGTCACCTGCCATAATCTCCGCAGACTCCACAACCATAGTAAATGTGTTAGTGTCATAAACTCTTGGAACCGTTTTGCTCTGACAATCAGCAAAAAGAAACGACAAAAAAATAATCGCTGGAATTAGAATCTTTTTCATAGTAATTACAAATATAATTTATTCAACAAAATGGTATTTAACTTCTT
>Ga0255344_1002010_pt1 | contig 25670 bp, 30 predicted proteins | sample wastewater_treat_5_FD_192414 | JGI IMG/M metagenome (GOLD analysis project Ga0255344, IMG submission 192414) | Wastewater microbial communities from Lulu Island WWTP, Vancouver, Canada - plant18 | ecosystem: Engineered > WWTP > Wastewater > Unclassified | place: Canada: Vancouver, British... | reverse complement strand
AACACCCCCCTGAAACGGTATATAGTAGGAGGCGATGTTCAGAGCCGATCAACCACATATTTATTAAAACCATCTGCGACACTGACAGCCCAATTTCTATAATTCAATACAAAAATCTGACAGGAGGAGAAGCCAATGCCCAGCAGACCAAAGACACCATGCCGACATCCCGGATGTGCAGCGCTCGTTCCCTGCGGTACGAAGTATTGTGACAAGCATCGTTCTCTCCATCCGGAGGACACACGCTCCGCAGACAGCCGAGGCTACGGCAGGGCATGGAACAAAGCACGCAAGCGTTACCTTGAAACGCATCCTCTATGCGTGGAGTGCATGAAGCGTGGACGCTATGTTAAGGCGACTGATGTGGATCACATCAAACCGCATCGAGGCGACAAGATACTCTTTTGGAATCAAAGCAACTGGCAAAGCCTCTGTCATTCTTGTCACAGCATAAAGACACGAAACGAGGATCACACCCCTGAGTACAAATACTGACCATTTGAACTTGCAGTACGATTGTGACTCAGGGGCATATCTATAGGGGGCTGAGGCAGCCGCCGGGGGCGGGTTCGCTTTTACAGGCGAAAGCAAACAGAAGACCGTCGCCCCCTCTCGTGTGAAAATTCGCAAATTTGAAGGATCCCGGGGCATGGGATCCTGCTAATGGTGGGAGTTTCCGATTTGCAACACCAGCAGAAATGTAGAATTTCCGCACCTTTCCCATTATCACCGTGGAAAACTACACACTGTTAAACAGCATGCGTTTCGTTAATTTTCAGTACGAAAAAAAGGTGGTTTTTCACGCAAAAAACAATAAAAACGGCACTTTTTTAGCACTTAACCGCATTTTTCCTTGCAGTCTTGGCGGAGCCCCTTGTGGATACCGCTAACCGCATAACATCGACAGTTTTGAGGTGATACAGTTGACCGAATCTCAAAAATTACAGGTGCGGGCAATGCGTATGCAGGGCATCGGATACAGAGCTATTGCAAAGGCTCTCGGACTTAAAATCAATCAGGTGCAGCTCTTCTGCAAGGCTCACGGTCTTTCTGGTTCCGCTGACCTTGTGAAACTGAATTACCCCATCTGGTGTGAACAGAATAACCACTGTATCTTCTGCGGCAGAAAACTTCAGCAGCCGACAACTGGCAGACGCAGACGCTTCTGTTCCGGAAGCTGTCGTACAAAATACTGCGTTATGAAGAAATCGGAAGCCCCTGAAAAAGAAATGGAGGACTGACTATGCACATTGCAGCCTTATGCCTGACATACATGATGCTCGTTATCCTGATTCATGCGATCTGGATAACATCAATCATCAAGTCTGATGGCAAATGCCACTATAACGACTGCGGTCACTGTCCGTATGACGGCTGGTGTCCAATACAGGAGGGAGATACACATGGAAACAAGTAACAGCAGAACAGCGGGGGCGGTTATTGCACCGAAGACAAACGATGAGATCAATCACCCTGCCCACTATACCGCCGGCGGCATCGAGGTCATCGACTTCCTCGAAGCGTGGGACTTACCTTTCCACCTTGCGAACGCGATAAAATATATCTGCCGCGCAGGTAGGAAAGATAAGAACAAGACCTCAGAGGACCTTCGCAAGGCAATCTGGTATATCAACCGCTACATTGACTTTCTCCTAAAATCGGGTCAGAAATAGGAAAAAACAAATTCATTAGGAGAAAGAATAGGAGAAAGGCACATGACTCTTACAGAAAACTTCATCCGTGAAGCAATACACCTCGACAGCGGTGCTGAGATCATGTACGGCACTGATGAGGTATATGATACTTACCCATGCCGCATTCCAACTGTGGAATTTCAGCTCATAGCAACGGACGCACTTGTCGAGGTCGCTGACTGTATCCGCCTTGAAAAGGGATACAAGCCCATGCACCCGAGAGACGGCAGGACCGATGATGTAGACACTGACGGTTTCTATGACTTCTACATTGGCATATCAAAACTGCCGAACGAAAGTGTAGATGTACAGCTTGACAGCAGCATCACCTTCATTGTTGTCAATTCCGATTCCGATGATAACGAGGATATGTACGGCATCGAGCTGACAGACTCTGAAGTTGAATATGTGCTGGCTGTACTTGAACAGCAATGCAGGAAGTATGAGAGCAAGACTTGTGCGCAACTACTTGATGAAGCAGAGAGGGAGATGATAAATTGAGAATTATCAAACGGAACGGATGTGAAGTTCCCTATGACTGCGAAAAGATAAGAGCCGCAATTACAGCGGCGAATGCAGAGGTTGATGATAAAATCAGCGATACTGTTATCGGCTTTATTGTCGGGAATGTAGAAAAGCGGTGTGAAGCCCTTGCAAGACCTGTCCATGTCGAAGAAGTCCAGGACATGGTACTCGATGAACTTGACAATGCCGAAGCGTACAAACTTGCACGCCATTACAGCGAATACAGACTGCTGCATGAACAGCAGCGCAGGATGAATACCACGGACGGAAAGATCCTGAGCCTGCTCGAACGCAATAATGAGGAAGCCAAACAGGAAAACGCCAACAAGAACCCGATCATCAACAGCACACTCCGGGACTATATGGCGGGTGAGGTCAGCAGAGACATCTGCCGTCGATTTCTCTTTCCGGAGGATATTATCTCTGCCCATGATGATGGTATCATTCATTTACACGATCTGGACTACATCGCAGAACCGATGCACAACTGCTTTAGTGGAGCCACTCGTTTCATAACCGATAGAGGTATACGACAGTTCAAGGAGTTTCATGATGGTGACTCTGTATATGTTAAAGATTTGAATGGAGATCTCAGACTTGCTACCATTCACACATACGGAAAGAGAAAAATGCAGAAAGTAACTCTTCAAAACTGCCGTATGGAAAGAACAGTAGTATGCACAGCAGACCACAGATGGCTACTAAAGGACGGCACGGTTACAACATCACTAAAAGTTGGCGATGTTCTAATCGGACTTAAAGATTCAACCGGATATACGATAAACAGCTACGAAGAGGCATTTGCTTTCTGTATTGGTTTCATTGTCGGAGACGGCTGCGATCATTCTCAAGAAGGATGGTGCGGACAGACACAGGTGCGCCTATGCGGAAGAAAAAATGTCTACAAATGGATTTTCGACATGGCGGGTTTTTCATCATATCAGATTAGAGAAAACGGTGACCATTTAATGCGACTTCGTGGAAAGCTGAAACAGGATTTTTTGAATGGTAAGGGATGGCGGTTTATGCCTGTTCACCTAAAGGCATTAGCTTTTAAGGGATATTATGCAGCCGATGGTGCGATTAACTCAAATCGTGCATCAACATGCGATGAACGTATAATGGAATTCATTGAGGAAACTTCAGGCATAGCGGGATTCTACATTTCGAGTAGAAGCACAACCGTTCGAGATACACTGTACAAAGATAATCACAAGCTAACCACATACCATTTTGTAAAATATAATCCCGTTAATCAAATGTGGAAAGTAAAATCTATCGAATCCTATAATCATCGTTCCAAAATGCTCTGCTACTGTGTTGAGGAACCAGTAACGCATAGTTTCACATTGGATGGTGGTATTGTGACTGGGAACTGCTGCCTTGTCAATCTGGAAGATATGCTCCAGAACGGTACGGTGGTATCCGGCACGATGATCGAAAAGCCGCACAGCTTTTCCACTGCCTGCAATATCGCAACGCAGATCATTGCGCAGGTGGCATCAAACCAGTATGGCGGGCAGACAATTTCTCTTGCACACCTTGCTCCTTTTGTGGATATCAGCCGACAAAAAATCAGAGCAGAGATATTCGAGGATGTAAACTGCGATTGCGGATGTAAGCTGAGTGACGAAGAACTGGATCATATCGTGGAAAAGCGTGTGCACCGGGAAGTCAAGCGTGGGGTGCAGACCATTCAGTATCAGATAAATACACTGCTCACGACCAATGGACAAACGCCTTTCGTGACGGTATTCATGTATCTCGATGAAGTTCCGGAAGGACAGACCCGCGATGACCTTGCAATGATTATCGAGGAGACTCTGCTCCAACGCATTGAAGGTGTCAAGAACGAGAAAGGCGTGTGGATCACACCGGCTTTTCCGAAGCTGATCTATGTTCTCGATGAGGACAATATTTCTTCGGAATCAAAATATTACTATTTGACAGAACTTGCGGCAAGATGTACAGCAAAAAGAATGGTTCCCGACTATATCTCCGCCAAAGTTATGAAAAAGCTGAAAGGTGATGTGTACGCCTGCATGGGCTGCCGATCATTCCTCACGCCGTCTGATGAACACAAGTATTACGGCAGATTCAATCATGGCGTTACCACGATAAACCTTGTTGATGTCGCTTGCTCTTCCGGCGGTGATGAAGACAAGTTCTGGCAGCTACTCGATGAACGCTGTGAACTGTGTTTTAAGGCTCTGATGTGTCGCCACAACCGTCTGAAAGATACGCCGTCCGATGTTGCTCCGATTTTATGGCAGAACGGTGCGCTTGCCCGACTCGGAAATGGTGAAGTCATTGATGATCTGCTGTATCACAATTACAGTACGATCTCACTCGGCTATGCCGGAATCGCAGAAATGACCTACCGCATGAAAGGCCGCTCCCATACAGAGCCGAAGGGAAAAGAATTTGCACTTGCTGTAATGCGATTTCTGAACGATAAGTGCAAGAGTTGGCGTGAGAAAACCGGCATCAGTTTCTCGCTGTATGGCACGCCAATGGAAAGCGTCACCTACAAATTTGCACAGTGCTTACAGCGGCGATTCGGTATCATTCCTCATGTAACGGACAAAAGCTACATCACCAACAGCTATCATGTTCATGTGACTGAGCCGATCGATGCGTTCAGCAAGCTGAAATTTGAAGCGGAATTTCAGGAATTATCTCCCGGCGGTGCGATAAGCTATGTGGAGGTTCCGAATCTCCAAAACAATATCCCTGCGGTACTGTCGGTCATGGAATTTATCTATGAGAATATAATGTATGCCGAGCTGAACACGAAATCAGATTACTGTCAAGCCTGCGGATTTGACGGCGAAATCGGCATTGTTGAGGAGGACGGCAAGCTGATATGGAAGTGTCCCAACTGCGGAAATCGTGACCAGCGGACAATGAATGTATGTCGGCGAACCTGCGGCTATCTCGGCACGCAATACTGGAATCAGGGCAGAACCGCTGAAATCAAGGATCGGGTGATGCACCTGTGAATTACTGTGGTTTGAAGAAAACGGATATCGCCAACGGTGAGGGTGTGCGTGTATCGTTATTTGTCTCCGGCTGTCGGAATCACTGTGTCGGCTGCCATAACCCCGAAGCGTGGGATTTTTCCTACGGTCAGCCGTTCACGATAGAAACAGAAAATGAGATCATTGAAGCCCTGCGTCCTTCATGGATTCAGGGACTTTCTGTTCTCGGCGGTGAGCCGTGTGAAGAAGAAAATAAAAAAGTATTGATTCCGTTTCTGAAACGAGTCCGTGAGAAATTGTCGGAGAAAGATATCTGGCTGTACAGCGGATACACTTACGAGCTGCTGCAAAGCGATGAAATCTTGCAGTATATAGATGTACTGGTAGACGGTCCGTTTCTCTTGGAGCAGAAAGACATCTCACTTGCTTTTCGGGGAAGCAGGAATCAGCGGATCATTAAATTGAAAAATGGAGGTATGAGATGAAAACAGCAGAACTGCGAATGATTCCTGTCTCGGAGCTGAAGCCTGCGGAATACAATCCAAGAAAAAAGCTGAAGCCCGGCGACAAGGAATACGAAAAAATCAAAAACAGCATCGAGGAATTCGGATTTGCCGATCCGCTTGTTGTCAATGCGGACATGACCATCATAGGAGGACATCAAAGATTATCAGTGGCGATGGCACTCGGCTACACTGATGTGCCCTGTGCGGTGGTCGATGTAGATAAAGTCCGCGAAAAAGCGCTGAATATTGCGCTTAACAAGATCACGGGAGCATGGGATGAAAACATGTTGGCTGAACTGCTTGAAGATATCCAGAACAGTAATTTTGACCTCGGCAAGACCGGATTTGATCCGCCGGAGATCGAACAGCTTTTCAATCAGGTGCATGACAAGCAGGTCAAAGAGGACGGATTTGACGTTGACGAGGAACTGAAAAAGCCGACCTTCTCCAAGCCCGGCGACATATGGTATCTGGGACGGCATCGTGTTATCTGCGGCGACAGCACTGTTGCGGAGACATACACAAAACTGATGAACGGGCAAAAAGCAAATCTCGTCCTGACTGATCCGCCTTACAATGTGGACGTTGAGGAGACTGCCGGTAAGATCATGAACGACAACATGAGCGACGGCGATTTCTATAATTTCCTGCTTGCCGCCTATAAATGTATGCACGAGAGTCTTGCCGATGACGGTAGCATTTATGTGTGGCACGCCGATACCGAGGGGCTGAACTTCCGAAAGGCTTTCAAGGACGCAGGATTCCAGCTTTCCGGCTGCTGTATCTGGAAGAAGAATTCACTGGTTCTCGGCAGGAGTCCGTATCAGTGGATCCATGAACCGTGCCTGTTCGGCTGGAAGCAGAAAGGCAAGCACCAGTGGTATTCCGATCGAAAGCAGACTACTGTCTGGGAATACGACAAGCCCAAGAGCAGCCCGGATCACCCGACTACAAAGCCGATCACACTCATGGCATATCCAATCAAAAACAGCACCATGACAAACGGCGTCGTCCTCGACCCGTTCCTCGGAAGCGGCTCAACGCTGATCGCCTGCTGTGAAACCGACCGCATTTGCCGGGGTATCGAGCTTGATCCTAAATTTGTGGATGTCATTGTTAATCGTTTCCGCAGTTGGCGCGAGGAAAAACAGACTGTAGCTGATGTATATGTCATTCGTGACGGTCAGAAGTTGACCTACGAGGAAGCCCTTGCAGAAATGCCGCAGGACGGTGATGTCAATGAATGAGCAGAAACCTATACTTCATGTAGTCAGCTTTAGTGGAGGTAAGGACTCAACAGCCATGCTTCTTAAAATGCTGGAACTTGGTATGCAGATTGATGTGGTATTATTTTGTGATACCGGTCTGGAATTTTCACAGCTTTATGAGCATATGCACAAAGTCGAGGAAAATACAGGCATAAAGATAACAACTGTTAAGAGCGATTACAGTTATGAATACCTTATGTTCGACAAGTCCATCAAGCGTAAAAAGCCGGAATTGCAAGGCAAGACCGGATTTAGCTGGGCAGGTCCGCTGATGCGGTGGTGTACCAATCTTCTGAAAACAGTACCTCGTGAGAAATATCTCCGTGAGCTGAAAAAGAAGTACGATGTGATCGAATACATCGGCATTGCCGCTGACGAAACGGAGCGTATCACTCACAAATGTAACAGCCGTCCCAACGTCCGCCTGCCGCTTGTAGAATGGGGCATGACCGAAGCAGACTGTCTTGCTTACTGCAAAGAGCACGGCTACGACTGGGGCGGACTGTATGAAAAATTCGGACGTGTATCCTGTTGGTGCTGTCCCCTGCAGCCGTTATCGGAACTGCGGATTCTCTATTATGACTTCCCCGATCTCTGGAAACAGCTCAGAGAATGGGACAATAAAACATGGCGCACTTTCAAGCCCGGATGGTCAGTCCGGCAGCTTGAGGTGCGCTTTGATTTTGAAAAAGAGTGGCAGAACTGCGGAAAACAGCGCGGCACTAAGGAGTTCCGCAAAGAGCTGAAAAAGAGATTGGAGGGTGTTAATGAATGATGTAAAATGTGAATTGTATCACGATAATTTTCAAAATCACCGCCGATACAATTTAGCTCCTGCACAACTCATCATTGCGGATATTCCGTACAACATTGGAACTGATTTCTACGCAAGCCGTCCTGAGTGGTATGTGGACGGCGACAATCAAAACGGCGAAAGTGAAAAAGCACACAAAGCGGCGTTCAATACGGATTACAGCTTTAATATTGCGGAATTCATGCACTTTGCGTCCCGACTGCTCAAAAAAGAGCCGTCCAAAGGCGAAAAGGACGCTCCCTGTATGATAGTTTTCTGTGCATTTCAGCAGATACCCTTGATATTGAATCAAGCTGAAAAATACGGCTTCAAAAAATATCAGTTTTTGGTGTTCACAAAGAAAAGTTCACCGCAGGTGCTAAAGGCAAATATGCGAATCGTTGGAGCAACAGAATATGCCCTTGTTCTCTATCGGAATAAACTGCCGAAGTTCCGAAATACCGACGCGGACGGTAAGCGGCACATGATCCTCGACCACTTCAATTGGGAGCGTGACGGCAAAGAGATCCCGAAAATACATCCAAGCCAGAAACCGATCACTGTGCTGAAACGCCTGATCGAAATATTCACCGATCCGGGTGACGTGGTGATCGATCCCTGCGCCGGTTCAGGCTCTGCACTCAGAGCCGCAAGAGAACTGGGGCGGCATAGCTACGGATTTGAAGTAAGCAAGGAATTTTACACAAAAGCCTGTAAGCAGATGCTTGCAGAGAACAGCGGAGGGAATGAAAATGAATGAAATTGCAATCGTTGTCAGTTATGACAATGAAAAACCGACAGTCAGCGGTCGTGAGCTGCACAAGGCTCTCGAAATAGAAACACCGTACAGAATATGGTTTCCGAGAATGTGCGAATATGGGTTTACAGAAAACATCGACTATACCCCGTACAAATTTGTACACCCCCAGAATCATCAGGAAACAACCGACCACCAACTCACTATCGACATGGCAAAAGAGCTGTGCATGATTCAGCGGACAGAAATCGGCAAGAGATGCCGTGAATATTTTCTGCGCATCGAGCAGCAGTGGAACAGCCCGGAAGCTGTCATGGCGCGAGCCTTGCAGTTTGCGAATCAGCGATTGGAGCTTATCATGGAGCAGAACAGTCAACTGCTTGAAAAGAGTGTTGTGCAGGAAAAACTGATCGAGGAAATGCAGCCGAAAGTAAGCTACTGCGATATTGTGCTGAACTGCAAAGAACTTGTTACTGTAAACTCCATTGCTAAAGACTATGGCAAATCGGCTGTCTGGCTGAACAAGTGGCTGCACGAGCATGGTATTCAGTACAAGCAGGGCGAGGTTTGGCTGCTGTATCAGAAATATGCGGGTAAGGGCTATGTCAAATCCAAAACGACCACATTTATCGGAACTGACGGCGGTCAGCACGCAAAATCGCATACTTACTGGACGCAACGGGGCAGGGTTTTCCTTTACGAGCTGCTGAAGGAAAACGGCATACTGCCGCTGATCGAGCAGAACCATGACGAAGCGTGAATGTGCGGTCATAACCGCTTACACAGATATTTCCATGCTGCAAGGCAGTGATCTTAAATATCTGTACGACTATCTGTCGGGACTTATCGGCAGACCGATCTATTCCCATGAAATCCCCACGGTTTGTATGCAGTTCAAGGAGCAGATCAGGAAAGATTTTATCGATCTGTGCAGGAATGCAGCCGATGAGTGATCTTATAAAAAGTATCGGCTACGACCAAGGCGAGATCCTTCGCAACATTCTAAAACTCCATGTGCCGGAGGGAAAGATCGACTGTGATCCGACTTTCAGCACTGGGGCTTTCTACAACGGAACAGGCATTGCTATTCCGCTGTACCGATTTGATATTTCTCCGCAGCGGAGCGATGTAGTACAAGCAGATGCCCGAAATCTTCCGCTTGCAGACGGCAGTATTTCCTGCATGATGCTCGATCCGCCGTTTTTAGCGACAAAGGGGAAATCACTGAGAAGCGGTAAAGGCAATATCATCAACAGACGTTTCGGTGTATATCCTGATGAGAAGAGTCTGCATCGGTGTTATGAGGAGATGCTTGCGGAAGCGTACAGAGTACTGAAACCGGACGGCATTCTGATCTTCAAGTGTCAGGATAAGGTCAGCAGCGGCAAGCAGTATATGAGTCATGTGTATATCATAAACGAGGCGGTACGGATAGGCTTTTACCCAAAAGACTTGTTTATCTTGCTTGCAAAAAGCCGTCTGGTAGCCGGTTGGCAAAGAAATCAAAAACATAGCCGAAAGTATCATAGTTACTTTCTGGTATTTCAGAAAAATAACAGGCGTATTGAGTACGTCTGAGTTTGGAGGTAAAATGGAACAGAATAAACTGACGCTTGGCAGCCTGTTTGACGGCTCGGGCGGATTTCCACTTGGCGGCATTCTTGCCGGAATAGAGCCGATTTTCGCATCAGAAATTGAACCTTTTCCAATTCTAGTCACGCACAAACGACTGCCGGGCGTAAAGCACTACGGCGATGTATCCAAACTCAGCGGCACAGAGTTGCCACCGGTGGATATCATCACGTTCGGCAGTCCATGTTTTCCAGAGGGTACTCTTGTACTGACTGATGAAGGGTATATGCCAATTGAAGAAGTTACAGTTGGTATGAAGGTTCTCACACATAAGGGGAGATGGAAAACCGTAACTGCTGCCGGTGCAAAATACGGAGAGACTGTTCTACTAAAGGGTAACCACTATGGCTTGGAATGCACAAAAAACCATCCGATTTACAGCAGCGGTGAAAAAAAGTTTTTTCCCCAGCTTGGAAATGGAAAACGAGGAAATTACACACTGTTGACTGATAAAAAAGAGTGGGTAGCGGCAGAGCAGATGAAAGGTAGACTGTGGGCAGTTCCACATCATATCGATAGTCTGCCTATTGCCTCGCCTGTGTATTCAGGCTCATGGCGACAGAAAACCATGCCAGAACTGTCAGACAGCTTGTTCTATTTTGTTGGCAGATGGCTCGGTGACGGATGGGTATGCAACGGTCAGCGATCAGGTCGTCCTGCAGGAGAAACTTACGGTAAAATATATCTGTGTGATTCTCTCGATAAAGAAAACGAACTGATCAGTACAGTTCGTACAGTTACCAAGAGGTATACGGTCTGCCATGAAAAAAGTATAGTCAAGGTATCATTTGTCTCACAGGTTTTTGCTGAATGGCTGACAGATAATTTTGGTGAGTATGCATCAGGCAAAAGAATGCCCGGATGGGCGTTTGGTATGCCGTTCTCCTATAAACAGAGCTTGCTGAAAGGTATCATTGATTCTGACGGAAGTCCCGTTGCCGGAAAAGATAACTGTCACAGAATCTCAACTATCAGCAAAGCTCTTGCAGAAAGTGTCCGCCTTCTTGCAGAAGGTCTGGGATACTCAACAACTGTTTTTGAGAGCGTAGTCGATAAAACAAAGAAAATCGAAGGTAGGATCGTAAATCAGCATGACTACTATACTGTAGCAGTGACGAAAGAAGGCAGGCGGAAACATCTGACAGACAGTTTACACGGCTGGTATCGAGTGCGGAGCGTATATCCGACTCATAAAGCAAAAGTTGTATACAATCTGACTGTGCAAGATGACAACAGCTATATCGCAGATGGTATCGTTGTTCATAACTGTCAGGACCTGTCTATCGCCGGAAAACGTGCAGGAATTCACGGCAATCGGTCAGGATTGTTCTTTCAGGCGATCCGCATCATCAAAGAAATGAGGGATGCAACAAATGGCAGATATCCAAGATACTGCGTCTGGGAGAATGTCCCCGGCGCATTTTCCTCCCACGGAGGAGACGATTTCAAAGCTGTCCTCGAAGCAGTTATCGGAATTAAAGAAGAAGGGATCGAGGTGCCTTCACCCGAAAATCACCGATGGCCAAAGTCGGACGTATATCTGGGAGACGGATGGAGCGTGGCTTACCGAGTTTTCGACGCTCAATACTGGGGTGTCCCCCAGCGAAGGGCAAGAATCTACCTTGTCGCAGATTTTGCTGGCGGAAGTGCCGGAGAAGTATTATTTAAGTCCGAAGGCGTGTCTGGGTATACTCCGCAGGGCTTTCGTTCGTGGCAAGGAACTGCCGGAGGTGCTGAAGAAAGCACTGGAGAGACAGGCGGGCGGTCTGACGTTGGAAGTGGAACCCTCTGCGTAAATTGTCAGGGCACTTCCGGTGTCGGTATCACAGAGGAAAAGGCGCTTGCTCTGGTTGCACAGGATCACGGCAATCATCCGGCGGTGCTTCATGCGGTCGGCATTGACGGCTACAACGCAGCGGTCACCGATGATACCGCAGCAACGCTTGGTGTGAACTGCGGGATGTCTACCGGAAGAAACGGTGTTCTACAGGCGGCGGGATTTTCCACGGAACACAGTGCCAAAGCACGCAGCATCGGCTACGAGGAGGAAGTATCTCCCACGCTACGTGCCGGAGTTGTTCCGGCGGCAATGGAGTTATATGAAAATCATGGGCAGGACAGCCGATTCCGAGGACCTTTGGAAGTCGCACAGCCTGTGACCGCTACCTACGGCATGAGTGGCAATAATCAGCCGCTTGTCGTGGAGAATAACCCCACGGACGGCAGAGCGAAGATCAATCCCGATGGTGTATTTCAGACGCTCTGCGGACGAGCCGGAACAGGCGGAAACAACACGCCGCTTGTGGCGGAACCGGTCACGCTGAAGATACGCTGCGGTAAGCCCGGTGGGGGTAAGGGAGCGCAGGTCACTCTTGACAAATCTTCTACGCTTGCAACCAATAATGACCAGACGGTATTTGTTCCTTTCGTCAAGGGAACAAGACCGCATTCCGCTGATGAGGGACAGACATGGAAAAATAGCGAGGTCGCCAATACGCTGAACACCTTTGATGTAGGTGAAAGCCGCTGCAATGAACTTGTGGTGGATGAGCCGGAAGTCAGGGCTTTCGGTGTATGCAGCAAGCATTCCAATGCGATGATGTCGGACAATCCGCACAGCGGCTTCTATGAAGCAACAACAAGCAGAACGCTTGACCAGAGCGGCGGCAATTCCGTAACATCAAATCAGGGCGGCATCTGCGTGGTAGCACCTGCACCGGAGACCTTCGATGTGCGCTTCACATCTGACGGTACAAAAAACGCAAGAGGTCACTGCTATCCGACCGAGATCTCCCGCTGTCTTGATACAAGCGAAGCAAATCCCGACTCGAATCATGGAGGAATTGCCATTGTAGAAAATGAGCCGGAAGCTTATTCACTGCAAGGTTCAATGATTGGTCGTTCCGATAAAAACGGTCCGCAGGGCAGCGGTGTTAATAAAGAGGTTTGCTTCACCTTAAATTGCGCCGACAAGCACTGCATAGCAGCACCGGCCGCAGACCACTACAGCACAAGCAAAAATTCCCACCATACGGTAGCGGCGCACGAACAGGCAAACACACTCGTTGCTTCTGACTGGAAAGATCCTCCGCTTGTGAATGACCTTCCGAATGACGAGCCGGTGTATATCGTTCGGCGTCTGACTCCGGTGGAGTGCGCAAGATTGCAGGGCTTCCCGGACTGGTGGTGCGATGACCTTGCGATTCCCGATCCGAACGATGCAGATATTGCATTCTGGACGGAGGTTTGGAAAACATGGCGGCAAGTCACCAATCCCAAGGGCAAGCCGAAAACGGAAAAACAGATCCGGAAATGGCTGGCTGATCCATACACGGACAGTGCTGAATACAAGTTGTGGGGCAACGGCGTGGCATTGCCTTGCACCTATTTCGTGCTTTCCGGCATCGCCTGGGCGGCGCAGAGAGATACACAAAAGTGAACGCATTGTGCGCCCCTGTGAAGGAGCGCACATCTTACTTACTGATTTGCCGCATATTTCTGTAACGCATCTTCGACCGTAGCGTTCAGCGTGGTATTATGAGATGCTGCAAGGATCGCAAGCGTGCGATGTAATTCCGGAGAAATACGGACGTTGAAACTTCCTTTATAGCATTTCTGCGGTTCGATACCTTTGTTATGATACAATAGATAGTTGACAGAAAGAATAGAAAAACAACTCCCAATATGATATAATGTTAAGTACCACCAAAACAAAGTATCAAAAAAGGAGTTGTTCCAATGAATAGTATAGCACAAGAAGCACGGTTTCGTCAACGGGTAGTGAAATATTCGATGAAAAAAGGTGTAACTGAGGCGTCAAGACGATATCATATAAGCAGACAGGCAATATATAATTGGAAAAATCGATATGACGGAACGTGGAAAAGCTTAAAAGAAAAAAGTCATCGACCACATCATCACCCGAATGAGCACACACAGGAAGAAAAAGAACTGATAATACGCCGTTATCCGCGTTACAAGGACGATATGATAATGCTGTGGGACAGCATTAGAAAAAGCGGTTATACAAGGTCATACACAAGCATGCTTCGAGTAATAAAGAAATATGTAAAGCCCGAAATAGAAAAGAGAAAACCACGCAAACCCAAGCCATATGAAAGAGCAGCATATCCTGGACAGAAAATACAGATAGATGTAAAATATGTGCCAAGCTATTGCATATCAAGCGGAGAAAAATTCTATCAGTACACAGCGATAGACGAATGTACAAGATTCTGCTTCAGAGAAATGTATGATGAGCACAGCACTTACAGTTCCAAAGATTTTCTGATGAAGCTGATAAAAGCCTTTCCATTCCCGATAAGAGAGATTCAGACTGATAATGGAACGGAATGGACAACGGCATTACTTGTAAAAGATAAAGCAAGCAAAACAATGTTTGAAAAGGCTTTGGAGGATATGGATATTATCTATCACAGAATAAGAGTAGCTACTCCAAGACATAACGGCAAGGTTGAACGTCAGCATAGAACAGATGAAAAAAGATTTTACAGAAAAATGCGTATGTACAGCCTTGAGGACGGCAGAGCACAGCTTGCTAAATACAACAAGAAATCAAATAATATACCCAAGGTATGCCTGCATTTCAGAACGCCGAAAGAGGTTTTGAATGATTACCTTGCGGTAATGTGAGTCGATTGCAAATTTTCATTTTTCCGTCGCCTACGGCTCCTACAAAATGAAAATTTGCAATATATCACTTAACACTATATTTTTTGAGGGTAAGTGTCAACTATCATTGACAACTGAACATATAGCATTTCTGCGGTTCGATACCTTTCTCTTCACATGTTTCGAGGTAATCGTCAACTGCCGCTTCAAAGTCCTCACGAAGAGAACGAATGCTGTCACCCTCATAGGATACAAGACCATTGATGCCGATGACTTTCCCAAAGAGAATATTATCCTCGGCAGAAAATTTAACTGTCCCGTTATATCCCTTGTATTCCATAACGTCAGAATCTGTCATATGAGTCCCTCCTCCTCTAATATTTCGAGAATCTGCTTGATTTGGTATTCAAGTAATTCTTTCCGCGGGTGTGGCTTATGCAGGATGATGGGAATGTCATCCTTCATGAATTTTACTCTTGAACCGCTTGTTTTGCCCTTGTTTGATTTTTCAAATCCCAAAGCGGACAGAAGCGTTTCCATTTCTTCAAAAGTGAAGTCTTTCGGAATGCTTTTGAGCCTTGCGATCAGCTTTTCTTTCTTTCCCAAGGGGATCACCGCCTTCCTTCCCATATATTATACCACAGTCTTCTGAAAAATGCAACTATAATTTAGTTGCAAATAAAAAATATTTTGAAAGTCACGCAGCAAATTGTGAACGAACTGATACTATGTAAGCTGTTCTTACTGGGAATATCGTGTTATGCACAAATCATAGGGTGGTATTCCCCTGTACATTCTCCGTTTTACAGCCTTGATAATATTCCCGAAATGGCGTAATATGTGACTACGAAAACGCCGCAGCCCAATGCACAGGGCGGAGGGACGGTGAAAAACAGGAGGTCACATTATGGAAATCAAGTACAACATTGAAAAGAGCCAGCGAAAGGCACTGGCGCAGAAAATTGCAGAGCTGACCGGAGCCGAAGTCAAGTACATGGGTGTTCCAAGCTGTGGATATCAAATTGATTTTTTCACACTGAGCAAGGATGCAGTTCTCAGCTTCAGCGACCGCAGCGACACCGAAATCGTGGAGAAGGTGCTGGACGGGCTTGCCGAGGCTGGCTACACTGGCGAGACGGTCACACCGCCGGAAGGAACAAAAACCGCAGCCGATACCGAAGAGAATGCCGATGGATCTGATGATGAGCCGGAAGAAACTACAGAAACCGAGCCAATCAATGCGAGCTTCAGTTTTCCGCTGGAACAGCACACGGTGCAGAGCCTCATAAACCTCATCTGCATGATCCACTCACGCGGCGCACTGCTCAGTAAGGCAACCGGCGGGAACTTCTACGCTGACAAGAGTATTGTGGACGAAATTAACAAACATGAATTCCACAGTGTGCATGAACTGATTGCCTTTATCAGGGAATGGAATGAGACCAACACACCGCTGACCGGCATTTTCTTTGATGACAATAAGCTCACCTTTGACGGCTTCGGTGAAGCAGACTCCGCCCATGTGCAGACTTTTATGAAACTCGCTGCCGCCATGAACCGCATGGCAATCACGCAGAAGCGTGTGCAGGCAAAGGATGTGGATGACAGCAACGAGAAATACTCGCTCCGTGTCTGGCTGATCCGTCTTGGGCTGAATGGTTCGGATTTCAAGGAAGATCGCAAGCACCTTATGGCTCCGCTTTCCGGTCACAGTGCCTTCTGCAACGATGCGGAGCGTGAACGCTGGGAGGCAAAGCAGAAGGAAAAGCGTGAAGCAGCCAAAGCAGAGCAGACCGGGGAGGAAGAACACGATGCAGTTTCCGAATGAACGACAGCTCAAAGCTCTGCGGGAGCGTTATCCCGCAGGCACGAAAATCCGATTAAAGCATATGGATGACCCCTACGCTCCTGTTCCGCCCGGAACGGTCGGCGAAGTCCAGTACGTTGATGATGGCGGCAACATCCACATGATCTGGCAAAACGGCAGAACGCTCTCGCTGATTGAGAGTGTGGATGAGTTCGAGGTTATTTCCGATTGCACTGGGGGCATCCGAAAATAAGAGAGCCTATTTCATTGTATCCAAGTATACCATAGCATTGCAAGTTTATCAAGTATGTACATCTACCAGATATGAGCAATGTATTTTCCGAGTAATTCTGTACTTTTAGCCGCTTGCTATATTTTGCTAAAAGAGTTAATATGTGACACAACGAAAGGCGCACAGCACTTCGGAATTACCGAAACGGAGGATACAAAAATGACTGAGAAGACCGCACAGCAGATTGCAAGAATGAAAAAATCCACCATAGGAGTGGAAATCGAAATGAACCACATCACCCGCAAGGCAGCCGCAAAGCTCACCGCCGAGTTCTTTGGAACAGGCAGATACGAGGATACCGCACACCGCAACGGCTACTACACTTGGAGTGCTTGGGATGCACAGGGTCGAGAGTGGAAGTTCCAGAGGGATGTGAGCATTCAGGGACCGGATGACGAACGCTGCGAACTGGTCACACCCATTCTTCACTACGAAGACATCGTGCTTTTGCAGGCACTTGTGCGGAAGCTCAGAAAGGCGGGAGCAGTAAGCCATGCAGGTATTGGGGCTGGTCTTCATGTGCATATTGGCGCACAGGGGCACACACCGCAGACCTTGAGGAACCTCGCAAACATCATGGCATCGCACGAGGATTTGATTCTTGAAGCCCTCAGGGTTGACAGAAGCAGGATCAACCGCTACTGCAGAACAATCAATCCGAATTTTGTCGAGGTTCTCAACAAGAAAAAGCCCACCACGATGGCACAGCTTGCGGACATCTGGTACACGGCAAACGGCGCAAACTACGGCAGAACCCAGCACTACAACGACAGCCGCTATCATGTCACAAATTATCACGCAGTGTTTACAAAGGGTACCATCGAATTCCGCTGCTATGAATTTGAAGCACCGACGGCAGAGCGAAGAAACGGACTTCACGCAGGCAGACTAAAGACATTCATCCAGCTTTCCCTTGCACTCAGCGAAATGGCAAAAACGTTAAAGACCGCAAGCCCCAAACCGCAGCAGCATGACAACCCGAAATTCGCAATGAGAACATGGCTGATCCGCATGGGTATGGTTGGAGAAGAGTTCGCCACCGCAAGGGAGATCCTTACAAAGAACCTCGACGGCGACAACGCATTCCGCTTCGGCAGACCTTAACGGCCTGCCCTGCAGGGGCGGAAACAAGCGGAACGGCAACGGCGGCACACAGCCGCCACGTTCGCACCGTGTGGAGCGGAAGGGGTATCCTCCGAATCAGTATCCCGCCTCAGTCAACCAAGCTGCACAGGGGCAACGCGGTGCGTTTGTGGGCAAGGTATAAAATGAACAATAACTGCCGAAACATCGCCCATTATGATCTGTACATTTCGCCGCTTGCAATCAGCAGTCTAAAGAGTTAATATAGCACTACCGCAGAAAAAAATAACGCAAAGGAGCGCATAGCATGGAAAAGAAAAAATACTACATAGCCTACGGCAGCAACCTGAATGTCCGCCAGATGCGATACCGCTGCCCCGGCGCAAAACTCATCGGAATTTCCGCAATTCCCGATTACGAGCTGCTCTACAAGGGCAGCAAGACGGGAGCATATCTTACCATTGAGCCGAAGAACGGCGGACTTGTTCCAATCGCCGTGTGGGAAGTGACCGCCGATGATGAGAAGCGGCTCGACCTCTACGAGGGCTACCCGACTTTCTACTACAAAAAGGAAGTACGCCTGCCGGTCAAACTGGCAAGCGGCAAGATCCGGAAGGTCACCGCATTTGTCTACATCATGCACGAGAAGCGCAGCATTGCGATTCCGTCTATGGCATATATCCGCACCTGTGAGGAAGGCTACCGCAGCTTCGGATTCGATCTGAAGTACCTCGACAGAGCATACCTGAGAAGCACAAAGGAGAACTGAAAATGAAAGAACGAGTTTTGGAAAAGCGTACATGCCCTAAATGTGGGCGAACCTACACCGAGCGGCCGGCACTTTCCCGCTGCGATAACGATACGCTGATCTGCCCCGACTGCGGCACGAGGGAAGCACTCGAAAGCATGGGCATCAGCATTGAGGAACAGGACAAGATCCTCGGCATCATCCACAAGAAGTACAACGGCGAATAAGGCGGCACAAGGGGTGGTACAGCCCCTTTCCGCTTTCCAGCGGATCACTTGCCCCTCGGATTCCGGGCGCGACACGGCGCGTTTGTAAGCCTCTTATGGGGCATTGGTATATGTACCAGTTGCAACTGCGAAAATCGCCGATTCTTCTACGATTTATTTTGCACATAGGCGTGGACTTATCGGCGGGATCATGGTAATATACAAATGCCGAAAGGCACAGAACAAACCTAAATTTTCAAGGAGGAAACACCATGAACACTACTTACTTTGATGAGATGACCTGCAACTGCGCCACCTACGAGAGAGCCAAAAAGGAGCGTGCCGAGTGCAAGCAGCAGATCATAAAAAATCACGGCTGGGACAGCCCGGAGATGGATGCCTGGTGCGCCGAGGAGAAAGCGGCAGGGCCTTACCCCTACAGCGTCGGCGAGATGAAAGCCTTCTGGGTTTTCAAGAACCGCAGGGAGAATGACAACGATGAGTTCGAGATGACCGATTACTGCTGGGAAAAGGAATATCACGACTTCATCGAAACGCTCCGCAGGCTCGGTGTTACCGAATTCACTCTCACCAATCAGAGTACGGCACTAATGGAAAACATCTACGGATTTATCGCAGAGGTCTGCACGATGGTCGGAACGCACACCATTACCAAGAAGACTCTGCGCTGGGGCGCGGAAGAATACGAAACGGCAAGGGGTATCCTTTTCAGGGTGAACTGAGATAGAGCATCACAAGGGGCGGAGCGTACCGCCCCAGCAACCCTATCAACATAACATTTGAAAACGAGGAGTGCATTGAGATGGAAAAATTATGGCACGAGGGTACAATCGGAGTACCGAAAGAAAACGGTGGCTACACTGTGGTTCACTACTGGGCAAAGGTCTATGACGAACCGAGCCGCTTTGGTATTGAGCAGGGGCGCATCAGTAAACTGATGCTCAAACAGAACGGCGAGATTGTGTACAATTTCGACCGAGGGCTTGATGTTGACGTGCAGACCGAGGAGGCGAATGTAGCCCTTGCGATTCTCCTGCACGAGTACAAATAACAGTTACACGTATTTTTACATAGAACGGAGCTTGCATCTTGCAGGCTCTTTTCTTTATCACAGAATTGTGATTATCACAACTATTTCACTTGAATAGGAGATGATGTCGGATGGCTCAGAGAGGCAGAAAACCAAAGCCCACAGCGATTAAGATACTGGAAGGCAATCCGGGCAAGCGTCCGCTGAATGACGCAGAGCCGAAGCCTGCGAAGAAAGCACCGCCCTGTCCGAAATGGCTGGAACCGGAAGCCAAAAAGGAATGGCGCAGGCTGTCAAAGCAGCTGGAACAGATCGGCGTGCTGACCGAAGTCGATCAGGCGGCATTCGCATCCTATTGTCAGGCATACGCCCGTTGGAAAGAAGCTGAGGAATTCATGACGCAGCATGGCACGATCGTTAAAACGAAATCGGGCTACTGGCAAACGGTTCCACAGGTGTCTATCGCGCAGACCTATCTGAAGATCATGAACAAAATCGCAGAGCAGTTTGGACTGACTCCGGCGGCAAGAAGTCGTATCACTGCCGGTGCGGAAATGAAAGATGCCGCCGATGATATGGAAAAACTGCTCGGAGGTGGATGATGGCAAAAACAGCAAAAGCAAGAGAACGACCGAAAGATTATCCGAAGCTCGCTGATTATCAGCCCACCCGCTTCATGCTTCCCGATTCGCACTACGATGCGGCAAAAGCGGACAGGGCTGTGCGCTTTATCGAAAACCTCTGCCATACAAAAGGCCGCTGGGCGGGCAAACCATTCTGGCTCTTGCCGTGGCAGGAGCGCATTGTGCGGGACATTTTTGGTATTGTCAAGGAAGATAATACACGGCAGTTCCGGACGGCTTATGTCGAGATTCCGAAGAAAAATGAAAAGTCTGAGCTTGCCGCAGCAATCGCTCTCTACCTTTTATACGCCGATAACGAGCCGTCCGCCGAAGTCTATGGCGCAGCCGCCGACAGACAGCAGGCATCCATCGTATTCGATGTCGCCAAACGCATGGTGGAAATGACACCGGCACTTCTGAAACGCTCCAAGATCATGGCGGCAACAAAGCGTCTGGTGAATTACAGTAACGCCGGCTTTTATCAGGTACTTTCGGCGGAAGTCGGCACAAAACACGGATTGAATGTATCGGGACTTGTTTTGGATGAACTTCATGTACAGCCTAATAGAAATCTCGTAGACGTTCTCACAAAGGGCTCCGGTGATGCCTGTACTCAGCCATTGTATTTCATGATAACTACAGCAGGGACAGACAGGAATTCCATCTGCTACGAATATCACACCAAAGCAAAAGACATTCTGGACGGCAGACGAATTGACCCGTCCTTTTATCCGGTCATTTACGGCTTAGATGACGGTGACGACTGGAACGCAGAGGAATCATGGTATAAATCGAATCCGTCACTCGGCTATACGATTACAATAGACCGTGTGCGTGATGCTTACAGAGAAGCCCTTACAAATCCAGCGGAAGAAAATGTATTCCGTCAGCTTCGTCTGGATCAGTGGGTTGGCAGTGCCGTTGCATGGATTCCGGAGCACATCTACGATAAGGGCAATGAACCGATTGACTACGACAGCTTGCGAGGTCGGGAGTGCTATGCCGGACTTGACCTATCCAGCACAAGCGACATTACCGCATTTGTTCTGGTGTTCCCGCCGCTAACAGAGGGCGATAAATACATCGTTGTTCCCCACTTCTGGCTGCCGGAAGAAACGCTTGAACTGAGAGTACGGCGAGACCATGTGCCGTATGATGTATGGCGCAAACAAGGACTATTCCACATCACCGAGGGTAATGTGGTGGACTATAATTTTGTGCGGAAAACGATCAATGAACTGCACACGATGTATAACATCAAGGAAATAGGAGTAGATAGATGGAATGCTACACAGTTGATTACTGATCTTGACGGCGATGGTTTTACCATGGTGCCAATAGGAGCCGGATTCAAGGATATGTCGCCCCCGATGAAGGAGCTTTACAAACTGCTGCTCGAAGGCAAATTTATACACGGAGGCAACCCCGTCCTACGATGGATGGCAGGCAATGTTGTCGCTGAAATTGACGCGGCGGAAAACATCAAACCCAGCAAAAAACGCAGCACAGAAAAAATCGATGGAATTGTGGCATGGATCATGGCGCTTGATCGTTGTATTCGCCATGAAATGCAGGGATCTGTATACGATGAACCCGACCATGAACTTGTTGTGATATAGGGGGTGATGATTATGAAACACCAGATCAGCGACCTATACCAAATGCAGTCACTTTCACTGGAAAGCAAGATCATCATGACGCAGCATCGAATCCGAGGATGGTATGACCACTATGGAGGCGATGTCTATGTTAGCTTTTCGGGCGGAAAGGACAGCACTGTGTTATTGGATATTGCTCGAAATACACCGGGCGTTTATGATGTACCAGCCGTCTTTGCAGATACCGGGCTGGAATTTCCTGAGATCAGAAAGTTTGTGCGCACCTTCGATGATGTGACAATCGTCCACCCGAAGATGAACTTCCGGCAAGTGATCCAGAAATACGGCTATCCGGTGGTTTCCAAAGAAGTGAGCCGCCGTGTGCAGTACGCCCGAAAAGCCATTGCTGAAGGCAGAGAGCAGAATCACGGTGATTATCTGAAACTGTGCGGTCTTGCAGTGGATAAAAACGGCAATAAGAGCCAATACAACTGCGAAAAATGGAAGTTCCTGCTGGATGCGCCTTTCCGGTGTTCTTCCGAGTGCTGCACAATCATGAAGAAAAACCCCATGAAGCAGTATGAAAAGGAAACTGGCAGAATGCCAATAGTGGCGACTATGGCTTGTGAAAGCCGTCTGCGAAAGGAACACTGGCTGATTCACGGCTGCAACGCCTTTGATGCGAAGCGTCCGCGTTCCCAGCCCATGTCCTTTTGGACAGAACAGGATGTCCTCGAATATATCTACACAAGAAAGATCCCCTATGCTCCGGTATATGGGGATATTTTTATCGGCGAGGACGGAAAGTACCACACCACAGGCACACAGCGGACAGGCTGTATGTTCTGTATGTTCGGCTGTCACCTTGAAAAGGAGCCTAACCGCTTTCAGAGACTTGCTGAAACGCACCCGAAAATTTATGATTACTGTATTGGCGGCGGCTCTGAAACGGACGGCATTTGGCAGCCGGATAATCATGGGCTGGGGCTTGGAAAAGTCCTTGACTATATCGGGGTGAGCTACGAAAAACCGCCTGTCACAGAGGGAGGATGATACTATGGGCTTTTTAAACAGATTCAGTTTTAACAAGCCGAGAGATGCACCGCAGATTCCGGATATTCAGGACAATGTACGTGATTCCGGTAATCTGTTTGTATTCGGCATGACACAAAGCGGAGAGCGTGTGGATGAGCGCACAGCGATGCAGATCGTTACCGTTTACGCCTGTGTCCGACTTTTATCCAATACCATCGCAGGACTGCCGCTGCACCTATACAGATACACTGGCAAGGAAGATGACAAAGAACTGGCAACCGATCATCCGCTGTACAAAATACTCTACCGGCAGCCGAATCCGGAAATGAGTTCGTTTTCATTCTGGGAAGCGATGATGTGTCACCTTTTACTCTGGGGCAACGCCTATGCACAGATCGTGCGGGACGGCAAGAACGAGATTTTAGGCTTATATCCACTGCTGCCGGAAAACATGGAAATCGACCGTGATCCGAAATCCGGTGATTTGTTTTACACCTATCATGCCTACACCGATGAAAAGCCCGGCGAGCATGACAAGGATATCATTTTCCGCAGGGATGAGATTCTTCACATTCCGGGATTAGGCTTTAACGGGCTTGTGGGATTTTCTCCCATTGCCATGATGAAAAATGCGCTGGGCACTGTCATGGCTGTGGAACGATACGGCAGTGCCTTCTTTAAAAACGGAGCGCAGCCTGCCGGTGTTCTCGAACATCCGGGGGTTCTCAAGAATCCTGAGAAGATCAGGGAAAACTGGAATCGTGTCTACGGCGGCGCAAGAAACGCTCACCGGATTTGCGTCCTCGAAGAAGGTATGCAATATAAGCCAATATCGCTGCCACCGGAAGATTCGCAGTTTCTTTCCACAAGAGAATTTGACGTGGAGGAAATCTGCCGTATGTTTCAGGTTCCGCCCCATTTGGTGCAGGATTTGAAACGCTCTACGTTTAACAATATCGAACATCAGGGTATCGCGTTTGTGCAGTATTCGCTGATGCCGTGGATCATCCGCATTGAAAAGGGCATTATGAAAGACCTGCTGCTGGAAGAGGAAAAAGACACCTACTTCCCGAAATTCAAACTCGAAGGCCTTATGCGTGGAGATTACCAGAGCAGAATGAATGCCTACGCTATCGGTGTGGGTAACGGTTTTATGTCGCCCAATGATGTGCGCCGCCTTGAAAATATGGATCTCATTCCGGACGAACAGGGCGGCAACGATTACTATCTGAACGGCAGCTACAACAAATTGCAGGATGCAGGTGCGGCGTATGCTGTGAATCAGCCGACAAAATCCAATGACGAACCGGAAGAACAGGATACACCGGAGGAGGGAACTGATGACCAGTTTCTGCGGCAGAAACGCGGGAAGAAACACAAGAATGGGGGTATGTGAAATGCAGAAATTTTGGAACTGGGTACACGATGACAGCGGCGGCAGGGTTCTCCGGCTGGAAGGACCGATTGATTCAGAGTCCTTCTGGGGGGATGAAATTACGCCGCAGTCATTCCGCGATGAACTGTATGCGGAGGAGGGCGACATTGCACTCTGGCTGAATAGTCCAGGCGGGAATGTGCTCGCCGCAGCCGAAATTTACACGATGATACGTGATTATCCGTACAATGTCACGGTGAAAATCGCAAGCATCGCGGCATCGGCGGCAAGTGTGATCGCAATGGCAGGAAATACTGTGGGGATGTCTCCAACGGCCCTCCTGCTTGTACACGATCCGTCCACAATTGCGATGGGAAACACCAAGGATATGGAAAAAGCAATCAGTACGCTGAATGAGATCAAAGAGAGCATTATCAACGCCTACGTCGCAAAAACAGGGCTTTCACGCAGTAAGATTTCAAAACTCATGAGCGATGAGACTTGGATCAATGCAAGAAAAGCCGTGGAATTGGGATTTGCCGATGAGATTCTTTTTGACGAAAAAAACGGAAGAAAAGCCCGATGATGAGCCGGATGAACCCGATAAGCCAAACGAGGAAGGCGATGATGAAAATCCCGATGAAAAGGAAAAAAGCAAGCCGTTCAAGCTGGACACCGATGCCCTTTGGCAGTACAGTACCCGTATCATGGGGCAGACCATTCTGGGAAAAATCAATGCGTCCTGCAAAAATCCGGACGAAAACGACAGTGCCAATAATGCGCAGAAATCTGCCGAGAAAGGGCTGACAGTCAATGTGCCTGTGATAGGTCTTGACGGCAAAACGAAAGACGGCGCAATGCCATACGAGATTCTGAGAAAACAGCTTGCTTGCATGAGATAAGCAACGCTGTTATTTTTATGCACACCGGAAAATTCTGGAATTGTCAAGAAAAGTGCAGTCAGAAAATACCCAAAATCTAAAATAGGCAGATATCAGGCGGCGTGATTAGAAGGCTCTCTGGAAGATCTGAGTGCCACAGGTGGGAGCCCGCCTTCATTAAAG
>Ga0255344_1002005_pt1 | contig 25719 bp, 22 predicted proteins | sample wastewater_treat_5_FD_192414 | JGI IMG/M metagenome (GOLD analysis project Ga0255344, IMG submission 192414) | Wastewater microbial communities from Lulu Island WWTP, Vancouver, Canada - plant18 | ecosystem: Engineered > WWTP > Wastewater > Unclassified | place: Canada: Vancouver, British... | reverse complement strand
AGATTCATGGACTCCAAAGGCAGTAAAAGAAAGGGCAATTATGACACAGAAAAAGACTCATCAAAGTAAGAAAGCAAATGGCGTGACGAAAGCCGCTACGGTAAGATTAGCAAATGGCTTGACAGGAATTGAAGTGACGGCCTTCACTTTTCAACTTGGAAAAGGTGCGGCAGGCAATCTTTTGTCCCGTAAGAAGCACCTTTGATATACTTGAACCTAATATACGCGAAGAAGCGGATTCTATCCTTCATATACCAAGGGAGTCATTTTATGTCTATTGCGCCTCATGGTGGAGAGCTAAAAAATTGTTTTATTGAAGCGGGCGACCTGGAATCCTTTAAACGGCATGCTGCAAGCCTGCAAGTCATCCAGATTGATGCTTATACTGCTTTTGATGTGGATGCTATTGCAAAAGGCATTTTCAGTCCGCTGGAGGGTTTTTTAGGCAAAGAGGATACACTGAGCGTTCTTGAGTCCATGTGCCTGAAAACAGGTCTTCCCTGGACCATTCCGGTTCTTTTTTCAGTTGATACCGCTGTGGCAGATACTCTCGAGTTGGGTCAGGAAGTCGCTCTGAAAGACGATTACAACCAGATAATTGCCGTCATGAATATAGCGGAAAAATTCCAGTTGGACAAAAAATATCTGGCCGAAAAAGTATATAGAACAACCGAAACAGCCCACCCGGGAGTTGCCTATACATTTTCGACAGGTGATGTTTATTTGGCAGGGCAGTTGAAAGTGGCCCATAGCCGCCCGGTAGATCATCAGGAATATAACCTCAGCCCGCTAGAAACCCGGGCTGCATTTAAAGAACGCGGTTGGAAACGTATAGTTGCTTTTCAAACCCGCAACCCCATCCACCGTGCCCATGAATACCTTACAAAATGTGCGCTGGAAATGTGTGACGGACTTCTCATTCATCCTCTGATGGGCACAACCAAAAGCGATGATATTCCCGGAGATATTCGGATGAAATGCTATGAAGTGCTTCTCGACAAATATTATCCCAAAGAACACGTCATGCTTTCTATAATGCCGGTTAATATGCGTTACGCCGGACCGCGTGAAGCCGTTATGCATGCCATTATTCGAAAGAATTACGGATGCACCCATTTTATCGTCGGGCGCGATCATGCGGGTGTCGGCAATTATTACGGCAGTTATGATGCCCATTATATCTTTGATGAAATCGATCCGGCAGCCTTGGGGATTACACCATTATTTTTTGAACATGCTTTCTTTTCAAAACGCACCAACGATATGGCAACCAAAAAGACCTGTCCAGGCAGCAGCGAGGAACATGTGTTTTTAAGTGGTACAAAAGTTCGTGAATTGCTGGCTAATGGAGAAGCACCGCCTGTTGAATTTACACGACCCGAAGTTGCACAAATCCTTATTGAATGGGCAACCGGAAAATAACGCTCAGACCGATGCTCTGTTTGATGCGTGCAATCTCTTTTTAACTATTATTAACAAGTCAAAGAAGGCAACGTAAAATCGCTCCATGAAAGTTGGTATTTATATGCCTTTTGGAGAAAGAGGCAAATCGGCTTCTTCTCTTTTTTACGACGGACTTGAAAAAGAGTATTTCCGTCGTGCTCTTGGCGCTGTTCATGCGCAAAAAGCGTATTCAGATATGGAGTTGCTTTGGTTTGATGAAGGCGGCAACCCTTCGCCCTGCGCATTTGTCAGAACTACAGCTATAGAGCCGGTCAGGTCGTCGCTGTCCCTCTTTAAGTCTTCCTCACGGCTTCTGGAGAAAGTTGTGCAGGACGAAGGGCTGGACGTTTTACTTACTCATATCAGCACTCCCTTATTGCGACTGAGTATTCCCCAGATTCTTTTCACTGCAGACATGCTGTTCCACGGCGAAACCAGATCAGTCAGCAACACCCCGCCACCGCCCCTTAGTTCGAAAATAAAACGTGCCTGCATGTCTGCTCAATCCATCTTATGTCCCAGTGAATATGTCCATCGCAGTTGTTTGTCCAGATTGGAAATGGGGCTAGAAAAAGCAATTGTTGCCAAAGCTGGGGTCGATAAAATCTTTTCTGAGCCAAGCCCTTCGTTGATTGATCCCCCTTACGGACTTTTTATTTTGAATCGCTATACATTTCCCGCTTTGCCAACTTTTTTTAACGCAATCCAAAAAAACACTTCCCTCTTCCCGCAAAATCTTGTTGTGCTGGGGCCTGTGCACCCGGAAGAACCTTCCAACTGGCCTCTGCCCGTGGTTCGTATTGAAAATTGCCCTGATAAAGAAGTGGCCGGTTTAATGCAGAACGCCGAAATGTGCTTTTACCTTGCTCATGGAGATGGAAGCGGAATACCTGTGCTGCAGGCTTTGTCTTCCGGAGCCTTGCTGATTACAACACGTTCCGGAGCAATTAATGAAGTGGCAGGGTCGGTGCCTTTTTATTGTGAAGCGGACAATATTACCTCTCTTTTGAATATTCTCCGACGCGCCAAAAATGAAAAAGCGAGCGACTTGCGAAAGCGCAAACAAACCGCACAAAACCTGATACACGATTGCAGCTGGGAGCGGTGCGGAACCAAAATACTCTCAACACTCAAACGAAGCCAGCTTAATTCCTGAACTGCCTCCTTATAAACCATAGAGATTTTAAATGAAGTTGTCCCCGCCTGCTTTTATAAAAGAAAATCTTTCACTTGCACCACACTGTTTTTATAATATTGGCGGGACCATGCGGTGGGCACTGTTTCCAAGAAGTCTGGAAGAAATTCAGGAGGGGTACCAATGGATTCAGAAAAAAGGAGTGCCTTTCCTTATTCTGGGAGGCGGAACCAACGTTCTTGTTTCAGATAAAGGCTATGACGGAGCAGTCTTATTCACCGGAGGTTTGGATTATAGTACGCCTCTGGGATGCAATCGATTCAAAGTAGGTGCCGGGACAATACTGGCATCTCTTGTCACCCAGGTACTGCTCCCGAACAATTACACAGGCACAGGCGCACTGACAGGAATTCCCGGTTCTGTGGGCGGTGCTCTTTTCATGAATGCCGGAACTGTCAATGGTACTATCTGCCAGTTTACGGAGTCTGTGCAGCTTCTTTCAGCATCGGGGCTTACGCAGTGGCAGATGAGCAGCGACGATTATTGCTACAGAGGTCAGCGCTTTTGCACCACGAATACTGTTATTCTTGAAGGTGTGTTTTCTTTTACCGTTGACGAGAAAGACCAGCTGGCTGTTTATGAGCATTATCTTAAAAGACGAAAAGAAACCCAACCTCAGGGACGCTGCTGCGGAAGTGTTTTTAAAAATCCTGAAGGGGATCACGCCGGGCGCCTCATTGAACTGTGCGGGCTGAAGGGAACGCGGCGGGGTGGGGCGGTAATCAGTGAAAAACACGCCAACTTTATTGTAAATCAGGACAACGCTTCTTTTGATGATGTCTACGGCCTGATCTGTTTGGCAAAGGAAGAGGTGCTGAAGCGTTTCGGGATTGAATTAAAAGAAGAAGTCCGAATTATTCACGGCTGAATTTTTTCAGGATAATTTCAGGCGTATCGGATGACGAAATTCCCAGGGTGTTGCCTTCAATTGCAGGAGAAGCCAAACGACCTACCTGTATATAAAAAGCATTCCTCTCTGCTGCCGTTGAAAATGAAGCCTGAGACCATGCGCTTGAATGACCAAGCTCTGCCATGGACGCGAGAACAGTATGGCCATAGATAAAAAACATGCCCTCTTCAAAATCTTTGAAATAGGGCGCCAACGCCGGAGCGTCTAAAGCATCGACAAGCGCCTGCCCGTGGGCATTCATTTCCGTGCCCACAATGATCGGCAGATGCCGCTTCCGTGCCATGCCGATAAATTCATCCAGTTTGCTTATTTTGAGAGCTCGCACATCAGGGTCTTTTATATTCCAGTTCCTGTCAGGAATAATATTGACTGCGCCCACCCCTGAATCTATCATAATGTCAAGCAGATCGTCCATGCGTTTCTCACCGGAAGAAGTGCCATCAAGAAAAGCAAGCACAGGAATCGCACCATTATCCAAAAAAAACTGATTGACAACTCTCAGTGTCGGAAAATCTTCCCCTTTTGATGCGATATAGCCAACCCCGCCTTGCTTCATCGTTTTAGCACGGATTATTCCCTGAAAGTCCGGTGGAGAGGAGAGGGCCTCTTCAATTTTCTCCTTAGCCAGATCAAGTTTTTCTGACCACCAAGAGATAAGACGGGATGGCTCAGTAAAGTAATTTCGCGCTTTTCGGTCGTAGGCGGCACAAACATGCCGTTCGGTGGCATTTCCTGCCGGAGTCAGTGACAAAACGTCCTGGTCATAATCCAGAGCAATTTCATGCAGAAGTGTATTCACCTTTTGCACGACAACACGTGTCCGGGATTGCGCCTTGTCTTTAAATGAATGCAAAAGCGCCGTTTCTTTAACCTTAGAAGAAGCGAAACCTAATCCGATATGATAAGCAACTCCGGGCTCTCCCGGAGAGTTGATTTCTTCCTCAGAAAATTCAGGAACAAAAACTCTGCTTTCCATGCCGGCCGCCGCTTTAATATCCAGAAAACGGCACGCGCTCAGAAATTCGTCGACTCCATCTAAAACATCGAAGTCAACCTGTGCCATGGCACAAAGTCCTAAAAGGCGCCCTTGCCAGGCGAGGTGTGTAGGGGAAAAACCGTATCCGTTAAAAGAAAAGAATGAATGGCAATGGAGATTGAAATGGCGACCGAAAGCGGGGAGTGAATCAGTTGACAGGGCAGATCTGTACACTTCCAGAAGCGCCGCTTTTCTTTCATCAGCATCAAATGAATCTAACCTTAAATCTGCAGCCATAGGTACACCTTTCCTTATGCCATTGAAGGAAGAGAAGCATTGTGCCTGAATAAGAAAGACCGTAGCCAAAGAAGGCAGCGCTTATTTGCCTTCCTGTGCCAGGCGCTGTTCTTTTATTTTCATCAGGCGGCTGGTTGTGGAACGCTCCATTTCGTCCAGTTTATTTTTAATAAACTTGATGGTCTCCAGCAAACGGGGAATAACAGTATGTTCAAGAGCATTCACACGACGGCGTGTCTTTTCAATTTCCTGGGCAAGACGTCTGACTGTCTCTTCAAGTTCAGCCATAGTCAGTAGTTTTTCCATGAAAACCTTCAGCCCGGATATGGCTTTATCGAGTTCAGCAGAAGTGTGAATCAGAGAATAACCGCCCAGACTTTTTCCAAAACTGAATTCAAGACGGGGGATTACCACACTCATGATACGGGTGGGTATTGAAGTAATATCGAGTTCCTGACGGGTAAGTTCAAGGGCATCTTCAACAATCAGTCGGGAAGAAGTGGCCTCAGCCAAAACAAAAAGTTTCAATACGACAGGCAGCTCTGCATCCACTGCCAGACGGCACTCCTTATACTTCTGAGCGTATTCTCCAAAGTCTTTCATCAGACCATCGAGTTTGTCTTTTAAAAGTTTGTGCCCACGCTGTGCCACGCTCAGGCGATTCCTCAGGCGAAGCATTTCCATGCGTGTCGGATTGACTGCAAGGCGCATACCTATGTTCCCTTACTCTTTAAGCGACAGGCTTCAGCCCTTTTCAGGGTAATATTTTTCAATAAACTCGTCGCGAACGCGTTTTAATTCTGATTTAGGCAGGATAGCCATAAGTTCCCAACCCAGGACCAGACTATCTTCTATACTTCTGTTTTCATCTTCTCCCTGGCGGATAAAACGGTTTTCAAAAGCATCAGCGAATTTCACATAGAGAAGATCTATTTCACTCAAAGCAGACTCGCCAAGCACAACGGCAAGTTCTTTAGCATTTTTGCCCCGCGCATAGGCGGAATACAACTGATTCATCACGTTAGCATGATCTGCACGCGTCTTACCTGCTCCGATACCCTTGTCTTTCAGGCGGGAGAGTGAGGGCAGGACATCTACCGGCGGATAAATGCCTTGGGCATGGAGCGACCTGCTCATGATTATCTGCCCTTCAGTGATATATCCGGTAAGATCCGGGATCGGATGTGTTTTATCGTCTTCAGGCATGGTAAGGACGGGCAGCTGCGTAATGGATCCGTTTTTGCCTTTGATTCGGCCGGCGCGCTCGTAAATTGTGGACAAGTCCGTATAAAGATAGCCGGGATAACCGCGACGACCCGGTACTTCCTTACGCGCTGCAGAAATTTCACGCAATGCCTCGCAATAATTGGTCAGGTCTGTAAGGATGACAAGAACGTGCATCCCTTTTTCAAATGCAAGAAATTCAGCGGTCGTAAGCGCCATTCGGGGAACAGAGATACGTTCGATGGCGGGGTCATCAGCAAGATTCATGAACAGCACGGCACGTTCAAGTGCACCCGTACGCCGAAAGTCGGAAACAAAGAACTCTGATTCTTCAAAAGTGATTCCCATGGCACCGAAAACAACAGCAAATTTGTCGTCGGCTTTCAATACTTTTGCCTGACGCGCCACTTGAGCCGCCATACGGGAATGAGGAAGACCTGAACCTGAAAAGAATGGAAGTTTCTGTCCACGAACCAGAGTATTCAAAAGATCAATGGTCGAGATACCCGTTTGAATAAACTCATTCGGATAGTCACGGGAATAAGGATTCATCGGGTTGCCGTTGATGTTCAGCCATTTTTCAGGAATAATGGGCGGTCCGTCATCAATAGGGCGGCCGAAACCATCAAAAACACGCCCAAGCATATCATCGGAAACACCAAGCTCTGTGCCTTTTCCTAAAAATTTGATGGTCAAATTTTCTGGGGAAAGATCGCTGGTACCCTCGAAGACCTGAACGACCGCTTTGTCGCCATTTACTTCCAGCACACGGCCGCGGCGAAGGGTACCGTCATCCATTTTAATATCGGTAAGCTCGCCGAAAGTAACGCCTTCAACCCCATCTACAAGAACCAGGGGTCCTACTATTTCTTTTGCTGTACGGTATTCTCTAGTTACCACGGTACGACCTCATTCATTGTTGTTTTGATCATTCTTCCGCATCTGCTTAACGGGGCAGGGCAGCTATTTCCCGGGTTAATTTATCCTTAATCGCGTCGAACTGATGAAGAGCATTTTCCTCGATCAGTTTTGCACGCGCAATATCCTCAAGCACCTTCAAACTGAGAAGGCTGTTCAGCAGGGCTCCGGCTTCCAGAGCCGGTCTGGCTTCGTTAAAATATGTCAGGATCAAGTCCAGCATTTTGAACTGTTTTTCCATGGAGGTATAGGTGTCCCGATCGTCGAAGGCATTCTGATGAAGAAAGTCCTCACGGATCATCTTGGCGGCCTGGAGAAGCAACCGGTCTGACTGCGGAAGAGCATCCATACCGACCAGGCGCACCAGTTCGTCCAATTCCGCTTCGCGCTGCAGAATACTCATTGCCTGACTGCGATTTTCCTTCCAGGGCTGCTGCAGCTTCTCATTGGCAAGTGCATCTACTACTTCCTGATAAAGGGAGTAGGAAGTAAGCCAGTTGATAGCAGGGAAGTGCCGGGCAAAGGCAAGTTTATCATCAAGCCCCCAGAAGACTTTTACAACACGAAGCGTTGCCTGCACAACAGGCTCGGAGAAGTCACCGCCTGGAGGCGAAACGGCTCCGATAATGGAGAGCGTGCCGTTTCTTTCATCGGATCCTTTACAAATTACGTTGCCCGCGCGTTCGTAAAAACTGGCAATGCGTGAACTGAGATAAGCAGGATACCCCTCTTCTCCGGGCATCTCTTCCAGACGACCGGACATTTCACGCATCGCTTCCGCCCAGCGGCTTGTCGAGTCCGCCATAAGCGCAACCGAGTAGCCCATATCACGGAAATACTCGGCAATGGTGATCCCGGTAAACACGGAGGCTTCACGGGCAGCAACAGGCATATTGGATGTGTTGGCGATGAGCACAGTCCGTTCCATCAGCGGTTCGCCCGTTTTGGGGTCGATCAAGGCAGGGAACTCCTGAAGAACGTCTGTCATTTCATTGCCGCGCTCACCGCAGCCGACATAGACAACGATCTGGGCATTCGCCCATTTAGCCAACTGATGCTGCACAACAGTTTTGCCGCTGCCAAACGGTCCGGGAACACAGGCTGTGCCGCCCTGAGTCAGCGGGAAAAACATATCCAGAACACGCTGCCCGGTGGTCATCGGCTGGACAGGCGGCATTTTCTTGGCGACAGGCCGGGGCTTACGCACAGGCCAGCGTTGAACCATGCTGATATCAACGGGTCCTTTAGAGGTGTCGATAACGGCGACCACGGTGTCGACATTGCCCGTTACCGGGGCAATTCTGCTTACTTTGCCTTCCACACCATAAGGAACCATAATTTTGTGACTGACAAGCTTGCTCTCGTCAACTTCACCGAGAATGTCGCCATGAGACACTGTATCACCCACTTTGGCAACAGGCACAAAGTCCCACTGAACAGACCGATCCAAAGCAGGGCTTTCGGCTCCACGAACAATATACTCGCCGAAGGAAGCATGCAGTTTGTCAAGAGGACGCTGCACACCGTCGTAAATTGAACGGATAAGGCCGGGACCCAATTCGACACTCAAAGCCTCTTCCGTACGGAAAACAGGCTGCCCGGGGCCGATCCCTTCCGTCTCTTCGTAGACTTGGATGGAGCAGTCTCCGCTGCGGATTTCGATGATTTCACCGAACAGACGACCTTCGCCCACACGCACCATCTCATACATGCGGGCATTTTCCAGACCTCTTGCAACCACAAGCGGACCGGACACTTTGACGACTACACCCTGTACATTGCTCATACTTGATACCCTTGTACTATCTGCTTGTATCTTTCTTTATACTGACTATTCTTTACCAAGCATATCCACACCGATAGAATGCTCAACAAGACGGCGAATCTCTTTGAATCCGGAGTGATTGCTGCCGTGGTGGGTGGGTATGGTGGTCATAATGGCATTACAGTTTTCTCGGAAATTAGCGAGTGCTTCCGGATTTTTCTCCGCAAGATCTTCACTCACCAGAACAACAGCAGCATCATTCGCACGGATCACTTGCCCAAGAGCCTGTATTAAAGTCTCGGAGTCATAGGCATGCACAATCTCAAAGCCTACGCCTTTGAAACCGAGCACTGCCGCTTTATCACCTAAAATGTATGCTTTAGACATAAGTATTCCGTATTCGCTTTTTCAGAAGATTTTCATCAAGGTTGTTCAGTTTTCCGCTTATAACAAGCTTCAGATTGTAAGCGGCAATCCAGAGTCCCCAAAGATAACCCGCGACCCGTTCAGGGCCGGCAGTCTGAAGTTTTACCCGCTGCGCCAGCTCCGTCAGATGATTCGCAAGAAGGGTCTCGAATGTGGACACTTGTTCGTCTTCTTCTGCCTCAAAAGCCGCCTGCCACAAATCACCGGGCCGGCCGGGAATGGATGCCCCCCAGGCTTTCGGATCGGGAATGGTACTGATTTCAGTGATAAGCCCGTCGAGACTGTTTAAAGGCAGGAAATGTGCGGGAAAGACTTTCAACTGCTGTCCCGCTCTGAAAGCGCGCCACATGGCGACCAGAGCCCTGCCGAGAACCCTTAACGTTGCCCACTCTTCAATAAAAGGGGCTTCGGACTGGTGCGCAAGAAAAAGATAATGACGCAAAAAAGCACCATCCAAAGTAACATCCAGCACAAATTGACTGTTTTCTTCCTGGCTGCCGCCTCCCAGGACAGGGGAGAGCGCAGGCCGGATAATTTCAGGGAGGAGGCTTCCATTGCCGGACGCGACTTCCAGCAGTCTGGACTCGGAAAACTGGCTTTTTCCAAATGGAAAGGAACCGCGATTCTGAACAGCCCTTTTCAAGTTCAGATAATCTTCGGACAGGCTGTAGAGATCGCAGATTGCCGGATTGGGGGTGCACTGCCTGAGTGAAAGAATCTGGGAGTGCACATAATTATCGATTACTGTGCTCCAATCTTCCCAGGTCAGCGCTCCGTGGGTCATATGCTCACGCAGTGATGTTTCCTGCAGTCGGTTAAAAACATCCTGGACACGGTCTAAACCTGCCAGGAGATAGAAGGTTTCCTGAGGAATCAGCTGCCCTTCTAAAGCACTGACACGCCCGCAGGCAAATCCCCATTTATTCTGGTTTTTAGTCAAGGCTGCCAAATTGGGTTCCTCTCACTATTTCCCGGAATCATCCGAAAAGAGTGCGGCTGAAATTTCTGGCGCAGACTCATACTGAACATCGCTTAAAAGCGTGCTCAGGCTTTGATCCACTTGAAAACGGTCAGTTACAAAAATGAAACCGCCACGCTCAGGAAGGGACTCTTCATCAAGAAGCCGAACATGATCCTTTTCGTCGCGGTTCTCATTGAACTCGGCCAGCATTTCTTCAAAAACAGCTTTGTCCTCAGGATGAATTTTTAATGCACCGCTTGATTGGCCGACAGATTTTTCAAGAAGTCTTTTAAATACCTTCCTGTATTCTTCCCGGGGCATGGACAGAATTTTCGCTTTTGCCAGGGCAAAAACCTGCTGCAGCAACTCATTTTTCTTTGTTAGAACTGCTTTATTTGAAATTCCCTGCATCTGTATGAGTTTGCGGGAAAACTCTTCTTCGATGCCAAGTTTTATGCTCTGAAATTTCTTGTCCATCTCTGTTTCAGCGTTTTTACGCCAGGCTTCTACTTTTTCTTCCGACGCAACTTGCGCCGATTTAACAATCAGCTCGGCGTTTTTGCGTGCCCGATCAAGGACGGCCTGCGTAATTTCATTGAGTGCCATGGTCTGTCATCCCTGTAATTTACTTAAAAACATAACGGGTCAATTGAAAGCAACAAAATTGGGATTGGTCAGCCAAATAATGGAAAGAATACCGGCAAGAAGAGCAACCACAGCATAGGTTTCCACCATGGCGGGGAAAAGAAGCGCACGCCCGGACTCTTCCTGACGACGGGCAACGAGTGCAATACCGGCAGCAGAAGCTTCTCCCTGCCAGATAGCTGTCACATACTGTGCAAACCCGACACCGAGGCCGACAAAGAACAGGGCAACACCGGTGCTGACAGAAGCGGTCCACTCGCCGGCGATCAAACCTGTGCGCATGAAAATCATGATGCCGGTAATGAAGGCATAAAAGCCCTGAGTGCCGGGAAGTGCAAGCATCACAAGAAGCTGCCCGAACAAATCAGGCTTTTCACTGATAACTCCGGCTGCGGCCTGGGATGCAATGCCAATGCCTTTTCCGGAGCCGCAGCAACCCAGTCCAACGGCAATACCCGCACCTGCGATGGCTAACCCGCGTCCAATTTCAACTGCTAGTGCATGATCCATGGTTACTCTCCAATACTACTGTTGTTTTTACACCGAATACTTTACAAAATGATCAAACGATCCAGAACATTTAAGCCCTTTACTGCTTTTTATAAAGCACTGCCGTTTTGGAATTAAATCCCAGAGGCGTAAAGGTTTTTGATCCGGAAGCGTAAAACCGACCGAAAAACTCCACAAAAATAAGACGCATCGAATGCACAAAAGCGCCCAGTACATTAATAAAGAAATTAAATACGTGAGCAGCAATAAGCACAACTATAAATAATATAAAGCCGACATAAGGTATGGGACGTAAAAGCCCTGCCATCATATTAAATGAAAGCGCAACAATGCCGGTCGTCAGTGCAAGGGCAAGGAGACGGCAGTAGGACATGGTGTCACCGATAAAGGCAGTAATTCCGTAGGAGCCGACAATGCCATAAAGACTCACCAGCCCTGTTAAAAATCGTTGAACAAGCCCTTCGTTCTCTCTGCCCTGTGTAAGAACCAGACCAATGGCACCTCCAAAAAAGAGGAGCATACCCAGATAAAAGAGGGGAGCAGGCACAGGTGCAAACATTTTCCCTATAATAAGAACAAAACCCGGCAGCGCAACAAGCCATAGAAGTCCATCGTATAAAACGGCTTTCTTATCTCCTCGCAACATGGAAGAATACATCTGCAGACCGATACCGTAAAACTGGTTTGCCATCCCTATCGCAAGAGAAATTAACAGCACTGCAATGGGTTTATCCAAGGGACTTATTATCTGTACACTGCTCATAAAGCGATAAAGAAGATTGTTTTCACCCATATACTGGGGCATGTATAAATCGCCAAAAAAACCGCCCAGCACAAAACCGAAAAACATCGTTGACAAGCCCCCGTAAAGAAGGAGCTTCGCAAAATTGTATATGCCGACATAAGGCTTTGTTTTTTTCATGATATAGAGGCTTAGCAGTGAAAGCATGGCACCATAAGCAACATCACTAAAACAAATACCGAAGAAAAGAAGAAAGGTAGGCATGATGAACGGAGACGGGTCAAAGGTCTCGTAGGTAGGTCTGCCGAAAAGATCAACCAGAAGCTGTACCGGGCGAACCAGTTTCGGCAGGGTGATACTGACGGGCACTGCGTCCTCATCTGTCACATCTTCCAGCAGAAGGCTGGCTTCGGAAAAGTCATGGCGCAGCATTTCTTCCAGTCGGGGGCTGTCCGTTGCACGGATGAAGCCTGTGAGCACCTGCACATACTCTCCATGTGCGCTTTGGAGACGACTTAATTTGAGTTTCTTACGGTCTTCCCAGCCGGCCCGAAGCACCAAAAATTCATGGCGGTATTGCGCCATCTCCCGGACTTGACCTGCAACATTTTCCAACTTCTGTTTCTGTACAACCAGGTCTTCTTCCAGTGAGCGGATCTGCTCGGCGACAGTACCGGAAATTTGCGGCAATGCAATCTCCAGGAAGCCATGTGCATTCAGTACTTGTCGTGCGTCCGTTTCAGCGTCCGGCAAGACAGCAACAAGAAGCCAGACAACTTCCGGCGCTTTTCCTGCCTTGTTTTTCGGGTCCGAGTTATCATGAACCGCGCCTTGCGGATCAATTTCTTCCCAGTGCATTCCCGCCGGTTTCTCAGGAGTCTGCTTTAAAGTATTTAAATTTTTCAGGGAAATTGAGCCGAGTATAAGACGGACTTCCTGAAGGCGTGTCAACTGTTCCAGGGCGTATGGAAAATGAGCAAGAGGGGCCAACTCTGCCAGCCGGTTTTCGGTCGCGCCGTGAGCACGCTCTATTTTGCGGTACTCTCCGTCCAGATCGAGCGCATGTTCGTAATGCTTCTGCAGAGGAAATTGCTGGTATAACTGATTTAATTCATCGGGATCCACAAGAAGGGGTACCGGCGCAAGCCCTTGAATAAAACTCTTTTCCTCGGGCGCAAATGTATTTAAAAGCCCTATAATGAGGGATAATTTTTGCAGTTCATCATCACAGTCTGCCGTGGAAACAGAAGGGCGTGATAATGCATCCCGCGCTTCTTCGTAGCGCTCCATCACATCGACCAATTCGATAATACCCTCGGCGTGAAGGGATTTGAGCAACTGCTTGGTCGACGTAAGCGGACAAAGCACTGTGGCTTTTTTCATTATGTCTATGGCCATAATTATATCTCGCGGAATCGTGCTACAATTTTGTCTGCTTGTACAGCCAAAGCGTCTGAAGAAATGCTGTCCAGAGCTGCCAGGGCTTTGCGTTCCGTGCTGTCCTGCGCTGCTGCCAGGGCGTCGTGCTTTTTCTGAACCTCTTCACGGTGAGCCAGAATCTTCTGATCAAGCACAGCACTCATTTCTTTTTTAATGCTTTCGATCTGCTCGTCCGCTTTTTTATCAAGCGACGCCGCTTTCGCCTTAGCCTGCTCAATTAAGGCAGCCGCTTCGCTTTCCATCGCAGTCAGTTTGTCAATTAAAGAGTTCATATGCATTATCCGTGGTTTAAAAACTGCACAGGACCAATTATACCGAACGGTAGGTATTAAAAAAATATACCCAAAATTTGAATTAGCAGGATGTGAATCTGTTGACCGTGGTCCACTACTGCAAAAGAATTCTGCAATACAATTATATAAAAAAAGTACCCGGTAAATGCAAGCGTCATTAGTTGCAATTTAAAAATCTTTTTCTCCAGACTTTTTATTATTATTTGCCTTTCACAAAGAGGGAGTCGTAGACCGCAAAAAAACAATAGAAACGGTGGGTTTGTTCTTACTATAAAAAAAATTATACTATAATCAAAACAACCGCTGGGAGCAATTGAACATGTCTAAAACCGTATTGGCCGTAGGTGCTCATCCGGACGATATAGAATTTATGATGGCAGGAACACTTTTGCAGTTGGCCGCTAAAGGTTGGGAGCCTCACATTTTTGTAGTTGCGTCTGGCAGTTGTGGCAGCACGATAACCGATGCGAAAGAAACAGCTGAAATCCGCTATGCGGAGGCTGCCGAGGCGGCCCAAAAACTCGGCGCTCATTTTCACCCTCCGGTAGTGGATGATCTCGAAATCATTTATTCTCTTCCTTTACTGGGCAAGATAGGTGCCATTATTCGAAAAGTGAACCCTGAAATTATACTGACTCATCCACCCACTGATTATATGGAAGACCATGAAGGCACCTGCAGATTAACCGTTTCCGCAGCCTTCGCACGGGGAATGAAGAACTTCGAAACGGACCCGCCAGTAGATGCAGTAGAAGGAGACACAACCGTCTACCATTGTTTGCCCTATGGTCTGAGAGATTCTTTACATCGACCGGTGCCGGCTGATTTTTTCGTTGATATCGCAAACTGTCTTGATCGTAAAAAAGATGCGCTTGCCTGCCATCGCAGCCAAAAAGTATGGCTCGACCAAAGCCAGGGGATCGACAGTTACTTGAATAATATGGTGGAACTAAGCAAAAAAATGGGGGAAGAAAGCCGCGTTTTCACCTATGCTGAAGGGTGGCTTAAGCATAACCCTCTTGGCTTTTGCAATCAGACAGCCAACCCTCTCGCGCAGGCACTCGGTTCCCTTCTTGTTTCCGCATCTCCTGCGATTTAAATACTTTTTTGGAAGTTTCCTATCAATCGCATGTGCAGTGAAACCATTTCTGCAGGACGTGAATAACTTTCCTTTTCTTTGCGCAGATTGATTGCGCAATACTGATAATTTCAACATATAAAATATATCTTATTGAAAACACACGAGATAGAAACTTCTTTTACAAAAATACTAGGAATTGTGCTCCTGTGTGAGGTGTGGATAAGTTGGGGATAACTTTACAAAAAAAGCGCGCTGCGTATTGCAAACACAGCGCGCAAAAGAATCTGAAGGCTTTATTTAGAACTTCAAAACGGCCATCCAGAAAAGATAGCCGGCATTTTTATCATTCGAACCGCCGCTATACTCAGTACCATAGAAGTGGATAAAAGAGCCTTTCGTCAAAGCATCATCCGTCCACAGATAATTTCCGTAAAGCATGAACCACAGGTCAGGAGAATAGTTGTATCGTGCGAAAGCCACAACTTCCCAGCCCAGGTCCCGGCTGCCTTCGTCCGTCCAGAAGCTCAGTCTGGGCGCAACATACATCTTTTTGCCGAAAACACGCATTGATTTTGGCGGGTTGAAGGGAGAATAGACCCAGTCTTTGGCAACATGGAAATGGAGTCTTAATTTCTCAGTCGGCTGCACTTCTACCCCTGCTGAGGCCTGTATAAAATTGGAGAGCCAGCTGTTGTCATTGACAGTAGGCATATAATTTTTTTCGGTAAAGAGCCTGTTAAAAGCAACGCTAGCCTGTGGGCGGTAGAATGGATTAACCCAATCCCAGAAACTGATATCCCTATTATCATCACCGCTAAAAACAACGCCTTGAAGGAAAAAGCGGGGCTGCCAGGAAACTTCTTTAAACGTATACCCCAACGTTGCATCTACAGCGTAGTTGTCATATTTGGCATTGGTATCACCGAAGGCTCTGCCTACCGGTTTAAACAAAGAACCCAGATGTTCAGCATCTCCCCACTGGTAGGCAAGATCCAGATTATAATCCAAGTTGCCCGTCCCCCCGGAAAGTTTGTAGCCCAGGGTATGCAGGTTCGTCGAGCCATATTGGAGCCCGCGCTTGTTGTTTACCCAGCGTCCCCAACCGGTTCTTTCGGGTCGAGGAATATCCGTATCATCCCGGAGATATAGCCAGTAAAGAGACATGGTGGCTTCAGGAATGCCGTTGTATGTTCCATAAATTCCGTAAAGATTTACTGACTCTTTAAAAACTCTGTCGCTGTCATTTAATTTGGCTGCGAAAGCATCAATGGTAAAATCGCCGGGCGAATAAGTAGCCCGAATGGCATCGAAAGAAATATATTGTGACGGCGTCATCATATTTGAAAGAAGCCATCCGCCGCCAAAAAGAAGATTCTGCGCGCCGATACGCAGCTGCAGGGGCTGGTTGAATAAATTACGCATCTCCACATATGCCTGATTCATCAACGTAAAATCGACATTGTTGGCGCGACTGTCTGCCCCCGTCAGATAGTTGGAACGGAATTCTTCACCCCAGATATGGAAATCGTAAAGTTCAAAAAAAGCAGAAACATCTTCTGTGAAGTCGGCTTTGAAATTCAGAAGCACGGAAGTTTCATAACGCGTCCAGTCTTTGCCTTTGCTGTCCCATTTAAATCTGGACATTGTTCCTGTAGGGCCGATAGGGCGCCACGGCAGAAGAGCGTCCGCAATACGGCGGGGGAGAGGACGTTGCTCCTCCCAGGCATTTATGTAATATCTTCCGCGTATCCGAATTTCACCGCCAACGGATACCTGTTGCAACTCGGCAAATGCAGCAAAAGAAAAAGAAAAAACAAGAGCACAAACGAAAAAATGAAAGAGCATCCGCTTTGCTGGTGTTTGTACTTTTCTGGACGCAACAACATTCGTCCGGCAGTAATCACGCATGAAAACTTCCTCCTTTTTTTGACTTATAAAAACCAGTTGTTTCCTTATGACTCGCAACTCTGGACGTGATACAGAGTTTTAGCATTTTTATGTGTTACTGCCATTATAACATGAAAAAAAAAGGGATGCGAATTTTTATAAGAATAGAATTTAGGCTGAAATCTTAAGGAGAATTCAAAAGAGGGAAAGGAAGCGGGCATGCACATAGCCCGCTATATATCCCAACGTTATAAGAAGGAGACTGTAAAAAAAGAGGACAATCTTTCGCCGAATGTTAGCCGAATGTTTTCTGAACCATGCGTTACGCCGCTGCTTTCTAAGTTTGGATTTTGGCGGATTGACAACAGCGAGAATAATCGTCACATTATCTTTCCCGCCGTTTTCAAGTGCTTTTTCGATGAGGATATCCACTTTTTCTTGAGCCGTACGATCAAGAGTAAGTATCTGCTGGCGTGTCTCATCGTTTACCATATTCAGCAGACCGTCGGTAGAGATAAGAAGCTGATCGCCATTTCTGATCGGCCATTGGTAAGTATCCACTTCAACGGACGGCTGGGTGCCGATGCTTCGGGTAAGCAGATTTTTTCTTTTGTCTTTTTCTGCTTCCTCTTGGGTCATCCGGCCCTGCTGCACCTGCTCATCAATCCAACTGTGATCCACGGTGTGCCGCACAAAAATACCGTCTCTGAAAAGTTCTGCTCTTGAGTCGCCCACATTGGCAACATAAGCAGTATGGGGCCGGAGCAGGGCAGCACATAAGGTCGTGCCCATGGGGCGCTTTCCCTGAATAACATCTTTATTGGTCTGGTGAATGCTTTCATTTGCGCGCTTAATGGCATCTTTGATGGCATCCAGAAAGTGTGCATCTTCACGCTCCGACCCGCGATCTTCGTCCCGGGGCGCCTCCTTTTTCAATGCATCTTTCAACATAGACACAGCAAGTTTCGATGCGATATCGCCGCCAATATGCCCACCCAACCCATCGGCAACAGCTGCAAGGGTTCCTTCACCAAAAAGGCTTACTTCAGCAGTTTTCGGGTCAAAGATCCCGAAGCTGTCTTCATTTTTGGTTTTCTTCAAACCTATATGCGTAGCGCAACCGATATCTAACAGCATGACGCATTCACTCTTCAGGTTTTGCCCTCTGCACCGGACCTTGTTTTATTCATCAGGAAACATGTCAGGACGGAGCCCGATATTGACAATGCTGCATGCCTGAACCGGTTGAAGCCCCAGCGCTTTTGCCTGTGCAATCAATGCTTCACTTTCTGACCCGGGATTCAGGTAGAACTCGCAGGGCATTTTGCGCACCACTTCCTCAAGAAGCCCAATGCCCAGTGAGGGGGGAAGGTACATGGAAACACGGTCTATTTTTTCCTGAATCTCATCAAGGCTCTTAAAAACATCAAGACCTTCAATAGTGCCACCGGACTTATTGACCGGAAACACTTTCCAGCCACCTTTTACAAAAGCGCGTACAGCTTTGTTTCCATACTTCTTCCGATCGGACGACGCTCCTACAATAGCTATACTTTTCATCGTGTTCTCCTAATGCGTACAGACCCCTTAGCAACAGGCAAGCCGTTTATCGGACTATGTTGAAGGAGCGGGATACCCGCGTTCTATGAATATCCCGCATCAAGACCTTTCCAATAATCAGCCATTGGTGCGCTGAAATTCAAGCATAAAATCAACAAGCGCCTGAACGCCTTCCGCAGGCATCGCATTATAGATGGAAGCACGGCACCCGCCTACTGAACGGTGCCCTTTTAAGCCATCCAAACCGGCAGCTGTCGCTTCGGCAAGAAATTTCTTTTCCAGTTCTTCGGAGCCCAGTCTAAAAGCGACATTCATAATCGAGCGGTTTTCAGGAACAGCGTGCCCTTTATAGTAACCCTGACTTTTGTCGATGGTATCATAAAGCAATGCAGCTTTTTCTTGATTCAAAGCAAACATTTTATCCAGACCGCCAACGGTTTGAAGAAGCCACCGGCTCACAAGGCCAATCATGTAGATAGTAAAAGTTGAAGGCGTGTTATAAAGTGAGTCGTTGTCAGCAAGAACTTTATAATCCAACAGGGGCGGAAGGTTTTCCGGGACACGATCCAACAAACCTTTTCGAAGTATCACAACCGCTGTGCCGGAAGGCCCGATATTTTTCTGGGCGCCTGCGTAGAGCAGCGCGTATTTACTGATATCGGTGGGCCTGCACAAAAAGTCAGAAGAGGCATCGCAGAAAAGGTCTTTTCCTTTAACATCCGGTTCCTGTAAAAACTGAATTCCCTGGATTGTTTCATTGGACGTAAAATGAACATACGCCGCATTGGGATCCAGATCTAATTCAGAATCCTTGGGCAGGCGCACAAAATTTTCTGCTTTACCGCTCCACGCCTTGCGGACAGTGCCGAAACGGCTCGCCGATTCAATGGCCTTGGATGCCCAGGAGCCGACATGCAGATAGTCAGCTGTTTTTCCATTCAAAAAATTCATGGCCAGCATGCTGAATTGCATGGTGGCACCGCCCGGTGTGAAAAGAATACAGTAATCATCGGACATGCCCAGCAGTTCTTTAATATTATTTTTTGCCTCTTCCAGAACTTTCAGAAAGACTTTGGAACGGTGGCTGATCTCCATGATGGAAGCACCGGCTCCGGGATATGACAAGAATTCTTCTTTCGCTTGTTCCAAAACGGGAAGAGGAAGTGTGGCGGGACCCGCAGAAAAATTATAGTTGCGCGTCGACATAAAAACTCCTTTTGAAGCAGTTGCGTTGCCTAAAAAAGCGGTGAAAGAAGGAAACCGGAACAGAGTTGTGAAGTTCCATCCGGAGGGAAAAGGGAGCGTTTGCATGCAAACGCTGGGGCATATTATACGGTTTTATGAATGTAAACACCAATAAACTAAGTACCGATGCCCTCACGATGACTCCTTCTCTCTTTTTCTGCTACAATATGCCTTCCAGCGGAGAGGTGGCCGAGTGGTTGAAGGCGGCGGCCTCGAAAGCCGTTGTACGGTTTACCGTACCGTGGGTTCGAATCCCACCCTCTCCGCCATTCAGGAAACTGGGGGGAATTGGCGAGAATTCGCCAGCCGATTTTCCCTTTAAATTGGAATTTTTTATCTTTCAAAATGAAGTTCGAGCCGATATTTTTTAGGAAGGCTCGGATTTCTTGATTGTCGCCTTGCGACAAAAGAATTTTGGCTTGGCTACTGGCTAAAATCATTTCTTTCATCGGTTCGAGCCAATTATTTCCTTTTTGTTCAAAATCTTTAATTTTCTGTTGAATGTCCAGCTTCTTGTTGAGAAGTTTTTGTTTTTTAAGTTGATACTCTTCTGGTTCAATGCCTTTTCCGCCAATAAACAGATCAAGCAAATTTTCGGCTTTGGATTCAATCTCTGTTTTCAGGGTTTGTAGATTTTGAACAAAAACTTTCGTTTGTTCTCTTGCTTGCTCTCTTTCTTTGTCTATTTCAGCAAGCATATTGTTTGCCCAATCGTCAGGCAAAGAAACTTTTTGAATAATACCTTTCATCTGTTCAACAAGGTTTTCTTCCCGCAGATATTTCTCATTACAGGGTTGCTTTTTCTTAGTGCAACGATAATAGTGATGTCCTTTTTGTTTTTCGGCGGTTATCAGACACCCGCAAGACCCGCATCTCATCAAACCAGAAAAAGCAAATTCGTGTTTTCTTTTGCGTTTCTTTTTTCCTCGATTGCTCATTACTTGTTGAACAGAATCAAAAAGTTTCTTGGAAATAATTGGCTCGTGCGTTCCGTCATAAATTTCACCGTTAAAAGAAAATACTCCGTAATAAATCGGATTTTGCAAAAGTCGCTGGACACAGGAAACCGAAAGAACATTGCCTTTGTAGCTTCTTAGCCCCGCTTGATCCAAAATTTTCGCAAGGGCCTTAAGTGTATATTCGCCTGTTGCGTAAAGTTCAAATGCTCTTCTGACAAATGGTGCTTTTTCGCTATCAATATCAATCGCTCTTGTTTTGGGATTATTGGAATAGCCAAGCGGGGCAAAGTTAGGCCAAATACCTTTTCGCAATTTTGCCCGATGTCCTCGTTTGATATTTTCGCTTAGATTGTCGATGTAATACTTGCTTTGGCCAAAGGCAATGTTCAGCATGAATTTTCCTTGAGGCGTGCTGTCAAACCAGAATGTTGGAAATTTCAAATCTTTAATCTTTCCTGTGTCCAGCAGATAAATGATTTTACCTCCGTCAATGGAATTTCTTGCCAATCTGTCCGGATGCCAAGCCAAAATTCCTTGGGCTTCGCCCTTTTCAATTCGAGCAAGCATTTCGCCGAAAATAGTTCGGCCAGGTTCTTTGGCAGTTTTTGCCTCGCAAAGCGAGGCGACGATTTCAAGTTTTTCTTTGGCGGCAAATTCTTTTAGCTCAGCAAGCTGAGCTTCAATACTTAAAACCTGTCTTTCTTCGCTGTCCGTTGATTTTCGAGTGTAGATAAAGTATTTCATAGTTTCTCCTTAAAAATTAAAAATGGAAATTCAGGGAGCCCGCTTTTGGCCGGCCCCGCAGTAGCGGGGCAAAGATAAAAAATTCCAATTTAAAGGGAAAATCGGCTGGCGAATTCTCGCCAATTCCCCCCAGTTTCCTGAATGGCGGTGTGCGTTCGAAAAAATTCGAACAGATTTCGCCCAAAATTTGTAGGGCGGGCGGAATTCCCCCCAGACCCCCCTTCCGCCCGCCGCACCTGTCCGCCTCTGGCGGAGAAGCGACCCTTTCGGATTGAAAAACTGCCAAAGAACCTGAAAAAATATCGGCTCGAACTTCATTTTGGGCCAAAAGTGAGCTTCCCTCATTTTTAATAATCAAGTTGAAAAATTGATTGTTTTCATTATATTTGTTAGTATAATACTGATGATATACATACGCCATCATATTAATACTATCATTTTATGGAAGAAAAGCAAATGAATAAAAAAGAAAAATCCATCGGCGAAAAAATCAAAGCATGGAGAAAAAAGAGAGAGATTACTCAAGACGCTTTAGCTAAAAAGGCGGACATTCCCTATACAACTTTGGCTAAAATTGAGAGTGATGTTATTCAAAATCCATCTTTACAAACGATAACAAAAATCGCCGACGGCCTCGGTATTTCTTTAGATGATTTAGTGAAATAATACTATGAAAAACATTTTAAACATTATCAAAGATTCAAATTATAGCTTTTCTTTGTTTGATCAAAAGCTGGTTGATGAACTGGAAAACAAGATCACTTTTAAAGACGGCAAGCCGTATGTTGTTTGTGCTATTCGCGATAAAGAAATTATTTTGAAACCGGAAGAAGTTGTCCGTCAGCTTTACGCAATGAAACTGCTTGAAGAATATGGATATCCGAAACAAAGAATCAAGTTTGAACACGCAATCCATTTTGGTCGTGAGGTAAAATCCGCCGACATTGTGGTTTTTGACAAAGACCGCCCGACCGTTGAATACATCATCGTAGAAATCAAAAAGCCAAAACTCCAAGACGGGAAAAATCAGCTTCGTTCCTACACCAACGCCACCGGCGCGCCGATTGCCGTTTGGACCAACGGCGGACAAATCTCGCACTACAACCGCAAAGACCCAAACTATTTTGAAGACATTACCGACATTCCCAAAGCCGACCAAACGCTTGAAGATATTTTAAAAGAAAGATTTACCCTCAAGGACTTAATCATCAAGGATAAAATCCCTAACGAGGGCAAATCGCTCAAAACAATTATTCAGGAAATGGAAGACGAAGTTTTGGCCAATGCCGGAGTCGATGTTTTTGAAGAAGTTTTTAAACTGATTTTTACTAAACTTTATGATGAACTGCAGAGCAAGAAAGATAAAATGCGTCTGGAAATTTATCTTGAGGACAAATTAAGCCAAGAAGATCGCGGAGATTATGACAAGGTAAAAGAAATTTTGGGAAAAATTGATGATTCAAACTTCAGGGTGTTGGAATTCAGAAATACCGGACAATCGGAGTCAGAACTTAAAAAGAAAATCCAAAAACTTTTTGACGAAGCCAAAGCCAAATGGCCGGGAGTGTTTGACGAAGCAAGCCAAATTCAGCTTTCACCTTCTCATCTTTCCGTCAGCGTTTCCAGTTTGCAAGATATAAAACTTTTCAACTCCAATCTGCAAATCATAGACGAAGCCTTTGAATACTTAGTTAATAAGTCGTCAAAGGGCGAAAAAGGGCAATACTTCACTCCTCGCCATGTGATTGATATGTGCGTCAAAATGCTCAATCCAAAAGCTGGCGAATACATGGTAGATACTGCGGCCGGTTCTTGCGGGTTTACCGTGCACACTATTTTTCAAATCACCGGACACTTATTTCAAAACACAGACATTTCCGAAGAAGAAAAAGAAAATGTCTTAAAAGTTTTTGGCATTGATTTTGATGAAAAAGTCGTGCGCGTGGCTCGCACCTTAAACTTGATTGCCGGAGATGGAAACACCAATGTTTTGCACTTAAACAACTTGGATTATGAACGCTGGAATGAATCGATCCAAAATCGCGACTGGCTGGAAGTGTACGGGGCAGGATTGAAACGACTAGAAGCCCTACGAAAAGACCCAAACTCTTACAAAGAATTTAATTTTGATATTTTAATGGCCAATCCTCCATTTGCCGGAGATATCAAAGAATCTCGTATCATCCATAAATACGATCTTGGCTACAACGAAAAAAACAAACCTAAATCAAAAGTCGGCAGAGATATTTTGTTTATTGAAAGAAACCTAAATTTTTTAAAGCCGGGCGGAAGAATGGCGATTGTTCTACCGCAAGGCCGTTTTAACAATACCTCAGACAAAACTATTCGTGAATACATCGCCGAAAAAGCGAGAATCCTGGCTGTTGTCGGGCTTCATGTCAACACTTTCAAGCCGCATACCGGAACAAAAACTAGCGTGCTTTTTGTGCAAAAGTGGAATGATGACCCACAAGCTGGCCCGCTTTGTCCCAAAGTGGAAGACTACCCAATTTTCTTTGCTGTATCTGAAAAGTCCGGCAAGGACAATTCCGGCGAGTATGTTTTTGTGAAAAATGGCAATGGCCAGCCAAAGCTAGACAAAAACGGTCACCTGATCATCAATCACGATCTACATAACCACGGCGGCGAATTACCCGATGGCGTGGCGGAAAAGTTTATTGAGTGGGCAATGTCAGAGAATTTATCTTTTTGGAAATAAATTATGCAATATTCAGTGGTAAAAAGTTCAAAAATAGATTTAGGTGACAGAATTGACGCAGAATATTTCGAGCCGTCATATCTTGAAAATGAATCTAAATTGAGAAGGGTTAACGCCGAGCCTTTATTTAAGTATGTCAAACTTGCTTCAAGCGCATTTTATCCTTCTGCAACCGGATATTACAAAGTTGGTGAAATACCCTTTATTAGATGTGTTGATTGTATAGATTATCCGGCGATTACAGAATTGCAAAAAGATAAATTTGAAAGATTGCCTCATGACTTCATCAACGAAAACAAGACAATAAAGAAAATAAAAGAGGGTGATATTGTCATCACAAAGGTCGGCTCGCCCTGTTTTGCCTCTATCGTTTACGGGCTTGATGAAGTAGCTTTATCAAGAACAGTTTTAGGTGCATATAAAATTAAAGGGATTGATCCTTTTTACTTAATCGTCTTTTTGAGGTCAAAATATGGATTTGAACAGCTTATTAGAGAAAGAGAATTAACAATACAGTACCAATTAACCCTTGAAAGAGTCGGTAGAATTTTGACCTATGTGCCATCGGAAAATTTTCAAAAGATAATTCGTCAATTATTTATTAAGAGTCAAAATTTATACATCAACGAAGTTGAGCAATACCAAAAAGCTGAGCAATTACTCCTTTCTGAACTTGGGCTTGTGGACTGGAAACCAAAGCACACACTGGCTTTTGTTAAAAACTTTTCTGACACGCAAAAAGCGGAGAGAATCGACGCGGAGTATTTTCAGCCAAAATATGAAGAAATTATAGAAGCGGTAAAAAGCTACAAAGGCGGGTTTGATGAGCTGGGAAATTTGGTGAAACTTAAAAAGAGCATTGAGCCGGGAAGCGATGCATACCAAGAAAACGGAATCCCTTTTGTTCGCGTGAGCAATCTTTCAAAATTTGAGCTTTCTACCAACAATCAACAGTTTATAACCGAGGAATTATATGAGGAACTAAAATCACATCATCCGAAGAAAGGCGAAATTTTGCTTTCAAAAGACGCAACACCCGGCATTGCCTATTATTTAAACGAAGATCCGCAAAAAATGATCGTTTCCGGTGGGATTCTGAGATTAAAAATGGATAGCAAACAGATATTGCCGGAATATTTGACGCTTGTTTTAAATTCCGTAATCGTTCAAAAACAAATCGAGCGTGACGCTGGCGGTTCAATAATCAATCACTGGAGACCCGATCAAGTGAAAGCAACGCTAATCCCTATTTTGAAAGGAGACAAACAAAAAGAAATCAAAGAGTTAATTGAAAAATCGTTTAACGACAGGAAATTATCCAAATCCCTCCTTGAAATCGCCAAGCAAGGGGTGGAAATGGCGATTGAAAAAGACGAATCGGAAGCGGAAAAATGGATTGAGAACAAACTGACGGAATTAGGAATTAAAATTTGAAAAGAATTTGCCGCCAAACTGGGCGAAGCCCAGAGTTCCGCTAAAAGCGGAACGGAAAACTTGAAATCGTCGGAGTCCCGAAAGGGTCGCTTCTCCGCCAGAGGCGGACAGGTGCGGCGGGCGGAAGGGGGGTCTGGGGGGAATTCCGCCCGCCCTACAAATTTTGGGCGAAATCTGTTCGAATTTTTTCGAACGCACACCGCCAGCCCTGATCCCCATGGTGTACCCCCTGTAAACTGGTCCATGTATAATGAGAGTTTCCAAGTGGCCATTGGGCCAAGGAGACTCGAAGATGTCGAAGAGAAAACGTCACAATCCGGAGCAGATCGTGAGGAAACTTCAGGA
>Ga0255344_1001951_pt1 | contig 26101 bp, 26 predicted proteins | sample wastewater_treat_5_FD_192414 | JGI IMG/M metagenome (GOLD analysis project Ga0255344, IMG submission 192414) | Wastewater microbial communities from Lulu Island WWTP, Vancouver, Canada - plant18 | ecosystem: Engineered > WWTP > Wastewater > Unclassified | place: Canada: Vancouver, British... | reverse complement strand
ATCGCTTTCTTTCGTTGCTCGTAACTGTACATTGTTTTGTGCACTCCTTACGTCCAACTTTTTGTCCGCAGGCCCAACTTCTATATAAATACCGAGGTTAATAAGTTCCCTTTTTTCTTATATAAGCTATTATTCCTCGGGCTCTTTGATCTCGCCTACGATAGGGAGAGGATCGATTCCCTGTCTTGTGTAGTAATCGGAAAGTGCCGATCTTACAGCCTGTTCAGCAAGTACAGAGCAGTGTATCTTTACAGCAGGAAGTCCGTCAAGAGCCTCAACTACGGCCTGATTTGTCAGCTTGAGAGCATCATCGATGGACTTGCCCTTGATAAGTTCGGTAGCCATAGAAGATGTAGCTACAGCCGCACCGCATCCGAAAGTCTTGAACTTAGCGTCTGTGATTATGCCCTTGTCGATCTTCAGATACATCTTCATGATATCTCCGCACTTAGCGTTGCCGATCTCACCTACACCGTCTGCGTCCTCTATTTCGCCCACATTACGTGGATTTGAAAAATGGTCAAGCACCTTTTCACTGTACATCATAATGATCTTACTCCTTTATATTTTCTTGATTATATCATTTCGCTTTATTAGCTTTTTAAGATTACTGTCGTCATTTGTCAGCAGGAAACCTGCCACAGCGCCTTCCGCGACCTTATCGCATTCATTCCTGAACTGTTCTATTGCGGCTATTTCAGTTTCCAGCAGATCATCTTCGCCACGGCATATCGCTATACGATCGCCTACCTTGAAAACTCCGCCTGTGACTGTTCCCGTTACCACCATGCCCTTTTTCACGATAAAGAACACCTCGTCGATAACAAATTCCGCATATGATTCGTCTGTAACTCCGGATTCCGCCATATATACATTAGATTCGTAATCCCTGAGTTCTCTCTCGTCATCTGTCAGCAAACCGTCTGTTTTCGGTTTTCTGCTGAATAGCTGTTGAAAAAAGCTTTCACTGATACTTCTCGCCCTTCATCATTTTCTCCCATACAGGTGACATTTCACGCAGGCGCTCAACTACCTTAGGCACTACCTCAAGGATGTAGTCAACGTCCTCGTCAGTTACATCCTCCTCGATGGAAAGGCGGAGTGAACCGTGCGCAATTTCGTGCTTCAGACCGATGGAGAGAAGAACGTGTGACGGATCAAGTGAGCCTGATGTGCAGGCTGAACCCGATGAAGCGCAGATGCCGTTGAGGTCAAGCATAAGAAGGAGCGATTCGCCCTCTATGCCCTCGAAAGATATATTGAGGTTTCCGGGGAGACGCTTGTCCCTGTCGCCGTTAAGACGAGTATAAGGAAGCTTCAGAAGGCCGTCGATAAGTCTGTTCCTTCTTGGAGTGATGATAGCTGCCTTTTCAGCAATATTCCTTGTAGCTGCTTCAATGGCAACACCGAGACCAACTATAGCAGGAACATTTTCAGTGCCCGCTCTCTTGCCTCTTTCCTGACCGCCGCCGTGGATGAGATTCGGGATGGCTATGCCCTTTCTGATGTAAAGGACACCGATCCCCTTCTGAGCGTGTATCTTATGGCCTGAGAGGGAAAGCATATCTATTCCCTGCTTGTGGACATCTATCTCCACATGACCCACAGCCTGAACAGCGTCAGTGTGGAAAATGACCTTCTTCTCGTTGCAGATAGCAGCTATTTCATCGATAGGCTGGATAGTGCCTATCTCGTTGTTTGCGTACATAATAGTGACGAGAGCTGTATCCTCACGGATAGCCTTTCTCACGTCCTCGGGGTCTATAAGTCCCTTATCGTTTACGGGGATATATGTTACCTCGAAGCCCTTCTTTTCAAGATATTCGCAGGTATGAAGAACTGCATGGTGCTCGAAAACAGAAGTGATGATGTGCTTCTTGCCACGCTTCTCCATAGCCTCAGCAACGCCCTTGATAGCCCAGTTATCAGACTCAGAGCCGCAGCTTGTGAAGAATATCTCTCTCGGCTCGGCGCCCAGTGCCTTTGCGACTTTTTCTCTGGCAGTTTCAACGTCTTTCTGTGCGTCACGACCAAGTTTGTATATACTTGAAGCATTGCCGTAAGCTGTACGGAAATGCGGAAGCATAGCATTCAGAACTTCCTCTGATACAGCGGTAGTTGCAGCATTGTCTGCGTAAATAAATCTCTTTTCCATCTGTGAAACCTCCGATTCTATAGCGAATATTTATCACGCTGCTCGACAGCCAGCCTGTCACAGCGCTCATTCTCAGGGTGCCCTGCGTGTCCCTTTACCCAGTTGAAGGTAACGTCATGCTTTTCCAGGAGAGGCAGGAGCATCTCCCAGAGGTCAACATTAAGTGCCGGTTTTTTGTCAGATTTTATCCAGCCTTTCTTTTTCCAACCGTAGACCCAGCCCTTTGTTACACTGTCCACCACATATTTGCTGTCAGTGGTCAGGGTCACCTTGCAGGGCTCTTTGAGGGCAGAAAGCCCTGTAATAACGCCAAGAAGTTCCATACGGTTATTGGTGGTGGCACTGTCGCCGCCTGAAAGTTCCTTTTCGTATACCTTGCCGTTGGCGGTAAAACGGAGAACTACTCCGTAACCGCCGGGGCCCGGATTGCCGCTGCAGGCTCCGTCAGTAAATATTTCAACTGTTTTGATATGTCTCACCTCTGAAAATTTATCAATATATATTTTATCGTATAAATGATGGAAAATCAACATATGTTACCCACAGTAAACCTCATTTTTGTTTGTACATACAAACATATTATACCTATCATATTGCTATACAAAGGCTTTTTCCCTGTATTTCGCTGTCAGGACAAGCAATAAAATTCAAAAGTCAGTTTTGGGGAGCAATATAAAAGGGCACTATGAAAGCGCCCCGATTCCATATAGGCAACACCGCACAAGCTTTGTGCGGTGTTGCCTATAATTTCTGCTCAGCCGATGTAGCCGAGAGTCTTCAACAGGAAAAGCCATCCCGTAAGAGTAAAGGCGCTTCCGAGAGTTGCCAGCATTACCGCCAGAGCAGTTATACTTCCCTTGTGGCCGAAGTTTTTCGCCATAACGAAGCAGCTTCCCGTAGTTGCGCTTCCCAGCATTACCAGAATAGCTATCAGCTTTTCGCCTCTGAATCCGAAATGCACAGCCACAGGCAGGAAAAGTGCGCAGAAAAGCAGCAGCTTTATGCAGACTATTCCCACGGTCACAGGCAGTTTATCCTTAGCCTCCTCAGCCTTGAATGACGCACCGAGAGCGATAAGTGACAGCGGAGTTGCCATATTTCCCAGGTAAGACACCGACTTCTGAAGTATGACAGGCTGAGGTATACCGATGATCGACCATGCCATGCCGACTATTATGCCTATGATTATGGGATTGGTAACGATGCCTTTTGCGGTATTGAGAAAGAGACTTTTTCCGCTGCGTCCGCCCTTTTCGGGAGATGTCAGGGAAAGCGCTGTAACGGCGATAATATTGTAAAGCGGAACAGTTCCCACTATCATAAGCGCCGCCATTGTAGCCTCTCCGTAGATATTCTTGACGAAAGCTATGCCGAGTATTGCCGCACTGCTTCGGTAAGAAGCCTGGATTATCTCGCCTCTCTCATGCTTATCCTTATGGATAAGGGAATACAGACAGGCTATCCCCACGCTTATGAGAGTTATCACCATGCAGAAAAGCACGAATCGGCCGTCCCAGACCGAGCGGAAATCCGCTGTGGAAAGGTCCATGAAAAGCAGCGCAGGGAGAAGTGTGCGGAATACGAATTTATTTAATGTGGATGTGGTGTGGTCGTCCAGCAGACCTATTTTTTTCACAAACCAGCCGAATACCATCATAAGGAAAACGGGTACGGTAGCATTCAGACTGAATTGCAGATTTTCCAGAAACAATTTATCAGCTCCAATAATTATAATGCATAGAGAGCGGCCTTAATCCCACTGAAGCTTATCCTCATAGTCCATGTAGTACATAACGATATCAGCGATAAGTTCGTCACGGGAGCGTGTCTCATCATCAGCGGTCCCGCCGTTTTCAAGGCTTGTGAGCCACTCCTTGTCTATCATGGCGCCGATGTCCATATTCGTCTTATACTTGGCCTTTCTGATAAGTTCAGCGTCCTCTTTTCCGCCTGCGCAGAAAAGATAAGCGCAGAGAAGCCTGATGTACTCGGCATCCGCAGGGGCTTTCAGCTCCACGGTAAGCAGTTCCCTGATCTCGCCGGCAGGAACGTTCATGAAGTCAAGGCCATACTTATCAAGAAGTTCCACAGTACGGTTTTCGGTTTCGTCATCATCTTTTACTCCCTCACGGAAGCGCCAGATTATCTCCTGAAGCTTGTCATGGAGTTTTTCCCTCTCCGAGAATTTCACCACGCAGAGCGGAGAATTCAGTCCCTCGCTGTCGTTTGAGCCAAGCACTGTGATATTATAGATGTTGTCGCTGTCAAGTCCCACATCTATAAACATACCGTCATGATAGCGTATCTCTATCATATTCTGTGAGTCGTCCATGATGAAGAAAGATTCACCGCCGTAAAAATCGATATCGTCAAATTCCTTATCCCACTGAGCCATATCCTGACCTCCTTCTTTTCCCTGTGCACAGAGAAACATACTATTATACATATTATAGCAAAGCTTGCCATATAAAGTCAATACTTACACAGCTTCAAAACCGAAGATATGAGCCTGGATGAACGATTACGGCAATTTAGCCAATGAAAATCGCAATTATTTGTACAAATCATAAAAAAACAATTTCTGCACAGCACTATACACAAAATAGTATTGAATTGTCCACCGTAATGTGGTAAAATATAGAAAATATATTCAGTAAAGGATGGTTATTATGTTCAGTAAAAAAATTGCCGCAATCGTTACAGCAGCAGCCGCTCTCCTCTCAGCACCGAGTGCTTACGCTGCAACCGACCGTGGAAACGAAGCAGCCCTCAGCGCCTCTCAGAGTGAATTGCCCTCAAGCGGGCCCAGATTATACGCAAAGCCTGTCACGGTTCATGCAGACAAGCTGGATCAGCCTGTTACGGTTGATATCATCGTCGAGAACGCTGAAAAAGCCTTCTGTACAACAGGTCTGCATATCTACTGGGACGAAAGGCTGATCCCTCTCGCAGACGATGACGGGAAATTCGCAAAAAGCGGAAATGCGGTTTCAAATCTGCAATTCTACTCAGATAATATCGGAAATTCCGGATGTTTTGCCGCTACCATAGGCTCAGGAGACAATGGCAGAAACGGAACTTTCATGACTCTCAACTTCAGACTTCCTTCCGACGCTAAGGAAGGCGACGTCTACCCTATCGATATTGCCTATGTTGAAAACGAACTCAGACACGACCTGTTCACCAACAATGAAGACAACAAAGACGGCCGCCTGATGCAGACATGGCTTTTCACAAAGGGTATAAACTCCTCTGTAAATCCTTCGACCGATGCACAGCTGACCAAAGCAAATGCTTCATATGCAGACGGATACATCGAAATAATCGAGCCTTCTGTTACTACAGCCGCAACGACTACAACTACAACAACACCTACTACAACTACGACTACCTCAACTACTACCACAACGACAACTACAACTACTACAACAACGACAACCACCACCACAACAACAACTACTACATCCACTACTACGACCACGACAACAACTAAAACAACGACTACAACTTCCACCACCACAACTACTACGACTACCACAACAACAACTACTACCTCTACCACCACTCCACAGCCAACCACCACTACAACTACTACGACCACACAGCCTGCTCCTCAGTATCTTCTCGGAGATGTTGACAGCAATAATATCATAGACGGCCGTGACGCTTCTACGGTGCTTGCCGAATATGCCCGTACATCCACAAGCAAGCCGGGCACATTCACAGATACCATAAAGCTGGCCGCTGATGTTAACAAGGATGATATCATCGATGCCCGTGACGCTTCAACCATCCTCGCTTACTACGTTCTTTCATCCACAGACAGCAGCGTAAAGAGCGATGATTATTTCGCACAGTTTCAGACTAAAAAGTAAGAACCTGTCATCATTAGCAGATCTCAGGCATAAAATCTGCCTGAAAGACGCTGTTTCGGCTTGTAAAAATAAATTCTGATACATGACATCAAAACCGCTGAGGGATCCTTCTCTCAGCGGTTTCTTTTTGTCTGCTGTTCAGCCATTCGGTTGTAATGCGCAAAAAGTGTTCCGATATACCGATCACTCCCGAAAAAGCACCGTTCACTCCCCTACTCCGACTAAAATATCGTTTACTCCATTTTTGTGGCATGAATGCAGAGAAGATACTATAATATAAATGAAAAGAGAGATATCTCTCGGATCGTCGAAAACAATTGCCGGACGGAGGTTAAAAATGGAAGGCGTAATTACTGCAAAAGGCTTGTGTAAAAGCTATAAGAATGTCAGCGTTCTGAAGGACGTAAGCATTAATGTAAAGGAAGGAGAGATATACGGTCTTGTCGGAAAAAACGGCGCAGGAAAGACTACTATAATGAAGATCCTTCTCGGACTTGTCCCCAGAACATCGGGTGAGATATCGCTTCTCGGTGCAAGCTCGGAAAGTGAACTTCGTGTCAGGCGAAGTGAGATAGGTTCAATGATAGAGACTCCTTCATTCTATCCCTATATGTCAGCCCGTGACAATCTCAACTACTACAGGATACAGAGAGGCATAAAGGATAAGGGCTGCATCGACAAGGCACTCAGGCTTGTCGGTCTTGACGATACAGGCCCAAAGAAGTTCAGGGACTTCTCACTGGGCATGAAACAGCGGCTGGGACTTGCACTTGCCACACTTCATTCGCCAAAGCTTCTCATCCTTGATGAACCCATAAACGGCCTTGACCCCGAAGGTATCATCGAGGTAAGAGATCTTATCAGGGAGCTGAATCAGAAATCGGGTACAACAGTTCTTATTTCAAGCCACATCCTCGGAGAACTTTCACAGCTTGCAGGGAAGTTCGGATTTATAGATAAGGGCAGGATGATAAAAGAGGCCGATATCGAAGAAATAGAATCCGCAGGCGCAGAGGAGACCGTGATAACAGTGGATTCGGTAGCTGCGGCTTCAAGAGTAGCGGCATCTGAATTTCCCGAAGCCATTTTCACTACCGATAAGGATTCCATCCATTTCAAATCAGGTTACAGCGATGGTATCATCTCAGCATTTTCAAGAGAAGGTATTGCCATAAAGGGACTTTCCAGCGGCAGGGAAACTCTTGAAGGCTATTACATGAAACTGTTAGGGGTGAAGCAGAATGGTTAATGTTATCCGATCAGAGATATTCAAAAGTCTCAGAAGCACATACTTCCGCATATGTCTTGTCGGAGGCTCGTTATTCATAGCGATAGCCGTACTGTTCATCCCTCAGATAGCAAATGTCGCAGGTTTCAGCATAGAGACCCGCTCAGACCTTTCAAAGATAATGCCGTTTGTATTCACGGGTGCCTGTGTGGCTCTGATGATATTCTTCCCCATCTTCACCGATATCTTCAAATACAACACACTGAAGAACGAACCCGGAAGCATATCGCTGATAACAACGGGAAAATATCTCACGGCTCTTATCTTCTGCCTGATATTCGCAGCAGTATTCATGGCATCTTTCACGGTTACCTTCTTCAGGCTTGCACCTTCGCCTGATACAGATAAAGGGCTTCTTGCAGAAAGCCTTATCAGCTTCCTTGCAACTATCCCGAATTATGCAGCAATGATCGCACTCATCCAGCTTATAACTATCGCAGCAAAAAACGAAATAATTGCGGCCATAATATACTACTATTCCTTTGCACAGCTTTTCACGGTAAAACTCATTATGGCAGGTGCAATGCCTGAAGATATGGTAATACTCCGACACCTCACACCGATAGGAGAATTCTACAATCTCGGTGATCTCCGATTCAGTGCGGTACACATCACGCTTTCAGTAGTGGTAGGAATTGTTTATGCAATAGTTCTCCATACGATGAGCAGAAAATATTTCATGAAAAGGGTGATGGCATGACAGACAGCTTGAAAGCCGAATTATTCAGGTGCAGAAAAGATAAGCTCCTGCTTTTTGCCTTTATATTCGTGACGGCAGGTTTCATATTCATGACGTTCATTGCAGGATTTGCCGAGCATAACGACCGTGTGACCATATTCACATCGGGAAATATATCGCAATTCTGCTCTATTGTGAAAATGGCGGTATTTGTGCTGTACTTCGTCTGGTTTCAGGAGTACAGATACGGAACGATGAAAAACCTTTGTATGTCCGAAACTACAAAGGGGCAATACTTCACAGCAAAATTCCTGACACAGATAATAGTATGCATCGCACTCATGGTATGGGTGCTGATATGCTTCAGCCTATGCTTACTCACTCTTGAAAAAGGCACAGGCGATACATCGCCGTTCATAAAAGAGGGCTTACTGATACTCCTTCGCTTATCGCTGTTTTCTGTGATGGAGATAGCAGTTATCGACCTGCTTTTCGTGATAACCAAAAATGAAATAGTTTCATTCCTGCTGTTCTTCATAGTGCTTAGCAACAGCGGTGCATACATAGCACAGCTTGCAGAAAAGGCAGGCATAGGCGGAGACAGAGTTTATCCGCTCACCATAGGCGGTGCATATGACACAGCCACAACATCAGCTATACCTGCAAGTGACAGCATTATCTTCATAGTATCTGTCACAGCAAGGGTGCTGATAATTTATACGCTCACACTTTTGATACTGAGAAAAGAGGTAAATTATGAAAAAAAGAAGTAAACGCATATTATTCTTATTCGCAGACGCTTTATTTGTATTCGTTTTATTCACGCTTCCCGATCTTTTAAGCCATACACCGCTTGATTTCGGCTTTAAGAAGTGCTTCCTCACACCTGATCTGTTTTCAAGGTCGGGAACGGACTTTCTCTCGGGCTTCCTGTTTGAATTACCTGCTGCCGCCGCAAGATGGACCTCAAACGCAGGTATGATACCCTTAGTATGCTTATTCGTTATACTTGCAGTTATCCAGATATTCACAATGAACAAAGCTGACAGTAAAAAATGATACCGCAGACAATTTTCCTGATATACGGCATACAGCAAGGCTGGAAAGCATAATCCTGCTTATTATTTTTAACCCTCATACCGAACTTGACTTTTTTCAGATGATATGATAAAATAAATAAGATATTTATCAATAGGATCGGCTCTTAGGATCAAAAAAGTACAGAGGGAGAGTCTGTTCAGTATGAGGATTGCTATTTGCGATGATAACATGATACTGCATAAGGAACTGAAAAGATGCCTTGAAAAATACGCTGTTATGCGGAAAACAGATATGGTGTACGATGATTATAACAGCGGCATCGAGCTTCTTTCGGGAAATCTGGAATATGATATCATATTCATGGATTATGAAATGGACGGAATGAACGGTATAGAGACCGCAAAGAAACTCCGTTCAAGAAAAGTAAGATCAACGATCATTTTTCTTTCAAGCTTTGAACACGTTGTATTTGATGCTTTCAAGGTCAATGCCTACAGATACCTTCTGAAACCCGTGGATATGGACAAGCTTACAGAAGCACTTGATTCCTATCTTGCTGAGACAGAGGATGATGACCGCTACATATATATATCTACCGATGACGGTAATATGCGTATATTGACGGATGATATAATATACGCCGAGGCTTCAAACAAATACTGCTTCATACGTACTGTAGACGGCGATATATTGTACAAGAATACGCTTTCGGAATTTGAGACACACGTCCCTGCCGATAAGTTTTTCAGATGTCACCGTTCTTTCCTTGTAGGTTTCGGGCATATAGAATCACATACTGCTTCGGATATATTATTCGATAATCAGGAAAAAGCACAGATAAGCAAGCTCAAGCTTACTCCTTTCAGGAAGGCTTTTGCTGACTACATGAAGAGATATAATTACAGGCGGTAAGAAATATGATAATATGTACTTTTGCAGTTATGATTTTATGCGCCTTTCTGATGCTGAAAACATACAGTATTATTTATTCAGAGGATTTTAAGTTCAGCCTGCCTGTAACAATAATATTTCTGATCCTTCAGGAATCTATCAACTTGGTTCCTATGCTTGATGTAAATATGCCTTATTGGCTGGCTCTGACCTTGGTACTACTGCTCCCCGTGAGATATTTGTTGTTCTATTCTTTGATATTCAAAAAAATCAGATCGAGGTATATATACATCGGTTTGCTGTTTATTGAAATGGATTTCTATATAACGGGTATCGAAAGGGATATCGGAATGAACTATACTCAATTAAGCGTATCATTTATAGAGACCGTTCTGTTGCTGCTGCTGTTTCTTTACGTAAGAAAAAGGAATACAGCGCTGATCATGCATTCAAAAATAAGTCGCATACCTGTAAGGATATACATAGCTCTAATGATATTCATTGTCCCGGTTGAAATGGTACTGGAATCACTCAGAAGCGAGGAAGTACGTTCTTTTGGCAAGTATGCAGCTTTGCCGCTTATTGTGGTAATGGGGTATATCGTGATCAGTCTTATGCAAATAAGCATATCGGATACCGAACAGCGAGAGATCGTTGAACTCCTTGATACTCAGCTGAAAAATCAGACGAACTACTACGAGAAGATCAACGATATCTACAGCGAATTCAGAAGCTTCCGTCACGATTTCAAAAACCACCTGATATGCCTGAGAAGTTTGGTTTCAGACGGCGATACCGACAAGGCACTTGCTTATATGAGTGATATCGAGTCTATAAGCTATACCGAAAAGCACCGCTACGAAACAGGCAACGTAATAGCAGATGCACTGCTTAACGATAAAGCCGAAAGAGCAGAGCAGTATAACGTAAAGATCAATTTTTCGGGCTTTATCCCGACAATGGGAATAACCGATGTGGATATATGCACACTTATGTCTAATTCCATAGACAACGCAATAGAAGCGTGTGCAAAAGACAGCTCAGATAACATGAAGGAAGTAACAGTGACCTCAGATTTCAGACAGGGCTGCTTCTTCTTTACCGTGAGAAATCCGATATTTGAAAAAGTCAGGATAGAGAAAAACAACAAGATCAGGACTACAAAGGATGACAAGATAATTCACGGCTACGGCCTTTCAAATATTATCAAGGTCTCAAAGAAGTATCACGGTGATACGACTGTATGTGCAGATAATAACGAATTCATTCTTGAATCTCATCTTTTCCTTGAAAAAGATATATAGGCAACACCGCTGTATCGTTCATATGAGAACGGTACAGCGCTTATTTTTTATGAGTCCGGATTCAGGATGCGTTGTATTTCACACCTATGTATATGTCAACGATACAGTCCGTAAAGCAGTTTGAAGCCGGAATGCGTATCACACGGTAATAAGGCTCGGATATTATCGTATAGTTCTTCTTTTTAATGTACTCGACAAGCCTTTTCTCTGTCTTTCCGAGGTCAAGGAAATTGCCCTCATGCCGTACAGTGACTGCCTGAAGAAGTCTGAATACCGCATCAAATCCGTATTCATCACGGCTCCGGAGTTCCTTGTCAACAGGTATGAACAGCTCATAATCTGCATTATCCCCATGATCTGTGTACCTGAAAACCACCCTTTCAGTTAATTTAACACCGAGAGCGGAAATGCTTCTTTCGATATGCTCTATAAAAGCAGGGAATCTGATTTTTTCGACGTTTATTTTGTATTTTATTACGTTGAACAGAAATATTGACTGTCGTTCTATTATCTGCATATAATGCCTCCTTCAGATCATTGCCATGCCTCAGTCATGTTTTTCTACGCTAATTATACCATTCATCAGTATTTCTTACAACTTTTGCGGAGTGAACGAGGCCGATTTGCGAGTAAACAGACATCTTCGGAGAAATATCATGCAGTTTCCGATATCTTTCGGACATAACCCTGACCGTAACCTTTGTACTCAGAACCTGTCCACATAGGGATTCATGCACGTCTTTTCGTCAAATTTTGCCGGTGACTGCGTTAAAAATCCTTGAAGGGCGACAGCCCTTCAAGGATTTTTGTCTTGTCACCGACAAAATTATGCCTGAAAATCCGCACATTCACCCTATGTGGACAGGTTCTCATACAGAAGCTTTAAACGCATTTATCGGGGAAGACCTTTATATACCTAAGACAACACCGCACAAAGCCGTCAGGCGGACTCTGTGCGGTGTTGCATTAAATAATTTTTTCCATAAGAAATATCAGAATACCGAACGCAACTGCCATAGTTCCTATTTTAGCATACATTTTTATAAGTACGTCACTGCACGCTGTGGGACGTATGTCAGTTTCGATATGCGGATCTACAGCGGAACGGAAGTTTTCGGCCGCCTCAGCACCGCCGATCAGTTTTCCGTAATGTATCGGTATCACCGTGTGGGGAGAGATAAAATTTGCAAGTTCCGCTGCCTGCTTCGGATCCATGGTGAAGGATCCTCCAACGGGAAGAGGCGCTATATCGCACGACACTCTCCTGCTTTCCTCGGTAATATCGGTATCTCCTGCAATATATACCCTTGTTCCGTCAATATCAAGAATATATCCCAGCCAGTTTTTGGCTTTCCTATGGTTCGGCTTCTTTATATTGTAAGCGGCAACTGTCTCCACAGGAATATCGCAAAGCTTACAGCTCTGTGACGGCATAAGTGGAACAGGCTCTTTACCGAGAAATATCCTGCATCTTGTGCTCATACTTGTCGGAGCGGCTATGACCGTATCGGCTTTAAGCAGTTTTTTTACATCTTTGGGTGAAAAATGATCCCCATGAGGATGCGTGAAAAGAATAAGATCAGCGTCATGCGGTGTACCGCTTACAGATATCGGGTCTATGTATACGACCTTGCTGCTGTTTATACGTATTCCGCTGTGATCAATTACTTCAATACTTTCAAGAACACTTTGTTTAAACATTTCCATACTCCCTTTGTATCGCTTTTAGGATTCATAATAACCCACGTTGCGGTCAGCAGAACAAAATGCTGCTGACCTTATAATTTTTATAATTTGTTATAACTGTCAAATTATTTATTGTATGTATTATACCACAATTCATTTCCGAGGTCAAGCATTTGTTCAATATTTAAGAAAACTCCCGGCAGAGAGTTCTTAATTATATTCTCTTATTCATTAGTTTCCCTACACAAAAAGGCATCCATCAAGCGATGAATGCCTTAAAATCTTGTTAGTTACCGCCTGTTCCCAAGCAACATAAAAATCCCCGAATCGCATAGATCCGGGGATTTTGAGTAGTCCCAGTTGGGATAAAATTATCTCTTTGAGAACTGTGGAGCACGACGAGCAGCCTTGAGACCGTACTTCTTTCTTTCCTTCATACGTGGGTCACGTGTGAGGAAGCCAGCCTTCTTGAGGGTTGGACGGAGCTCTGCGTCGAATTCGAGAAGAGCACGTGAGATACCGTGTCTGATAGCACCAGCCTGGCCTGTAACGCCGCCGCCTGCAACTGTGCAAACAACGTCGAACTTCTCAACATTATCTGTGAGAGAAAGTGGCTGACGAACGATGAGCTTGAGTGTTTCAAGGCCGAAGTAATCATCGATACCTCTGCCGTTGATTGTAACATTACCAGAACCGGGGTAGATTCTGACTCTTGCTACGGAGTGCTTTCTTCTGCCTGTTCCGTAGTAGTATTTTACCTTTGATTCGTACATTTAAAAGCACCTCCTGAATTAAAGCTCGTAAGCAACAGGCTTCTGAGCCTCCTGCTTGTGATTAGCATCCTTGTAAGTTCTGAGTCTCTTGAGCTGAGCTCTGCCGAGGCTGTTGTTAGGGAGCATACCGTTTACAGCGATAGTCATTGCTCTGTCAGCCTGGTTAGCCATCATGTCCTTGTAATCGATGGACTTGAGGCCGCCGATCCAGCCTGTGTGCCAGTAGTACTTCTTCTGCTCAAGCTTCTTACCTGTAAGGATAGCCTTAGCGCAGTTGATAACGATAACGTGATCGCCGCAGTCTACGTTAGGTGTGTAAGTAGGCTTATGCTTGCCTCTGAGAATATGAGCTGCCTTAGCTGCTACTCTACCGAGGGGCTTGCCCTCTGCATCGAGAACGTACCATGTACGAGTAACTTCAGCAGGTTTTGCCAGTGTAGTTGACATAATTTATTCCTCCTATAGATTTGATCGAAGTCAGCGGACCAACGTAAAACAGCCGCTGATGCGCACTTTCTGCGCGGTAACAAGATTTATTATAACGTAAAACCGTTCTGTTGTCAAGGGCTTTTCCAAGATTTTTTTAATATATACCCTGTTTTCTCTGCTTTTCTCTCTCAAATGCTCCGTTTCTCTCCCGTTCTCGTGTTTCGTTTCAGTTTTTTCATGTAGAAAATCATGCTGCATTTTTCCACAATTGTGTGTATTGTGACATAGATATTGGCGGATATTATCTGCCTGAATTCATGTTATAGCCGTACTTATCGCACATTTCCTTAATTGATTCTGCATATATCGAACGTGAATGTTTATCGGGGTCATTATTCTTATTCTTTTTGAAAATGTAGTATTCTCTCAATTCATCCCATAAGTCTTTCTTTTTCAGCCAGTTTATTCTGTTTCCGAGTTGATAGTATTCATCCTCTCTCTGATTCCAGAGATATCTTCTTTGGGATTTATCAAATTTTATATATTCTTGTCTTTCCTTCTGGTCTTTATAATGATGGACGATTGCAAAATCACAGCTGTACTTGATACTCTTGTTTTCTATTACTTTTATAGTAATTACACTGGTGGACTCCTCAGCTTTAGAGTAACCATATTTTCCAACACTTTTACGAAGCGCATTGAATATTATATTATGTATTTCATAAGACTTATACATTTCGGGAGTATTTGGTTCAATATTAACATCAAAATCAAATCCCGTATTTCCTTTTGCGTCATACGTTATCATATTTCTGCTTGAACTGCCTATAAATTTGAAATCAAACGTAAAATACTTCCTGACCTCATCCTGGACCTCATTAATAAGAGCGATCAACTCCTTTTTCATCGGCAATGCTTCCTTTTTATTCACATAACGGAAATCATGCCTGTTCTCATATCCGGAATTATACATAGTAACTTCTTCTGATTGTGAATGACTAACTGATTGAAGCCAGTTATTTTTGTTAATTTTAATAATTGTCAAAAAATCCACTCCTTTTTATAATGTCCCATACCTTCCATTTGATACCTTCAAATCAGTACATTATAACAAAGTTTTACAACAATGTCAATAAGAAAAAAATATTTCAAGCATTTAATTTAAGAAACTACAGTTTGTCGAAAAAGCTGGTTTTATAAGGTCAAGTATGGGATGTCGAAAACATCACCCCATATATTTTTGCTATTCTTCATGAATAATTTTTGTAGGGTACGGCTTTCTCAACATCCCGTAACTGTTTTTTCAACAAACTAAAAGGGCGCACAGTGTGCGCCCCTGCATATTCATATAATTTCAGTTACCGGTCAGATCAGTCAGCAAACATAGCTTCGTAATCTTCGGGAGTTTTGCCGTCTACCTCTGAAGATATATTTATAAAGCAGATGATATCATCGTCTATCTTTCTTGTGTACAGGCAATTGCTCTTGAATCCGTCGTATGTGAAAACGTCTCTTCTGTACGCTTCGCCGCAGAGAGTTACGTCTTTTCTTTCCTGATATTCAACATTTCCTGCTGCGTTTCTGTTCTTGTAAACATCAAGAACGTCATCAGCTGTTACTTCAGCTTCATCGGGAAATGCGAGTTTTGTGTTAACGAATCTTACAAGAACATTTTCCATGCTGCTTGAGAACCATGCATCCCAGATAGCAGCGTGTTCAAAAGCGCTTTCTTTCGGATCGGTATAGTATGAGACTGTGCTCGCTCTCATGCTCTCCATAGATTCGTCATTTTCAGCTTTCAGTCCTTCGGGAATGTTTATTTTGATTTTTGCATACTCATTCTCATATACATTATCCTTTACGCTTCCTCTTTTGAACGCTGTGCCGTTTGCAGATTCGTTCACCAGACTTGCTCCTGTAGAAGAACCTGAAGAAGAAGATTCCGAGTTATTGCTGCTCTGAGAGCATGACATTGCCGAGCCAAGCATAGCCAGTGCAAATATAAATGCAATAGTTTTTTTCATTGTTGTACTCCTCCCCGTACATTACTTTTAGTTTATTATACCACACTTTTTTACAAATTGCAATTCGATATTTGCGGATTATGGCAAAACTTCCCATAATTTGTTGATAAAAAAATTACGGCTCAGATGAAATCATGACACTTTCCCCGTTGCATAATAACGTGAGTGATAGTATCGCTTACCTGTGGCATACTATCAATAACAGGTCATAATATCAGCAGCACAGCTTTCTGAATAGTTTTTCACTGAATTTTTATTCAGAAACTTGACAACCTCAAAGTGATGTGATATAATATCATTATACTGAAAAATTATTCAGAGAAAATATTTTCAGAAAAGATGTGATACTATGTTTATCGGCAGAGAAAAAGAACTCAGGCAGTTAAATGCCGAGCTTTCCTCATGGAAACGCAAAACGGCGGTGCTGGTCTACGGCAAACGCAGAGTTGGAAAATCCACGCTTTTGAGTGAAGCTGCAAAGAGCTTTGAGGGTGTCGTCATCAACCATATGTGCGTGACAAGCACCTTTGAGGGAAATATGGAACTGATCTACCAAAGTGTTTCCGAGGGGCTTGAATTGCCGAATATCCGCTTCGGCTCGCTGTTTGAGATGATGGATTACCTGAAAACGCTTGATAAAAAGATACTTCTCATCATCGACGAATACCCCTACCTCAAGCAGACAAAAAAGAAGAACGAGGTCGATTCCTATATGCAGGCGGTCATCGACAGGCTGCCCGAAAATGTCAAGCTGGTGCTCTGCGGCTCGTATATCACAGTGATGAAGGAACTGCTCGAAGAGGGTAACCCACTGTTCGGACGGTTCTCGTTGATACAGCATATCCGTGACTTTGACTACCTTGACGCAGCGAAATTCTATCCCGATCTTTCTGTTCGAGACAAGGTCGCTTTCTATGCCGTGTTCGGTGGAAGTCCCTATGTTCTGGAAAATCTTGATACAGGTCTGACCCTCCGTGAGAACATCGAGCGTCTGCTGCTGCCGGAAACAGGTCTGGTGCGTTCACACATCGAGAATGTCATGCTCAGGGAAATTCAAAAGTCATTCGATGCACGGATTCTGGAAATTCTCGGCAATGGCAAGAAGCGTTACAGCGAGATACGGGACAAAATAGCGAACAGTGAGACGGGTCTGCTCGATAAGCAGTTGAAAATTTTGCTCGACATGGAGACCATTCAGAAGACCGAGCCCATTAATCGCCGAAACGATAAGAAAAAGCAGTTCTATGAGATCGTGGATAATCTGATGCGGTTCTATTTCACGTTCATTTTCGGCAAGGCAGGAACGATCGCACGTATCGGTGAGGAGCAGTTCTTCAATCGAAATATTGACGCTGTACTGGAACAATTTGTCAGCAGACGACTTGAAGGCATCGCCCCGCAATACTTCCACAGAGCTGCTATGCTGGGCAAATACCCTGATATCGACGATTTCGGCAGTTATTGGTACGATGATCCTGCCACCAAGACCAACGGCGAGTTTGACTGCGTGATACGGCGTGGGGAGCAGTATGATTTCTACGAATGCAAATACTTCGACCGCCCCATGACCATAGACGAATGCCGTCAGGAAAAGGAACAGCTTGACAGCATCAAGGGCATCACCGTGTCGGGCGTGGGATTTGTCTGCACGGGGGGATTTGCGTCTGAAAAATCTGACGACTTTGAGTTAATCGACGGAAAAACACTTTACTTCAACGAATGAAAAAAGCCGCCGCTCAGGACAAACCTGAACGGCGGTTTATGTTTTCTTGTCATCCGATTTTGTCATCCGTCTTGTCATCCACTTAGAATTTAGGGTGACAAATGGGTGACAAATCGCATTTTTGAGCTGTTTGGCAAATTTTGTTAAATTTCTGAAATTCAGAAAACCACGTATTTTAGCCCTTCATAGCCTCTTCAACAGCAACTGCACAAGCAACTGTTGCACCAACCATCGGGTTGTTGCCCATGCCGATGAGACCCATCATCTCAACGTGTGCAGGAACAGATGAAGAACCTGCGAACTGAGCATCAGAGTGCATACGGCCGAGAGTATCAGTCATACCGTATGAAGCAGGGCCTGCAGCCATGTTGTCAGGGTGGAGAGTACGTCCTGTACCGCCGCCTGAAGCAACTGAGAAGTACTTCTTGCCAGCGTCAACTCTTTCCTTCTTGTATGTACCTGCAACAGGGTGCTGGAAACGAGTTGGGTTTGTTGAGTTACCTGTGATAGAAACGTCAACGTTTTCCTTCCACATGATAGCAACGCCTTCTCTTACATCGTTAGCGCCGTAGCAGTTAACCTTTGCACGGAGACCGTCTGAGTAAGCCTTGCGGAATACTTCCTTAACTTCGCCTGTAGCGTAGTCCATCTCTGTCTCAACGTATGTGAAGCCGTTGATACGAGCGATGATCTGAGCAGCGTCCTTACCGAGACCGTTGAGGATAACACGGAGGGGCTTCTGACGAACCTTGTTTGCCTTTTCAGCGATACCGATAGCACCTTCAGCAGCAGCGAATGACTCGTGGCCTGCGAGGAAAGCGAAGCACTCTGTATCTTCTTCGAGGAGCATCTTACCGAGGTTACCGTGGCCGAGACCAACCTTACGCTGGTCAGCAACTGAACCGGGGATACAGAAAGCCTGGAGGCCTTCACCGATAGCAGCAGCAGCGTCAGCAGCCTTCTTGCAGCCCTTCTTGATAGCGATAGCACAGCCTACAGTATAAGCCCACTTAGCGTTCTCGAAGCAGATAGGCTGGATGCCTTCTACCATCTTGTAGATGTCAAGACCCTTAGCCTTGCAAACCTCAGCACACTCTTCGATAGAGTTGATGCCATATTCCTTTATAACAGCGAGAATCTGCTTCTCACGTCTCTCATATGATTCAAATAAAGCCATTGTACAAGTCCTCCTTAGTCTTTTCTTGGATCAACGATCTTAACAGCATCAGCAACTCTGCCGTACTGACCCTGAGCCTTCTCAAAAGCAGTATTAGCATCGTCACCAGCCTTGATGAAGTCCATCATCTTACCGAAGTTGATGAACTTGTAGCCGATGATCTCGTCGTCTTCGTTAAGAGCAAGACCTGTGATATAGCCGTCAGTGAGTTCGAGGTAACGTGGGCCCTTCTTGAGTGTACCGTATGTAGTACCGATCTGTGAACGGAGGCCCTTACCGAGGTCCTCAAGGCCTGCACCGATAACGAGACCGCCCTCAGAGAATGCAGACTGTGAACGTCCGTAAACGATCTGGAGGAAGAGTTCTCTCATAGCTGTATTGATAGCGTCACAAACCAGGTCTGTGTTAAGAGCTTCGAGGATAGTTCTGCCGGGGAGGATCTCAGCAGCCATAGCAGCTGAATGAGTCATACCTGAACATCCGATAGTCTCAACGAGAGCTTCCTGGATAACGCCTTCCTTAACATTGAGGGTAAGCTTACAAGTACCCTGCTGAGGAGCACACCAACCGATACCGTGTGTGAATCCTGAGATATCCTTTATCTCCTTTGCCTTTACCCACTTAGCCTCCTCAGGGATGGGAGCAGCGCCGTGAGCAACGCCCTGAGCGATAGGGCACATTGTTTCAACTTCGTGCGAATAAATCATTATAAATACTCCTTTCGGTTTTAATACCGATCCGAAAAAGAACGGATCAGTATAAGACAGTCGGATACCTGTCCTTGCATACTTTAACATTATACACTATTTTTCCGAATGAATCAAGCCAAACGGACAAAAGAGATGCTCCAAATAGTTAGAGACTGCTAACGATTATAAATAAAAAAGGCGCACATTGTGCGCCTCTACATCCTGATACCTGACACCTGCATATCCGCAAACATACCCATTATACGAGGTGTGCTGAAGCATTCCTCGTCGTAGAATGCATCGGCAAGTGCTTCGAGATTTTCCTCGCTGTACTCCACTTCCTTTGAGTAATTCTTCGCAGTTCCGGCAATATCTGCTTCCCTGCCCTCGCACAGCACCAGATGTCCCACCATCCATGCGCTGACCGCCGCCAGCTTCACACGGGAAATTATCTCGCCGTCGAAAACTCCTTTCATGAAAAAGCGGAATATGCTGTAAACGGCTATCCTACGCAGATACACCTCATGTTCACGGAAGTATCCGCCCTCTGCCGCCATGCAGCGCTCAATGTATGGCCGCCAGTTCTCATCGATGGGCTCAAGGGATGCGTAAAACTCCATTATCGCCTGTATATCGGGAGTTTCTGCCTGTGTCGTCCTCTCCCATCCGGGAAGCGTGAAGTCGCCGTTGTCTATGCGGAATTGCAGTTCCTCGCCGAAATCCAGCATGGTACAGACAGCCTCGGGGAAGCTGTCGTTCTGCAAGTGCATTATAATAGTATCACGGGCACTGAGAAGAATGTCATACAATTCGCTGTCACATTCATCGCAGTCCTCATCGGGTATCACGGTCTCGGTAAGCGTCATATCTTCGGAGAGTATCAGCTTCGCCGCCGCCTCACAGCAAAGCCCCACGCCGCCCTCTTTCACATTCCCGAACCATTCATAGAACCGTGGATGGTCGGTGCATATCTGACAAAGGTGCGCCTCGCCCAGTTCGGTGTAGATATCGCAGAGATTGCGGCTGTTGAGAAAGGGGCAGCGTTCCCCTTCCGTCAGCACGAACGAACCGTCCTTTATGCTGTTTTTCAGCCTGTTACCGAAGCTTCCGTCCACCGATGAGTAGTAGTCCATAGTCTCGCTGTCGATATCTATCTCCCAGCCGATACAGCAGTTGTCGGAGCATTTGTCTGCGATACACCTGAATTCCCCGTAATAGCCGGGAGTGCGGAATATCATCAGCATTTACCTCCGCTCATGCAGTAAATGATTATCGCCTGCTGAACGGTAAGCAGGTACTTTTTGAAGCCGTAGCCCACGAAATACTCGCTGTCGATAACGTCTGCCGTTACCTCTTCCCCACGGAAAAACGGCGGACAGGGATTGAGGACTGCGCCCTTGTTTGCCTTCTTCATGGCTTCAAGAGTGACACGGCATTCGTCGTACTCATCAGCGATATATGCAGGAACCGAGTCGGTGCAGATTATGTCTCTGCCCACCACGGCCTTGTCGATATCGTAGAAAACGGGAACTCCGTCCATTTCGCAGGCCTCACAGCAGCACTGTGCAAGGTCAAGCCCTAATACTTCTGCGGCTTCCTTCCATGAATGGCCTATATTTCCTGCTTTTCCGCAGAACAGGTACTTATCCTTTGTGAAGTCGTCACGTATTTTCGAGAGGGCGTAGAGGTCGCTGAGTATCTCGCAGGGATGGTTCGCATCGGTCATAGCGTTTATCACGGGATATTCGTGGTTTTCTGCGATTGAATCAAGCTTTGCGATGTCCTTGTGACGGATCACCACAGCGTCTGCCCAGTTTCCGAGGTAGCCGCTTACATCGACCAGCGCTTCCTTCTTGTCGAGGGTCTCAGGCGGAAAAAGAATTGTCTGTCCGCCGAGGAGGTACACTCCCTTTTCAAAGGTGACACGGGTGCGGATACTGCTTTCGGGGAAGAACATCACAACGGTCTTCCCGTTCAGGAAGTTTCTGAGATCTCCCTTTTCAAGTCTGTCGGCAATGCAGAAAATGCTGAAAATGTCGTCTTTTGTCAGGTCAGTAAGTCGGATAAAGTCTTTCATATGATCCACCTCTTCAAATATATTATGGCGCACAAAAAGTGCGCCATTATGGGCTGTTATAATATTATTTCTTCTCTTTCTTCTTATCGCTTTCCACTATCTTCTCATAGCTTTCCTCGGCCGCTTTTTCTTCGGCTTTCTTCTTAGCCTTCTTTGCACCACGGTCTGCGGACTTTCTGCTCTTTATCATGAGCACGACAGCAGCGGCTATCACAGCTATTACAAGTGCGATAACAACGATAATAAAGAGGATACTGCTGAGGTCACGTCCGACAACGGTATAATCGACCTTTGCCTTCTTTGCGTATTTATGAGCGGCTGAACCTCCGAATACTCCCATGCTGAAGCCTTCAAGGTCTATGACATCGCCTTTGTCGTTATAGGTCTTGCCGAATGCCTGCTCACCTACGGTTGTAACAGTCTTAGGCACATTCACGCTTTTCAGCGAGTCACAGCCGATAAATGCCTTGTCGCCGATACTTCCCACACCTTCGGGGATGATAGCCTTTTCTGCTTTTACACAGTTGGCAAATGCCATTGCGCCTATAGAAGTAACGGTCGTGGGTATCTCAATGGAAGTAAGTCCCTCATCAAAGGCAAATGCCCATTCTCCTATGGACGAAAGTCCCTGTGGAAGGTCTGCCTTTTTCAGATTGAAGCAGTACGCAAATGCGCAGTCTTCTATGACAGTGGTCTTATCGGGAACAAAGAGATTCTCTATCATGCGGCATCCCGAAAATGCGCCTGATTTTATGGTCGTAACGGTATCAGGAATGTACAGGTCGCCTTCAATGTCGGCAAGTCCACGGTATATCACAGCTTTTTTGCTGTCCATAAGCATACCGTCCTCAACTACGTATGAATCGTTGGCAGAAGCGTCTATCTCCCTGATGGAGTACCATTCCTCAAATGCAAGTTCACCGATATTTTTCAGTGAAGCAGGGATGCGGAAGGACTCAAGGCTTGTACACTCATAGAAAGCGCCGCTGCCTATGGATGTTACTGTATCGGGTATCTCCACCGATTTCAGATGATCGCACATATTGAAAGTATATGCAGGTATCTCAGTGAGGGTCTTGGGCAGAGTTATCGACTCAAGGAGACTGCATCCCATAAATGCGTGTTCACCGAGATGTTCGAGTCTTTCGGGAAGAATGACCTCTTTGAGGGAGGTGCAGTTGAAAAATGCGTTATCACCGATAGATTTTACGGAATCGGGAATATCAAGGCTGGAAATAGCATTGCAGTTTGCAAAGGCATTGTCGCCTATGGCATTTATGGTAACACCGTTTCTTGAAGCAGGTATTTCGGTAACTATCGAAGCCGTACACCTCTTGATGGTGTAGCATCCGTCAATAAGATCATATTCAAAAGCACCGTCAGAGAGGACTTCCTCCGCACCCTGTAGTCCCTCAGCGCCTGCAGGGAACACAGAAACAGCGGAGAACGCAGTTATAACGGCTGCGGCGGCAGAGAGGAGTTTATTCAGCTTCATCGTCTTTTTCCTCCTCTGTCTTTTCTGTTTCGGGCTTTTCCTTTTTAGCCTTTATCTTTTCGGCAACATTTTCCTTTATCTTTTCAAGCTTCTGTTCTTCCTTCTTTTTCTTGTGCTTCTTCGCAGCGGCAACAGCAATGATAAGAACTATCAGAGCGGCAAGAAGTACGCCCATTACAATAAGGAATATCTTTGATACGTTGTGTTCGCCTATTTCTATAGTTCCGGGAACTACCTTTATACCGTAGTCCTTGGCATACTGATAAGGGATAGTGTCCTTGTCTGCGTAGACCTTGAAGCCTTCGATAAGGGCATCTGTCGGTTCTTTGTCCTGTGCATCCTCGTCCATGAGATTTATCTCATCGTCATAGAAGAATCCGAAGGAATATGTACCGATCTTTTCGATCTTGTCGTAGAATCTGAGACTTTTCAGCTTCATGCACTCATAGAAAGCGTCAGCGCCGAGTATCCTGAGATTTTTCGACATCTTTACCTTGCGGAGGGCTTTGCAGTTTTCAAAGCAGTAAACACCTATCTCCTCAACATTTGAAAGGTCGATCTCCTCAAGGTAATTATTGTATGCGAAAGCGGAATTTGCTATTTCCTTTACAGAATCGGGTATCTTGAAAGTCGTTCTCGGATTTGAAGCAGGATATGCAAGCAGAGTTGTCATTTCCTTATCGTAAAGCACACCGTCCACCGAACAGAAACTTCCGTCGCCGCCCTCTGTAACGTTTATCTCTGTGAGCATATTGTAAGAGATGAAAGGCTCGCTGTCGTTGACATTCTTACAGTTGCCCGAAAGAGTTATGCTTGTCAGTGCAGGACAGCTTTCAAATATGGAAGCTTCGAGAACCTCCGCACCGCCAAGGTCAGCCTTTGTAAGCATTGGACAGTCACCAAAAGCGGCTTCACCGACAGTCTTTACACTCTGCGGAAGAACTATGGAAGTGAGATACTGACAGCTGTAGAATGCGCCCTTTCTTATCTCTGTGACAGTCTCGGGAAGCTTTATCACAGCTGATGAGCAGTTAGTGAAAGCTGTTGTATAAACGGAAGTAACATTGCATCCGCCCAGTTTTTCGGGAACTATGAGTTCGGGATCTGCGGAGCTGCAATTTGTGATAACTGCATTTCCGTCAACTATAGCGTACTCTATATCGCCCTCATAGAACTTTTCAAGATCTTTTATCTCCTGACTTTCTGCGAAATTCTCGGGAGTCATGAAAGCGAAATTGTTCTTGTAGTTGAAGTCCTCATCAGAATCGGTACAGTAAGCAGAAGCCGCAGAGTCTGACTTGCCGACAACAATGAAACCGTCAACTGGTGTTTCGTTGCCCTCGTCGTCAACTTCGTAGCCGAAAGCGGAATATCCGATATTCTGTACTGATGAAGGGATTATGATATGTGTAAGGCCTGTATTCACGAAAGCTGACTGCTCAACGGAGAGAAGTCCTTCGGGAAGCTCTATATCTTCAAGCGCCTTACAGTTTGAGAAAGTACCGCCGCCGATCGTATCCAGAGAATCAGGAAGCTTTACTTCGCTCAGCGCAGTACAGCCTGCAAATGCAAAATCGCCTATATCCGTAAGCGCAGTCTTGCTCAGGTCAGCTGATTTAAGCGACTCATTGCTGTTGAATGAGTGGCGGCCTATGGTCTCAAGTGTTGAAGGGAATTTTATGCTTTTCAGTTCAGTCATGGCCACAGCAGAAGTGCCTATGGTCTTTACTTTGCTGTCGATAGTGAAGCTGTCGCCTTTTTTGGCGGAAGGATAGCATATAAGAGTGGTCTTGTCCTTGGAATAGAGAACACCGTCCTCAGATACGTAGTCCTTGTTTCCGCTGTCAACAGTGATCTCCTGAAGCTTTGTACAGAAGATGAAAGGGTTCTCAGCGGAGATATACTCTATGCTTGCGGGGAGAGAAATAGTCTCGATAGGACAGTTATCGTGGTCCTTGCCGAAAGCGTACTCACCGATGTCGGTAACTTTTTTGCCGTCGATGGTATCAGGCACGGTAATAGCGGTATCAGTGCCCGACCAGAACATGATACATACATTTCCGTCATCCATAACGGAGTAGGAGAAATCGCCTGAAACGGGGTATGAAGCGAGAAGGTCTTCTTCGCTTTCGTATTCATTTCCGTCCTCATCAACATATGACTGTTCAGAGTCGCCCCAGCCTTCGTAGGCCGTTTCGGCACGGACTATCGGAGCGGCAGGTATACAGGCTGAAGCACACAAAAGCAGGCTCAGCATGAACGCCGCAGTTTTTCTTGGTTTTATCATAGTTTTCCCTCTCAATCTGAACGGGCACAGCCCGATATAGTCTATTAATGTAATTATACCATAATTGCTGCTTTATTGCAATGAATTTCACGCATTTTTCACTACGGTTGCATTTACTTTTTATTTAGCGGCGGCGCAATCACGATTCGCTCGCTACGCTCGCTTACATTTGTAAGGGCGATGAGTTTCAGGTCGCTCGACGGCTTGTGTAGGTTGTTCGGGCTTCTGTTAACGTGAATGTAGGGGCGCATTCCGTGCGCCCTCGTTCTTCCGTTTCGGTGCGATTGTAACTGTGGGAGCCCGAGGGCGGGCTCCCCTACAAAGATTTGTTTCTGTGGGGGCGCATTCCGTGTGCCCTCGGAATACCGCCATAACTGCCCGTTATTGTAGGGGACGGCGTCCTCGACGTCCCACTTGCGGCAGCTTTGTGTCAGCCAAAGAGGAACACCTCTTGGGCAAAGGAGAGAGGGGAGAAAGAAAACCGCAGCAAAATCCGACATCCCCCCTC
>Ga0255344_1001894_pt1 | contig 26665 bp, 33 predicted proteins | sample wastewater_treat_5_FD_192414 | JGI IMG/M metagenome (GOLD analysis project Ga0255344, IMG submission 192414) | Wastewater microbial communities from Lulu Island WWTP, Vancouver, Canada - plant18 | ecosystem: Engineered > WWTP > Wastewater > Unclassified | place: Canada: Vancouver, British... | reverse complement strand
ATTATGGATATAGTCGAGGTATGGAATATGCAAAGCAATACGCAACAACAAACCACATTCCAATTGAAGAACGCAGGATTCTTTAAGGTTGCCGATAACTCGTTTATAAACACAGTTTCAATAATTATAATTATGAAAGGAGGGCGAAATAATTCATGCCTCGTAAATGCCACACACCGCCGATAATTCTGGACGCCTGCGAACCAGCCGACCAAGGGACCATCGGCGCGGTCTTCGACTTCTACCGACAGATTAACAAGCCGGTACCGACAACAGCAATAGTAAATTCAGATAACTTTAAATCTAATCAAAATGGAAAAGAAAATCATCAAATGCAGGATCGACGTAAGTAAGATCAGCAAAAGCAAGATCTACTCCGGAGAAAAAGGTAAGTGGTACGACTTCACACTCGTGGAAACCCCTGACGGAAAGTACAGCGACTGGATGGTAACCGAAGACGTGACCAAGGAGGAGCGGCAGGCCGGAGTAAAAGGAATCATCCTCGGCAACGGCAAAACGTGGAAGCCAAAGGAGGAGTCGGTGCAGGAAAACCCATATACCGAAAAGGACGATGACCTTCCGTTCTGACGCAGACGATGACGGCACGGACTTCAAGCGAAGTTTCAGACGGATTGCAGTCCGTTACCCGTACATAGCAAATGAGATGCGGGTTCGCCACCCGCGCGAGGAACACCTGCGGAAACTCCCGGAGGTTCAGGAGCGATTCACAAAAATCACGGGGATGACACGGGCCGACCTGACCAGCAACCGCGGTGACTCCCGCGTGCTGTTCATCGCCGTTGTTGTAACGCTTACAGACCCGCTGTTCTTCGACTTCGACGAGCATGCGCCATACCGGCTGATGATAAACATCGGTCGGCACATCCGCTGCAGCAAGGGCCAAATTTTGTACTTTCTCAAGAAGGTCAAAAATTACTGGGCCGTGTATCCGGAATTTCGGGATCAGGTTATCAATCTTTGCGCACAGATACGGGAGACATGAATGAGCCGCAAAAAAGGAAACTGACGCCGAAGGAGGAGCGATTCTGCTATGAGTACCTGGCCTGCGGAATGAACGCCACAAAGGCGGCCATAAAGGCTGGATACAGCAAGAAAACAGCAACAGAAATAGGAAGGCAAAACTTGTTAAAACTTGTTATTCAGGAGCGTATACAATACATGAAGGATAACCTTGCCGAAACAGCAGGGATAACGGCCACGATGATCGCCGCCGAACACGCAAAAATAGCCTTCAACAGCATCGCTCACCTCCATAACACCTGGATTGAACTAAAGGAGTTCAATCAACTGACAGACGACCAGAAAGCCTGCATACAGGAGATCAGCACGAAGGTTATGAAGGTGAAGTCATACGACGGCGTGACCAATGATGTGGAATACGTCCGCATAAAACTTTACGATAAACAGCGTGCATTGGACAGCCTTACGAACCTGCTCGGATTCAATGCCCCGGTGAAGAAGGAAATCACCGGAAAGGACGGAAAGGATCTTATACCATACGAGGGCAAGACCTACGACCAGGTTAAGGCCGAACTCATGTCAATCGTATCAAAAATAAATGAGTGACATAGAAACACTCTATCGCGCGCTGGTGACGGCCAGAGAGGTTTTTCGCAGGGATGCGTCGGAGAACCTGCTCAAGTTTACCCTGTACACCATGCCGACATTCGTACCAGCAAAATTTCACAAGCACTATTACAACGTGCTGACAAGCTTTGCAAAGGGGGAAATAAAGAAGCTGATGGTATTCATACCTCCTCAGCACGGCAAAACAGAAGGGTCTACCCGTCGTCTCCCTGCTTACATGCTTGGGCACAACCCTGACCAAAAGATAGCAGTCGTCTCCTATTCCGCACCCAAGGCCCGAAAATTTAACCGCGAGATACAGCGCATTATCGACAGCGACCCTTACCGCGACATCTTCCCGGACACACGCCTTAATGCCAGCAACGTCACGACAGTCGCCGGTTCATGGCTTAGAAATGCCGACGAGTGCGAAATAGTTGGCCGCCGCGGCGGGTTCAAGACCGTTGGCGTAGGTGGCGCGCTGACGGGAGATCCCGTTGACGTGCTGATCATGGACGACATCTACAAGGACGCCAAGAGCGCATGGTCTGAAACCGTCCGGGAAGGGATAAACGACTGGTATGACACGGTGGCAGAGACGCGCCTCCATAACGACAGTCAGCAGATAGTCGTGTTCACCAGATGGCATGAGGAAGACCTTGCAGGGAGGCTACTGAAGGTGCAGGGCGAGTATGGCCCGGATAATCCAAACGGCTGGGTGGTGGTGACATACAAGGCTATAAAGGAGGGCAGCCCGACAAAACATGACCAACGTGAGGAAGGGGAACCTTTGTGGCCGGAGCGGCACAGTCTGGAAAAACTCAGTGTCATCCGCGACCGTAACCCTCACGTCTTCGGATCCCTTTACCAGCAGGATCCTAAACCCTCCGAAGGGCTAATGTACGAGAAATTGCGGGAGTACGAGGCGATACCGGCCAGCAGGCACCAGTCGCGCAAAAATTACACAGACACCGCAGACACTGGTGACGACTTCCTTTGCTCGATAAACTACATAGAAACAGAAACCGCCATTTACGTAACCGATGTCCTTTACACCCAAAAGCCAATGGAATACACGGAGGTTAAGACTGCGGAGATGCTGACGCGCCACGGAATTGAAAAGGCGACCATCGAGAGTAACAACGGAGGGCGCAGTTTCGCACGCGCCGTGGAGACACAGTGCCGCCTGATGGGAAATACAAAAACCTCCATAACCTGGTTTTTTCAGAGCGAGAACAAGGCGGTACGCATATTCACAAATTCAGCAGCAGTACAAAATATGGTTTTCTTCCCGAAAGGATGGCAGGTGATGTGGCCGGAGTTCTACGGCGCCTTGGCAGGATACCTGAAGACCGGAAGCAACAAGCACGACGATGCCGCAGACGCCATCACCGGGGTTGTGGAACACCGTGACCGAGGAGTAGTCCAGAACCTCGATGGCGTATTTTTTTAACCATCACGGCAAAGGTCGAAATATACCGAACGGAACATCACCTTACAAAACCACCATGGCCGTAATTTTCCGCCAAAAACACGGACATGGATATTTCCGAAATCCTCAAGCTATCTCCAGAGCAGCAGATAGCGTCGCTTAAAGCCGCAAAGACCGTCACCACGCCGGATAAGGACGCGCTGGCAAAGCAGTGGAACCCAAGACAGCACGACGTATTTGACACCACCCTGCGCCCCGACAAGCGCGTAAGAAAGGCCACCGGGGAGACCGGAGCGGACGGGCGCCCGGTCATGGCCGAAGGCTACGAACCTGTCAACCGCATTGCCGTTCCATTCCAGCGCATCATCGTAAACCGTGCAGTCGGGTTCCTCCTTGGCAACCCCGTCATAGTAAAGAGCTACATCTACGACGACAACCCGCAGCAGGTGACGCTTGTCAAGATGGTGGAGGACACCCTTGACGACAACAAATCCCGCTATTTCGACCGCAAACTGGCACGCACCGTTAAAAGCGAGTGCGAGGCGGCCGAACTCTGGTACCCCGTCGAAGACCCGTCATTCTGGCGCCGACGCCTCGACAATGCCGCGGGCGTGCAGTTTAAGCTCCGTGTCCAGCTTCTCAGCCCGTCCAACGGCGACACACTGTATCCGGCATTCGATGATACCGGAGACCTGGTTGCCTTCTCCCGTGGTTACCAGACGGTGGACGGTCCGGATAAGATAGATCATTTCGACACATGGACCCAGGATCGCGTTGTTACCCGCACAAAGACAAAGACCGGATGGGAGGTGGACGATCGTCCGTCGACGCTTGGCAAGATCCCGGTCATATACTACCATCAGGATGAACCGGACTGGGCTACTGTCCAGCCTGTCATCGACAGGTTCGAGAAAAAACTGTCGAACTTCGGAGACACCAACGACTACTTCGGATCACCGATGGTAAAGGTCAAGGGGCAGGTTCGCAGTCTCCCGGACAAGACCAGCCAGGGCAAGGTTTTACAACTTGAAAGCGACGCCGATGCTTCGTACATGTCCTGGGACCAGTCTCCTGAAAGCGAAAAGCTGGAGTTCGAGATCCTCGAAAAGATTATCTACGCAATGACTCAGACGCCAAACATCAGCTTTGCCGATATGCAGGCCATGGGCGGGGAGATGTCAGGGTTCGCCATAAAACTGCTGTTCACCGACGCGCACCTCAAGGCTGAGAACGACATCGAGATATTCGGGGAGATGTACCAGCGGCGACTGAACCTGCTGCGGCACGTACTTGGCAAGCGTATCAATACGGCGCTGGAGTCAGAGGCGGACAACGTCTGGCTGGAACCCGTGTTCACACCGTACCTGCCAAAGAACAACAAGGAGGAGATAGAGATACTGGCCACGGCACGCGGCAATAAACCGCTGATAAGCCGCAAGACCGCCGCGGAGAATAACCCGCTTGTAGGCGACGTGGACGCCGAGCTGAACCGGATGCAGGAGGATGCAGACGCAGAGGCCGCACAGGTGGCAAAGGAATTAACTGGAACATACTGACCATGACCGTAACATTAGCCATAACCGTCGCCCTTGTCAACATCGTGATGTGGGGCGCATTCCTCTGGTGGGTGAGCAAGCCTCAGAGGGAGGAGCGACGCATGGAACGCAGGATAAGGCGCAGCGAATGAGCTCTCCGGAGAGCGCCCTTCAAAGCGCCTGCGTGACCTGGTTCCGCCTGCAATACCCGCGCATGTCACGCCTGATGTTCGCCATTCCGAACGGGCACCACCGCAATAAGCGCACTGCCTGCATACTGAAGGCGGAGGGCGTTGTCGCCGGTGTATCAGACCTCATCCTGCTGGTCCCGTCAAAAACGCACGCCTGCCTGTGCATCGAAATGAAGGCCGGTAAATCAGGGAGGCAATCGCAGCACCAGCTCGCATTTCAGAGGGACGCAGAGGGTGTAGGAAACAGATACATCATTTGCCGAACATTCGATGATTTCAGAAACGCCGTAACACAGCACCTGAATGAGCGCTGAACGCATCACCGACATATACGAGCGGCGGCTGATACGCCGCCTTATGCAGACAGACCTGCAGACTGCCGCCGTCTACCGGCGACTGATAGACGAGGCGGCACCGATTATGGCCCGTTACCGGCTGACTGCGCGCGGTGTCATTTACCGTAACCCTGACCTGGACAGGGAGCTTACTGCCGTGCTGGGAGCTTTCCGCCGCCGATTGCAGGAGCTTATTGACAATACCTCGGCATGGGCCTGGGCCGCTGCGGACGAGAAAAACGACCGAATAATAAGCGAATATATCTCCGGCATGCCACTGTCGAATGTTGCCCGAAACGGACTCTTCGCCCGCAACACCCAGGCGTGGGAGACATTTCAAAAGCGAAAGTACGACGGAATGCAGATCTCTGACCGCGTGTGGAACCTTACCATGGCCAACCGCGCCCTGATTGAGGACTACCTCGATAATGGACATATAACCGGACGGCCAGCAGAGGCAATAGCCCGCGACGTCCGTCAGCTGATGAACGAGCCGGACAAACAATTTCGCAGGGTGCGCAACGCAAAGACTGGCAAGCTGGAGCTGAGCCGCGCGGCACGGGAGTACCACCCTGGGAGTGGCATATACCGGAACAGCATCCAGAATGCCCGCCGCCTTGCCCGCACAGAGGTCAACATGGCTTACAGGACCAGCGACCAGGAGCGGTGGAAAAGCACGGATTTCATCCTCGGATACGAGGTAAAACTAAGTGCCCAGCACTGGGAGAAGATGCCATCCGGAGACATATGCGACCAGGTGACGGGGAAGTATCCGAAGGATTTCAAATTCGTAGGCTGGCATCCTAACTGCATGTGCATATGTGTGCCGGTCATGCCTTCCAAGCGGGAGTTTCTGGACCGCCTGACGGATGGCACACCCATCGAAGGGGAGGTCACCGACGTCCCGGAAGGGCTAAAGGGGTGGGTTGCGGATAACCGGGATAGGGTGGCCGGTTACAACCGCCAGCCATTCTGGGTGCAGGATAACTTCAAGGGCGGCACGATTGACGGGGAGATAAAGACTTTCCGGAGGCTGGTGCCAACGGAGAACCCATACCAATAATTTCGACCATTTGGGCAACGGTCAAAACAACGGCGGCAAAGAACATTATTGCACCGTAACCTCTGACGAAATTTGAGCCATAACATAAAAACATTATTTCACCGGATGAAAGAAAAAATCTTATCAGCACTGAAAACCAAGTATCAGAACCTGGGGTTCAGTGAAAAGGCATTCGGGGGCGTGGCAGACTACCTGGCCGCAACCGTTACCGAAGAAACACAGATCGAAACCGCCACCGGCGGGGTCGAAGCACTCCTCAAAGCATTCCAGGGAGACATCGACGCCCGCGTCACCACGGCGCTGGCAAAGCAGAAGTTAGAATTGGAACGTAAACCCGCCGACCCTCCAAAACCTTCAGACCCACCTAAGGATGATGTTCCGCCGTGGGCGAAGGCGATGATGGAGAAACTGGAGACCTTCGAGAAAAAGGAGCAGCAGGCGGCAATCACGGCGAAACTTACGGCCAAACTCAAAGAAAAGGGGGTGACCGAAAGTTTTCTCAAACACGCTAACCTCGCCGTCACCAGCGAGGCGGAGATTGACACGGTGGCTGCCACTGTTGAAAAGGACTGGGTGGAGTTCAAACAGGACCTCATCAACCAGGGGCTATTCGTCGAGATTCCGAAGAAACCGGCAGGACCCGGAAAAGAGGGCGAAGACATCGGCAAGATCATCGCCGAACGACGCAACTCCGGGGCCAGCGACGGGGTGAAAGGAAAAGAGATTTAATAACCCGAAAATTTGTATTTCATGCAGATTACATCCGAAACCATTGCACGCCGCAAGGTGATCTTCGACAGCATTATCGAGGACATCCCCGGCGGGGTCGGGCTGGATAAGTCGAGGCTCACCACGGGCCTTGAGCAGGTCGAAGCCGGAACCCTTGTCAACGTGGCCAACCGGGTGGCAGAGGTCGTCAAGACCGCCATCTGCGTTGCCAACAGCGCTGACGCAACCCACATCAGGGTGGCAAAAAACCACCTGTTCAAAGTCGGGGAGAGCCTGACCGACGGCTTCGCCGTTGCTGCCATCTCTGCCATCGACACCACTACCAGCACGGATTACGACATCCTGACCCTTGGCGCCAGCCTTGTCAGCTATGCCGCCAATGCAGTACTGATCGAGGTAAATACAGGCGCAGCCATGGGCGTGTATGCCTCGGCTACCGTTACCATCGCCACGGGCAAAACAATCACCGTTAACGACCAGAGCGGCCGCGCAGCGGGTATAATTGTAAGCATCTCCGCAGCTGGAGACGACAACCTTGCTGTGACCTTCTCAGGGAATACACTTAGTATTGCACTTGCAAACACTACAGCAACGAAAAACACTCCGAGCGTTGAGATCCAGACTGCAATCCGCGCCTTGGGGAACACCCTTGGCATCGACTTTGAAGCATGGACTTGCACCGGAGATGAACTCGCAGGATCCGCCATCACTCCCGCCAGCGGGACCATGGCCCTGAACCAGCCATACAAGTACCTCCCAACCGGTATCGTCCGCGAAACCGTCAATGTGGAGTATGACAATCCCGACGTTGCCGTCGTCCTGAAAGGAGCCGTTCGTCAGAGCGCACTCCCGTATGCCGTGAACGCAGCCGTAAAGGCCCTGCTTCCGAATTTCACATTTAACGCCTAACCCCCAGGAGAGATGAAAACACCTATCATTGAAGGATTCACCCAGGCGGGCCTCGAATCATACCTGAATGCCCGGCAGTATGCCGCGCTGTACTGGCCCACCCTTTTCCCGCTGAAGAACGTCAACTCCCTGGACGGGAAGACCATTGTCGGAGACAGCGGTAACCGCGTCGCGGCCCACGTCATCAGCTTCGACGCCTCGGCACCGCAGGCCACCCGCAAGGAGCTTGTGAAAAAGTATTTCGACATTCCCAAGTCGGCCATCAAACGCGTGAAGAGCGAAAAGGAGATCCTCGAACATGAGGTCACCCGCGCCCTGCGTGGCAATGACGCAGTACTTGAGGACTATTTCAATGACATCGACTTCGTGTACGACGCCGTTCAGGCCCGTATGGAATGGTTCGCCCTCCAGGCCCTGTCACTGACCAAGATCAAGCTGACCACCACGAACAACCCGCTTGGCATCACAAACGAGGAGTATGTGGATTTCGGAATGCCATCGGCAAACAAGAAGACCGTGGCTGTCGTGTGGAGCACGGCCAACCTGGCCACCATGAAGCCTATCGCGGACTTCAAGGCCGTGGTAAAGGCAGCCCGCGCCGCAGGCATCCAGCTCACCAAGGCTCTGGTAAATCCCGACGCCTTCGACCTGATCACCGGATCGACCGAGTTTCAGACCGCGGCCAAGAGCCTCGTGGCTGGTGAAAGCCTGATCCTGGGTAACCTGACCCTTGACATCGCCAACAGCGTTCTGAAGGCCATGCGTCTGCCGGAACTGGTGATCGTCGAGACCAGCGTAGCCATCGAGAATGCCGCAGGTACTGCAACCCACGCCAACCCGTTTGACGCCAACCATGTGACCTTCATTCCGCAGGCCACACTTGGCGCCATGTATAACGGCCCTATCGCCGAAGAGGTTGAGAAACCGATGGATGTCCTGCAGAGTAAGCGCGGCAACGTGCTGGTGAGCGTGAAGAAGACTTTCGACCCGGTAAACGTAATCACAAAGGGTGAGGCCAACGCCTTCCCAAGCTGGCCGATGGTTGACAAGTGCTACTCGTTGTACACCAATGACGCTTCTACCTGGGCTTAATTAACCGATATCACGGATGACAGTCCTTGACGCCATAAAAGCAACCGTAGCCGGGTACCCGCTGTCGAATAATGCGTTCAACCTTGCATTAACCGACCGCGGGTTATCCGGGACGGATTTGTACACTGGGACCTCCCGGGCGTTTGAACTTGCCAAGGCCGATATTTTTATGGTTTTAGCTACGTCCGCCAACGTATCAGAAGGAGGATTCTCCGTGTCGATTCCTGACCGCAAGGTATTTCTTTCAAGGGCGACGGCCATCTACAACCGTTATGGTGAGGAGGCTTCCGGAGGTGACACCGTTTCAGACGCATCTTCAGCATGGTAGTACAGTACCCGCATACGATCCTTATCACCCGTCATCCGGATTATGCCCAGGATGACAGCGGAGATTTCCAGCCTTCAGGTTCTGCCACAACCTTCACGGGGGACGGAAGAGCCGAACCGGCAGGGTCTAACGCAGTTGTCACAGGTCCGGATGGGGACAAGGAGTCGTACTCGTGGATAGTGTATATGCCGCGCATGGACGAAGAGTTTTCTTACGGGGACACCGTGACAATAACCTTTGAAAATGGGTCGGTCAAGACAGGTACATTGAAAAGGCAGAGTAACGGACAATTCAATTCAAGGCTATGGGTCTGATACCGCGATATAACGCAAGGGACATCGAGCGAACCATTGCCGGTGTAGTCGAAAGGATTGAAAACGACATCGTCCAGATCCTTAGATACCTCGGCGAGCAGTTCGTCTCAGATGCCCGTCAGGCGCTTAACATCAGCGGGGCATTCCCAAAAGGCGACTACCGCGACCGAACGAGCAACCTTCGCAGCTCCATCGGCTACTTTGTACTTGATAACGGCCAGATCATCGGGCATGATGTCACGGGCACGGGTACCGGGAGGGCGATGGCCCGAAAGGCGCTGGAAGGCGTTCCAAAGGGAGGATACCAGCTCGTCGGAGTGGCCGGGATGGAATACGCAAGCTATGTGGAGAGTATGGGGTACAACGTGATAACAAGTCAGGCGGACACCCTGATCGTGGACCTGCGCGACATGCTGAAGCAATATCAGCAGCGCATGAACAGCAAGGGCGTAACGATTGACTTTGACGCGGTGGGTGAAATAACGGGAGGGGCATACAGATCATGAAAATGACTGACGTGGCTATAAACAGGGTTTACGGGTTGCTTACGGCGGCGGGTGGTCTTACCATACCCGTGTATAAGCTGACGAAGCCGTCCTCTGAGAAGCCATCCGTATATGTTGTGATCAACTCCCTGCCGGTCACCAGCGCCATCATGCAGCGGTGTCATGTAAACGTCAACGTCCATGTTACCGACCCAAAGCCTGGGATACCGGATACGGACACGCTGGCGGACCTGACATCCGATGCGGTGGCCCTGCTTCACCGTGTTGACGCCTCCGGGATACTGATCGACTTCGAGAGCCAGGAATACATCCGTGACGAAAGGTTAAATGAGCATTATTCAAACATTCGATTATTTGTGAAATTTGTAAACTGACATAAAATGGCAGCAGAAAAATACGCGTATGGGATTGCCAAAGTTGAATATGGCACTCCTGCAGGAACGGCCACCATGCCTGGATCTATGACCCAGTGGGCGCAAACGGTCGAAGGATCGTTCACCCTTTCTGAAGACGAGAGCCAGACCAAGGACTTCAAGGTCGAGGAGGTAACCACTCCTGTTAAGAGCATCGTCACCGAGGCGGGAGCCCTCAAGATTAAATGGAGGGCGTATGACATTACCCCCAGCCTTGTGGCTATCATGAAGGGCGGAACCGCCGATACCGAGGCAGGTCCTCCGGCCTACCTGACCTACGACGGCCCCACCAGCGTGGCCGCGAAGGATCTGGCACTGAGGGTCACCACCACCAACGGAGTTATCTTCAACATCTACAAGGCAGCCTGCGTGGGCCGTTTCGACGGATCACTCTCCCGCACCGACCTTCTGGAGATGGAGGTATCCGCAACAGTCCTCGACCCGGGGAATGCCGGATCACCCTACGAAATCAAGCTCCCCAATCCGAGCTAATTGATTCGATTGATTGCAAGGGCCGCTCCGTATGGGGTGGCCCTTAATCGGTAATACAAAAAGGATGAACGAAACTCAATATCAGGCTGGATCCGCCATTGTCGACGAGGGGATAAAGTTCAAAGTGCCGCTATTCTGGGGTATTAAAAAGACATTTCTGATCCGCCCTCTTCGACCTGGGACGATTGTTCGCATAAGCCAGCAGCAGGCACGTATGAAACCTATCGTCGAAGATGAGAACATGGTCCACGAGCTGCTCGGCAAGGGTGGAAACCTCCGGCACGTGGCCACCATGATAGCCATTGCGGCCATTAACCGCCCCATACTGTCGCGGATAAAACTTTGGTGGTACCGCTGGATCCTGCTAAATTACACGGAGAAGACCGCTGACATGTTCGCCTACCAGTCGCTTGTCCTTCGACAGATGGACGCCCAGTTTTTTTTTCTTATTATGGCATCGGCCAAGAAGATGACGTTCCTGGAGCCAAAGACGAACACGGAACCTTCGCCGGTGGCCGCTCGTTCTGGGGGACAATCGGCCTCGTCCAGAAAACCTTCGGCCTGACGAACCACGAGGCCCTATGGGGTGACAGCTGGGTAAACATCCTTCTGAAGATGAAGGACATGCCATACTACCGGACCAAGACGGACAAGGAGAAGGAGATGGAACACACGCATGAGGGCACCGTGGACGTCCTTAAAGAGAAATTCGCAAAATACATCAAGCCATGAGCGCACTGATTTTCGATGCAAGGATAAACGCCGACCAGCTGAACAAGGATGTTGCCAGGGTCAACAGCACCATCCGAGATATGACCGACGACATCAAGACCGAGGGGAATAAGATGGAGAACCTCTTCGCAAAAATCGGAGCTGGAATTGCCTCTTACTTTGCAGTCGGTTCTCTCTCCAATTTCGCTCAGGAAATGGTTCGTGTCCGTGGGGAGTTTCAGAAGTTCGAGGCGGTGCTCACCAACACCCTTGACGGCGATAATGTCCGGGCCTCCTCGCTCCTTGAAGGATTATCAGAGTTCGCGGCACGCACACCCTACCAACTTCAGGACATCACCGAGAATTTCGTAAAGCTCGCCAACCAGGGAATTGTCCTGACGCAGCAGGAGCTCACGAAGCTGGGCGACTTCGCAGCGGTGACGGGCAAGCCCATCGGGCAGCTCTTCGAGGCCATCATGGATATCAATAATCCTGAGCGGTGGAAGGAATTCGGGGCCAGGATCCAGACCGAGGGGGAAAAGGTGGCCATCAGTTTCCGAGGTCAGAGAATCGAATTTGAGCGGACTATCGATGGAGCCAAAAACGCCATTGCCCAGCTTGGGACGATGAAAGGCGTGGAGGGGACGATGGAGGTCATCAGCAAGACACTTCAGGGGCAGATCAGCAATTTTCAGGATGCATGGGACCGGATGCTCAACGATCTTGGGAAGGCCAATGAGGGTACCTTCGCTGGATTGATCGGTGGAGCGACCAGCCTGGTGCAGAATTACGAAACCGTTATCGACAGCATCAAGGGACTTGTTGTCACACTTGGTGCAGCGAAAGCCGCACAGATCGTTTACAATGCCGTTCTGGCAGAGCAAGCCGCGGTTAATGCCCTGGTTGTTCAGTCAAATGGATTTCTGGTGGCCTCAGATGCCAGGGCAGTTCTGTGGAAGACTCGCCTTGTGACAGCTCAGCAGGCGCTGAATAAATCTATGCTTGCAAATCCATATGTCTTGGCAGTTGCAGGTATCACGGCCATGATTGCCGGTTTAATGGCCATAACGAAACATATTGATCAGACCGTAGATGCCCAACGCAGGTTTAATGAACATTCTGAAGAGCAGAATAAGATTTACGAAAAGCGGCAAACTGCCGTAAATAAACTCCTTGATACCCTTCGTGACGAAAAAAAGGCTGAAGAAGACCGGTTGAAAGCATTGCAAGATCTTCAGACACTTTACCCTGCTATTTTTTCAAATCTTGACCTGCATTCATTAAAGCTTTCTGATCTCGCAATTAAGGAAAGGGAGGTTACGGATGAAATAAAGAACAGGACTATTGAGGAGCAGCGCAGCTATGTCGATAATCTTAAACGAGAAAAGGAACGTTTGACAAAGCTGAAAGAAAATGCGCAGAGCTCCCCCGGATCTGGTATGTATCGGACAACTGGAGAGATCCTGTTTGGATATACAGAGCAGAAAAGACTCGAACAGATAGAAACTGAGATCGACCTTAATGAGAAACTTCTCCAACAAAGGATTGATGAAAGGAACGCCCAGCAGCAGCAGATTGAGGAATCCAAAAAATCAGTTCAGCAACGCATTGCTGAAGCCAAGTCTATTGACACGCTTGGAAAGGTACAGGAAGAGTGGCAGAATAAAATTAAGTTAGCGACTACCGACACTGACAGGACAAAATTACAGAACGAGCTGAAACTGATCGATGCAGCACTGGATCGCATGTCCGGCAAGGGGAAGGACAAAGATAAGGAGACTCCAGCCGAGAAAGTCGCCAAGGATCTGGCCAAGAAACGCGAAGAATATGAAGCCTACTACACGGCCGTAGAGCAAATGGGAAGGGAGTGGGCAGACAAAGAGTATGCTCTGCTTCTAAAACAGGGGGATAACTACCAGCGATACCTTGAGAACCGGCTGAAGGCTAACAGGGACAACATGGTCGAGGTCCTTGAGATCGTAAAGGCTGCATCATCCGCTGATGTTGACATGCTACCGAGCCTGATGACACCAATAAAGACCACAGGGGTCAAGGAGAGGGATAAGGCCACAGGAAAGTACGTCGAGCCAATAGATACCAAAGAGCTTCAGCAAAGCGTTGGAAACATGTCAAAGCTGGCCAGATGGGCTGCAGCTATAAAGAAGGACATCAAGGAATGGGACATGGAGGACATCGCCAACGGTGCCCAACAGACCAGCCAGTTCTTCGGAGAACTCGCCTATCAGGTCCGGGACATTGACGCCGGTCTGGCGGATGTTCTGGACAACATCGGAGGCATCTTCTCAAATGTGGCCAATATCGCCAGCGGGAACATCCTCCAGCAGATCGCAGGAGTCACCGGGCTGATGACACAGATGTACTCCATGGTAATGGACACCAGCGGCATTGAAGAAAGGTTGAGTAAGCCGTGGGAGGAGTTTGAGCGATGGATTGCGGCCAGCAACCGGGCATTACAGCAGTACATCGACCTCCGTGATCAGGCACTTGGAGAGGAGCGTTATTCTGCTACGGACAAAGTAATTGAAGAAACCCGCAGGGACATTGCCGATACTGAAGCCAAGCTAAAGGAAATGGAGCTTTCCTGGACGGTGAAGCAGAGCGGATGGTTTGGAAAGGGATGGGATCGCTACATTCGCCGTATACAAGAGATTCAGGACTCACTTGGAGGTCTACAACTCACCCAAAAGGGATTAGCCAGATCATTCGGGGCATTGGGTTATGAGAGCTATAAGGGGGTATTCTCCCTCGACCTTGATAAGCTCCTTTATGATGAAATGGGTAAATTTTCTCTTGACAGGGTAAATAAACTGATCACTGATGGTGTAATCACAGATGAAAAGGTCATTGCAGCCGTAGATTCATATAACCAGCTTCTTAAGGATCTTACCAGTGCAGAGCAAGAGAAGCAGAAATTATTGACTGCAACACTTTCCGCCAATGTCACGGATAGTATTGTCGAGGGATTCAGAAATGGCCAGCGCACAGCGGAAGAGTTCGCCGACAGTTTTGAAGAACTCATGCGCAATGCACTGTTAAACGTGATGAAAGTGAAGATGCTGGAGCCTCAGATAGCAAGGTGGGCTGAGGACTTCGAGCAGGCAATGGCTGACCAGCTACTAAGCGATAGTGAGAAACAATCCCTGAAAGCCGAATGGGACAGGATTATATCTGCAAACGCCGCTTACCTACAGGGGCTGGAGCAGACCGCTGGGATCGTCACCGATGCTGCAGCCGCTGCCGACACCACTGGACTGGCCGGAGCAATCAAAGGGATCACTGAGGAGACCGCCGGGATGATCGCTGGGCAGATGTATGCTATCCGGGAGCATATGGCCAGCCTTCGCAGATTCCAGGCTGGGGAGCAGCTCGACATCATGAACCAGTCTGTAACCCATCTTGCTGAGATCGCCTCAAACACCAGGCACAACCAGAAGCTCAACAGTATCGATGACCGACTGAAGGACATGAACGCTTACCTTAAAGCTCAGCTATGACGATTGACGGCGTAAACATACTCACAACGCTCGGTCTTCGGATTGAGACGGTCAGGGACCACGCTTCGCTCCCGGCACGCAAGCGGATACTGCAAGAACCGGCATTCACATTAAACGACATCAAGACGGAGGAGCGTAAAATAACCGTGTCTCTCTTCGGGGATTACGCGTCGAAAGCATACGCGGCCTCCGTTGCTGAAGCCTTCGGAACAGTGATGAGATGGAGTGTAAAGCACACTATCTCCATTCCATCCCATCATGTGTCCGTAACCGGGGTATTCAAGGATGGTGCAAAGGTGGAGACGTACGGGAACGCAATTCATATAACAGTAACAATAACCGTGACAGATGATTGAGTGGAAACTTGACGGGGTATATTTTGAGGACTACGGCGTGTATGTCAGCCGAAGCCAGGGTGTGCTGGACATCCCGGCAATACAGGATGACCCGCACGACTGGCTCGACCGCAACGGCCGCGACTGGGATTCCGTCACATCCTCCCGCGCCTCAGAGCGTGAGATAGTACTCACCTGCTGGATTCACGCGGAGGCAGTGCCGCCCTCCAGCGCCTACCAGACCTTTCTAACGAAGGTAAACGCTTTCTACGGGGCAATACTTGCACCAGGGAAAAAGACGCTCACAACGCCGTATGGTGACGTCTACGACGTGTATGTGAAGGATCAGATCGGCCTTGTAAGGGAGGCCAATTATGTGGCAGAGCAGCAGGTCGGCAGCTTCACGTTAAGGCTTACCGTCGAGGGAGACAGCCGATATGAGGCGTACCCGGTATATCACAGTTCAGGATCCCCAATAGTTGGATACCTGATGACAAACAACCTTCAGGTGTTCCGCACTCTGCAGGGTGACAGCTACGCGACCTGCACCATTGAGGCGAATAGCCCGCTTCCGGTTGACATGTACTGCTATATCCTTGTAAACAGCAACGGGGAGAAGGAAGAGCCGTACTATTTCATGGCCAAACCGGATGTAACAAAGAACAGCACCAACAAATTTGTCTATAACCTGCGCCTCGAACATGGCAGCATACTGCTGAAACAGTCGCAGTTTCTTTTCGAGGGTATTGCAGACTTCGAGATATTCGCAGACCTGGACACCATCGTGGATTTGGTATGCGAAAATGCGGACCGATTTATACCCGGAAAGTTCGTTAAGGGGGAGATCGCCGGTGTGGCCGACGGTGTGGTCAAAAAGAACCACGCCTTCCGCGGGGAGGACTGCATGTCAGTCGTCAAGCGCATGACTCAGGAGTATGGTCTGGAGTACGACATCAGCTATACCGTTGGCGGCGGAGTGTTCTATATCATAAACATAAAAAAGCAGATCGCCACGACAAAGGGCATCACCCTGCAGTACGGGAAGGGTGCCGGGTTGTACGAGCTGACCAGGGAGGCACCGAACCGAGACGAACTGGTGACCGTCCTTTATGCATATGGCAGCACGAAAAACATCAAACCGGACTACAGGGGAGGTAAGCCGCGGCTTGAATTTACCGGAAACCCGCTGCGGCAAAATGACACCTTGTACATGGGGGTTGAAAAGACGGTTTTCTTTGACGACGTCTATCCGCAGCGCACGGCCCCTATACAGGCATACGATCAGGTTCTCAAATGCGATCCGACGGATCCGGGATGGGCTGCATATGATGCCATCCGGGAGCGATTTCCGGGAGGCATGTACAGAATAACTGATAACACTGTTTTTGATATCAAAGAATTTCTCCTTGGGGGGTTGACGGCCAAGATCAGGTTTAAGACAGGAGAGCTTGCTGGTTACGAATTCGAAATTGAGGAGTACGACCACGTACCGGGGCATATCTTCATAAAGCCGTTTAAGGACGAGGACGGATACATGATACCCAACGCAACATTATACCCATCTGGTGGAGATGAATACACCCTGGTGGATATTGATCAGCCAGGCAGCTATGTAACCGTTGCCGAGGCCGAACTCCTGGCACAGGCACAGGAGTACCTTGATAAGTACAGCGTCCCGCAATACCCATACCGATGCCGTATCGACCCGGCATATCTTAACACAATCGTGGGCCGTTTCGACGTAGGCGACCGGATCACCATCATAGATGCCGACCTTGGGGTAAATGCCCTGTACCGGATCAGCCAGCTGACATATAACGCATATACCGGCGGCTATGAACTTGCACTTTCAGAACACCGTATCCTTACGCGAAGGGAGCGCCAGCAGGTGGTAATCGACCGCGTTGAACGCACGCAGGAAAAGACCGATGCGCAGGCGGTTGAAACTATCCGCAAGGACAAGGAGACCGTCGGTGAACTCCGCAACCGGATCTTTGACCCGGCCGATGACCGGCAATCCCTGGACACCACGGTCAGAAATGAGAGTGTCGACCCCAGGATGCTGGCCTTTGATGCCGGAACAGTGCAATTCCAGATCCTCGGATGCCTTGTTGAAACACCATGGCAAAATGACAATAACAAAATCCACATTGGAGCTGGTGGTATTGAAATTCTCAACTGGCCGGATGACACACTTTCCCGTTACGATATCTGGAAATTGGAGAGGGATGGCGGAACATACGATCCGAGAAGGGACTGGATAATGCCGGACACTGTCCTAACACTTCCAGACAATGATGGGTATTATCTGATTGCCAAACTCCCGCGTGATCCTGCAGCGGCAGTTGGTGAGTGGGTCGCATCGGATTTCTTCATAAGAACAAAGGCAGATGCTGATTATATCCAATATACGGTCGGGTATATCAATCCAGCAGCCAGTCCACGTACACCCGCCATGCTGTGGGGAAATGTGAAGTTTAGCCCGGACCAGATCACCGCATCCATCGACCCGCGCCTTCTTACCAGCGGGCAAATGATCTACCTCCACACAGAGGATAGCGACCTGACGGGGTACAAACAGGCGCTCACTGCACAGCCCGAGGATGTCATGGCAACATATACTGCCGCCGCCAACTTTGCCACAGGTGACGTACTTATAGAAGAGTTCAGCACCGAGCCTGATTATCCCGGCGTGACGGTGATCCCGGCAGGGCCGTGGATATTTAATCACTGGGTGGCCGTCGGCAGCGGTACGCAAAGCAGCGTCGTGGTCAAAGTTTACAAGCGGATCGCCGCTGGCACGGAAACCGAACTGCTCACCTTCACCCAAGCCGTCACGGCAGCCGTGGGCGTCGAACAATTCAAAGCCATCCCGATGGCTCAGGTTGAACTGCTGGCCACAGACCGGCTGGTGGTTAAGTATTACCACCGCAATGCCGGAGCGACACTCTCAACCATGTACTTGTTTGCTGAAGGCAACACTGTGGCATCGTGGAAGTGGTCAGGGTACCGGATACCGCTTGCTCCTGCTGGTGGGGGGCTTTCCACGGTTGAGACGGATATGAGCGTGACTGGCGACGGGTCGGCACTTGACCCCGTGGTGTTGGTAGGTGACGAAGCCGCTCCGGGAAATAGCAAATATTACGGGACCGACGACGAAGGAGAAAAGGGATATCATGCGTTTCCTTCAGGTCTTGCTATCGGCGACTGGACGGAAGACATATCCTTCGACTTCAATGATGTGGAAGCCGGGATTGTGCAGACGTGGATACTGGATATTAAGGCATCCTTCGCCTACAAGATTCTGTCAGTCGTTTTGCAGAGTGATAGCACGATGGATGATGTGACGGTGGAGATCGCAGGGAGTCCGATAACGTGGGATTTGCCGGGAGACCCTGTAAGTATTGACGTGACGAGTTCGGTGGTGGAGACTACGGCAAAGACCGACGTTGATAATGATGTTGCGGTAGGGGAGCAGGTGACACTAAATTCATCAGGCACGGATGGCGACCCGACAGTCATCAGGGGGAAACTTAAAATCAGGAGGGTTGCCGTATGAAAATGCTGTATCACCCCAAGCGGATATTAGGTTTTGAGCCTTACGTTGCACCGGAAGGATTTGACCGGAAGGCGCAACCTGTGGATATTTACGACGTGTTTGAGAGGTATTACAAGAATCATAGGACGGCAAAGTGGATATTCTCTGTTTCAGATTCATTCACTCCGCACTCATATTATAACTTTGCTCTGAATGCAAATGAATTAACATTACCTGTTTATGAAGGTCAAAAATCAGGTGCATCGTTTATTATAAGTTCTGAAATTGGCGGAATAAGAACAAAAAGTGAAATACCAGTGACGCACTATACTGGAACATTAACAAATGGAACTTATAACAGCATAGAAGTTGAAAGTACAGAAGGATATCCAAGTTCAGGTAAAATAACACTTGGAAATTATACTTTATATTCTGGTACAAGAAAGGCTATTTTCCAATATGATTCAAAAGACAGTACACATTTTTATTGGAGTGGATCGGCACAAACGCTTAAAAATATTAATGCTTCCGGGAAAATAGTAATGCCGGTTGCGATTTTTGGAAGTTCTACGAAAAGGTATATTATTGGAAAGAATATAGATTCAAACTTCCAGCCGTTTTCTTATGCCTCAGATGGTTATCAATCTCCAATTTATGGTGCTGAATGGCTTTACTGTGGAGATAAAATAAGTTCAATAGCAACAAGTTCAGCTAACGGCGGAGTAACAACAATTAAATATATTCATGTTCACAAATTAGATAACATTACTACTTATGGATACGGAACACATAGGGGCGCTCCTCTTGTCGGGACACTACATATATCTGCATGTGCAACTGATATCGGAGTCGGTGGAAAAGGATTGGTGTTTTCTGGGTGCACTGGAATTACAGGTACTTTAAATATCCCTGGGAACATTAAGAATATATATAGCCAGAGTTGTTTTAATGGTTGTACTGGATTAACAGAAATAATACTAAACGAAGGATTAGAAAATATTGGTAACTATTCGTTTAATGGATGCACGGGTTTAGATGGAACTTTGGCAATTCCTAATTCTTGCACAACAATAGGTAATAATGCCTTCTCCGGATGCAATAAACTTGACACCCTTAACCTCGGGAAGGGGGTGCAGACCATCGGGATTTCGGCATTCCAGTCGTGTTCACAATTATCCGGTACGCTTACATTACCTGATTCCCTGACCACCATCGGAACACTCGCTTTCTATGGATGTACTTCATTCTTCGGTACACTGACCATTCCCGCAAACATTACATCAATTGGTCAGGGTGCTTTCGGTGACGACAATTTCAGCGACATTGACGTAACCGCAAATAGTAGGTATGAGGATGTGGATGACGTATTATACGAAATCAGTACACGCACGGCACTACACTCTATAAAGTCTGATACTGGTACGATAACCTTCCAAACCAACACGCTTATCATTGGGGATTACTGTTGTCTGCGGAACCAAAGAACAGGAACACTTACCGTGCCTGACAGCGTGACAAGGGTGGGCATTTATGCCTTTTACGATTGTGACGGTTTCACGGCATTAGACCTTGAAACGACCACTTCAGGACTTGTAACCATTGATGATTACGCCTTTGCCCATCAGAGCAACCTTGCAGGGACAATTACGATACCGGATAGTGTTACTTTGATTGATGCAAACGCATTCAGAGACCTTCCGAAGGTTACGGCATTGTCGTTTGGGACTGGATTGATTACGATAGGTGCAAGTGCATTCAGCGCAATGATTGGATTGGCGGGTAATATCGTTATTCCAAATTCTGTGGAAACGATAGGAGCATCTGCATTCGCTGGAGATACTGCGCTTATAGGAACGCTTACGCTTGGAACGGGACTGAAAACGATAGGAGGTACAGCATTCGGAAATGTGCCATTCACGGGAACTCTTACAATACCATCGGCAGTCACCACAATCGGGGAAGGTGCATTTTACAACAACAACTTCACGGCAATCGCTTCTTCAGCGTCAGGATTCACTGTATCTGATTACGTTCTGTATGATGAAACAGTATCAGGACAAATTAAGGCGCATACTTCGGCACGAGGGTATTCCGGTACGTTGACATTCAAGGCGGGGACAACATCAATCCTTTACCTATGTTTGTACAATAATGACAACCGCACAGGTGCAATCGTAATTCCTTATACCGTGACGGCAATCGGGCAAGAGGCTTTTCGTAATTGTAGTGGATTTAACAACACGGTGACAATCGGAGACACAACAAACGGTAGTTCACTCACGACTATCGGAAGGTATGCCTTTATTGAATCTCCAAACATCACAGGATGGAACATCTACCGCACACCTGCACCGACCTGCAACCAATCATTCAGCAACTACGCCAAGCCATTGCACGTTAAATCAGGGGCGACGGGGTATGATGTGACACCTGCCACCAATGCAGCACCGTGGACAAACACCGCCATATTCTCATCCATAATCGCAGACCTATGAAAACACTACTCTTTGATACAGATTCCGGGAAAGTAATCAGCCCAATATTTGGGAGTGGATACCTTGTGGACGACCTGTAATAGAAATATCAACCGTTCATCAAAAGGTGAAAAATAACGGGCGACCGACCAACGACGGCACAGAATAGACCCGCAACTTTATGACATAATTTAAAACACAAAAAAAATGAACTACTCGATTTCACTCACGAAACGCACTATACGAAAAGGCGGCAGCCAACATGCTGAAAAGCAAATGGGCGCGACAGGTAAAAGACCGGGCGCAGCGACTGGCGGAAAGGGTGAGGGAACTGGAATGAACGCCGTTATTCGAATATTAACCCAAGTCGGGCAGTACGTCTATAAAAATTCAGTGTGGCTGATCCCTATAATGGACACGGCCATCCGAACAATAAAAAAATTAATTAAAAAGGGAAAAGATGAACGAGCAGTTAAAAGAGAAAATCAAAATCGCAGCGGCGAAGCTGGACAAGATAGTGGACTTCGCCAAGATTGCCAGCAAGGTCCAGAATAAGCCGGTCCGCTTTGTCGTCTCCAGTTTCGAGCTGGTGGACGGGTACGTTTTTAAAGTGGCGCTCACCGAAGTCATCGAGCTGATCCCGGATGAAGCGCACGGCGTGGTGGAGGCCTGGCTGGATGCATTCATCGACGGCGACTGGTTCCTGTTGGTAAATTCCACGGGTGAGTTCCTGGGGCAGCTGAACCTGATCCCGTTCATTGAAGAGAATGACGAGGTCAACGTCTATGTCGCACTTTTAACGGCGCTGGTACGATTAATTCCGCAGGTGACAAATCCGGAGGCGGCATAAAAGCAACCACGGGATCTGAGCGACTGCCCGGAGGGATTAAAGGGCTTCGGGTCTTCGGGATTAAAATAAGGATCCCGCTGGTGAGGTTGCGCCAGTTGATAAAGACTAAGAAGTAGTTTTTTCATACGTTTGTTTTTAATTGGTTAAGTTGATTGGACCCGGAGGCAGAGGCTTCCGGGTTTTTTATTATAGGGGACAGGAATACCTCTGGGCTATTTTTTTTACCTTCTCGGAAAAGGTCAATTAATTGCGGCGTGAACATAATCTGAAGACTAAAGCGGTCACGAACTTTGGCATATAAAGAACAGGACGCGATGGCACTTGGAAGAGAAACAAAATTCGGTCTCACATTCGGGCAGATACTAAGCCTTTTGACCGTATTCGGCGGTATCCTCGTTGCATGGGTATCACTAAATGTCAGGATAGCACAGGCCGAAGTGCGAATCCAAACACTTGAATACGGATTTGAAGCGAATCTGAAAACCGTCGAAACGATACGGCAGGAGAACCGCGACGATCACCGGAAGTTGATGGACAAACTCGACGAGCTAATGAAATTAAAGGCCGATAAATGAGCCTCATCGAACGAATATGGAGGATGTATCGCATGAACCCTATGGCTGAAATATTAAGAATAGCCCTGACACAGTACGGAATCCGTGAGTGGTCAGGGGCCAACCATAACCCGGAGGTGGTGAAATACTTCACGGAAGCCGGATTTGACGTTAAAAACGACGAAACGAGCTGGTGCAGCGCCTTCATCTGCTGGTGCGTACAGAAAGCCGGGTTACAGCACACCCGAAGTTTGGCCGCCCGCTCATGGCTGACCTGGGGGGAGAAGACGTTTGTGCCCGCCTTGGGTGACATCGCAGTGCTATGGCGCAACGACCCGCAGGGATGGCAGGGGCATGTCGGAATTTTCGTCCGGCAGGATGGTGCCAAAATATGGCTGCTGGGAGGAAACCAGGCGGATGGGGTAAACATCCAATCCTACGACGGTACGCAGCTACTTGGATACAGGAGGGCGGCCGTATGACCGTCGAGAGGGCAAAAACCATCGGCAGGCAGGCGACGCGTCCGACAAGCGTCGTGATCATGCTCCTGCTGCTTCAGGGCGTCACCCTTACATGGCCGCACGCAGTGCCTGAGAAATGGGAGGACTTCGCAATAAACGCCATCACCGTAGTTGGAGGTACCGGCATACTGGACAAGGCGTGGCGCAACCGGCACGAGATAAGAGAGTGGCTTACAAACATATTCAAAAACAAGAAAAATGGAAAATCTGTTCAAAGCGGTGTCCACGATAATTAAGACCGCAGAATCAGTGGACAAGGCGTTGCGTGACGATAAGGTTACGGTAACGGAAGGCATCGCAATCGGGATCACCGTCATCCCGTGGATAGGTCTCTTCAAGAACTTTCACAAGATCCTTGAGGACATGAAGCAGTGGAACGACACCAGTCTGGAGCAAACCATCCAGTTCGTGCGTGACGATCTCCAGCTTACAAACCCGAACACTGAAGCAATCGTCGAGCAGGCAGTTGAGATACTGTTCCGCTTGGCTTACGTCGTGGTTGCTCCGGGGCAGGAACTGGCGAAGGCACCGGCGCCCGTTGTCGAATCAATGGCGTGACGCGTCAGATCGAAGGAATTGAGCCGTCAGGCGGGAAGATCCCCGGCGGTGTGAAAGGTCTGCGATGGATCGGAATGACCATGCGCATCGACCTTCAAAAGGTACTTCGCTGGCTTCGCAGGGGCGGGCCAGGGCGGAAGTAGAGTTTTTTCATAGAGGGCAACGGTGGCGATGGCTGCCGTTGCTTTTTGCCACGAATTATAAATAGTGTATAACAGATTTCCGCAACATCCGGAAACATTGTCTCCTCGGTGAGACTCGAACTCACGACCCGCTGATTAAGAGTCAGCACATGAAACCCCGCTGGTATCAGTATTTACTGTGTTTTCCCAGCGCTGCGTATTCTGATTGTGTGCGGGCGGGTGGCCCAGGCGGGGGGTTATCTTGCACGTTATCATACGCACGTTCTGCGTTCGCGTAAATCAGGCGCACGGAGGTGGTAAGCCGGTCACGGGACTCATAGTTTTGTACAGAGCGAAGCGCCACACCCAGAGTGGTGGCCATCTGCTGCTGGGTCAGCCCCATTTTATCCCTTATCCGTCTTGCTTCGTTCATAAATTCATGTTATAAAACATAAATGCGTGAAATAATGCGCGAATTATTTGCGAATATCGTGCGTATTAGTTTATATTTGTCAAATCAAAGTAACGCAAATTATTTCATATGGGCAATACCAAAAAAATATTAGAGGGTTCTCCGGAACTCAGAAAGCGCCTCCCCCACGGCGGCGTAGGATGGATAGCTAAAAAGCACGGCATCAGCTGGCAGTGGGCCTACAGGGTTATCTCAGGTTTAGATGACGGTAACCAGGAGATCATCGCCGACGCCATGACCATGGCCGAAAAGTACGAAAAGATTAACCCTATAATCTGATGCTTTCTGCGTGTGAAATACAGGTGGCCAGGCTCATCAGCCGCGGGAGGTACGAGAAGGAGATCGCCGTACAACTACACATCGCCGTCGCCACGGTTCACGCACACTCCCGTAATATCCGGGAGAAATGGCACGCCAGCAACAAAAACCAACTTACTATGACGGAACTTCAGAAAATCGACATCCTACAATGGATGTACTCAGAACTGACCCTCGAACAATTAAAAACCCTGAAACAAATCGCAAAAGACATCGCACGCAATGAAGACAAAAAAAGCGCCAGACCTGCCGCGGATTTACCGGCTGCTGGCAAAAGAGATTGACCGGCAGACCGCCGGTAGCGAAGTGGTTCACAGCACCGCCGAGGTGACCAAGCGCGGACTGACCTACCTGGTTGAATACGAGTACAAAAAGGAGTACAACGAATCGCACCACAGCTGGGACGAGGAACCATCCGGTTCAGCTGTGGAGAGCCTTAACATCTACTCCTGGTGCATCTACGACCATGACGGGATGGAGGTGACTTCCACCATCGACTTCTTCCCGGAGCGGATTGAGGAGTATTTCAACACCCCCGACTACACGATTGACCACCGCGACGAGCGGTAGCGATACAGGGACCGGCACGTTCTCATGATGTTTTGTGTTTAGTTCAGATCATTCACTTGTTAAATCCCGCCGGTCCCTTTTAAAGTTCTTTGACGCAAAAATGGTTTGAAAGCCAGCCGGGGTAGATTCTCCCCACCATAGGAGGCCCCGGCAATTCTGAAGGATTCAATTAATTCCATAGGGGCGGTGAGATTCCGGCCACCACACCGGCACCGCCCTATTAAAAACGCCGCACGATGAAAACGACTACACGCACATTCAGGCACGTCCTTGCCGAAAAGGCGAAGGAAGCCGGGGCCAAAAGCCCTTCCGAATACCACGCGTTCTTTGAGGCATGCCGGTACGTCAGCTAGAAGTTCCGCGGGACAACATCAAAAGAGTTTGACAGATGGATACACGAAGAATCATTTTTCGACTGAGAAACCTGCGCGCCCAGAACCGGCATAACTGGTGGTGGGTGGCGACGGTGGCCATGGTCACGATAGCAATCACAATCATTAACCAATTAATTCTACTCACATGACACAGAAAAAAGCAAAATCAATCGGAACCTGGCTGCTGGCCGGGTTCTGCATCGGCGTCGGCCTTATCCTCGGATGGATGGCCGCCAGCTTCTCATGGACGGCCGTGCTTATCGGCTTCTTCTTATTCATCGGCTTCTGCGTGCTGGCGATACTTACCTATGCCGCCGTTTTCGACGACACCCCCGAGCAGGAGGAGGAGATACACAGCTACCCGACACCGCAGGGATGGGATAAAAGTTATGAAGAATAAAAAAGCCGCGACCCGCGCCAACGGATTACGGCCAGTTATTAACCAATAAAAAATATCAGTTATGATCCACACAAAGAAACGCAAAAAACAGATTACACGCTGCGCAAACTGCGGAGAAGTGATCACAATCGATCAACTGGGCACGGTTGAAAACCTCTGCGAAGACTGCATCCGCACCGCGGAATACCACGCAGCAGCGCTCTCCAGCATCGCCTCGCTGGCGATGGTCTACGAAGAGATTAATTCACGATTTGGATTCTGACCTATGGCAGAGATATACAAAGCACTGGCAGCGGTAAATAAGTCGATCAAGGCAATCGGCAAAGACCGCACCAACCAGCAGCAGGGATTCAAGTTTCGCGGCATCGACGACGTGATGAACGAACTTCACTCCCTGTTCGCCGCCAACGAGATTATCATCCTCCAG
>Ga0255344_1001887_pt1 | contig 26705 bp, 25 predicted proteins | sample wastewater_treat_5_FD_192414 | JGI IMG/M metagenome (GOLD analysis project Ga0255344, IMG submission 192414) | Wastewater microbial communities from Lulu Island WWTP, Vancouver, Canada - plant18 | ecosystem: Engineered > WWTP > Wastewater > Unclassified | place: Canada: Vancouver, British... | reverse complement strand
AGTCCCTCAACACCGTCAGAGCGTGTACGTGAAAGGTCTATCATATCGGGAGTGATGACGGAGAATACTATCATCTCGCACTTTGAACGTGATATCGCTACATTAAGACGTCTCCAGCCTCCGTCCCTGTTGAGAGGACCGAAGTTCATCGAGACCTTGCCCTCCTTGTCGGGGCCGTAGCCGATAGTAAACATGATAACATCACGCTCATCGCCCTGTACGTTTTCAAGGTTCTTGATGAGTATAGGCTCATACATCTCGTTAGCCCATGTCTCCAGCTGAGGATCTTCACGGAATGCGTCCATGAGAAGGTCGTCCACCAGATTCTGCTGCGGAAGGCTGAAGGTAACGACACCTATGCTCATCTTGCGGAGCTGCGGGTCGGCAAGTCTGCGGCATATCTCAGCCACAACAGCCTGCGCCTCCGCCTTGTTTGTACGTGTGGAGCTCTTGTCGTAATAGCCCTCAACGTGTACCCAGCTGACCTTGGAGGTCTGATCGTCGGGGGACGGGAATGTGTAAAGCTTGTTTTCGTAATACTTCGCATTGCTGTAAGCTATAAGGCTCTCATGGCGTGAACGGTAATGCCACAGCAGATGCTTCTGAGGCATGGAAAGTGCCAGACAGTCGTCCAGTACGCTTTCAAGGTCTTCCTTTTCGTAGTTCTCCTCGTCCACCTGATTTGAGGCAAAGAAGCTTGTAGGCGGAAGCTGTTTCGGGTCGCCAACGACTATGACGTTCTCACCTCTTGCGATAGCGCCAACCGCCTCGCAGGTAGGAAGCTGTGAAGCCTCATCGAATATGACAAGGTCGAATTTCGGGTATGACGGATCGATGTACTGTGCCACAGAAATAGGGCTCATCAGCATTACGGGGCGCATACGTCTCAGCAGATTGGGTATGCTGTCAAAAAGCTTTCTTATGCTCATCATGCGTCCGTTGCTCTTGATAGCCTTCTGGAGTATGCCTATCTCCGAGGAATTTGCAGAGCTTCCCGGTGCAGGTATCTTTGCTGAAAGTTCAGCCGCAAGCTCCTTGATGCTGAGTTCGGAGAACTTGTCCAGCACCTCGCCGAAACGTCTTACGGTGTCTTCAAAGAGAGTGCCGTTGAAGTCGGCAAGTTCCTTGCTTCGGGAAATAGTAGCGGTGACAGCCGACTTGCTCAGGTCAGCTTCAAAAGCTTCGGTAAGCTGGTCCGTGGGAACTTTTCCCGAGAGGTAAGCGTCGGCCACATTGCCGATGCCGAACTCTCTCAGCTTTTTGCAAATGCCCACGATGCCGGACCATTCTTTCAGCTGAGGAAGAGCGCCGATAATACTGTCAGCCCTCTGTGAAGCCTCAGTGCACCAGTTATCCCCTGCGAAAAGCTTTTCGGGAACAACTCCGAAGTCACGGCTCAGTTCGTCCACAGTCCTGTCGAGAGCATCGAATCCCGAAACTGTCTCAGCGCTGTCAAGTGAAGCGCAGATGGACTTCTTAGCATTTCCGTCAAACGGCGAATCTTCAATAAGCTTACCTATCTTCTCGGACTTTTCCACAGCCTTTTCAAGAGCTGTCCAGTCGGTGTTTTCGCCGTTCCACAAAGGCGCAAGGCTTTCTTTCAGCGCGGCGGGAGCGTCCTCTATTTCCTTTTTCAGTGCGGCAAGCTGATTAAGCTTTTCGTACTGTGATACGATGTTTTCCTTTGTTACGGTGTCCTTTGACTTTGCATGAGCCGCAAGTTCGGTCACCAGTTTCTTTGTGCCGAAATGCTTTGAAAGGAACCATTTACTGTCGGCGGTCTTCCACTTCACAAGAGCGTCTGAGCTGTCGTATTTCAGTACGGACGGCTCATATTTCTCCAGTATCTCCGCCTGTAATGCGGACATATCCCTGCCGCTTGAGATAAGCTTGTCAGCCTGCGCTTTCATCTCAGCCCAGCTGCTGTCGGCAACTTTCGGAAGGACTTTTCCCTCCGCCTTTGATGAAGCGATTATGTCAGCCGCCGCCTTGCACTGCTCATAGGACATATTCTCTGTGCCTGTTACCTTGCTGAGGGATGTACGTGCGGAATCGGCCTTGCCCAGAGCGGATCTCAGTTCATTCAGCTTCTTCTCGAATGCTCCTCTTGTTTCGGGAGTTACCGACACAGTCTCGCAAACGCTCAGCGGAGTTGAAGTCACATCCCCGAATTCACGGCCTGCCGCAGCAAGGCTTTCCAGAGTCTCACGCCACATACCGAAAGAACTCTCGCTCATTGAGTCAAGCTGTTCACGGGTGAACTCGAACTTTCCGCCCTTGTCCTTGTGCTTCTCATAGCGGACAGCCGCATCGTACACGGAGAAGCCGAAATTACGCTTCTTGTGGAGTTCCTCCATAATGCCGTTGAGTTCCTGACGCATCTCATATATCTTGTCAGCCTGTGCCTTGTACTCGGCAGGCGATTTTATCTTTCCGACATTGAGAGTCTCCTCCAGCTGTTTGAGGACTGCTCTTTTCTGCGCCTTGTTTGAGTGGAGTTCCAGACAGAAAGGCCCCAGTCCGACCTTGTCCAGACGCTTCTCAACTACCGCCAGAGCCGCCATCTTCTCAGCTACGAAAAGCACCGATTTTCCCTGATACAGCGCACTTGCTATCATGTTGGTGATAGTCTGCGATTTACCGCTTCCCGGAGGTCCGTGAAGCACGAAACTCTTGCCCTGTGAAGCCGCATAAACAGCCGCAAGCTGTGAGGAATCCGCACTGAGCGGCACTACCAGATCAGAGGGCTTGACGTTCTTGTCAAGGTCAAGAGGAGAAATGTAAAGGTCATCCCCTGCCCATTCGGTCTTGCCTGAGATAAGGCTTGCCACGACTTTGTTTTCTGCAAGTTCATCTGCACGGTTGCGGATGTCGTTCCACATGATAAAGCGGTTGAAGGAGAACTGACCCACGAAAGCGTACTCCTCGATATCCCAGCGTGAACGTGCCATTATGCCCTGACGGATGGTATTGAATATCTTCGGGATATCAACGCCGTTTTCGTCCATAGGAACGGGATCAAGCCCCTTAATGTCAATGCCGAAGAACTGACGGAGCATCTCCAGCATGGTTATATTCACCTGAGTTTCCTCGTCACGCATTTTTATGGAGTAGGACTTCTCCTGCACCTTGCGGATAATGTCCACGGGCACCAGCACCAATGGAGCGTATCTCGGCTTCTCGCTCTTGTCAGTCTCGTACCAGCGCAGGAATCCCAGTGCAAGGTAAATGGTATTCGCACCGTTTTCCTCGATGCTTACCTTTGCCTGACGGTGAAGCTTCTTCATTATCTTTTCAAGGTCAGCCTCTTTCAGATAAGTCCTGAGACGATTGCTCTTGAATTCGCTTTCGGCGATGGATGTTATCTGATCCTTGCCGTTTTCAGCTTCGTAGATCTTGCTGTCCGACACTTTCAGCACCATATCATCGGGTACAGGCATTACCTTGAACTCCGCATCCTTGGACATTTCGTCCTCAAGTACACCAAGATCGCTTGTCAGAAGCTGAACGCTCATAGTATTGGGGCGGAAATTCAGCAGGCTGTTTCTCAGGCTCAGGTCAAGGAGTTTTCTCTCCCATATCACCTGTTTGGTCACTTCTCTGTCGTCAACAAGGGCAGTATCGCCGATTATCTCCAGTTCAGAGGGAGCGGCAGTTATCTCGCTGTCCTTGCGTCCGCCGTAGTCAACGGCTTTGAATGAATCGCCCTCGCTTATCCTCGAAGGCATAGGACGTATGCCGCCTGAGCGTGTACGTGCGATATCTATGGCAAATACGAACGAAGCTGTATCTGCAAGGGCTTCTGCCGCCTTTTTCTCGGCATCGTCGAAGTCCACGTTCTTGCCTGCGGTAAAGCCTGTACACTCAACAGCGGATATAGCGTCGATACCGTGAGCGATACGCTTTGTTACAGCAGTTGCATCGTATTCCAGACAGTCGGAGAAAGTCTCGTTATCAAGCCAGCAGCCTGCCATAGCATGGCCGTTCATGAGGATCATCATGGGGTTCAGTCCGATAGCTTCAAGGCATGAACAGTACAGAACTGCCAGATCAAGACAAGTACCGGATTTTGAGTCCAGCACGGCATCTGGCATACGTATGCGCTGAGACTCCTCATAGCTTGCAGGAGGCATGGTATATGCGATGTTCAGTTCCTGCAAAGCCGCATAAACTGCGCCCATCTGCTGCTTTACTATATTGGCATTCCTTGTCTGATAGCCTGTAAAAGCAGGATCGCCCGTCCACTTCTGCATATATTTTCCGGCAGCTGAGATGACCTCCTGCACTTTCGGATGATTGGGAGTCACAAATGCCGCAGCTATCTCGGGCATGAAGTTCACTCCCGACCACTGATCGTAGGCGAGAAGCTCGATACTGCGCACATCGGAAGCTATCACCTCGTCGCCCTGTACCGCTTCTATCTTCACGCTTCCCACCATTTTTTCGGTAAGGCCGAAGAGGTACTCGGAAATAAGGACTATATTCACAGGCGAGATCTCCACAGGCTGAGAGAGAGGAAGATCCGCAGGGATGATTCAAATGTATTGGCAAATGCAGGATCGAAGCTGATGCGAAGCCTTACGTTCTTCAGTTCCTGATCCGATAAGTTAGTCATGACAACATTTCTGAAAATGGGAACATAATTCTGCTGCATGGCAAAATTGATCTTTGCAGTCATATTCCCGCTGAACGATATGATATTCTCCATAATGACCTCCTGCCGTTAAAAAAATACTACTTCTATAATAACACATTTTTGCTGTTATTACAAGTATTAAATCCATAGTATCTCTCAAATCGATTTTGCGGCTTTTTCTTAAACTGTGGAACGCCGAGGGCGGCGTTCCCTACAAACTAAAGCTCCCCATACGGGGAGTCCCCCTGACGAAGTAGTAAAGCAAGAGTAGCGATGCTTTACGGATGGTTTACAACAATTATGAATCGCCCCAAAAAAGTAAACGCTGTTGCCCTGCCATAGTATCACTCAAATCGATTTTGTTGATTGGAAATATTAATCTGTAGGGAACGGCGCCCTCGCCGTTCCATTTTGCGACTTTTTTCTTAAACCGTGGAACGCCGAGGGCGGCGTTCCCTACAAACTAAAGCTCCCCATACGGGGAGCTTCAAGAGGCTCAAAAATGATTTTTCAGCTTTGCTTATTCTTTTGTGACGATAACTCCGCCTGTTTTCCAGATACTGTTTTCGGGAACTACTCCTCTTACACAGCTTGTGGGGTAGATATTGGAGTTTCTGCCGATAACTGTACCGGGGTTGAGTACGCTGTTGCATCCTACTTCAACGAAATCGCCCAGCATTGCGCCGATCTTCTTTATGCCCGTCTCCATCTTGTCATCGCCGTCCTTGACTACAACGTTGGTCTTGTCTGACTTGACGTTCGATGTGATGGAACCTGCGCCCATATGTGACTTGTATCCGAGAATACTGTCGCCTACGTAATTATAATGGGGAGTCTGGACGTTATCGAAAAGAATGACATTTTTAAGTTCAACAGAATTTCCTACCACGCAGTTCTTGCCTACAAGTGCGCTTCCTCTTATGAATGCGCCGTGTCTTACTTCGGTCTCTGCGCCTATGATACACGGTGCGCCCAGGTATGCTGTGGGGAATACCTTTGCTGTTTTATGCACCCAGACGTTCTCGGAAGGATTGTCGTACTCATCGGGGCTGAGAGTTTTTCCCAGGCTGATTATGAAATCGCTGATGCCTTTCAGCGCCTCCCATGGATAAGTAAATCCTTCGAGGTATTCCTTTGCGTCTGTGTGGGAAAGATCGTAAAGATCTGATATTCTGACATTGTTCATATAACCAATCTCCTGTTTATCTTAGATAATATTATAGGTTTTATTATAAGCCAATTCCATCAAATTGTCAATAATAATCCGTGATTTTTCACAAATCCGACATTTTGCTTTACTTTCACGGCTGTTTGTGGTAAAATAGAACTGTTGTGACGCTCCTATTACGGAGCAATATTATTTCTGATGAATTGGAAGTGTTATATAATGGGCAGTAAATTCAATGAACTGCTGAAGAATCCCAAATTCCGTAATTTCCTGCGAAGTCCCGAACTCGCCATGCTTATGCTGGTCTTCGCTTCTATCGGCATAATTTGGTTCTCTACTCTTAAAGGCAACGATATCCCCGACAACAGGACTGTTCCCGCAGTTGTGGATGCCAGTGAGCTGAATAATCAACCGCTCGCTTCAACAACAGCGGTCACCACCTCAAAGCGCACAACTTCTGCCGCAACCACCACAGAAGAAACAACTACCGAAACTACCACGGAGGAGACAACTACTACCGAGGCAGCTGCCACAGCTTCTGCGGAAACTACAGCAGCTTCTGCCGACGCAACAGAGTCCGCTTCATCCGAATCAAAGCACGACAATGAGGAGCGTGCAAAGGTGCCAAGCGGAAATATCTCCCAGTACATAAGCGCAGGCACATCTCCTAACAGTGACTTCTACCAGCAGAGACTTGCCGTTGCCGGCGACTCTATCGCTTACGGATTCAACGCTTACGGATTTGTCCCGTATGAAAGAAATATGGCTCAGGAATCCGTTTCCATGTGGAATCTTGACTACTTCACTTTCTGCGGCGGCTATGGCCTTGTTGATGCGGTATCCTATGTATCACCAAAGCTTCTCTATATGTCGCTGGGAATGAACGATGTCAATATGAACGATTCCAACGCATTCGCCTCAAAGTACAAGAGTGTCATCGAGCAGATAATGACAAGATGCCCTGACACAAACATAGTCGTTGCAGGTATCACTCCTATCGGCTACGAAAGCAGTTTTACCTCCAACGAAAGGATAAGAGAGTACAATTCCGCTCTTGAAAATGCTGTTAACAGCATAGGAAGTTCAAAGGTATACTACTTTGACGCATACTCAGTTGTCAGTGACGAATACGGTATGCTGAGATACGACTGCTCAGGCGGTGACGGAATACACCTCCAGACACACTGCTACAGCGATTTTCTCAGTACGCTATTCAACTTCCTTGACGACACAAGCGTAAAGGAACAGATTGAGAAATCAGAAAGATAAAGTTAAAGCCTGAATAAGCATTCCGCTTACTCAGGCTTTTGTTTGTCTTGAAGCTTTCGGAGAAGATGTCAGTTGAAAGCTTCGGGGAGAAGTATATATTTTTACTATATCATGTAAAGCTTTGTCAGATGCCTTATTTCAAGCATAGGGCTATATAATTATTATATACATTTCCGCCCATTTTGTCAATTGACAAAAATCCTAATGCTCCTTGCCATTCTGTAGATTTTTCATAAAATTAGGCAATCTGATTGTCCTGCCTGTATTATTCATCATTACAGTTACTATTTGTAAAAGATACTGAGCCCTTAACCGTGATACTTATAAAGAAGATTTGTAGGTATTATTGAGGTAGACTTTTTGAAGAAGGATCTCCTCAAATCTGTTTCCCAAGACTATTAATTTTTCCCCTGAGAGGGCGCTCACAGTAATACTACTGGTTTTCACATCTTTCGTGGAGCGCCCTCTCAGGGGAAAAATTCTATTAAAAGTCTTTGGAAAAGGGGTTCGGGGCCGACTCCCCACAGTGTGGGGAGATGTCAGCGCAGCTGACAGAGGGGACGGCCTCCGTCAGAGGGAACCTTTCCTCAGAAAGGTTTTCCCCGATAAATGCGTATAAAGCTTCTATATGAGTACCGCCGTTATGAGCACGGTAAGTTTTTATCAGGTGTTCTTATCTACCTGATGGAATTTCTTCAGGTTGCCGATCTTCTCATTGCGCTCGTCGAGTACCTTCTCAACTTCAGACCACTCAAGTCCCTGATTAGCACAGAGCACCATTACATGATAAAGCAGGTCGTTGATCTCATTCATCAGCTCGTTGTTGTCGCCGTTCTTTGCAGCGATAACTGTCTCTGTAGCTTCCTCGCCCACCTTCTTGCAGATCTTGTCAATGCCCTTGTCGAAAAGGTAGCAGGTGTATGAGTTTTCAGCTGCTGTGCCGCTTTCGTACTGCTTTTTTCTTTCCTTGATGACCTCAAAAATTTCTTCGTAAACTGTCATAAAAAATCTCTCCTTTTTATTGTAGAGACGGATATCATCCGCCCATTACCGTATCTTTTTTCGGGCGGATGATATCCGCCCCTACAGAAGATGAATATTATTCTTCTGAATTGTAAAGCTCGTTGAAGAAGCAGCTGTAGCTTCCTGTGTGACAGGCAACTCCTGTCTGTTCAACATTCACAAGCAGAGTATCGTTATCGCAGTCACCGTAGATGGAAACTACCTTCTGAAGATGTCCGCTTGTTGCGCCCTTGTTCCAGTATTCCTGACGTGAACGGCTCCAGAACCATGTATAGCCTGTTTCAAGAGTCTTTTTCAGGCTCTCCTTGTTCATGTACGCAAGCATGAGCACTGTCTTTGTGTTGACCTCATAGCATATCGCAGGGATAAGTTCTCCCTTTGCGAAAAACTTGTCAAGGTCGTTCATGTCAACCTTTATCATTATTATCCTCCTTGTCATCAAATCGTTTTATAAGCTGATTCTCGGTAGATGCAATATTTATCGGAATGACCGTGAAAACGATGACCAGTTCAAGGATAACTCCCACCAGCCATATAAATTTCGTCATTCCCATGGACTTCATTATCACAGCAGCAGCAATTATCATTGCAAGCCCGATACTTCCGCCGATGATAAATATTTTTCCGCTGTAGATATTGGCAAACCGCCATGTTTCCTGATTTTTTGTGGAGCGTGGTGTACGATAGCCGAATGTGTCGTTTATCTCCATGTCAGCATTGCGTATCAGCACTATCCCTGCCACGATGAACGCTATTACTGTAAACACAGCAAACGCCATAGATACCAGATATTCTGCCAGTATCATTACATCACTCCTCGAAAAGATTCCTCAGCATACGCTGCGGACTGTCCATAAATGCCTTCATTACGCTGTAAGTCTCGGTGTCCTCATAAGCCGTCTGCGTTATTCCGTCATCGCTGAACTGATAAATGACCGAATCGGGATAGGCAAGGATTATGGGGGAATGAGTCACGATAATGAACTGACTCCCCTGCTTCACAAGCTCGTTCATCCTGATAAGCAGCGACATCTGCCGTGAGGGCGAAAGTGCCGCTTCGGGCTCGTCGAGGATGTAAAGCCCACGGCCACGGAAACGGTTCATCACCAGCGAGAAAAAGCTCTCGCCGTGAGACTGCTCATGAAGCGAAATACCGCCGTAGCCTGCCAGCACTTCTCCGCTTCCGCCGTCGGCTTCCTCAATATAAGTAGCCGCATTGTAGAAGCTCTCAGACCGCAGGAAAAAGCCTGTTTTCGGTCGCTCGATGCCTTTTGTCAGTTTCAGTTCATTGTGCAGTGCGGAATGAGTCGCTCTTGTAGAGAACGAGAAATTCAGCGAGCCACCCTCCGCATTGAAGCCGTATTTCACAGCGATAGCTTCGAGCAGAGTTGATTTTCCCGTGCCGTTTTCACCCACAAAGTAAGTTACCGCATTGTCGAGACTCAGCTCCTCCATCTCCGCAAGACTTCGCACCGCAGGTATCTCAGCCGCATATTCCAGCTGTGGAGTAAGCGTATTCAGCCTTGCGCCGATAATGTAACTCATATCCACCATTCGGGAGTGAGTTCGCCCAGCTTCATTACAACGTTGTTTTTGTAGTCTATCATTATCTCGATGTCCTTGTAGCTGTCGGGCATAAGCTGTACCATAAGTTCACGGCAGGCACCGCAAGGCGCTCCCCTGCCCTCAACAGGAGGGATGCAAAGCACCTTGTCTATCTCCTGTTCGCCGTTCGTTATCATGTTGAAAATGGCATTTCTCTCAGCGCATATGCCGAGAGTTGAACAAGTGTCGATGCATACGCCTGTGTATATCTTTCCCGATTTACTGAGAACTGCCGCAGAAACTTCGCCTGCTGTGACATACTCGGAAATTCTCCTCGGATTCAGTACAGCCTTAGCCGCATCGTACATTTCTTCCCATATCTTTTCCATAGCCTTACCTCACAATAACGCCCTTGTTGCGGCAGTAGTCCTTGACCTCGCCCACAGTCAGTTCCTTGAAGTGGAAAAGTGAAGCCGCAAGAGCCGCAGTTGCTCCTGTTTTCTCGAAAACTTCATAGAAATCGTTTATCTTTCCTGCGCCGCCGCTGGCAATTACAGGTATTGAGCAGTTGTCACATACAGCCTTCAGCATATCGATGTCGAAGCCTTCCTTTGTGCCGTCAGCGTCGATGGAGTTGAGGCATATCTCCCCTGCACCCAGCTTTTCGATGGTGTGTACCCAGTCGATAAGGTCGATACCCATGTCCCTGCGTCCGCCGTTGATATAAACGGTCCACTTGTGATCGGCTATCTTCTTTGCGTCGATCCCCACGCATATGCACTGACTTCCGAAAACGTCAGCGCCGTCCTTGATAAGCTGAGGATTCTGCACAGCCTGGGAGTTTACGGATACCTTGTCCGCACCTGCACGAAGCGCCTCACGGATATCATCAACAGTCTTGATGCCGCCGCCTACTGTCAGCGGTACAAACACCTTTTTAGCCGTGTCACGCACAACATCGAGGAAAACTCCACGTCCCTCGAATGATGCTGTTATATCGTAGAAAACCAGCTCGTCAGCGCCCTGCTTGTTGTACTCCTCAGCACATTCAACGGGGTCTCCTACGTCCTTTACTCCTTCAAAATTTACGCCCTTTACTACTTTGCCGTTTCTAACGTCAAGGCAAGGGATGATTCTTTTTGCAAGCATTTATTTCACTTCCTTAATTTAGTTCCTGTTATTACGCCAATTATCATAAATACAGTCAGAATGATCTCACCGATGATAATATAACGTTTTGATTTTTTCAGCCTTACTTTGCTGTCGATCGCTATAAAAGCCCACGGTATAATAAATAATGGCAGTTTCTGAAAATCCCTTACGGATATGCCGAATGTGAACATTCTCGTCTGATGTATCACGCAATGTGCCCATATGCTGTAGAATACCGCCCAGAAAAGCTTCATTGAATCAAAAGCGGCAAGCAGGACCTTCCTTACGAAATTATCATCATCTTCGCTTAGTTTTTTACTTATGCATTTTGCTCTGCTGACTGCGATGTCTCCGACCGTAAACACTATTGCCAGACCAAAACCTGCCATGAACGGGAAAAAAGCCAGCCACTTTGAATAGTACACATCGAACTCGTTGTCCTCGCCGAAATGAATGCCTATTTCTTCGGGGAAATCACCGTAGACTCTAAGCATATAAACGAAATAGAAAAAGAGCATACCAAACGACAGGATATTTACTGCAATGCGGATGATGCTCCTTTTTTTTCATTGCTTGTCCCTCACCGTGAACATTTTCACGGAAGTATATGCCAGAACAGGCAGTGACACAAGTTCAGCCACACCGAGTATCCGTTTCAGCATATCGGGAATATCTGCGCCGATAATATTTGTTATGCTTATTATCAGTGTACAGATGCCTATGACTATAAGCGATACTGACCACGCTTTAGTTGGTTTTACATTTTTCATATCACTTCACCGCATACTCAATAGCTTCTTTGAGATTTAATGTGCCCTTGTAGATGGATTTTCCGCAGATAGTTCCGTAAAGTCCCATTTCCTTGCAGGCTACGATATCGTCCATCGTATGAACTCCGCCGCTTGCAACGATGTTTGCTCTGCCCTCTGTAGCGTCAGCCAGCTTTTTCAGCTGTTCACGGTTAACGCCTGAGAGTGTGCCGTCCTTGGAAATATCGGTGAAAATGAAGTACTTAACTCCCGATTCTATCATCTTGTCAGCAAGGTCGATGTAGTGAACATCGGAACTTTCAAGCCAGCCCTCGGTAGCAACCATTTCGTTCATTGCGTCGATCCCTACAACTATCTTCTCACTGCCGAACTTTTCAACAGCCTCACGTACAAGCTGTGGATTTTTCAGCGCAACCGAACCGAGGATAACTCGTGTAATGCCCATATCAAGGTATTCCTGAATGGTCTGTATGCTTCTGATGCCGCCGCCAAGTTCCACCTTTAAATTGGTCTTTTCGGCAACGTCTGTGTATATTTTGGTATTGACGGGACGGCCTTCCTTAGCGCCGTCAAGATCCACCATATGTATCCATTCTGCGCCTGCCGCCTCAAAACTTCCGGCTGTCTCAAGATAGTCGGATGCGACTTTTTCAACAGTGTTGAAATCTCCCTTGAACAGGCGGACGCAGTTGCCGTCCTTAATGTCTATTGCAGGTAAAATTATCATTATTATTCTCCTTTTGATCTGATGAGTTCGATCAGCGATGTAAGGTATTTTTTGTCCGTCCAGTCAGCTTTTTTGTCCTTGACTTCCAGAAGCGGACGGTCCCACTGCTTTACTTCGGCAGGGTCTTTCTTTTCAAGACTCTTCATTAAAAGCTTGCACATGGCCTTATCTGCAAAATTCATACTGTCAAGATCCCATACTCCACGATAGTAAAAGAACGGGATATCAGCAAGTTCGCCGCTGAGATTGCGTTCTTTCAGTATGCCGAGCATCTCCTCATCGTTATCAGGTGCAACACCGCAGCAGAAAACGTAGATATTCCTGCCTTTGAGAGCGCTGTAATTCTTCCTGAGAAATGAAATCCCCGACACGGAAGCTGCATAAACGCCTCCGCCAAGAACGATATTATCGTATTTTGCCACCTCATTTACATCGGCTTTTTTAGTGTCGATGACCTTGAATCCTGTCTCCTGTGAGAGCCATTCTGCATACTTTGCAGAAGCGCCGTATTTTGAACGGCAGAGTATTATTCCACTCATAAACTTTACCTCATTAATTTATTTCGTATCATTTCAGCGTGTCGGGCAGAAAGACCGATCGCTTCAAAATAGCCTTCAACAGTTCCGAAACGCTCTGTGAAAAGGTCGATAAATCCGTTCATGCTCTTTTCGTTTGCAAGAACGATATTTTTGTCAACTTCGGGATGTGCCGCAAGGAATGCCGCAAGCCGCACATGATTATATTCACGGCTGACAACGTAATCATCAACGATAGTTTCCCTGTCCACTTCGCAGGCCATGAGAATTATCGCACTGACAACTCCCGTTCTGTCCTTGCCTGCGGTGCAGTGGAAAAGCACTCCGCTTTCCGCTTCGGCTATGGTGCGCCACACATCGGGGATATTCTCTGCCGTGGCAATACTCATGTAGGAATACGGCACAGCTTCAAGACTTTCGGGAACTCCGCTTCCCTCGGTTATGGGGAAATGATGATAGTCAAAACCTTCCATGTCGGCAAATCCGTCGGGAGTTCTCTTACATTCCGCTTCCGTCCGCATATCGATTATCGTGGTGATATTCAGTTCACGGAGCTTTTCAGCGTTCTCAGCAGACGGAACCGACGGAACATCGCTGCGCCAGATAACTCCGCATTTCGTAGTCCTTCCGTCAGCCGTTCTCATGCCGCCAAGTTCTCTTGTGTTGTATGAACAGGTAAGCAGACTTTTGCGTTCCATAATTTCCTCCGTCATCTATGTGACCTGATATACGCCGCTCTGCCGTTGAGAAAAACGAATACCCCCGGCAGCGTTGATATTGCCATACGCAGATCGTTGTTTTTTCCGAGCAGTTTAATCATTTATGTCACCGATATTGTCAGCTGCATTTTTACTTGTATTGTAAACTGTCTTGTCAGCTACATTTTCGTCAGCTTTTACACTTATAACGCCCTTTGCGTGTTTGGCTCTGACTTCAACGACGTACCTGCTTGATTCATCTGCGGTAACATCGGTATCCGCATCCGTGATGCCACTAATGACATACCCGTTGTCCTCGCCTTTGCGATAAAAGCAAAAATCCGCTTTCCCCTTGTCGATATGAGCGTCAAGGTGTATCTTTTCACCTTTTTCAAGCTGTAACTCAAATGAATCGGTGCCGTTGAAATTCTCAAAATCAGCATAATATCCGCCGTTTCCGATACTTCTTTCATTGCCTGTAAAATTGTATGCATTGTCCCAGTAAAGGAATCCGCCTGCACCTGCTGCTAAAATTGCTCCTGATATGATTATTGCTGTTTTTTTAGTGTTCATTTTAAATACCTTCCCTATATTTTTTGTATTGACGTATATTGCAGATCAGCATTATCAGTAGGGTAACAACACATACCGCCGCAAACATCCATCCCACAAAGTAAGCAAGTCCGTTATCATAATCCTCAAAAAAGCAAAGCCAAGCCGAAACCGCACCGCATATCAAAGCGTTGACCGCAAGACAAACCGAATATATTTTAGGTGCTGATGTGTTTCTGAATATGCGTTTTCCCAGAGTATAAAATACCAGCTGTATTGTGAGCGGAAATAATGCAAACAATAACATGATACCTATAATTCTGGCTAAATATAAAACCATATCTGTTTTACTCATTTTATAAGCTCTCCAAAGCTTTTCAGTATCTTCAGACCTGTCTCACCGCTCTTTTCCGGATGGAACTGTGCGCCGTAGACGTACTTTCCGTTGTACACCAGTGCAGGAACACGTCCGCCGTACTCGCTGTATGCGGCTATGTTTTTATCGTCACACTGCGCTTTGTAGGAGTGTACGAAGTAAACGTATTCGTTATCGCCTACGTTCTCCAGCAGAGGACAGTCGTTCAGTTTCTCAAGCTTGTTCCAGCCCATGTGAGGGATTATCAGGTCAGGCTCCTCCATTTTGATAACAGAGCCGCCGATAAGTCCCAGACCGTCAGTCTCCTCAAACTCATAGCCCTTCTCGAAGATGAGCTGCATTCCCAGACAAATACCGAGGAACGGCTTCTTTTCGGCTTCTGCCTTGATAGTGTCCACAAGACCTGTAGCCTCCAGCTTCTTCATAGCGGCAGGAAATGCTCCCACACCGGGGAGGATAACTGCGTCCGCAGACTTGACTGAATCGATGTCTGAAAACAGTCTGCTTTCAAGTCCCAGATAGTCAAGAGCGTTCTTCACGCTGAAAATATTGCCTGCGCCGTAATCGATTATCGCTATCATTACAGAACTCCTTTCGTGGAAAGTGTGGAACCGTCTGTATTCTGCGTAACAGCGGTCTTCAGAGCGTGCGCCACTGCCTTGTATACCGCCTCCGCCTTGTGATGGTCGTTTGAGCCGTAAAGCAGATTGATGTGCAGTGTCATTCCCGAATTGAAGGCGAATGCACGGAAGAATTCCTCTGTCATGCAAAGGTCATACTGTCCGCAGGACTGATTTGTGAACTCGCAGTTGAATACCAGAAACGGACGGTTGCTCAGGTCAAGGCTTGCCATAGCAAGAGATTCGTCCATAGGGATGTAGGCTGTGCCGTAGCGGACGATGCCCGATTTTGTGCCGAGCGCCTGTCCCAGTGCAGTACCGAGGACAATTCCCGTATCCTCTATCGTGTGGTGGCAGTCAACGTGCAGGTCGCCGTGTACTTTTATGTCCATGCTTATGCCGCTGTGTACCGAAAGAGCGGTGAGCATATGGTCAAAAAAGCCGATGCCTGTGTCGATATTTGCCTTGCCTTTGCCGTCAAGAGTAACTGTCACTTTTATCTGTGTCTCTTTTGTTTCACGTTCAAGTGTAGCTGTACGCATAGCGTCCTCCTTTACTTTGTGAAGAATTTTTCAAGTACCGCAAGAACTTCCGCATTCTCATCGGGAGTGCCTGCTGTTATTCTGATATTGCCTCCGAAAAATCTGATAGCTATAGAGTTTTCAAGAAGGTATTCGTAAATTTCCTTTGATTTGTCAGACTTAATGAAAACGAAATTGGTGCATGGCTTGTACACTGCTTCAAATGCGTTGCACTTCTCATTTATTGCGATTATGCCATCGTAAAGCTTCTTGGTTTCGCTGATTATGACATTTCTGCAATCGGTGAGCCATTCCTTCTCAGCCAGTATCTCAGAAACTATGGTCTGTGCCACGCTGTCGTTGTTGTAGGGAGACTTAGCTGCTCTCATGGCAGTTGTGATGGTCTTGTTTGAAACTGCAAAACCGAAACGTACAGCCGCCATGCCTATTGCCTTTGAACAGGTCTTGAGGATGAGAAGATTGCTGTACTTGTCAACATCGGCAAGAAGTGACTGATCCCAGAAGTCCATATAAGCTTCATCGAGAATAACGAGAGTATCTTCAAGTGAGTTGATTATCTTTCTTACGGATTCCCTGTCAAGTCCGAGAGAAGTAGGATTGCAGGGATTCGAGAAGATAAGTCCTCTTGCGTTCTTTTCCTTGCAGAAAGCGATAAGAGCATCCGCATCAATGGTCAGGTCGGCATTCTTCTGATAGGTCTCAACGTTAAGCTCATAAAGCTGTGCATAGAAGCCGTACATTGAGAAGTCATGCGACACATTTACCAGTGTATCGCCGCTCTCAAAGAAACAGCTTGTGATAACGCTGATAAGCTCGTCTGAGCCGTTGCCCGATGTTACAAGGTCGGGAGAAATGCCGTAAAGCTTTGCAAATGCCTCGTTAGGACGCTTTGCAAGACAGTCAGGATAGCGGTTGAAGTCCACTTTCTTTATGGCATTGCATATCTTCTCTTTAAGGCTGTCGCTGAGATCAAAACAGCTTTCGTTTGCGTCAAGTCTTATCTTGTATGTACCCATTATCGGGTCGTATGGAACTAAGTCCACCAGTTTTTTATTAAGTTTGTAACTCATGATCTATCCTTTCTAAAAAACACCTATAGGGCGGTGTATTTTGCCGCCCCATTGGTTTTAACCTAACTGTGTGAATTCTATCATGCACTCTGATTTATTGATTATGACCGCACCGCTGTGAGGATGATTCCAGTTATGAACGGCTGATGTAACATATACCGTCGCACCGTTTTCATGACCTTCCCAGAATGTCTGAGAATAAGCTACATCGAGAGATTTATCATCCTCATACGAAACTACGGCTTCGGGACTGAACTCCTGCACATTAATAATGGATTTTCCTCCGAAATCCTTCAGCGGTATGGTGTATATTGCTTTTTCGGAATATTTCTTTTCATATTCTTCAAGCTGCTGTGCCGATGTTCTGAAACGAACACGGAAATGTCCTGTTCCCTGCATGATACTTGGCATATAGTCTATACTGTAATCTTCGATATCATCAGGCAATTCATCGGGAAAGCAATCCGAATGGCCATTATGCAGACTCTGCACATATTTTACCTGTGCCTTGAATTTTCCGGGCAAATGTGAAACGAAGCTTCCGGGCATTCCGGATATGATAAACAGCACAAGCATAACGAACAGTCCGCATATCAACATGAGAGTAAAGCCGACCATTCCGCTTTTTCTTCCTTTTATTATCATCACAAGGAGAAATAATGCCCATACTCCGAATAAAAGAAGTCTGATAATCCCCACGCCTGCTGTTATGGCTACAACTGCAAATTTCAGCGTTGCAGCCAAAGCAGGAATGAATAACAGAGTATCAAGTATCCTGTTGGCTATTTTGGATCTGTGTTCGGCTTTAGCTCTTTCCTCATCGGAAAGCTGTGCCCTTGAAAATACCATTATTCAAATCTTACCTTGATAGCATTAGCGTGTGCAGTAAGTCCCTCACGCTCTGCAATGAGAACGATGTCGTCCTTAGCCTGACGGAGAGCGTCCTCGGTATAGTAAGTATAAGCTGTACGCTTTGTGAAGCTTGCAACTCCCAGAGGCGAGAAGAAACGTGCTGTTCCGCTTGTAGGAAGAACGTGGTTAGGACCTGCATAGTAGTCGCCGAGAGGCTCTGAAGCGTAGTTTCCGAGGAAGATGGAACCTGCGTTGTCAAGGCTTCCCAGAAGCTCGAACGGGTTCTCCATGAGAACTTCAAGGTGCTCGGGAGCGATCTCATTTGCCAGTTCTACGCACTTCTCACGGCTGTCAGCAATGATGATAGCGCCGTAGTCTTCCAGTGACTTCTCAATGATGGCCTTTCTCTCCAGATACTCCTTCTGACGGTCGATCTCCTTGATAGTCTCATCAGCCAGCTTTTCACTTGTTGTTACCATGATAGCGGATGCCAGAACATCGTGCTCAGCCTGTGACATAAGGTCAGCAGCTGCAAACTTAGGCTTTGCTGTATCGTCAGCGATAACGAGTATCTCACTGGGACCTGCGATCATGTCGATATCAACAACACCGTAGAGAAGCTTCTTTGCTGTAGCTACGTAGATGTTTCCGGGGCCTACGATCTTGTCGCACTTCGGGATCTCCTCTGTACCGTATGCAAGAGCAGCAATTGCCTGTGCGCCGCCTGAGAGGAATACTCTGTCAACTCCGCAGATAGCAGCAGCTACAAGGATATCCTTGTTAGGTGTGCCGTCTTTCAGCGGAGGAGTTACCATGATTATCTCCTTAACGCCTGCGATCTTTGCAGGGATAGCATTCATGAGAACGCTTGAAGGATAAGCTGCTGTACCGCCGGGAACATAAAGTCCTACACGGTGCAGGCCACGTACTCTCTGTCCCATGATAACGCCGTTTTCCTTAGCTGAGATGAAACTCTGTCCCACCTGTCTGTTGTGGAAGTCAGCGATATTCTCCTGTGCGTTCAGGAGAGCGTCAACGAAATCCTGATCTGCTTCTGTGAGAGCGTCATTGATGACCTCTCTCGGAACTTCGTAATACTGCGGAAGATTGCCGTCAAATTTGAGAGTGTAGTTCTTTACAGCCTCATCGCCGCCGTTCTTGACAGTCTCGATTATCTCGGTAACGACTTCCTCTACCTTTTTATTTGTCTCGCCGCTTCTCTTTTTGAGATCAGCGAGGAATTTTACTTCATCAGTGCCGTTTGCATATATTTTCTTCATTACAGATTCTCCTCAATAAGTTCGATAAGTCTTTCTATCTCTGCCTGTCTCATTTTCAGGCTTACGGTATTTGCGATAAGTCTTGCGGAGATAGGTGCTACGTCCTCGATGACTTCCAGTCCGTTCTCTTTGAGAGTAGTTCCTGTCTCAACGATATCAACGATACCGTCAGCAAGTTCAAGCAGAGGTGCAAGTTCGACTGAGCCCTCGATCTTGATGATCTCGGTATCCATGCCCTTCTTCTCGAAGAAGCTTCTTGCTACGTTAGGATACTTTGTAGCGATAGTTTTTATACCGTAGCCGCTGTAGAAATCGTAGCCCTTCTTTGTAGCCAGAGCGAATTTGCATCTGCCGAAGCCAAGGTCTACCAGTTCGTAGAACTTACCACGCATTTCCATGATAGTGTCCTTGCCCACAACGCCCATGTCGCACACACCATGCTCAACGTAAGTGATAACATCGTTTGCCTTAGCGAGGACTACCTCTATATTTGCATCAGGTACGGGAAGGATGAGCTTTCTGCCCTTCTCACGTACTGCTGTACAGTCGAATCCCAGCTTTTCAAGGAGACCCACTGTGTCCTTTTCAAGTCTGCCCTTAGTAAGAGCCATTCTGATAGGCTTGTTCATTATTCTTCCTCCTTGTTTTCGCTGTCGATAACAACTACTCTTGCTATCTTCTTTTCTCTTGCGTATTCTCTTACGCTGTCAAGATCATCGAACAGAGCGTTTTCAACTACAAGGCCCTGTTCACGGAGTTCCTGAGCAGCCTTCAGTGCAGCAACTTCACAGCCTTCCTCAGCATAAACGATAGCGTCTATCTGCTTCTCGGCAGGGAATACACCGTTCTTCATGATAGCCTTTTCGATGCCGTTAACATTTACAGCAAAGCCGATAGCAGGCACATCATAGCCGAATTCTGAGATAAGCTTGTCATAGCGGCCGCCTGAGAGGACTTCTTCGCCGTGTCCATGCAAGTAGCCCTTGATGATGAGACCTGTGTAGTAGTCTGTCTTATTGACCAGACCAAGATCAACGGTGATAGGAGCTTCTCCTCCGCAGATCTCGGAGATGTCGTTGTAGATGTCCTTCAGTTCTTCAAGGAGACGCTTGATGTTGTCATCTGGCATAAGTTCCTCAGCCTTGTCGAATACTTCAATGCCGCCGAAAAGTGCAGGCAGCTTCTTCAAAGCATTTGTCACGCTGCTTGTTCCGAATGTATCAAGGAAGTCATTGAGTGCCGGGAAGTTCTTGTTCTCGATAAGCTTTCTGATATTCTCCTTCTCCTTGGGAGTAGCTTCAAGACGTCCCACCAGTTCCTTGAATATGCCGATATGACCGATCTCAAGTGAGAATTCCATGCCGAATGAACTGAGTGAATCAACAGCTGTGGAGATAACTTCAAGGTCAGCCATTTTCTGCTGTGAGCCGATAAGCTCGATACCTGTCTGAACTATCTCATCGCTTCTGCCCTTGAGTGCAGGCTCTGTAAGGTATACAGGCTGATCGTAGCAGAATTTGAGAGGAAGCTCGGCTTCTCTCAGTCTTGTAGCCACAACTCTTGCGATAGGCATTGTGGAATCGGGTCTCATAACGAGAAGTCTGCCCTTGCTGTCGGTGAGCTTGTAAAGGTTCACCTGTGGGAAGTAGCGTGAATTCAGGTTGAACACGTCAAAGAATTCAAGTCCTGGTGTGATGATCTCGCTGTAGCCTCTGCTCTTGAAAAGTTCCATGAGGCTGTTCTCTATATTTCTTCTGATTATGCACTCGCCGAAGAGAAGATCTTTGGTTCCCTCGGGAGTTATCAAATCGTAATTTCTCATAATATCCTCCTTTGCGAATTGAGAATTCAGAATGTAGAATTGAGAATTTTTTCTTTTGCAGATCCATTCTCAATTCTTCATTCTTTACGCTTTAGTCTGCTAACATGATAATATGATAACATATTACCACAAAAAAGTCAAGTCAAAAGAATGACATCTGTGTGGATTCTGGCAGATCGCCGAATGCTCCTATGTTTTTCAACATATCTATTGTAGTTTTTGACGCACCGCTTTCCTGCTGGAATTCCTCGATGGACATGAATCCGCCTTTCTGTACAGCATCGTAAATGCCCATAGCAGCGTTATCTCCGACGCCTGACATAGCCGAAAACGGTATTCTCAGCTTGCCGTCCTCAACAAGGTAATCCTTGGCGTGAGACTTGAAAAGGTCTATCGGCAGGAATTCATAGCCACGGGACATCATCTCGTTGGTGATGAGCAGAATATCGTACAGTGCGCTCTCCTTATTGCTGCGGTCATTTCCGAGCGCTTTCAGTTCCTCTATCTTTGCCCTGACAGCCTTGATGCCCTTGACTGCAAGTTCTGCGTCAAAGTCTTCGCCACGTACCGAGAAATATGTAGCGTAATACTCCAGCGGTCTGTGAAGCTTGAACCATCCCAGCTTGATAGCGGCGATAACGTATGCCGCAGCGTGGGCTTTCGGGAACATATACTTGATCTTCAGACAGCTTTCGATGTACCATTCCGGCACATTGTGGTCACGAAGCATCTGTATTATCTCAGGCGTGAACTGCTTCGGCGCTTTTCCCTTTCGGGTCCATTCCATTATCTGGAACGCCATTTTCGGCTCAACGCCCTTATAAAGCAGATATGTCATGATACTGTCACGGGTACCGATAACCTCGGAAATGGTGCAGACTCCCTGATCGATAAGGTCTTTCGCATTTCCCAGCCAAACGTCGGTACCGTGGGAAAGTCCCGATATCTGTAGAAAGTCGCTGAACTTGGTAGGCTTAGCGTCCAGAAGCATCTGTATGGTGAAGCCCGTTCCCATCTCAGGGATGCCGAGACTTCCTGTCTTACAGTATATCTCCTCGGGAGTAACTCCCAGCACATCGCAGTTGGTACACATACGTATAACGTCAGGATCGGATGTGGGAACGTCCTTTATCTTGATGCCTGTCAGGTCCTCAAGATGCTTGTAAAGCGTAGGTACAACGTGTCCCAGTTCATCAAGTTTAAGTATGGTATCATGGAGGGAGTTGAATGTGAAGTGAGTGGTAATGATCTCCGAATCCGCAGTATCAGCAGGATGCTGAACAGGTGTGAAGTCGTAAACATCGTAATCCGACGGAACAACGACCATTCCTCCGGGGTGCTGACCTGTGGTACGCTTGATACCCGTACAGCCGATGGCAAGACGGGTCAGTTCCGCATTATTGAGGGTTATGCCGTTTTCCTCGCAGTATTTCTTAACGTAGCCGTAAGCGGTCTTTTCAGCCACGACTGAGATAGTTCCCGCCTTGAAAACGTTGGATTTACCGAACAGTTTTTCGGTATAACGGTGAGCCCAGAACTGGTACTCATCGGAGAAGTTAAGGTCGATATCAGGCGCTTTATCGCCGTCGAATCCGAGGAATGTCTCGAACGGGATATCGTGTCCGTCACGGTTCATATCCGTACCGCAGTCAGGACAGTTCTTAGGCGGCAGGTCGAAGCCCGAGCTGTATTTACCGTCCAGCAGGAATTCGCTGTGTTTGCACTTGGGGCACACATAATGGGGCGGAAGCGGATTTACCTCGGAGATACCTGCCATTGAAGCCACGAATGACGAACCGACAGATCCTCTCGAACCAACAAGATAGCCGTTGTCAACTGAGTTCCACACAAGCTTCTGAGCGATGATGTAAAGCACAGAGAAGCCGTGCTTGATGATGGATGAAAGCTCACGGTCAAGTCGCTTGTCAACTATCTCGGGAAGCGGATCGCCGTAAATGGAGAAAGCCTTATCGTGGGTTATCTTCACAAGTTCTTCCTCCGCACCGTCAATGGTGGGAGTGAAAGTTCCCTTCGGTATGGGACGAACCACTTCTACCTGGTCAGCGATATTATTTGTATTGGTAATTACGATCTCTCTCGCCTTTTCCTCGCCCAGATATGCGAACTCCTTCATCATTTCCTCGGTAGTCCTGAGGTAGAGCGGAGCCTGATTTTCGGCGTCCTTGAAGCCCATTGACGCAAGGATTATCTTACGGTAGATACCGTCTTTCGGGTCGATGAAGTGAACGTCACAGGTAGCGCATACGGGAATTCCCAGCTTGTCGCCCAGTTCAACTATCTCACGGTTGTACTGCATCAGTTCTTCGTCATTTTCAGCCTTGCCGTCACGGACCATGAATTCGTTGTTGGCAATGGGCTGTATCTCCAGATAATCGTAGAATTTCGCTATCTGCTCTATGTACTCCTCGTCACGGATATCAAGCAGCGCCTGGAAAAGTTCACCTGCTTCACAGGCACTTCCGAAGATAAGGCCTTCACGGTGCTGTTGGAGTATTGATTTGGGTATCAGCGGCTTCTTGTAGAAGTATTCAAGGTTGCTGAGAGATACCAGCTTGTAGAGATTTTTCAATCCTGCCTGATTGCGGACAAGTATTATGTGGTGGTAGCTTTTCAGCTTTTTTGTCTCTATCTCGTCAACAAGCTTGTTCAGTTCATTGAGAGACTTGAAACCACGGTCATTTTTCAGTCTGCCTGCAAGTTCAACATATATCTTGGCCAGCATGAGAGCATCATCGGAAGCACGGTGATGATCGAACTTTCCAAGTTTCAGCTGCTTTGCCACAAGGTTCAGCTTATGACGGCCCATTTCGGGGAGCATGGACTGACACATAACAAGAGTATCCACCCATGTGTAATCGAAAGTGATGTTTTGACGCTTGCAGACCTGATTTATCATGTTGGTATCATAACGAGCATTGTGGGCTATGAGAACAGGCTTGTCTCCGCAGAATTCCATGAACATACGCAGAGCCTCGGCTTCATGGGGAGCGTCCTTTACATCAGCGTCACTGATGCCCGTAAGTTCGGTTATCTTTTCGGGAATGGGCTTTTCGGGGTTGACCTTGGTGTTGAAGCTGTCCACCACCTGAAGATTTTTCAGCTTGACAGCGCCTATTTCGGTAAGTCTGTCAGTGCGGAAATTCAGTCCCGTAGTCTCAACGTCGAAAACTATGACTTCATCATCGAATGAGCGTCCGTCCTCGCCGTACATTACCATATCACGCTCAACATCGTTGACCACATAAGCCTCCATGCCGTAGATGACCTTGAAGTCCTTGGGCATATTGTACATACAATCTGGGAAAGCCTGAACGTTTCCGTGGTCGGTGATGGCCATTGCCTGATGTCCCCAGCTTGCCGCACGGTTGATAAGAGTAACAGGGTCGGTAACAGCGTCCATAGCCGACATATTGGTATGGCAGTGAAGCTCCACACGCTTCTCGGGGTAATTGTCCATCTTGGGTATACGCTTTACCTTGATGAGTGAATTTGCCGATATAACGATGTCACGGGCATACTGGTCATAGTCTATCTTACCCGAAACAAGGAGAGTTGCGCCGTTCTTGATGGAAGAAAGCTTCATCTCCTCAATCTCCTTGACAGTGCCGAATATCTTTATCATCAGCGAGCCGCTGTAGTCGGTGATATCGAATGTAGCCACACACTTTTCGTTTCGCAGTTCCTTTATCTCGGATGCGAAAACGTCGCCTACAACAGTCAGCTTTTCGCCCAGTCGCTGAAGTGCATCGCAGATATTCACGGGAGTCTCACGTATCGCTCTGCCCTTGATTATCTCCGCAGATTCACTGTCGAAGTCCTTGTTGAGGGCGGTGATATCAAGAGCCTGAGTGGGAGTTATGGACTCTATCTGCTCACGCTGTATCTCGTCCGCCGACTTTTCGGGGATGAGCTGTGCGCTGTAGTCGGGCATTTCAGCCTCAAGGCGCTCAACCATCTGGTCGTACTCAGCCACGGGAATGGAAGTATCGCCGTCAAGGGTAACAGCAATACGTGTGCCGAACTGCTGATATATCATACGTGCGAATTTTCCGCAGAAGTCGTAGCGGTCGAGTATATCCCTTCCGCCGTGGACGATACGGATATTCAGCCTGCCGTCGGAGAGATTCACATCGGCATCGTCGAGGAATCCGTTGACAACAGAAACATCACGCTTTATCAGCTTGATAAGCTCGCCGTAGCAGTCCATGCCGAAAAGCTCAGACGGATAGCGGCAGGCAAGCCTTATCCTCTCTACACGGAGAGCGGTCTCCGCAGCCTTCTCGAAAGCGAATATATCGTCACTGGGAACGAGGCTTTCATAGTTGGCATAGAAAGTTATGTTATCGAGATTCTCCGAATAAGTAAGCCTGAATATCTCGCCCTCACGCACGCTTTCGGGTATCTCGGTATTATATTCTTTAAGAAATTCAGACAGTTTTATCTGCATTTAAAACGCCCTTTCAATTTAAGTATCAGTTATAAGTGCTTAGTTTACAACAAGCAGATATCAGATGTATGGGTGCCCTTGTGGATTCCTCAGTAAACAATGAAAATTATATAAACCGATAAATATAATGTTCGTTTGAGGACTGCCAAAGGCAGCCCCTACTTTCTACTTTCTACTTTCTGCTTTCTGCTTTCTGCTTACCACTCACTGATTACTCAAAGAAGCTCTATTTCTTTAAGAAGCTCGGGAACTATATCAGCCTCGGCAATTTTTCGCTGTTTGCCGTCCTTCTTGAAGATAACAGCACAGCCGTCGCCGCCTGCGATTCCCACATCTGCTTCACGGGCTTCACCGGGGCCGTTTACGATACATCCCATAACAGCAACGGTGATGTCCTTGTCCATATCCTTGACAGCTTCCTCTACCATCTTTGCGGCTTTCACAAGGTCGATACGTGTTCTTCCGCAGGTAGGACATGAAACTATCTTTACTCCCCCACGTTTGCCAATGCTCTTGAGGATATCCTTGGCAGCGGCAATTTCACGTATCGGGTCATCGGTCAGGGAAACTCTTATAGTCTCGCCTATGCCGTCACAGAGAAGCGAACCGATACCGATGGAAGACTTGATAAGTCCCATACGCTCAGTGCCTGCCTCGGTAACTCCCAGATGAAGCGGATATGAGCACTTCTCAGCGGCAAGGCGGTAAGAAGCTATCATCCTGTTAACGTCAGAGGACTTGATGGAAATTACGATATCGTTGAAGTCGAAATGCTCCAGCATAGCCGCATGAGTCATTGCGCTCTCCACCAGTGCCTCAGGTGTAGGAGAGCCGTATTTCGCCAGTATCTCCTTTTCCAGTGAACCCGAATTAACACCGATACGGATAGGGATATTCTTTGCACGGCAGGCATCTACAACAGCTTTTACTCTGTCCATGCCGCCGATATTTCCGGGATTTATGCGGATCTTGTCCACGCCTGCCGCCGCAGATTCCAGAGCAAGCTTGTAGTCAAAATGGATATCTGCAACAAGAGGGATGTTCACGGCTTCCTTGATAGCAGGGATAAGCTTTACAGCTTCCATATTCGGGATAGCCGCACGGATTATCTCACAGCCTGCCTTTTCCAGTTCAACAGCCTGCTTCACGCTTCCCTCGATATCGTCAGAACGTGCATTGAGCATGGACTGTATGTATATATGTTTGCCGTCAAGGACACAGTCCCCGACTTTTACAGGTCTTACATTTCTCATATCATTACTCCTTTTTGAGTTCATAGTGATAAGTTCTTAGTGATCAGTTTTGTTCATTTCCGCATTAACCACCAGCTATGCACTATCCACTAACAACTTATAACTTCTTATGCCTTGAGTTCTTAGTGATTAGTGCTTAGTGCTTAGTTTGAGGCTTTTTCGCTTTAACTAACAACTATGTACTATTCACTAACAACTTATAACTTCTTATGCTTTGAGTTCTTAGTGATTAGTGCTTAGTGCTTAGTTTGAGGTATTTTCGCTTTAACTAACAACTATGTACTATTCACTAACAACTTATAACTTCTTATGCTTTGAGTTCTTAGTGATTAGTGCTTAGTTTGAG
>Ga0255344_1001881_pt1 | contig 26741 bp, 28 predicted proteins | sample wastewater_treat_5_FD_192414 | JGI IMG/M metagenome (GOLD analysis project Ga0255344, IMG submission 192414) | Wastewater microbial communities from Lulu Island WWTP, Vancouver, Canada - plant18 | ecosystem: Engineered > WWTP > Wastewater > Unclassified | place: Canada: Vancouver, British... | reverse complement strand
TCGTCGCCATGCCGGAGACAAAGAGGCCTGGGAAGACCTCGCGGGTGTTCTCCACCGTATGCGCCTCTCCGAGCCCGGCGTCCATGGAGCGCTCTCCCATGATGCCGCCCGTGGGGGTGTCGAGCTTCACGCCCATTTTCCTCACCAGGCAGCGCACCACATTGGCGGGATGGCCTGTGGCATCGAGGACAAAGGAGGAGTGGAGCGTCAGCGGGTCCACGTGGAGCCCCGCCGTCTCCACGGGCGAGTAGTTGATGACCAGGCCCGATATCCGGTCCTTCTTGAAGACGACATCCTCCACGGAAATGCAGTTGAAAATCTTCAAGCCCCGCCGCACGGCCCGATGGATGAGCGTGGACACCGCATCGATGGAATCCGCCGTGTAATAGCCGGGCTCAAAGGTCTTCACGGGTATCCCGAGCTCGTCAAGGACCTCCCGGGCCTCCTGCTGGATGACGATCTCGTTGAACATCATCCCGCCTCCCCACATGCCGCCGCCTATGGAGAGCTTCTTTTCGAACACGGCAGCCTTTTTCCCCGCGCCGGCCAGATAATATCCCGCGACCAGTCCGGAAGGCCCTGCGCCGACGATGGCCACGTCGAGCTCGAGCGCGTCCAGGAGCTTTTCCATGTAGGTGGTGATGATCGCCTTGCTGATCGTTACCTCATTGAGCATAGCTCTTCTCCCTCCGGTGAGATTTCCCGGGGGCGGTCTTTTCCGCTCTGTGAGAGGCATGGGGCTCAATGAAAAAAGCCGCCTCCAGCAAAGGAGGCGGCTTTCAAGGCCTGGAGAGGAACGATATCGTCCGGTGCCATCTTCTCCCTTCGCTGGTATTACCCAGATCAGGTTCAACGGGTATGATCTCAGACCTTTCGGAAAAGGCCACCCCATGTAAAAGAACACATATTTGATTACATCAGAAAATCATGATCGTCAATGGAGAGAGAAGGTAATTTTTTGACACCGATGCATCCATACGGTATAAGGCCTCAGACATGAACAGCATGATTCAACAGATCATTCTCCTCATCGTGCCCGTGCTCTTTTCCATTACGGTCCATGAGGTCTGCCACGGATATGCGGCCTACCGGTTCGGGGATCCCACCGCGAAGAACGCCGGGAGGCTCACGCTCAATCCCATCAAGCACATCGACATCGTCGGGCTTCTCGTCCTCTTCATCACCCGGATGATCGGATGGGCGAAGCCGGTTCCCGTGGACCCCCGGTATTTCAGGAACCCGCGGAAGGACATGATGTGGGTCTCCCTGGCGGGGCCGGCCTCCAATCTCGGTCTCGCAGTGGTCTTTGCGGTCGTGCACAAACTGTTCGGCGGCATGCTCGCGGCATCGTACCTTTTCCCTTTGAGCTTCATGATCGAGATCATGGTCATGATCAACGTGGGCCTCGCCGTGTTCAATCTCATTCCCATACCCCCCCTGGACGGCAGCCATATCGTGGAGGGCCTGCTCCCTCTGGACATGGCAAGGGCATACTCCGCCATCGCCCCCTACGGTTTCATGATTCTGCTGCTGCTGATCTTCACGAGGGTTGTGGATTTCGTGATCTTTCCCATAATCAGGACAATCGTGCATATTTTGCTCAGCATATAACGGGAGACTTATGAACAGAAAACGCATCGTATCCGGCATCAGGCCCACCGGCGATCTCCACATCGGGCATTACCTGGGCGTGCTGAAGAACTGGGTTGAGCTCCAGAAGGAGTACCAGTGCTTCTACTTCACCGCAGACTGGCACGCGCTGACCAGCGAGTACCGGGACCCCTCCGTCATCCGGAAGAGCTCCCGGGACATGGTCATGATCTGGCTGAGCGTGGGCATCGACCCGAACGCCTCGGTGATCTTCCGGCAGTCCGACATCAAGAGCCATGCCGAGCTCTTCCTGCTTTTGTCCATGATCACACCGGTGTCGTGGCTGGAGCGCAACCCCACTTATAAGGAGCTCAAGGAGGAGCTCAAGGAAAAGGACCTGAGCAATCTCGGCTTCCTCGGGTATCCGGTGCTCCAGGCGGCGGACATCGTGATGTACCATGCGGACAAGGTGCCGATCGGCGAGGATCAGCTCCCTCATCTGGAGCTGACCCGGGAGATCGTCAGGAGGTTCAACTTCATCTACGGAGAAGGGATCCTCAAGGAGCCCAGGGAGATCCTCACCGAGGCCGCCCGCGTGCTGGGGATCGACGGCAGGAAGATGTCCAAGTCCTATGGCAACGCCATTTTCATCTACGAGACCGAGGAGAGCATCAGACAGAAGGTCATGCAGATGTTCACGGACGTCAAGCGCCTGAGGAAAAAGGACCCCGGGGAGCCGAAGGACTGCAATCTCTATCCGCTGCACGAGTACTTCACGGACGAGGAAAAGAGACGGGAGATCCAGGCCGGCTGCCGGAGCGCGGGCCTGGGCTGCGTGGAGTGCAAGCAGATTCTCATCAGGAACCTCATCAGCGAGTTCAAACCCATATGGGAGAAGATCGACTATTACCGGGATCACCCCTCCCAGGTCGACGAGATTCTTGATCAGGGCGCCCGCAGAGCGTCCGAGGAGTCGGAGGCGACCATGCAGAAGGTCCGCGCCGCCATGCGGATGTCCGGGTAGAGAAGGAGAGGGCGGTGCTTCCGGCTGAGGCGGAACGTCCTGCTCCTGAGTTTATCCTGAGGCTTCCCGAGTTCGAGGGGCCGCTGGATCTCCTGCTCTATCTAATTGAGAAGAACCGATTCACCCTCGAGAACCTGGAAGTCTGCCCGGTCATCGACCAGTACCTGCACTATGTGGAGCAGGCAAGGTCGCTGGATGTGAGCCTGGCCGGCGAGTTCCTGGAAATGGCGTCGTATCTGATCTGGCTCAAGTCCTGTCTGCTGCTGCCCTCGGCCGAAAGCGGCGAGGGCGGGGAAGACTTCAATCCCGCGCGGGAGCTGAAAGAAATGCTCATCGCCTACCGTGCGATCCGCCAGGCCTCTCTCGACCTCTCCGCTAGGCCGCTGTTGATGCGCGACAAATTTCCCAGGGGTTCATCCCAACAGGAGCGCGACGTCGCCTCGCTCAGCATTGGCGCCCTTCTTCAGGCCGTCAATGCAATCCGGGCGAGGACCAGAAAGTATGTCATGGATGTCATCGCAAATCGGTTCGACATCCAGGGAATGATCGAGAGGATAGAAGCCATACTGCTGAACAGGCGGAGGGTCGCCCTGAACGATGTGGTGAAAACGGAGGAGCGCATGGAGCTCGTGGGGGCCTTTGTCGCCGCCCTGGAGCTTTCCAAGCGGTGTATTGTCCGGCTGGTTCAGCGGGGCCTGTTCTCGACCATTTATCTCATGCGGAGATGACCCGGAGTGCAGAAAGGCCGAAAAGATCCGGCGAGATAAGGAGATAACGCGCATGCACACCCGCGAGATTGTTGAAGCGCTCATCTTCTCGGCGCAGGGCTCCCTTCCCGAGAAGGACATCCTCAAGGCGGTTCCCGGTGCGGGACCGGACGACATCGAGCGGTATGTGACCGAGCTGAACCGGATGTATGAAGAGTCCGGGAGGAGCTTCCGTATCGAACGGGCGTCATCGGGATACCAGTATGTGACCAGGGAGGAATATGCCCCGTACCTCAAGGCCCTGCATACCCCGGTCAGGCTGTCCATGGCCTCGCTGGAGGTTCTGGCCGTCATCGCCTACAAGGGGCCGTGCCCCAAACAGGCGATCGATTCCATCCGGGGGGTGGATTCCACGTCCTCCCTCAAGAGCCTTCTGAAGCACCAGCTCATCGACATCAAAAACGGTAAACCCCTGCTGTATTACACGACCAGCCGGTTCCTGGAGGTCTTCGGTCTCGACTCGCTCTCCGAATTGCCGGATCTCAGGCAGTTTGAAGAGGTCTTCCGCGAGGAGGCGGGCAACCCTGCCGGGGAAGAGGGATGACCGGGCTTTCCGGACGGTACAGACCGGCGGGATAAAGGCGGTGCATATTCGGGTGCTGCAGGGCACGGGTTTCGGACACGTCAGCGGGGCTTGACGATGTTCAGGAACAGGTTGACCCCTTCGGGCTCCTTTTCAACGGACAGGAGGACGTCTTCCGGCAGTCCCCGGGCGAGATCCTTGAGCTCTTCCTCGCTGCGGTGGATGAGAAACCATTCTGCGCCGTACTCCATCTTGAACCGCTGGGGGTTGTATGGTCCGAAGTTGCCGATCACCAGGCAGCCCCCCGGGTTCAGGTGCCGGTAGAGCTCGGTTATGAGCCTGCTCACTGCATTGGCGGAAAGATAATCACACAATCCCGCTGTGTAGATGAGGTCCGCACCCGAGTAGCGGCGCGTCTCCTTTTCTCTGCCCAGAATGAGACTCTTTATGTTGTCCTGCAGGAGCTGAACACGGACGGCTCCGTTCTCCTGTATCAGGGGCAGCAGTCTCTGTTCCGCATCCCGAAGCGCTTGCCGGTCCTGATCCATGGCTATCACGTCGATCGTGACAGGCCTGGGGTTTTCCCTGATGTAGTGGAAAAAGTCGCCCATCTCCACACACGGGCCGCAGGCGACGCTGACGACCTTGCACGAGCTCCCGTCCTGAAGGCCGTTGTAGAGGGTAGCCAGCTTGCTGAAGAAGTATGACCGGCGGTTGCGCACCGCCTTTGCGGCGGCTCCCTCGCAGTCGATTCTGTTCATGACCTGCGAGAAAATATCATCGCCCTCGAACTCGTTTCGGTAGATGATGTTCATCATCTCGTAATCGCCTGCATACCCCAGCGGTTTGGTATACGCCCTGTTGAAGAGTTTCGATGTCAGCAAAAATTCGTTGAGGGTCTTCTGAAAGTAGTCGCGGTGAATGAAATGCTGCTTCGAATCGGGGAAGGAGGCCGTTATCCTGGTGAACTGATCACAGTATCTCAAGGTGACGTCATTTATGACATCGAACGTCAGCATCCTGAGTGTATCGAGCAGATCCTCCCGGACATGCTCCTCTTCCTGGAGGATTTTCTCTTCTTCCTCCCCGAGTTTCTTCCGGAAATTGCTGAGGAGATAGTGGAGGTGGGACGTGAGATGCACGAACTCCTCGTTGAGGTTGTCTTCCACGGCCAGAGACTGGATAAAGTCTCTATACTCGGTCTTGAGCATGGTGACCTTGTCCGCACGGATGATGGTGGATATATCCATGGCGTTTTCGAAGTGGCAGCCGATCCTGGATATCACCTTCTTGTCGAGACATTCGTCCTGGATGTGGATGATGGTGGCAGCCCCCGAATGCACCTCTTTGTCAACGGAGAAGAAATGCAGCTCGACAATGTCTCCGATGCGGAAGATGAGGCTGCCGTCTTCAAGGAAAAAGGAAAGTCCGGTTCGGGAGAAATCTCTTACCCTGCAGGTGCGCTCCACGCCCTGGAAATCCTGGAACCGCACGAATTTTCCCGGATCGCGGGGACCGGCTATGTAGCGGGGATCACGCCTGAGCCTCAACCGCCCTCCTCCTGTGCATGATTCATATCACTACAGGATCGGCACGCAGGCTCGGCACCTTTACATGATAACGATTATTCAGAAGGTGCCCCGCTGCTTTCATGCGGGGTCATCCCTTTCCCGCCTCCCCTCTGTAGGGGAAGGGAGGATGATCAAACTGCTCTCCCCGCAGCTTGGCCTGAGGGTCGCCTCATTACCTCGGCGGGGCGCATTCGCTCATGTCCCCGCCGATCTTGGAAAGGGCATGGTTCAAAGCGGGGGAGATACTCTCCATGCAGTCCTGAACGCCCGACGGGCTTCCCGGTAGGTTGACGATCAGGGTCTTCTTCCGAACCCCTACGACGGCCCGGGAGATCATGGCATGGGGAGTCTTTGCCAGGCTCTTCCTCCGCATGACCTCCTCCATGCCGTATATGCGTTTTTCGATCACGGAAAGGGTGGCCTCGGGGGTGACGTCCCGTGGGGAGAGGCCGGTGCCGCCCGTAGTCACGATCAGATCGAGGCAGAGCTCGTCGGTCCATTTGATGAGCATGTCCCTGATCAGCTCTTCCTCGTCCGGAATGATCTCGTAGCGGTCGATGGTGAGCCCCAAGTCGGAGAGCATGCGTTTGAGGATCTCTCCGCTCCTGTCTTCCCGCTGGCCCTTGGATCCCTTATCGCTTAATGTGAGTACTCCTGCTCGGTTCATCTCTTCACCTGCTTGAGCCGCTGGGCGGCGACAACGACAAGGGCCCGCGGCACGGATTTGGATTTCGCCAGCTGGGCGAGCTCGCGCTCCTTCAGGAACTGGACCTGCTTGAGCGCTTCGGGCAGAGGGGTCTTGGGATTATTCGCCAGGGCGACCCGTATCTGGTAATTCTTCAGCCAGTCCCGGCTGATGGCGATGTGCTTGAGCACCTCTTCGTTGATCTGCCGGTTGCCGGCGATCATCAGCACCTCGCCCTCGGTGATTTTGGGTGATTGTATGACCGCGAGCTGAACCAGCTTGTTCGAGTCCCGTATGAGGATAGACCGGGCTTCCTTGCTGCCTTTGCGAGCCAGGTCCATCTTCTCGGAGACGCTCATGGCCTGGATGGACTGGAACAACGTCTTCGTTGCATCTGTTCCGTTACTTTCCATCTCTTGCCGCTTTCACCTCCGCCACGATCTTTTCCTGAATGTTGTAGGGCACCGGCTCCATGTGGGAGAAGCTCATGGTGTACGTGCCTCGGCCGGAAGTCATGGAAGTGAGGTTCGGCGCATAGGTGAGCACCTCCGCAAGGGGGACTTGCGCCTTGAGCTCCTGATACTTGCCCCGGGCGTTCATGCCCTCGATCTTTCCCCTCCGGCTGTTGAGGTCGCCCATGACATCGCCCATGCTCTCCTCCGGGACCACCACCGTGATGTTCATGATGGGCTCCAGCAGTATGGGCCGGCATTCTTCCATCGCCTTTTTGAAGGCGAGCGAGCCCGCGATCTTGAATGCCATTTCGGAAGAGTCCACCTCGTGGTACGAGCCGAAATCCAGCGTTACCTTCACGTCCACCACCGGGTTTCCGGTCAGCGGACCGTTCTGCATGGACTCCACGATGCCCTTTTCCACCGCGGGGATATACTGTTTTGGTATGACTCCTCCCACGATGGCGTTCACGAACTCGAAGCCCTGGCCCCTTTCGAGAGGTTCCACCTTGATCCAGCAGTCGCCGTACTGGCCGTGGCCGCCGGTCTGCTTCTTGTGCTTGCCCTGGACCCTGCACGACCCGGTAATGGTCTCCTTGTAGGGCACCTTGGGGGTCTTGAGCTCCACCTCCACGCCGAAGCGCCGCTTCAGCCTGTCCACCGCGATTTCTATATGGAGCTGTCCCAGACCTGAGAGGATGAACTCGCCTGTCTGCTCATCGCGATGCACCTCGAGCACCGGATCTTCGTCCATGAGCTTCTGCAGCGCGGGCATGATCTTGTCCACATCCGCCTTGGTCTTGGGGTTGACCGCCATGCTCATGATGGTTTCGGGAAATTCCGGGGAAGGCAGTACGTATTCCGATGACTCGCCGAGCAGTGTGTCTCCGGTCTTGGTCTCTTTGAGCTTCGCGATGGCGAAAATATCGCCGGGACCGACTTCTTCCAGCGGTTTCTGGGCCTTTCCTTCCAGCTGCAGCAGTGTACCGATCCTTTCCTTGACGTCTCTCGAGGAGTTGAAGACCGAGGAGTCGGGAGTCAGAGTTCCGGAATAGCAGCGGATGATGCTCAGCGTTCCGGTGTACGGGTCGCTCATGGTCTTGAAGACATACCCGCAGAACATCTCATCCTCCGAGGCCTTGATCGGACGCGTTTCGCCCTGTTTGTTGCTGAGCTCAGGAAGCTTTCTCTGCTGGGGAGTGAGCCCCGAAGCATTGATGAAGTCCATGAGGGGCTGCACGCCCATGTTCAGCAGCGCGGACCCCGCGAACACCGGCAGGAAGTTGCCCTGGGCAAGCCCTGATGACAGCGCCGACGCGAGCTCTTCGGCGGTCAGCTCACCGCCTTCGAGATACTTTTCCATCAGCGCGTCGTCGACCTCCGCCAGATCTTCCACTACTCTTCCGTAGATCTCCTCGACCGTGTCCTGCATGTCCGCAGGAATATCGGATTCGGTAAATTTGCCGGAGCCGTCTTTCTCATAGAGATACGCCTTCTTCTTGAGGATGTCGACGACGCCGGCGAACTTGTCCTCGGCCCCGATGGGCAGGGTCAGCACCAGGGGCTTGATTTCGAAGACCTCTGCTATGTCTCTGAGAACCTGGTCGAAGTCCGCCCGCTCGCGGTCCATTTTATTGATGAAGCAGATGCGCGCTATGCCTTCCTTGCTCGCGAGCCCCCACAGGTTCTCGGAATGGGGTTTGATGGAATCGATGGCGTCGATGACAAAGACGGCGTTGTCTGCTGATTTGAGTCCGAGAATGGCCTCGGACGAAAAGTTCGGATCTCCCGGGGTGTCGAGAATGAGGGTGCCCACATTTTTCCATTTATAGGTATGGAGCGCGCTGAAGATGGATGACTGCCGTTTCTGCTCTTCTGGCTCGAAATCGAGCACGGAATTGCCCTCGAGTACCTTCCCCAGCCGCGTGGTCGCCTTCGCGTTGAACAGGAGCGCTTCACCCAGGGATGTCTTGCCGGCCCCCGAGTGAGATAGAATGACTACGTCTCTCAGATTCTCCGTACGGTATCTCCTCATCTGTTCTCCCTTCCGTATCCTTACTATCTTAGAGCATAGGCTATTATCTGAAAACCAATGATCAAGTCAAGCCATTGCTGATCGGGCGATAATGAAGGATTTCCATGGCATACCCTGGATCGGGCAAGGTCTCCGGTCTCTCGCTCACGGCTCTCACCGGATCACGCTGGAGAAACGCGCAAGCGGAAGGCCTCAGCTGCGAGGATATCGGGATTGCCCGTTTCTTCCTCTTGATATATGAAGTGGTATATGTGGAGGAATATCGTCGGGCACGAGAGCCTGATCGGCACGCTGCGGACCTTTGTCCTGACAGGGAAGCTCCCGCACGCGCTGCTCTTCGCCGGTCCGGCGGGCGTGGGCAAGACCATGGTCGCGAGGGAGTTTTTCAAGGCGGTCAACTGCCTTGACAGCCCGGGCGATGCGTGTGATGCGTGCCGGTCGTGCGTGAAGATGGACAGCGGCTCCCATCCGGATTTCATAATGGTCGGGCCGTCCGACAATCGGACGGTGATCACGATCGAACATATCCGGGGCGTGATTTCCGAAGTGAGTCTCAAGCCCTTCGAGGCGCGTTTCAGGTTCGTGGTGATCGAGCCCGCCGAGCGGATGAATAACCCTGCCGCGAACGCCCTGCTCAAGACGCTGGAGGAGCCGCCTGGCGCAACCCTGATCGTTCTGGTGACTCACAACCCGATATTGCTGCTCCCCACGATCGTCTCCCGATGCCAGGTCCTCCGATTCACCCCGCTCGATGCAGTCGCATCCTCGAAAGGGCCGACTGACCCCTACATACTGCGGCTCACCTGCGGGACCCTGGGCGGGCTCAAAGATTTCGATGAAGCACAGGTGCTCAGTGTCAGGTCCGAGATCCTCCAGGCCCTCCTGGAGGGCGATCCGGTGCGCCTCGTCAACAGGTATTTCCCGTCCCAGGAGAAAGGGGGAGAGCTTCTGCCACTTTTCGTTCTCCTTGCCGAGTCTCTTATCCGGGACCTTTTCGTGCTTCTCCACGGCGGAGGAGATCTCGTCAACGAGGAGCTCAAGCGGCTTCCTCTGCGGGGCGTGGACTATCTGGAGCTGGAGGAAGCGGTATCCTGCCTGCGCAGCATCAGAAGAGGCTCGAACGAGAACATCAGGCTCTCGAATGCCCTGGGCGAGCTTTTCATGAGGCTCCAGCAGATGCTCTGCGCATAGCTTCCCGATTCTCGCGTGCCGTCGTGAAGCCCGATCGAGTCTGCTTTTCGTTGAATTCAGCACAGCCCTCTCACCATCTCCTTGCCGAGTTTTCATGAGCACATCATAGCCAGGCAGAAGTGAAAATTCGGGTGAATACCAAGTAAAACATAAAAATCAGGGATGGGCGAACCTTCGAGTGGCACCGGGATAGAAGAGGCTCTTCTAACCTCTGTGAAGAAACATCTCCGCCTCGACTCCAGGGCGGCCCCGTAAACTCGCTCCGCTCAGTCAGGGAATCCTGGGGTCAGGTCTCAACATTTGACAATATTCCTTGTTGAACATATCTGGTATCTTTTGGGATATTGTCACATGTTGAGACCTGACCCCTCCCACACTGACGACCCTCGGGAAGCCTTTCGACATCCCGGTCCACCCCGCCGGGAGGGTTAAGTGGCCCCTGGTTCCCGTTACAGGAACCAAGGCCCGTTTGCCTTTCATCGGAGCCAGCCGGTCACCTCATCTCATCTTGAACTCGAAGTTGTGGCAGTTGTTGCACTGGTTTTCCGAAGGCTTGTGCGCGTGGTGGCAGCTCGAGCAGTCGGGAAAGGGCATGTGGGAATCGTGGGGGTTGTGCAGGTCGCCGGATGGTGATGGCTCCTTGACGTTTGGGTGGCAACCCGCGCAGACCGCGGTAGGAACGGGCTCCGAGGGTTTCTCCCCGTGGCACCGGGCGCAGGTTATCCCTGCATCCCGGTGCACCTGCTCCAGTAGCCCTTCCGCCCCAGGCCCCCCCTGAGACCAGGCTGCATCCGATGAGGCGAGCATGATCAGCAGCGCCCCGGCCAGGCAGAGGGCTCCGGCCCATCCGAGCTTGCGGGCAATCAGGCATCCGCTCTTCACGCGCGCCTCCGGTGGTCCTTGCGGGCTGGCTTCATCTCTTGTCCTGCGTGTTCCAGTCAGCGGCGCATCCATCGTCAGCCCTTCAGCCCGGCAACCCGCTCACCGGCCAGCCAACCGAACGTGTACGCCCGGCCGTGGCTGATGCCGGTAGTGGTGATGGGGTAGTCGTTGGCGAAGAAGTCCCCTGATGCGTTGCCGGCTGCAAAGAGGCCGGGGATGGGGTTGCCCTTTGCATCGAGGACCTGCAGCTCGGTGTTGATGCGCAGCCCGTCACAGGTTACCAGCAGGCCCGGACCGGTCTTGGCGGCGCCGAACGGGGCCTTGGCGATCGCGGTGAGCTTTGCGGGGTCCTTGCCGAAGTCCTCGTCCACGCCCTTTTTGACGAGCTCGTTGTACCGCTTCACCGTGGCGACAAAGGTGTCCCGCGGCACGCCCATCTTGTCGGCCAACCCTTCGAGGGTGTCAGCCTCTATGATGACGCCCTTGTCCTTGAAGTTCTGGTAGCTCTTGTCGTTCCAGAGCGGAGGGAGATGCATGTTCTCACAGACCGTGCCCCCGAACTTCTCCTTGTCGGTGTTCCAGTTCGCATCCCAGATGGTCCATTTCTGGCCGCCCGGCTGCTTCATATCCTGGTTCGCGGTGTACCCGAAGGGAGCGTCCTCGTTGGCATAGCGCTCGCCCAGCTGGTTGATGTACAGGAACGGCTGGCGCGCGAGGCTCACCACCTTGCTTGTGTAGCCGCCCGGCAGGGAGGTGAAGCCGTCCCAGAGCATGGGGCAGTCGGCCTCCTGCTTCACGCCCCCGACCCACATGCCCATGAGGATGCCGTCACCGGTATTGGATTCCTCCGGGTAGGCGTGTCCGACCACGCGCAGGGCGCGGGGCGAGTACTTCGCCTGCATCTCCGGGTTGTTGACGTAGCAGCCCGTGCAGATGATCACGCCTTTCCTGGCATCGATCCGTATGTAGCCTTCCTTTCCTTTGGCGATCACGCCGGTCACCTTGCCTTTGCCTCCCTTGCGGATCAGCTGAACGGCTGGGGTTTCATAGAGCATCTCGACGCCTTTTGCCTTCACGTTCTTCTCGATCATGCTGCACAGCGTAAAGTTCCAGCCCGGCAGGAACTGGACGGCGAGGGGGAACTCGGTGTAGGGCCAGTACGACTTGTTGTTCGTGTCCAGCATATACTTGATACCGGCGGCATCGGCCATGTCGAGCAGCCTGTCCATCACCCGCCCGCTCTCGTCCATCCAGAGCTTTATGAGCCTCGGGTTGGGGTGATAGGCGCCGAAGCGCATTGCCTCGGCCAGGACCTTGTCCTTGGGTACCTCCACGTTCATTGCCTTGTGCAGGCGGTCGCCGATCGAGGCGTTCCACCCGCCGTGATAGGTAAAGGTGTTCCTCTTCTCGAGCAGTACGACCTTGGCCCCCTTGTCGGCGGCTGCATAGGCAGCGCACAACCCGGCCAGCCCGGCGCCCAGTACGACTACATCGGCAGATTTTTTCGTCTTGATCTGGCTGTCGGGGATCGGGGCCGGCGGGTTCTCGAACGAGTACTTCCCGCCTTTGGCCTGCGAATCGCCGCCCGGCGCTGCGGCACCCTGGGCGGCCTTGGGGGCGACCCCGCCCACTCCCACAACCAGCCCTGCAGCACCGGCTGCCAGGGATCCCTTCAGGAAGTTTCGGCGTCCTTCATCACACCCGTTTTTCTTTTTCATGCAGTACCTCCGTTTTTTGGTTTTGGAGAAGATGTGCCCCGCCAGGCGTATTTGCCACACGCGTGCCATGAATTATATTCAGATAATTCAAGCGCATAGACAGATCGTGGAGTGAAAAGTGCCACATTTGGCAAAAATAAAGTGGCGTATCCGGCACTTATGTGTTACGGTGTCAAATATTCCACTTTAGCATCATGGAGAGGCATCATGGTAGATGAGCGGGATTTCTTCAACCAGGCCACGCTCCGCATCTGCAGCAGCCTGGACATCGGCGAGGTGGCGCAGGAGTGCCTGGACTACCTGAAGGGCTACATTCCCCTGGACGGGGTCGTGGTGAGCTACTTCGACGAGAAGAGCAGGTCCTTCGTCATCATGGCCGTAAAGTCCGAGATCCCCTTGAACGAAGAGGTGACGAACATCCCCATGCCCCCTGAGGCGCCCGAACTGCTCAGCCGGGTGAAGACCTCAGTCAGGATATTCAACGATACCGAGGAGTACCTCATACCCTTCATCATATGGCGCACCCTCGGGCTCATCGAAAAGTCGAGCCTGTTGCTGTTCACCAGGTTCAAGGGGCAGAGGCTGGGGCAGATCGACTTCTTCGTTCGCGGGCGCAACCGCTACACCGAGGAGCACGCGCACCTCATCGAGCTGCTGGAGAAACCTTTCTCCATCGCCATGGCAAACAGCCTGCAGTACCACGATATCGTGAACATCAAGGACCTGTTCTCCCAGGACATCCGCCGGCTGCGCCGCGAGCTGAACCAATCGGCGGACACCGAGATCATCGGTGCGAACGGGGGCTTGAGCGGGGTGATGGAGGCCGTGTCCCAGGTCGCGCCGCTTAATACCCCGGTGCTGCTGCTGGGAGAGACCGGGGTGGGCAAGGAGATCATCGCCAACCGGATCCACTACTCGTCGCCCCGCAGCGAAGGCCCGTTCGTGAAGATCAACTGCGGCGCCATACCCGAGGGGCTCATCGACAGCGAGCTCTTCGGGCACGAGAAGGGGGCCTTTACCGGGGCCGTTTCCCGGAAGCCGGGGCGCTTCGAGCGGGCGCAGAAGGGGACCATATTCCTGGACGAGGTGGGGGACCTGCCTGCCTCCGTCCAGGTGAGGCTGCTTCGCGTGGTGCAGGAGAAGGAAATCGAGCGGGTCGGCGGCACGAGCCCGATCAAGGTGGACGTGCGGGTGATCGCCGCAACCCACCGGGACCTCGAGGAACTGGTGAAGGAGGGCTCCTTCCGCGAGGACCTCTGGTTCAGGCTCAACGTGTTTCCGATCCATATCCCGCCTCTTCGGGAGAGAAAGGCCGACATCCCCCAGATGGTTCACTACTTCATCAAGAGCAAGGCGAGAGAGCTCAACCTGCGGGTCGTTCCGGAACTGGCGCCGGGCGCCATGGAGCGGCTCATGGCCTATGACTGGCCGGGCAACGTGCGTGAGCTGCAGAACATCGTCGAGCGCTCGCTGATCCGGATGCGGTTCACGGACCTGTCGCGGCCGCTTGACTTCGAGGAGTTCCACCCGCATTCCGAATCGCAGGCTGGGCGGCCTGCCACTGACCCCGGCAGGACGGTCCTCACCCTCGATGAGGCCACGAGACGGCACATCCAGGAAGTACTCGGGATCGCGGGCGGCAGGGTCAAGGGGAAGGGCGGTGCGGCCGAGCTGCTGGGTGTGAACCCGAGCACCCTCAGGCATCGCATGCGCGTGCTGGGGATCCCGTATGGAAGAGGTTCCAGGAGAGGCTGATCCGCAGGAGGGGCCAAGGGGACGGCCATGAGTAATTAACTTGCCTGGCAATTCCGAAGGCGGTATCCTGCCACCATGCCGGGGGGATCGAGAATAGACGCGGCAGGAGCGTTGCACCATATCATTGTCCGCGGAGAGCGCCGGGAGATCTTTGCCGGAGATGACGACCGCGACGATTTCCTCCGCCGCCTGGGCGCTGATGCCCAACCACGTCCACCTTCTCATAAGGACCGGAGACGTTCCCATAGCCACGCTCATGCGGAGGCTCCTGACCGGGTATGCTGTGCGTTTCAACCGGAAGTATAGGCGTCACGGGAGCCTGTTCCAGAACCGCTACAAGTCGATACTCTGCCAGGAAGAGCCCTACCTGCTGGAGCTGGTGCGCTACATTCACCTCAATCCGCTCAGGGCGGGGATAGTCGGTGGTATGCCAGAGCTCGATGCATACCCCTACACCAGCCACAGCGCGATCATGGGAAGGAGCACTAAGTCGTGGCAGGACACGTACTTTGTGCCGGCGCACTTTGCAAAGGCTGTTGACAGGGGCAGGGAGCTCTACCGGGAGTACGTTGAGCAGGGTGTTGGGAGGGGGAGGCCAGATCTGGTAGGCGGAGGGTTTCGCCGGAGCTCCGGATCGTGGATCGAGCCGGCTGGTGAGAACCGGGTCCGTCCCCTACCGGTTTCCGGCCTGTGCCCCGAGTGTCAGAAGCGCTTCGAAGAAGAATAATGGCCTGATCCCCACCTGAGGGCTGAGCTCTGCCGTAATTGCGGAAATTCTTGGGGCACTCCCTTGCCTGCCGAGTCTAGGAGTCGACAGCGTTCTCTCGCCTGCCTGCTCTTGGCCGCTTGCCTCATCCCTTAAGGAGATCTTCATCACCTTCACCATCGTCCATTGCCGTCCCGGGAACTGGAGGCAAGGCCGGAAGATCGATGAGGCCGCACCTTGGTGAAGGTCTTGAGCAGGCCGGTGCCGTCCTCCTCGATCATACGTCTACGGCCCCCTGTCGCGGCCTTTCAGCGGCCAGAGAATTTTGGGCCGGCTTCGGGACTCATAGTGATCTTTTGACTTGCCATAAGGGCTGTTGATTCTATACACTTGCCGGTAAGGTATTATCGTCGGGAGAGAAATTTGGCAAATCCGGCAACAGCAATAGTCGTCATCAAACAGAAGCTCTATTGATGAAGGACTTCGATGAACTCATTCGTAAGGCACGCAAACAAGAGGGGCAGGCCGGATCACTGCAACCGGATCTTGCCAGTGGCGGCAAGCGTGCATCGAACGCGGCGAGGTCCCGCGATGTGCCTGTTATGAAGACCTAAGAGTGCGTAGATGCCTTCCTGAGCAAAGCTGGTGACGACATGCAGGCGGGTGCAGGCGTACCGGCAGCGCTCGTCGATATCCGCCGGTGAGGCCCTGGATGATGGTGAATTCTGTTGGTGAATTTGGATGCGCTCAATTGCAGGAGCTAGAGACAACCCATGGACGTCATATATGTTGTTGGACCGCTGATTCTGATCGCTGTCGTTCTGGCGGCGGTATGGCTCGATCGATGGAGTGTGCCGGTCATTCTGATCGCCCTGTGCGCAGGGATTGTCTCCGGCAGTGATGTCCTCAATCTCTGGTACTTCGACGACATCGAGCTTGCCAACAAGGTCGCCAATCTCGCCTTGGTGTTCATTCTGTTTCAAGGAGGCTTTTCGACCAGGCGGTCGGACTTCAAGGATGTTGCCTTGCCGGCAGGCGGACTGGCCACGTGGGGTGTTGTCCTGACTGCAGCTGCAACCTTCAGCGTTTTATATACACTTCTTGGCTGGCCCCTTGAAAAGGCATTGTTGCTCGCGGTCATTATCTCGTCTACCGACGCAGCCGCTATCTTCTCGATTCTTCGACGGAAGCCTCTGCAGAAACGAGTGACATCGATTACCGAAATCGAAAGCGCCACCAACGACCCGATGGCGATCATCCTCACCGTGGCGGCGATCGGCGTGCTCACTTCCGCTCATTCGGCGTGGTTGATGACGGGGATTGTCTTTGTCTGGAAATTCACCGTAGCGCCGCTGGTGGGGTGGCTGCTGGCGCGCGGGGCGTTGTGGCTGTTCAATCGTCTCAGCCTTCAAGACCGCGGCCATTATTATGTTCTATCATTGGGGATCGTGCTCCTCGTGTATGGAGTTGCAGAATCGATCAAAACCAGCGGGATGCTGGCGGTCTTCATCGCCGGCTATATCATGGGCAACAGACCTTTCGTCCACAAACAGGGGGTGGCGAATTTCTCGGCGGCTCTCGCAACAGTGGCCAACATCGGAATGTTCGTGTTGCTGGGTCTTCAAGTCTTCCCTCACCAATGGGCGGAACTATGGCACGAAGGAATCATCCTCTTTGCGGTCTTGACCTTCATCGCACGCCCGTTTGCGGTCGGGCTCGGCACAGTAAGGATGGGCCTGAAGTGGAAGGAAAAGATCTTCATAGCCTGGGCAGGGCTCAGGGGCTCGGTTCCGGTCATTCTGGCCACCTATCCTGCGGCGGCGGGCATGGCTATTGGTCAAGAGGTGTTCAATCTGGTGTTCTTTGCCGTTCTTCTGTCGATCGGTGTGCAGGGGAGCACCCTGGGGGTGTTTGCGAGATGGCTCGGTCTGGTCCGCCCCTTGCGCCCCACGCCTCTATTCAATCTCGAGCTCGTGACCATGAGCGACAGCGACTACGATTTGATCGTGGTCGATCTTCCCGGCCCTGAAGGCGCACCCGGTGCGACCATCGCCGATCTGCCGCTGCCACCCGGTGCGGTGATCACCTTGATCACACGCGGAAGAGAATTGATTATTCCGAAAGGGTCGACGCAGTTGCGCGGGTGGGACCAAGTTACCGTTCTTGCCCATGCGAGCGAGGAGAATGAGATACGCTCGGTTTTGCTGAATGCAATTCCCGCCGAACCCGATGCGGAATGAGCCGCATTGCCGGCAGCGCGCATCCAACAGCGGTCTATGGCCAGTTCTGTTCCGGCTGTTTCTGCGTTCGGTTATCACTTCAAACGGCAGGGCAGCCAGCCTGGTGCTCCAGCCTTCCACAATGCTGTTTATCTCCTCCCTCAATTTTAAAAACATTAAGCCATTCGATGCTCCTTTGTTGCACGTTTTTTAAGCCCGCCGGCCGGCGGCTGTAAGCCATCATCATGGTTGGCTGATCGAGCGCTGTCCTCCCAACCTTTCGGGAAAACGAATGTGAACCCGTCTTCGATTTACATCCCCGATCTACCCATATTTTCTGACTGCTTCCGAGTTGCGATGGATCATATCCACTACCCGGTCAAGGATCTCTCTCCTGCCGTGGAGACGAGTGAAATCTTCAGCAAGTGCCCTAGCCTCGTTGGGGATGGAGATAGAGTATTCTTTCAACAACTCGATCACCAATTTTTCTTTGACATTGATTTCCTGAGCAAACCGTTCCCAATGCCGCAAGTGAACGTATTCATGGCGAATCTCTCCGCCTATTCTCATAGACATCTTTTTTGAAAGCTCAGGATACACCTGTGTGCATATCAGATCGTAGAACGGCGCCAACACGGGCTTGCCATCGAGGAAGAGTATCGCAAGGTTTTTTGCATGCGCATCATTGTTTCCAATAATGAAATTATATACAACCCACTTGAGCAAATGCAGCCGGTCAACAAGGGGTTGTGTACTGACCCTTGACAAGAGGGCGAAGCACTCTTTGAGACCCGGACCTCCCTCGTTTTCCATGCAGAATGGATACCTCAGGGATACGGGAAGAAGGGGTGAAAATTCTTTTTGCCAGCATCATGCAGAAGGCTTCGTTATGCACCGTATCATAAAATCCCCTGATCTGGGGCTTCAATATGTGCGAGCTCGGAGCATTCTCGGTTGGAAGATGCAGCTTGCCAGCGGATAGGTATATCGGGAGCTTGTCTTGCACTCCTGCCAGTGAAAGCCTGAGATCTTTTCTGCTTGCTAGCAGCGGTTTCTTTGCCCTGCCCTCGAGCAAATCTTCAAGATCGTCCCAGGATATCTCCTGGTATCCGCCGGAATCGAGAGGGGTGCGTCCTTCGGGAAGGATGGAGACGGCACCAGCACACTCTCCGCCGATCTCTCTCAACAAAGCGAAGTCGTTATTTTTTGACACATGAACCACTTTTGCAATGAGTTCCCTGATATCCCCCTCGGGGAGGAGATTCGAAAAGAAGGGCCGTGCTTCATCATTCTCATAGGGAGCTTCCCGCAAGGGGAGCCTCAATGACAAGGGGTGGGCATATTCGGAATCGATATAGGCCTTGTCATACTGGAAGACAAGATTCTGCCTATCGTCGAGCCAGACCTGATCGACCAGACGGGTATCCCTGAATACGCCGAGCTTCATTCAGTCTTACCCTCTTGCCTTGATCACACATTGGAGGCCGAAGGCTTCAAGAACTTTCATCACCTTTGCTATCTCCAGTGTCGGCTTTCCGTTCTCCAATTCGGAGAAGAACCTGACCCCCACATTACACATGCCCGCCGCCTGTTTCTGGGTAATGCCGCTCTCCTTGCGCATGGCTCTGATCAGCCTGCCGATATCCTTTTGCGCGTGACAGTCATTTCATTGAAGGGCAGTTTTGTTTTGTCCATCACGCTCACCTCATGTTTTCCCGATCGGGAATATCATCAAACAAAAGAAACCAGCTCCAGCAGGAAAGGGTATAATCATTCTTCCGGCGGTATCACCGCCAGCCAACATCAGGGCATCAACGAATGAAGAATGGGGAGAACCGCTTTCTGCTGTCCGGGTGCGAGCGATTGTCAGGCCGCTGCATCGCTCAACGTATGGAGCCGATCGCGGAATTTGCCTTTAACGCCTGAGCGTGCGCCCAGGGCTACCGCAACCCCAGCTTTTCCCTCACGTACTCTCCGATCAGGATCGAGGCGGGGTAGAGCACCTCTTCCTCGGTCTTAGCATGGAGCATGAGGGCCTCGGCGAACTCTGCATATTCCATCTTGCCTGCCTTCTTCGCCGCTTCGGACAGCCTCTCGAGCGCCGCAACAATCGACTTGTGCTCTGCAAGCATCTGGCTGAGTTCCGCCTTGAGCCGGTCAGTCAGCCCGAGCACGTCTTTCATATCAGGAGTCACCCTGCCGCCGGCCAGATCGCGCAGCAGCCCGAGCGGAGGCAGTGCATATTCCTCCTCCTTGATGAAGTGCGGGTGCAGCAGCCCGGCAACAGCCCTTGCAGCCTCACCGAGTTCGCCGTTCTCCTTCGTGGCTCTGCGCAAGCTCTCGTGAAGCTCTTCATGCTCGACCTTGAGCGGGTGGGGGATTTCAAATTTCATGCGATATTCCTCCTTGTGACATCTTCTTTATGATAATGGGCCAGATTATAGTAATAGTGATGAAAACCAGGATTCCAACTGTTCCCTCACCCACAAACCCGATTCCTGACGCCAGGGTCAAGGGCGCAGCCCGTACGGCCGCCGGCTCCGGTCCGCAGCAGTGCAGCAGGGCCGGCTACAGCTCGCGGCACATCCAGACGCTCGGAATCTGCCTTGCAAAGCCTGCCTTTCGATAAGCCCGGCGAGCCGGCGCATGGCTCTCGTCGCCGCCGGTTGCGACGGTTGCCGCGCGCATGTCGCCGGCCTTCATCCGCGACAGCGCAAACTCGTACATGGCAGTGCCGATCCCTTGGCCGGCATGGTCCGGATGGACCGCATTGAGCCCGATCTCGCCAACCAGTGTTTCCTGATTCAGCCGAAGCGCGACAAACCCTGCGACCTCACCGGCCACCTCGGCAACGAAAAGCTCCCAGGGAGACCCATGTGCCAGGAGAGAAGCCAGCAGTTCCGGCTGGGCCTCATCCTCGCGCGCCTGCACCAGCTCGTAGAGCGATTCGCCAAGCATTTTGCAGAACGAGGCAGAAACCGGCGTAAAGGCCGCTGCCCGGATTTTCTGGAGGACAGGCAGATCATGATTTCCTGCCCGGCGCATTTTTGGGATATTCATTCTGATCGCCTCCATCTATCCGCTCGACGTGCAGATCATCGGCGGATGAAAGCCATCCGGTGTATCCTTTGGTTCGTCTTTTTTCAGGTCAGTTTCTTTTTGTCCGACAAGTTGACCAAATGCACAATGTAGCAAAGTCGCAATCCCTTCGTAAATCAGGTCAGTTTCTTTGCAGTTAGACGCGCTGAATGCGGAATTCGCTGAGAGATGGGTCGCAATCCCTTCGTAAATCAGGTCAGTTTCTTTACTGAGGCAGAGTTTATCACTCGGCTGGAGAACCTGGTCGCAATCCCTTCGTAAATCAGGTCAGTTTCTTTCTCAATAGGTTTGAGGACAACGAGACCGGAAACATTGGTCGCAATCCCTTCGTAAATCAGGTCAGTTTCTTTATGGCAAGGATGGTTTTATCGTATCAACGATTGATCCGTCGCAATCCCTTCGTAAATCAGGTCAGTTTCTTTTGCACGATCAAATGGTTGAAGCCGCATGGAGAAAAATCAGTCGCAATCCCTTCGTAAATCAGGTCAGTTTCTTTAGCGAAAGCGTTTGTAAAGGCGTGGTTTGACAGTAAGTCGCAATCCCTTCGTAAATCAGGTCAGTTTCTTTGGAGAAAACGGTATTGTGATCGACGGGGCGAGCAAGTGTCGCAATCCCTTCGTAAATCAGGTCAGTTTCTTTGGAGAAAACGGTATTGTGATCGACGGGGCGAGCAAGTGTCGCAATCCCTTCGTAAATCAGGTCAGTTTCTTTCAAGGACAAGGCCGATAGGATACAGGCAATAGACGTGCGTCGCAATCCCTTCGTAAATCAGGTCAGTTTCTTTCTCTCACTCAATGATGTGATGGAGTCACAAATCTCCTGTGTCGCAATCCCTTCGTAAATCAGGTCAGTTTCTTTTGGCATGGTTCAGACTGAATCGGGCAGACAGATACCTGCCGTCGCAATCCCTTCGTAAATCAGGTCAGTTTCTTTACAAAATCGAGAGAGGAGGGAAAAAATGAACTGGAGAGTCGCAATCCCTTCGTAAATCAGGTCAGTTTCTTTCAGCAGCCACGAACACGGGCGACCATTCAGCAGCCACGAAGTCGCAATCCCTTCGTAAATCAGGTCAGTTTCTTTCCGGTGTTTTGATGAGGGCATAGACCCGGAGGACTATCGTCGCAATCCCTTCGTAAATCAGGTCAGTTTCTTTCAAAGAGGGCAACCGGGAAACGAAAACTGCGGGATGGGTCGCAATCCCTTCGTAAATCAGGTCAGTTTCTTTTAACACCGATCCACTGCGAAATCGAAAACTTTTTCAACATGTCGCAATCCCTTCGTAAATCAGGTCAGTTTCTTTATGGGAAACTCCGTTAATTGCTGAACTCCTCAAGGGTCGCAATCCCTTCGTAAATCAGGTCAGTTTCTTTCCGAGGGCTCACCGGGACAAATGCAAGGGGTTCTCCGGGTCGCAATCCCTTCGTAAATCAGGTCAGTTTCTTTATGCGGCAAAAGATGTTGAGAATGTTTTTCAGGCCGTGACGTCGCAATCCCTTCGTAAATCAGGTCAGTTTCTTTGCCGATTACGCAATTATAATAGGCAACAGTTAGACAAGTCGCAATCCCTTCGTAAATCAGGTCAGTTTCTTTTATACCAAACAGCAGCGGATTGCCTGATTATAACCAGCGTCGCAATCCCTTCGTAAATCAGGTCAGTTTCTTTGGTATGGTCTGATAGGCCATACCTATATAATTAAGCCAAGTCGCAATCCCTTCGTAAATCAGGTCAGTTTCTTTGAGAGCGTCGAGCAGGTGCAGGCGGACGGCAGTGTCCGCAGTCGCAATCCCTTCGTAAATCAGGTCAGTTTCTTTTAGGGGCATGGTTGCAAAAAAGTAGGTAATATCTAAATGTCGCAATCCCTTCGTAAATCAGGTCAGTTTCTTTACTGAGTTCCTGGAGTTCAGGGCGTGGAAAAATAAATTGTCGCAATCCCTTCGTAAATCAGGTCAGTTTCTTTAATAACGATGTATCCCGCTTTTCGGAATATGCTTTCCAGCGTCGCAATCCCTTCGTAAATCAGGTCAGTTTCTTTTCAAACCTCGGAGACGCATACCTCGGAGGCGCATAGTCGCAATCCCTTCGTAAATCAGGTCAGTTTCTTTCATGGGCTAACCCGTTTACACTCAGTATCGTGAGTTATTGTGTCGCAATCCCTTCGTAAATCAGGTCAGTTTCTTTATAAGATAAAGCAGAAAAAAATGGCTAAAGATTTGGGAAGTCGCAATCCCTTCGTAAATCAGGTCAGTTTCTTTGATTTTAAAATTGATGTTGTTATCGATGTAAGAAGCAAGCGTCGCAATCCCTTCGTAAATCAGGTCAGTTTCTTTACTTGATAGGGACAAAAAAATGTACCATCTCGGACCTTGCGTCGCAATCCCTTCGTAAATCAGGTCAGTTTCTTTCCCAACCTTGCCGCTGCCAAAGCAGATCCGTTGGATTCGAGTCGCAATCCCTTCGTAAATCAGGTCAGTTTCTTTACGAGGTCTGGGACTCATGTGCGGCCACGTTCAGCGTGTACGTCGCAATCCCTTCGTAAATCAGGTCAGTTTCTTTCCACGGCAACAGAGAGTTATATCACGGTCCATCACTCACGCGTCGCAATCCCTTCGTAAATCAGGTCAGTTTCTTTCCGATGTCGGGAGATGCAAAATCCGCACCCACTTGTTTACTGTCGCAATCCCTTCGTAAATCAGGTCAGTTTCTTTAGCGCCAGGCGTGGGACCTCCGACAGCAGGGGCTCAAGTCGCAATCCCTTCGTAAATCAGGTCAGTTTCTTTGGCCACGTTCAGCGTGTACCCGTACATGCCCGAATTGTCGCAATCCCTTCGTAAATCAGGTCAGTTTCTTTAGTATGATGCTCCAAGCTTGAAAGTAAACCTGAAAGATGGTCGCAATCCCTTCGTAAATCAGGTCAGTTTCTTTGAAGTATGGAGGAAAATAAAGGATTAGTTTTATATCTGTCGCAATCCCTTCGTAAATCAGGTCAGTTTCTTTTTGCTGGAACTGTTGCGGTAGCACCAATGTTCACAATGGGTCGCAATCCCTTCGTAAATCAGGTCAGTTTCTTTTCCCACCGACGAGCGCCGACCGGCCAGGTTTTTAAGTCGCAATCCCTTCGTAAATCAGGTCAGTTTCTTTCCCCGGATTTTTCGACCAAACCGCCAATGGCGAAAGGGTCGCAATCCCTTCGTAAATCAGGTCAGTTTCTTTCCCGAGTCGCCTGACAACGGAAAGGGCACGGCGCAACGTCGCAATCCCTTCGTAAATCAGGTCAGTTTCTTTGAAGTGTTACAGAAAAGAAGGCAAGCTCACGTCAAGAGTCGCAATCCCTTCGTAAATCAGGTCAGTTTCTTTGCGGTTTGACATTACCTTAACACGGAAAGCGGCAAAAAGTCGCGTCGCAATCCCTTCGTAAATCAGGTCAGTTTCTTTCTCATACTCGGATCGTCATTATGGCTCACCATAATGATGTCGCAATCCCTTCGTAAATCAGGTCAGTTTCTTTAAAAGCTATGAAATGTGTAACGAACGGAAGTGATGTGTCGCAATCCCTTCGTAAATCAGGTCAGTTTCTTTATGCGGATATACAGGGATATCAATTACATCCTCGGCAAGTCGCAATCCCTTCGTAAATCAGGTCAGTTTCTTTCCGCACCATGGTATGGTCTGATAGGTCATACCTATATAAGTCGCAATCCCTTCGTAAATCAGGTCAGTTTCTTTTTTTTTAAACAGCATCAAATTAGCGTTAGCTAATTTGAGTCGCAATCCCTTCGTAAATCAGGTCAGTTTCTTTTTGTACGTGGGGTGTTCTCAATGAAAGATATCTGGGATGGTCGCAATCCCTTCGTAAATCAGGTCAGTTTCTTTCAAAAGACCTTGGATGGGAAGGAACTCTGGCTCAAGAAGGTCGCAATCCCTTCGTAAATCAGGTCAGTTTCTTTCCGAAAGCAGGGCAACGCCGATGGATCAGCAGGATTTGGCGTCGCAATCCCTTCGTAAATCAGGTCAGTTTCTTTCTGACCGCCCCGATAATCACAACGGCAATCCTCATGGCGTCGCAATCCCTTCGTAAATCAGGTCAGTTTCTTTTTATGGTGTCCTGAAGGGCAACAAATAACCCCAGGAGTCGCAATCCCTTCGTAAATCAGGTCAGTTTCTTTCAGGACCTATTTGACGCAATCGAAGTTATTCCCACGTCGCAATCCCTTCGTAAATCAGGTCAGTTTCTTTGTATTCCGGGCTCAGGTCGCACAAACACCCGAATGACCGTCGCAATCCCTTCGTAAATCAGGTCAGTTTCTTTCGGGAGCTGCGGGAGGCGAAGCGGGAGGCAGACCGCATGGGTCGCAATCCCTTCGTAAATCAGGTCAGTTTCTTTGCCTGCTTGCCGTGTTCCAATTCAAACACCTTGTCGCGTCGCAATCCCTTCGTAAATCAGGTCAGTTTCTTTCATATTCCAGAGAACGAGTATCACGCCGATCCTTGTGTCGCAATCCCTTCGTAAATCAGGTCAGTTTCTTTCTGGTCGAGAAATGCGATAATCTGGACAAGGCGATCAGCGAGTCGCAATCCCTTCGTAAATCAGGTCAGTTTCTTTGGTCTTCTTTGATGATTTTGGTCAGGCGGCAGAAGATGTGTCGCAATCCCTTCGTAAATCAGGTCAGTTTCTTTGTGGCAAATCCTTTGAAATATCGGCAAGACGCACGAACACGTCGCAATCCCTTCGTAAATCAGGTCAGTTTCTTTAGCGCCACCCAAAAGGCAAAGAATAATAAATGGATACCTTCCCATTTCCGCATACCTTCTGAGCTTTTTTGTAAATCACCATATAAATCCAAGAGCCTTCTTCTCTGAATTGTCATGTAAGCTCATGATCTTCAAGAGATATTTGATATTCCGCACACCTCTTTTTTGCTGCAGATAACTTTATACATATTATCATGGAGATAGAATAAAATGGGAATTCCCTGTCAGGTCTGCGGAGCACTTTTTGAAACCCGAACATCAGTTGTCTCCCCAATCAGTACACATGATACTCCTCGTCAGGATCAATAAAAATACCCTTGCCGATGATATCTGGGATATAAGCCGCACATTTCTCGCAGAGCAGGAAATATTTCACGCCGTCGACCTCCGGATCAATGACTGCTTCGATCCTGTTCTTCATCTCGCGCAGTGTCCCGGCTCTGACGTCGAGTTCGAAGATTGATTTTTGCACCCGAACGCCGTAATCTTCCGAGATCTTCGCCACCTGCCGCAGGCGATCAGGGCCGGATATGTCGTAAGCAACAATTATTTTCATGCCTACACAACCATGTAATCGAGCTGGGTGAGCTTCATGCCTTTGCCGGAGATCAGAACCTTCCGAAGGCACCTGCTGCAGATTCTGTATATTCTTACCGAGTCGGTCTTCATGTCGATTTGCGCTGCACAGTAAGCTCGGATGCGCTTTATGGCAGGTTCGTCGAGGTCGCATTCAAAGACGGATTTCTGGGTGTTAAGCCCGAACTCCTTGAGGAATCTGTGCAGCGCCGCCCTTGTGGCATCATTGGAAATGTCATAGGTGATGAGGGTGATCACGGTCCCGCCTCCGATTTACTTCAGCAGCATGGGCTGGTACATGTCAGCCTCGCCCTCGATGACTTTCCTGAAATGACCTGCCTGGTAGACAAGGGCATCGGCATAGGTGAGTTTTCTGTCAGCGGGGGGGTAGAAGAATTCCGTGGTGAGCTTTTTCTCAAAGGCATCAATCACCCGGGAAAAGGCGCCGGGTGTGAGCCTGACAGGATATTTTGCGGTCAAGACTTCCTGTGCAGGCGTTTCCGTCATCCTCTGCTCCGGGAGATCAATGACATCGGGAGCATTGCCGGTATCAGACATGAGGCCTATAGGATCTTTGAGGATGTATTCGATATTATCCTCCTTCGGCGCTTCCTGCACATCATCCTCGGGCTTCTCAACAGTGAAGTCGTCTTTTTTCAGTATCTTCAGATTGAAGAGCGAGAGCGCCAGTGTGTCCGCGATAATCGGCCGGAACTCCTCCATGAGGTCGAGCACCAGGGAGTATCTGCCATAGTCGATGGAGTGCAGGGAGCCCGGATAGGGATCAAGGCCTGCAACCCGAACCGCTGCATAGACACGGTTCATGAGGAATGTATAGAGGAGGGAGAGCACTGAATTGACCGGATCAGTGGGAGGCCTCCTGACACGGCGGGTGAATCCCCAGTCGTCAACGAATCCTTTCGGGAAGGCATCGAAATAAAGCGCTGAGCCTCTTCCTTCATAGCCCCGCACACTGTTGACGGACTCGGCCCTGTCGAGCATCTTCAGGATGTCCATGATCTCTCTGGCCTTGCTTCCGGCAACCGGTATGCCCTTTGTCCTCTTGATGCGCATGAGCACGGTGGCCATGTTCGACAGCTTCCCTGAGACAAATGACTTTGCCGACTTCAAGCAGAAGTTTTCGTCATCGATGAGCCGCCACTGGCGCTTGCGCAGATAAACATTGCGTGGCTCCTGC